>Ga0075163_10012519_pt1 | contig 11045 bp, 10 predicted proteins | sample JI1023141ADNA_FD_71478 | JGI IMG/M metagenome (GOLD analysis project Ga0075163, IMG submission 71478) | Wastewater effluent complex algal communities from Wisconsin, to seasonally profile nutrient transformation and Carbon sequestration -... | ecosystem: Engineered > WWTP > Effluent > Algae...
AGATAAAGCATCCGAGCGATATCACACAAAAGTCCTGATCTATCTCTAGTCTGAATTCTTAGTTTGGTTAAATCCTGATTAGCCACATTTTCAAAACTAATCTTTGCAGTCGAATTTCCCCTTTCCGAGCTTGCCTTTCTTCCTTTCTTAATCATATAAGAAGCAATTGAAATCTCATCTCGAAAGAGTGCCTGCATTTCATTCTTTAGTTTTTCTAATTCTTCTTTGTCTAGAACAGCATCCGAAGAATTATGAATTAAAAATTCATCTTCGATTTGTCCGTTTTCGAGACTACGAATATTAGCCCCTAGAATGTTCCAGCTATTTGCATGTAAAACAGATGTTACACGGTATACAATTCCTCTTTCATCTGTAGCAAAAAACAATTGCAGTCGAAAATTGTTTCCCTCTTTAGTTGCTTCTAGTCTTAAGAACTCTTCTTTTTCCATAGTTTCATGCATCCTAAGAACAAAGTAGAATTCCAAACTTAGCTAATTAGGTCAAGTCAAAAATGTTGCATTGAATTCGTTTAACTATTCATCAAAGTAATCTCAGATTTCCCATTTCATCAACAACTGCTTGTTTGCCTTCTAGTGTGATGCTAAAAGCTAATCCATTGTAGAATGGTTCAATCAAAGAAAACTTATAATTATAAATTGGATTTCCGTTTCGGTCAATATGAAACCAGCCTTCGTCATCCTTGGCTCTTGCAAATCCTTTGTGGTAAACATCGAGTAGTTGAAAATATTTATTGTGAAGTAGATTTCCTTTCTTATCAATATGAGTATAATAGCCATCTTCCGCACAGGCACAAGCAATTCCCTCTTTGAAATCGCCTGCGTAAATATACTTTTGAGGATACAGTAAGTTTCCATCTAAGTCAATGTGAAAGTAGTGGTTTGTAAGGTCTTTGACTACTGAAACATTTTCCTGATAATTTCCGCACCATAAATATCTCTCTTTGTATGCGGTTAATCCATCTAAGCCAATATGGTAAGCCTCTTTCTTGTCGAGAACCGCCGCCCGATTAAAATAGAAACCAAATACTCTGTCGTATAATTTTTTATAAAGAGGAGTTCCATCTGTTCGAATATGAAACCAACCTTTTTCAACTTGCACGCAGGCTATTCCTGGATATTGGAATTCTAATATGGAAAGAAATTTCTTTTGAAAGATAGGCATACCACCATAGGTGAAGTCATTTCTATCTGAAGAGATTTCAATATCCTGCCAGTTCATATTTTCTCCCAGACAAGCAGATACTGTAGAGAGTTTACTTCTTTCAATTCAATAAAAGTAAATCCAGATTGGGAAAGTAAAGAATTGTATTCTGCAACAGTTCTTTCTGAGCTATTGCACATGACTGACATATTTAGATCTAAAAGTGCAGCTTTATCGGGCAACAGTTCTTTTAGAATTTCGATTATATAGAGTTTGCCATTATCCGGTAGAGCAGTATAACAATTTCTTAAAATAACTTTTACTTTTTCATCCTCCCAGTCATGAAGAACTCTTGCTAGAAGTATTGCCTCAGCTAGACTAGGAATATGCTCTAAGAAATTTCCTGAGACTTTATGTATATGGGTTTTATTTTCTGTCAAATTTAAGACCTCTACATAATCAAACATATAGCCCTGTATTCCAGTATCTCTGACAATGGAATCAATTAGCAGTCCAGTTCCAGATCCTACATCCATAATGCTCTTGTGAATTGTGAAATCATAGATTTGTGAACTATTTTGATAATCCTCTCTTGCATATTCTTCCATTGCAAGTTGGTAATTTTTTAGCTTACTAGGATATTGGTTTATATAGGAGAAGTAATCTTGCTTGAATACTTCCCGGAAACTAGATTTTCCCGATTTAAGTGTAGTATCTAGATTTTGCCAAGCGGTTAAATGTTCTTCACTCCATAAAATACAAGCTTGTTTTAAACTCTCTGGATGAACATCCGTTAATAGCAAACCTTTCTCTGTAAGAGTGTAACATTGATTATCCACGGACACAAAGCCTAATTGGATTAATACGTTTAGTAACTTACTCAAAATCAACAAATCAGTATTTGATTTTAATTGGAGAGAGGCTAATTCATTATAGCCATCGTGTATTAAATCAAACAAATTGAATTTACAGGCAGCACTCAAAGCTAAACTTTCCCAATAGGATACAAATTTTGATTTTATTTCCTCTCTAATTTTATTTTTCATTCTTATTTGGTTTTCTCATATTGCAACTCTGACAGAGAGAATTGGATTTATAATTTGCGACTAAGTTTTTGTAGGTTTCAGATTCCAATACTTCTAATAAAGATTGTATTTGAATCGTGCCAAAGTCTCCTAATTTTTGTCGCTCTTGATCTGGAGCACAGCAAGGTGAAATCTTTCCTGTTGGAGAAATCCATAATTCTTTTTCTAAGAAAGGACACTCATAGCTTTCAGGAATAGAGTTAGATTGATTAGAGTCAAGGAAGAAAAAGTTTTCTAATAGGATAGTGCCTCCATCTGGCTTTTTATGGATTCGTATTGCTTCATGGGCTTCTTTGACGTATTGATTCCATTTTGCTATATTTTCAGGACTTGCTTTCATCGAGAGATGCTTGATTTCTGAGAAGTGTGCCCATAGATGATGACCTTTGACTCTATCGACTCCAAGGCTTGCGGCTAATTTTATTATATCCGATAATTCATGCATATTGTTCTTTAGAAACGTAAGTTGCAAAGTAATTCTACAATAATAGGAATTTATTTTGAAATACTTGTCTCTATATTCAATTAACCTTTTTAAATTGAGCAAGGATTTGGAAAAGGAAATTCCACGCATAATTTTTTCGGAAGTATTGGTATTCGCTCCGTTCCAAGAAATTTTGATATCCGAGCAAATAGGAATTAATAATTTTGACCAATCCTCAATTTTCTTTTTAGGAAAAGTTCCATTGGTCGTGAGATTTAAATGGATCGAATATTTATTACAGAGGGAAATGATTTCTTCAACTCCAGAATAAAGAAGAGGCTCTCCCATAGTAGAAGGGATAATCTCTGTTACCCCTATTTCTTTTGCTTGCAGAAAAATACTTTCTATCCATTCGATTGGCATTCTTCGCTTGCTAATCCCTGTTTCTTTTTTTAGGTTTGGAATAAAGTTGCTGTATTCACTATGTTCTTCGCACATAATACAGTGTAAGTTACAGTCTTCAGGATTTGTATCGAGTGTAATTCTAAATAGTTTTTTTGTCATGGATTTGTTCTATACATTTATACATTGTTAATAGCTCTATTATATATTTCTAATATCTCCATCGTATGAGTTTCAATAGATACAATATCACCGGTATCAGAATAGAGATAACCTTTCTGTCCGAACTGAATCATTTGTTCTGGATGAGTAGCGGCAAATTCCATTTTATCTTTAAGAGAATTTACATTCCTATGTCTAAAAAGCAAACCATTGACATTATCCTCTACAAATTCTTTCATTCCTCCCACGTCAGCTGTGATAATAGGAATTTTAGATTGCTGTGCTTCATGAATTACAAGGGGAGAATTTTCTGTCCAGATAGAGGGAACGACAAGACAGTCAATGTCGGCAAATACGGATTTGGCGATATTCTCATTATTATATTCTCCGAGAAATTCAATTTCATTTTTGGATAGTTTCGCTTTTTCTTTTAGAGCAGCGGTGCTCTGACCATTGTCTCTGCCCCAAATCTTTAAGACTGCACTTTCTTTGATTTTCAAAAAAGCATCTAACAATAAATTAACCCCTTTGGCTGGAATATGAGTGCCAATGTAACCAAAGGTAAAAGTTTTGAGTTTATATGTTGAAAACTTTTTAAATCTTTCTAGGTGAAATCCGTAATCTAATAATTGAATCTTTTCTTCCGGAATCGAAAATTCCTTAACAAATCTATCTTTCAGATAATGCGATGGAGAAATGAATATGGCAACCTTTTCGCAAAGTGTATGCATCTCTTTCATTCTTAGAGAAATCCAATCCGTCCAATTCTCGATTTCTCTTTCAAGAGAATCTTCACGTCCAGAAAAATAAGCATTATAACAATTTGTCGCGCATTTTCTATCTTCTTGTTTATCGCATAATTGGTAGTAATCGCGATTGCCGAAGTTTGTCTGTAGAAATTGCCCTCGCGGACACATGAGCCAAAAGTCATGCAGTGTATAAACAATCGGGATTTTATTTTCATAGAGAATATCTACGAAACCCGTAGAAAGATGATTTAGATGACCGATATGCGCTATATCCGGTTTTACTTCCTGTAAAAATGCATGAAATACAATATCCATTTCTTTGTGTCTATAACCGTCTTTGCCTCGAGGGATATTTATGAAATGAATTATTAGATTATGACTAATATTTTCTAGACGTAAATGAAAATCAGGATAATAGGGATTCTCCTCTCTTGTAAAGACATGCACTTCATTGTCTTTGCTCAATTCATTGCAAAGAGTCTGGCTATACACCTCTGAACCTGCATTAAAAAGAGGTGGATAACCGTGAATAATCTTTACTACTTTCATGTTATTTTGACATTATCAATAAAAATTTCATTAATCCATTGTTGTGTAAGACGAAAGCTATCATCCCTTTTATCAAGTATTAATTCATTTTTTATATAATCAATCTCCTCGGATGATTCCAGTGAATTCTCTAATAAAATTGCATCTATAGTATGATAAATATAGTGGATATTTCTTCGATGATAACGAATTTTTATACAAATCCTTAAGAAACCACCTTTTAGTTTTTCGTCCAACTTATCCAAAAGTTCCAAACATTTATTACAAAACTCTAATGAGCTTTCGAAATGTTTCAAAGCAATACTATTTTCCAATATTCGTAAATTGTATGAATAATTATAATAATCATACCAGATTCTATAAATTTTACTGGAGTTGAGTTCTGGTTTTAAATTATTGATAAAATCTTCACCTAAAAGCAATAGTTCCTCTCTTTTTCTTTTTTCCATTTTGGGAAAAGCAGTAATGTATTTCCCAATCATTTTATTTCCATTATGATGTAGGCAGATCATTTTGAAATCATCATTAAATCTTGAATTCGTAGAATTATTTTCTAGAATCTTTTTTATATCTTGAATGTATTTTTCTGTGGTATCAATTATTTGTAATATTTTTTCTTCGATTTCAATTTCTTTTAATGGTGCTATTTTTCTAAAATTATTATAGTTTTTATCTCTTAAAAAAGATCTAAAATTTAATAGAAAACAAATATTATAAAATGTATTATAAATTATGCATCTTTCACTCAATAGATCACTCATACTTTCAGAGTATTTTTTGATGATCCCCAATTCTTTTTCAAATGGATTCTTTTTTATATTAGATGAGATTTCTTTATTTATTTCTTCATAGATAGCATCTAATTCCTCATATTTCAAAGATTGAGAATCATACCTTAATCTATAAAGCTCAATCCATCTACCCCAAAATAAATCCTCTTTCTCCGCAATATTAGTTTTTAAATACAAATAAGAATTTCTAGCTTCCCTTTCGGTATTCTTTAAATCCAATCGATGAGACATTCCAATATCAAAAAATTTATCATAAAAATTAGTTTCCATCAAAAGGCAAATCACGCCTTTCAGATATTCTCTGGGTAAAGTATGCTTATTCTCTCTAATAAAAAAATTTTTAACTGTATCTGCGGATCTCTCTTCTTTTGTATTGGGCTTAAAAAACATTCTACTAATTAGCTGATACAATTCTTCTTGTGTTCGATTATTTTTATTTTCCTTCCAGAAATTCTGTAATGGAGAAGCGTAAAAAGTATACCATAGCCGCGTGTTCTTCACAATTGACTCATCGGAAATAGTTTCATTGTAGTTAGATATGAGTTTATCTTTTTTCATTGTGAGAACATGGGATATTTGGATTACTATTTGTACACCAAAACCTTAAGAATTTAAAAAAGCAATTATAAAAATTTGTTTTTTTAAAGGAGGAATATTTAACGAATAAAAATTTTTTATGAATCATGAAAGTTTATTATTCCTCAGAGCGCTGTTTGAGAAGATACTTTTCCATTAATAAAATTCAAGCTCCAATGGACTGAAACAACTTTCTAGAAGTGCTCTTATAGTACACTATATTAATCTACCATTGATACCTATAATTTTAAATAGAGATTTACATTCCCTTTGACCCATTTCATATATTATAAATCTCTTATATAAGGAAATAACATGAAAAATAAAACAAAAACAATCATCGCGTTCACAATAATTTTACTCAGTCTAAGTTGCACGAAAGAAAAAGAAGATAATACTGCGGCAATAGCGATATTAGCCTTATCGTCTAAATCTTCAACTGTAGCTACTGATCCATTAGTCGCTTCTTGGAGATTGACTAGTATGACAGCAAACGGAAGTAATGTAGGTATTTCTGGAACATTTTTAGATACTTATGATGGAGCAATTAATAATTCCATTTTAAATGGAACATGGACTATTTCAGGAACAGCGACTTCTTATAATTGCACTATGAAGTCTTCTTATACAAAAACTTCTACTACCATAACATCTGTTGTAACTTCGAGCACTTGTTCGGGAGTCACTACTGGAACTACATCGGTAGCAACATATTCAATTTCTGGAAATACAATGACCACAACTTATACTTCATCGAATGGAGTTACGATAAATTCAGTGTACACAAAAGAATGAAATTTTTAATCTCCATTACTTGGCTTACCTACTAAGACGAAGTAAAATCATTCTTGCTTCTATAAAGCAAAACACTTTTTCCCTGATTCAATTTATTAAATTGAATCAGGGAAAAAAGTAACTTACTTATTCTTTTTTGAATTTTCTTCAGCTGCTCTTTATGCACTTTTCTTAAACTCCTCATCTTTCTTTATTGCTTCTTTCTTATCTTCTGCTGATTGAATTCTTCCAGCATCCTGTTTGGTCATTGGTGTTTTGGTATTTCCTATTTTGTTTTCTCCTTTATTTTTAAAAGTCTAATATTTTTTTATATCTTTTAGATTAATTTTCTAAAAGTAAATTAATAGTTTCTTCCGCACATTGAATATCCTTAGTGTTATCCACTATAAAGTATTTTACATTAAAAGAATTCAGGTAATTCAGGTGTATCTTATCATAATGCTCCTCATTCAAAAAAAGCTTGTCATTCATAGACAAACCTCTTAGATTTAATCTTTCGATTGTTAATTGAAAATTCGTTTTTATATATAAAATTAAATCTGGCTTTTGTAAAAAAGGTAAAATGTTGTTTATTGCTTTAGGAATATATCCAAGCTTTGCTTGATGGTAGGCTATTGTTGAATAAAAATATCTATCCAAGACTATTAATCTGTTAGAATCTAACTCTTTTTCAATTTCAAGAGAAGCACTCAGGCAAGAACCTAAATAAAAGGAAAGCCTTTCAAGCAATTCGACAGTATCATCAAAGTGTTCTCTTGCTCGACTAAAAGCATTCATGGGTGTCTTCAAATATTTGTAACTATACTTTTCTGAAATCAATTTAGCTATTGATGATTTACCGGAACCATCAAACCCTTCAACAGTTATAAATTTATATTTACTATTCATAGAAATCTTTCCTTCTTAGAATTATTTAAAGATTCAGATAATTCTTGCATTTTATAATAATCCACTTCTGTAAATGAATCACTTTGAACAACCACAGGAATATTGAAATCACCAATGGACTTTTCGACTAAATTAAATCTTTTCTTTTGAGAAAACAATTCAGTTCCTTTTAATAACATAAGAGGATACGCATAAACTTTTTCACAACTACTCTCCAAAACAAAGTCTATACTTTTTTTAAAACTATCAATTGTTTGGTTTGGAAGCCCATAGATGAGGCTAATCTCATAAGATATATTTCTATCTGATAGCTGCTTCATAACTTCTTTTATTTTATGAATGTTATTATTTCGATTAATTACCTTGTATTCACTTTCAATGATTGTTTGTAAACCAAACTCTAAAGTAGCATTTAACTTTTCTATTTTATTTAAAAATATATTTCCTAGTTTGCCATTGATATTTTCAAATCGGGTTTGGAAAGTTATCTCTCCAGAATAATTTATTCTGATTAATTCATCTAAAATAGAAAGGTAATTACTTCCTGTGTTAAAAACTGGATCTAGAACATTTATCCTTTGTACGTTTTTGTCTTTCAAGAATGCAAGTTCGCTAAAAATCTTATCTAAAGAATGCTTCTTTATTTTTTCTCCGCGCAAATCTCGATGAGCGCAAAAACTACACTTGTAAGGGCATCCTCTTTTTGTTTCAATTCGGACCATTTTTTGATTTTCAACGACATCAATTTCTTTAGTCAAATAAACAGATGGAATTTCTTCTATATTTAGGGTTTCATTCAGATAATGCTGCTTTGTTTCTTTTTGTAAATATAATGAAAGAAGCAATGCTTTCTCAGCATATCCGAATATGAAAATATCTGATTGAGGGTAATCTATAGTTAACTCCTCCCTAGTAGAGTATGATACTTGGTAACCACCGAGAGCAATCTTACCGGAAAAGCCGTTCTTTTTTATCGTAGCAATTAGTTTATTAACTAAATATTCTGACCAGATATAGGCAGATATAGCGATTGTATCTAATTTCTCAAATTCAATTTTATTCTCTTGGAACTTGGATAAAAAGTATATCTCTGAAAATGAACTAGGAACTTCAAACATATTAAAGGAAATATTCATTACAACAAAATCAGTTCCGTAATTCTGTTGACCTTTTAAAAAAGCTAAATTTGAAGCTATTGATAGGGAAGTATTCACTTCGCCTTTTCGAATTAAATCAAAGGACACTATAAGCATTTTTTTCATATAAACCTCCATCTTGAAAATGTCACTAATCATTCACTTAATCTAATTATTTTCGAACTCGGGACTTTTCGAATTGCCCCTCGTTGGATTAGTCAGCAATACTTTCATTCGATTCTTCTTTATTATTTTTTAATTTGCTCTTCTCTCTCATCTGTTTTATACCAGAGATCAGACGGAAATCCTTCAGCGTATAAGCGCGATCTGATAACAAGTAAAGTTATGAACTAGGATGTAGTAAATTTTACATCCAGACCTTTCCACTCTCTCAGATACTTTCTCTTCCAAGTCTTCCCATTTAAAATTCCTGTAGTCATGAAAGTATTCTCTCAAAGCAGTAATTTATTCGATGAGAGAATACTTTTTTTATTACTTGTCTTTTTTTTGATTTGGGTTCAATTGCTTTCCTTTATTTCCTTCGGCTTGGTCATACTGTTTATTCGTACCACTTGTACCTTTGTTAGAATTTGGCTGATTTGCTTCGTTGTCCTTTGGATCGATAGGTTTTTTATTTTGTTCTGACATTATTGTCTCCTTTTTATTATGATTGAGTAAATCTCTAGGGAATAAAATGTAAATTACTATTGGACGTTTGAATGATGGAAGATTGATTTAATTAGGGGGTTAAATACCCCCAAAAAAATACTTATAGGAATTATTTTTCATAGGAAATCAAATGAAGAAAAAGAAAAATACGGAAATGGGATTACAGGAAGAGAATTACAAAGAATATGCGGATCATCTATTTAAAGTAACAAAGAAATTTGGTATTAAAAAAGGAGAAACACATAGACTATTGAGTCATTTGCTAGTTAAATCTGAAAGGTTTCGCGATTCCAACTCTAACGATTCAATCGCTGTCGATACCATTAAAGATGTGTTTGATGAACGTAGGATTTCTGCCAAATATGTAGATGTTATTAGGTATATTTTACATGCAGATACTCTCTATATACGCTATTTTGAGGTCTATCTTCCTTTTTATAGAGATCAAGATGGAAAGGAAAGTCTGATTGATATTAAAATGGAAAAGTTAAAACAAAAGGTTCCTTTTTGGTATAAATGGCGTATCCTTAATCTTAATTATAGAAATTTTGATCCTAAAGACACTTCCTCTTTACTTAAATATTTCAAAGATGAGGAAGAAATCATCTCTAACGATAATTTAGAAACAGTAGAGGCTATTCATAATTCACTCTGTGATAAATATGAAAAATTAAAAAAACCATCATCATCAAAACAATTATTTGAAAAAATTGATAAAAGAATTCATATCTATGAAAGAATTTACAGATGCATTTTTTATTTGGCTTATTATTCTTGGATTCGAGAATCCAATGCTAGAAAAACGGTGCATAAAAATGAATTAGACTTACAGGAAAAAATAAGAGCGACTGCTTTTGAAAAAGTAAGGCAATATTTAGAAGAATTAAATGACCGAATAAAAGAAGAAACGGATTATAATTTAAATAAAACTATTCGACTCTTATGGCTTTATTATGCAGGGAATAAGAGTATGAGTGATTATGAAGGTAGCTTTCCTGATTTATCAAAAGAAAAAATAAAAATATTTTTAGATGCATCGCAAGATATTCTAAATTTTGTGCAGCCAAAACCGGAAGATGAATTAGTTTATAGAGTTTGGCATAAATACTATTACTACTTATACTTACAAATGCTTGTGCAGAACGAGATCATCAATAAAAACTATTTTGAAGCACTAGATAAGATAAACATTGCTCAAGAAAGCTTAAAGGACATTCAGGGAACTTGTCGGGGTGGCTTCAATCGAATTCGTATTAAATGCATTTATCACAAAAGGTATTTGGATTTCATTTTGAACTCCATTGAAGCTTACCTTCAAGAAAAAGAAACATTTAATCAATTTGGTTCGGATGGAAAAACGATTACTAGGGAAAATTATTTCTATGATGATAGTTTCGATGTTACTTTGAAGGATATGCAAACAGTAAGAATGGAAATTTTAAAACAGAATTGATTTCATCTAGCACGATAGTATGGACAAGCTCAGGATGGAAGTTATCGTAAAGTAATTTAGCTTGCGTATATTAAAATGCAGTCGCTCTAATTGCTTCTATATCTTCTACTTCTTTTGGAATAGAAGAAGTGAGGTTAATCGGTTTTTTCCCGTTGACTAAAATATCGTCTTCGATACGAATTCCTATTCCACGAAAATGCTTTGG
>Ga0075163_10012521_pt1 | contig 11043 bp, 14 predicted proteins | sample JI1023141ADNA_FD_71478 | JGI IMG/M metagenome (GOLD analysis project Ga0075163, IMG submission 71478) | Wastewater effluent complex algal communities from Wisconsin, to seasonally profile nutrient transformation and Carbon sequestration -... | ecosystem: Engineered > WWTP > Effluent > Algae...
TCACACGTTCGGTTTCGTAGAAGCGATGGTCATCGGATACGACGTAGCCGAGCATGCGATAGAACTCGCGCGCCAGCGTGTTGGTCTGCTCGACGATCTCGAGGTCGGTGCGTGTTGCTTTTGTCATCTCACAGCCCTCCCGCATCGCTGACGAAGGTGCCGCCGCACCCGCGCAGGCGCCAGCCGTCGAGGTCGTCCGCGTCAATCAGGCGGCGCTGACGATCAGCTTCAGCTTGCTCCCAGCGGTACGCCTCGACGGCCGACGCGACCCCGGCGTCGCCGTCGACGAGCTCGGCTGCCAGCTCGCGGCGGGCCTTCTTGCAGGCGAGCGCCTTGTCGGCAGCGAACAGCGACGTTGTGTCCGCCTGCGTGGCGGCGAGGGCGTGGAGGTAGGCGGCGACTCGATCACGCATCATGCCAAGCTATCCACGTTTTAGATATTGTCAAGTAGCCACTCGGTGAGGAACGAGCGAGGGTCGGTCGGCAGGCGGTGCGGGGCCAGGCCGCGGTAGTCCCGCAGCAGGGCGACGCCCGCGCGGTGTCGGGCGAGGCGCGCATACTCGGGGTCGCGCTCGACGCCGTCGCAGGGCAGGCCCTCGGCGCGGGCGGCCCGCAGCGTCGTGCCGGTCCCGGCGAACGGATCGAGGATGCGCCCCTTCGGGTGCCCGACGAGACGACACAGACGCTGCATGAGCGCCTGCGGTTTGACCGTCGGATGGTTCGACACGAGCCCCGCGGGCAGTCCGACTTCGCGCTCCGTGAAGCGCACCTTCGGGAAGTAGTGGATCGGCAGCAGGACGTCGTCCTCGGTCGCCTGCGGCCCGACCCAGAAGTAGCGCGAGGGTCCGCCGCGCGAGCCCTCGATCGCAGGGCCGCCGTCGCCGTCTGCGCCGTGGTAACCCATGCCCGACCTGACGCCCGCGCGACGCGAGCCCGACTTGCGCTCGCCGACCTGCTGATCGAGCAGGTCCGCAACGACCTCGTCGAGCATGATGTTCTTCGGCCACCGTCCATCCTCGCAGCCGGTCACGGGTACGTGACCGGCTGCGACAAGACCTCCGCCGTATCCCATGTCCGCCGTATTTGATCGGCGCGTCGACTCGTCGCCTGACTTGCAGGCGCTGATGTTCATCGCGCCGCATCCGTGCTTGAGCACGTTGCTGGTGGCCGTTCCCTCGCACGGCCTGCGCATGACCGCGATCGGCTCGATGGCGCCGCACAACTCAGTCGACCATCCCTGCCACTCCGCCGCCTGCGGAGTGGCAGGGATGGTGATGTCCATGAACCCACCCTTATCAGGCCCGCCGCCAAATATCTCGTTGACGCGCTTTCCGTTCGACACGCCGAACGACTGCAGTTTTTCGACACGACCCACAACCTCACGCTTGGCGCCGAGACGTGCGTCGATTCGCTTGTCGATGGTGCCCGCGTGCGGCATCGACTCCGCCTGTACCCACCCGATCGTGTCGAGGCACTCGAACCCGGCGAGCAACATGCCGAGCACCATCCAGTGGTAGGTGCGCGTCGACGCGAACACGAGGGCGATCGCGCCGGGCTTGCAGGTCCGAAAGACCTCGCGCCACAGCGCTGGCCCTGGCACAAAATCATCCCAAGTGTGACCTAAAAAGCCGGATCCGGACTTGCCAGATTTCGTCTTGCGGATGTACTCGCCGATCTCGATCCACTGCTTCAACACGTCGAGCACGGGCGGCGGTTTGCTGAGCCCGTACGGAGGGTCTGTGACGACCGCGGTGTACGTGTCGTCTGGAGTGCCACGAAGCACGTCGATCGAATCACCCTCGATTACACGCCATGGTTCAAGCACGCGCACTCCGTCTTGCCGCTCGCAGTTTGACCTCGGTCTTTGCGTGGCACGGCGCACACAGACACTCGAGGTTGGTCAGAACATTCGCTTCGCGCGGGTTCGCAAACTCGCGTAGAGGTACGATGTGGTGCACCTGTACCCGACGTCCGAGCTTCCGTTCGTGTATACCGCATCGCCGACAGGTGTACTGATCACGACGTCGAGCCGCACGCCGTGCGGTTTTCCAGTTACCACCGTAGTATCGATGTCGACTTCCGCCATCCCACAGCGCATGCGCGGGACCGCGTTTGTAGGGTTTCGGTCGATGTGGAATGAGCCCTTGGGTTTGAGCTTTACCCTTGCATGCACGCGAGCAGGTGCTCACATGAGCTGGTCGATTCGCACGATCTGGCAGCCGTCGAACCACGCGCCCGCAAATCGGACAGTTGATAACAACCCGCTCAACAGCGTGAGTATTAGCGCGCAGTTTATACGAGCACGCGCGACTGCATGTAGTCTCACGACCGTGCTTCAAACGCACAGGGTGCGCCTTGTATGTCACGTCGCAGACCGGGCAGACACGATCAACTTTCTCGATGTACTTGCGGTGCGCAGGCACTACCACGGCCTCCGTCCCCCGCGCGGCCGCGGGTCCTTCTTCGCGCTTGGCGGCCGACGCTCGGTCAGCAGCCAGCGCATCGAGTCGATCAGCCGCGTCTCGCGGTCGACCCACTGCTGCAAGATCGCCTGCGCCTCGGCGGCTCGGGGCAGCGGGTGCCTGGGCTTGCCGCGCCGACCCCCCGACCGCAGCTGCATCTGGATCGCCGCGACCTCGACGCGTCGCGCCCGGGCGTCGATCAGCGCGCACCATGCCCCCGGCTGCGGGGCGTACGTCCGCGTCTTGAACGACAGCGGCGACGGGACCTCGGCGCCGACGACGAACGCCAGCAGGCGCAGCGGCGCGGGGTAGAGGCGGCCGCCGAGCAGACGACCGAGCGCGTAGATCGCCGCGACGGGGTCGCCCCTGTCGAGCTGCGCGCAGACGCGGCGGGCGCATGCCGGGCAGGGCACGAACCCACCCCCGAGCGCGGCCCTCGTCTGGTCGGCAGTCGGCGGGACCTCGGGCATGCGAGCCGCGTAGTTCGCGACGCAGCAGCGCGGGTACCCGTAGAGGGCGCCGAGCCGGCGGGCCTCGGCGCGCAGGCTCTCCATGATCGGGAGCTCGCCGACCATCCACGGCATGCGCTCGACGAGTGCGCGCCACGCGAGCGCGTCGGTGTGGTCGAGACCGCGGACCGTCTCGCGGGTCCACGGCAGGCCCAGCACCGGTGCTCGCCACCCCTTCGACCGAAGCTCGGCGCGGCGGACGACCCGCGGCTTCCACTCCCCCGTCTCGGGGTCGCGGACGGCGAGGCCGACGAGGCGCTCGCGGCGGGGCGCGTGGTGCGGCAGCGGCACGAGCCGACCGTTCGCGCGGGCCCAGCGCTCGGCGAGGTGCACGACCGTGGCCCGCAGCACGATCCGGCGCCGACGCACGACGAGCACCTCGGCGCCGGGGAACAGGGCGGGGCGCATCTGAGGGGTTCGCTGCGCCTGTCGCACCGCGTAGCGCACGTCGGTCACGGGCTCGACAGAGCGGACGACGCGCGAGCCGAACTGCCGGCGCACGCGCTCGTCGCCGACATCCTCCGCGCGGGCGGGCAGCGGCTTGGGGTTTGTCCAGCAGTTCACACGCCTCCCGACAGCACACGCTCGAAGAACTCCGTAGGGATGTGGTAGCCGTACTCGGCGATCAGCGCATCGTGGACGTGAGCGGCGAGTTCCTGCTGCAACTTTTCGGACTCGGCCTTCGACGCAGCCAGCGAATCCGCGATCTTTCGCAGCGCTGTGGCGTGTTCCGCCGCCTCGCAGGCCTCCGTGTAGATGTCGCCGTCGGGGTCATCGGCGACGATGGCGTCCAGATTCGCGGCCGTGCCACGCAGATAATCGATGATGTCAGGCAGGGTCACGCGGGTAGTGTATCCACGAGAACAGGTTGACGCCTGCCTATCCATGTGTGAGATTAGGTGCATGGGCGAGAGGCTCACAGAGCGGCTGGTCCGCGCCGCGAGGTCGCGCATGGAGCACTCCATGGGCGCCCTGTCGCTGCGTCAGGCGCTGCTATACGACCGGACGGCCGGGGTGACCGACCTCGACGTCGGTCGGTGGATGCAGCACGGCGAGGAGCTCCGCGCCCGTGGCGTGCACGTCGACGACGAGGAGGCGACCAAGCACGACCGGCTCTGCCTCGAGCTCCTCGCCATGGAGTCGGCACGCGGCAACCGAATCCTGATGTATGGCGGTGAGGCGACGGCGCGGATCCTGTCCAGCACCGACCAGAAGATGGCTGGCCATCAGGTCCAGCTGATCAAGCACGCGTGGGAGGTGTTCGGCGAGCAGCCGAACGCGGCCGAGCTCGCGGGCGTGACGACCGCCCGCGGTGACCTCGACGTGTCACAGGCCGACATGGACCTGCTGACCGAGGACGAGATGCGCGCGACCGAGGCGGACGTCCGGCTGCGGGCCGAGGCCGGCGCCCGCATCCGGGCTCGCTTCGAGACGGCCCGGCGGCGAGCGGCGACCAGCGGCGACGTCGATGTCGTCCACTAGATCAGGCCAGCGGCCGCAAACACCTGATCGATCTCGTTGACCCGTCGGGGCCGCTCGAGCACCAGCCGATCCCGCAGCTCGCGGTTGATACCGCCGCGACGCTGGAGAACCTCGGCTGCCGAGAACGCGAGGTTTGCCATGGTGCTCTGTTCGGGGAGTTGATTGACGATGTTGGTCCCGTCGGGGCCGTAACGCAGGAACCGACGCAGATCGCTCGCGTCGAACAGCTTGATGAAGAGGTTGCTCAGGTTGCTTGCGAGGTTCGGCCCGAGCGCCTGACGCTGGCTGGGGATGTAGGGCTCGAGGTTGGTCTTGTCCAGCGTGGGCTTATCCTTGACGACGACACGGTCCTTGAGCGACTCGACCTTCGTATCGGTCGCCTCCATGCGCTTCTCGATGCGTGCACGCAGCGGTTTGCGGGTCCCCATCGCGTCGACGGTCATCGCCTCGATCACGGCGTGGTCCGTCATGCCAGTGAAGAACCCGGAGCCCTCGCCGAACGCGGTGACGCACAGGCCGTCGAGGCCGAGGGCGCCCCACGGCTCGCCGGTCACCTCGTCGACACCGGTCACACCGAGCCCCTGCAGCTCGCTGCCGTTGCGCGGGTTGCGGTAGCGCTCGACGCCGGAGAGGTCGGACAGGGCGACGACCTTCTGGCCGCGCCACGTCGCGGGCATCCGCGAGGGGTTCGCCGCGAACAGCTCGATCGTCGCGTCCGCGTCGAGGGCGCCCTTCGGCGCGACCACATGTGTCACCCCGAGGTCGCGCAGCACGTCCAGTTTGGACGCCCGGAGCGCGCGCTCGATCTGCTCGTCGCGGGACAGCGGCGCAGGCACGGTGACCTCGACCTTCGTCGGCCCGGACGACACGGTCTGCAGACGGGTCGCGGTGAACAGGCGGCCGACCTTGCCCTCGGAGAGCCCGTACGGCGGCGACAGGAACTTGTCGACGAACTTCTCGTGGCTGAGGTGCTGGAACGCGGACGGCTCGTCAAGGTCGTTGTCGACGAGCAGGGCGCGCTGTTCGGGGGTCAGGAAGGTGAGGGTGTCGAGGAACGAGGACATGGCGCAACCCTATGCACGTTTTAGATAATGTCAAGTGGGCGGATTCCGCAGCACCACGAGCAGGACGACCAGCACAGCGATCGTCAGCAGCAGGGCGGCCTCGCCGATCGCCAGCAGCGCGATGCGCCGTTCCCTCATAGAGATCACGGACTGGGCATCCTCGAGTGCGTCCTCCAGCTCGCGCGCTCGCTGGTCGCGAGCGAGGAACTCCGCGTCAGCGCGGCGGGTCACGGCGTCCACGAGCGCCGGCCCGAATCCCTCAACCGTGCCGTCGTACAGGACGGCGCCCGCGGCATCCTCGACCTCGATCCGCATCCGCGGCTGGAGCACGAGGGCCGGATCGACCTGTCGGTGCCAAAGACTGCAGCAGCGGTCGCAGGAGTGCAGTTCGGCGGTGCGCTGTTTGCGGCGGTGCAACTCGTCGAGGACCCGCTGCCCCTCCTCACAGGTCGCCTTGAGCTCGTCGGTCTGCGCCGCGACGCGGTCCCCCTCGAGCTTCGCGGCGACCAACCAGGCGGCGTCGACCGCGGCGGCCTCGCTGGACCACGTCCCGAACACCGACCCGTGACAACGCCCGCCACTCTGTGTGCGCACGGCGATCAACGTTGGGTGGCGCAGCTCGGCTGGACCATCGGGGCAGACGAAACCCCACTCTCCGGACAGGATCCCGAGATCACGATGCACAAGCTCGCCGATGGTGAACCCCGGCGGATGCAGCCGGGGCTGGACGAGATGCACGTCCGCGGTCTGGACCTCGCTGACCTCCGTGACCGGGTACCGCTCCTCGTACTCGCGGACACGGTCGGGGCTCAGGACCGGCGGGTCGGTTGGCTCGGCGCGCAGCGTCGCCTCCATGTCGAGGCAGAGCACGAGCTTGTGTAGGCTCGGCCACTTGCGGCGAGCGGTCTCGCTGTCGACGCTGGACACCAGTGAGCAGGCCAGATCGATGTCGCCGACCGTGAGGTGTCCGGTTTTGATCCGGTCGAGGGCGTTGTCGAGGTTTTCGCGTAGGTCGGCCATGGTCAGTCCGTGTTGATCGTGATGTTGATCTGCAAGGCTTGGATCGTGCCCGGTGCTTCGAGCTCAAGCGGGCCCGCCTCGTCGAGCGCGGCCTGTAGAGTATCGTGTGCCTTGCCGATCCCTGCGTCGTTGTAGACGAACGCACCCGGGTGCTTGGCCATGAAGCTGTCCGCGACGTACCTCGCGTGCAGCCACCGGCGCAGCGGGTTCACGGTACCGTCCTCGAGCCCGAAACGCTCGTCGTCCGCGCGGCGCGACTGCCACGCGCGCCAGTCCTCGTCGGTTGGGCCGGGCAGCGGCTCCGGCCGCTGGGCCGCGATGTCGAGCAGGTCGTGCCCGTGCTCGGCGCCCCACAACGCGATCAGCAGGCGGGTGTCGTCATCCGGCGCCCGCTCGATCGCGGTCTGTAGCTCGAGCGGCGCGCGGTCACCGTCCGCTGCGCGCTGGCGCAGCACGAGGTCGGCGTACAACCGCGCCATGAGGAGGCGATCCTCCTCAGCAGTCGGACCCGCGACGATCTGCACGAGGTCGGCGAACTGCGCGCGGTCAGCCATCAGCTTGAGCCTCGTGTACTTCCGATTGAGCCCCGGGTAACCAGTCAACTTGTGGCCAAACCTCGTCTTGAAACGAGATGCCTCGATGTCCGCCCATCCGCGCGACCACGGAGCGCACCGTCTCCGGCGAGAAAACAGCGCAGCCGTGCAAGGTCAGCGAGGTAACACCGGGCCAGTACAACACGTTATCGTAGTACGGCTCGTTACATCGAGGACAGCGGCCCGTGTTCTCGGCGTATCGATCGGCGGCGCACCACGCGCATCGCGGAGTCACCCGCTTTTTGTTGAAAGCCCACGGTGCTGGCCCGAGGGGCGTGGCACCGAGGTGGCGCCCGTCCGGTCCGTATAGATCGTCCGGCTTGAAATCAGCCATCAGTGCGCCTCCATCGCGGCGAGCTGTCGCAACACGTTCTGCAGGTGGGCATGGTCGGAGTGCTCCGGCATGAGGAAGCGGAGCTCGAGCCGGATGCCGCGCGGGATCAGGGGCGTCTCGACGACCTCGACCCCGAGGCTGTCCGCGGGCACGCCGAGCAGGCGCGAGCTCTCGGCGATCATCTCCTCGACTGCATGGCGCAGGTTGCCGGCCCGATCCTCGTTCGTGACTGGTGGCGTTCGCAGCTTTGCGTTCGCGGGCGCGAACACGGCGCGCATGACCATCTCGGCGTTCTTGGTCAACTGCCCGCGCAAGGCCGCCGCGTACTGCTCGGCCTGCACCTGCTCGCGGGATCGTCTGCGGCGCGGTCCGGTGCGCCATCCTCGGGATCGTGTCGCGCTCATGTCTTCTCCCAAATGAACACAGGTTCGTCTGTTCGCTCGTCGCGTCCCTTACGTCGCAAGCCTGCCTGTTCGCAGGCGTTGCGCACATTGTCGCGCATGACGTCAGGGGTGTGCCGCCCAACGCCCTCGTAGCAAGTCTCGAGCGCGGTGCGTAGTTTGGCTTGCGTCTTGCTGTCTCGTAGCCACCGACGGGCTGTTTCGGCGTGCGCCTCGCGCTCGTTGGCCAGGGCGTGACGCAGCGCGAGCACCTCTTTCGTGAGGTCGGCCCGTTGCAGGTAGACCTGCTCGAGCTCGCGCTGCGTCGGCCCGTACTCGGCGGTCAGCGCTGACACGTGCGGCGCCTGCCGCAACAGGACCTGCGCGACGGTCTGGTCGGTGTCGCCCCACCGCATCATGCTGATCCGGTGGTACAGGTCCGGACTCAGGGCGATGCTCGGCTTGCCGAGGTCGTTGCGCGAGCCCGTGAAGCTCTCGAGCACGCCGACGAGGTTGCAGACCGCGAACACGTCCTCGAAGTGCTGCGCCGCCTCATGGTCCGCGTCGACCGAGACGCGCGGCTGGAGTTCAAACTTGATCGAGATGCTAGTCACGCGTCCTCCTTTTCGGGCTCGCCGCGCCAGCGCTCACCGCATGAGTTGCAGGCGAACACGAGCGGCTCGCCCTCCGGGTGACGGAACACGTTGCACCCGCAGTCGCAGCGGAATGGCTTGCCGCCGACCACGGGCATTACATCAGGCAGCGGGTGACTCATGCGTCCTCCTTGATCCCCGCGGCGACCAGCGCGGCGTCGCGGACCTCGTCGAAGGGGTGCAGGCGATCGGCCTTCCAGTCGACGACCGAGCGCGCGACCTTCGGGTAGGCCGACGCGAGCTTGTGCAGGTCGTCGGGCGTGTATGTCGACGGCGACCCATCGACCGATACCTGATAGGCGTGGCGCTCGGCGTTGACCTTGACCGCGCGCACCTTGACGTGCACGACCGGCGAGGTGCGACCGTCGGCGTAGAAGTGCACGAACCCCTTGTCGTCCGCCTCGAACAGCGGCGCCGGCAGGTGGGACGAGTGCGCCGACTCGTACCGGATCCCGTGCTTGATCATCCGACGCTTGACTGCATGTCGGGTCAGGCCGGTGAGCTTGGCCGCCTCGATGATGGTGCCCCCGGTCTCGAGCGCGGCTTCGATGACACGGCGCTCGGCCGAGAGGAAGTTGAGGTTGTCGAGAACGATCTGCATGTCTACTCCCACCTATCCAGCACGTAACGGCTGACGACGCCGTGTCTGTCCGTGACCCACAGCTCGCAGTCCCACGTCGACTTCGGGTCGTCCTGCAGCATGAGGCCGCAGGCCGGCACGTCGACCGTCTCGATCTTGGCCGCCTTCGCGTGGGCCTCGAGCGTCGCCCGAACCTCGCGCAGCTCACCGCGCAGCATGCTCGGGAAGAACCCGCCGCCCCGCTCGTAGATCGTGTCGCGGCAGCCCTCGACGATCACGAACAGCTTGCGGCCGTGGTGCTGCGCGGCGGGGTCCGCCTCGTTGCGCCACAGGTTCGGCGCTAACACGAGCGCGTCGACCTTGTACCGCCGGCTGGCGGTCAAGTTCCACCCCGCCGCGAGGCGCCCGTTGCCGTCCGTGTACAGGTACCAGCTCGTCGGGTTGCGGCGGTCGGGCCGATCCCACTGCAGGATCGGCGGCGCCTCCGGATCGACCGCAGTCACGAGCGCCGACCATGCGGCGGGCTGCCGAGGGATCACGAGCTCGATCTGCGCGGCGCCTGGCATCACGTCGCGCCGGAACTTGACGAGGGTCATCTTGGCCGAGCCGGACGTCGTCTGCGCCGTGCTCGGTTTGAACGAGGTCCGGCCGGTGTCCTTGACCGCGACGTGCGCGAACACCCCGGGCGAGGCGCTGACGCCGGATAGCGGCGCGGTCCGGGTGTAGCCCTGCGGGACCCAGAGCTTCTGCAGGTCGCCCAGCCGTGCGTACCGGCGGCGCAGCGCGGGCGCGAGGCCCAGCTCGGCGAACAACTCCTCGGCACGCTTGACGTTGCCCGCAGACGGCGGCGCCTGCGGGCGCTGGTAGTGCAGCGGGTGCATCTTCTCCGACCAGCGGCGGGCGACCGACTCGAACGCCATGCCGGAGGACATGTCCTCGAGCAGCGTCCCAAGCATCGACGATCGGACGTGGCACCAGCCCGCGGGCGCCGTCGCGGCCGCGCACCAGATCAGGTTCTCGCGGTGCCGCTCGTTCTTGGTCGCGACGAGGCGCTCATGCAGTGCGAGGAACCACTCGGCGATCTGCTGCGCGACCTCGGACCGGTAGAGCTGGCCAGCCTTGAGAGCCGCCGTCGCCTGCGCGACCGTCGACATGGAGAAGTCGGCGAGGCTGCGGGTCAGGATGCCGCGGTCCTCGCGCTTGGTCGCGGCGGCCTGATGCGCCGATATCGACGCGGGCCGCGGCATGACTTGATCGAGGATCGAGGTCGGCGGGCGCACAGCCATGTGCGACCACGGATTGCCGCCCGGCTGGTGCCCAGCCAGCGGCACGCCCCATGGGGTCGACCCGTTGAAGAACACACCCGTGACCCGCGACCGCTCGATCGCGGAGTGCACGAGATGGACCGCGTCGGACAGCGGCCCGTCGACCGACTCCGGCCACACGGCCGGCGAGATCTGGCCGCGCTCGTCGATGGTCACGAGGCCGGCGAAGCGCTCGACGAACTGCCGACAGGTCCGGCAGGCGTAGTGCTGGCGACGGCTCTCAGGCAACGCCGCGAGGAATATGTCATACAACGACGCGAGTCCGGTCGGCTCGGTGGTGTAGAGGGACACGCGATCGGCGCCCTTGGCCGCGAGATCGATCGTGGTCTGCAGCGCGGTGAGCAGGTCCGCGAAACGGTCGTCCGGCTCGTGCTGGTGTTCGGGGGTGGTGTTGCTGGTCAGCATCGTGTTCTCCTGCGCCTTATCGAAGGCGCGCCTTGCACTGTTCCATGGCCGCCTCGGCCTTCTTGCGGGTCGACCAGCCGGCGCTCGCGGTGTCGAGCTTGCCGGCTGTCGTGACCTGCAACGTGGTCTGTGTGAGCAACGCCATCGATTTGTCGACCTTGAACCAATCGGTAAGAACGAACCACCGTCCGCTCGATTCTTGTTTGATCTCGAACTTCGGCAGCATGGGCTACACC
>Ga0075163_10012522_pt1 | contig 11043 bp, 9 predicted proteins | sample JI1023141ADNA_FD_71478 | JGI IMG/M metagenome (GOLD analysis project Ga0075163, IMG submission 71478) | Wastewater effluent complex algal communities from Wisconsin, to seasonally profile nutrient transformation and Carbon sequestration -... | ecosystem: Engineered > WWTP > Effluent > Algae...
GGTGCGGACAGCTCGCGCCCGCGCCCGGCCATCCAGCGGTCCACCGACTGCCGCGAGATGCGGCGGTGGCCCCCCGGCGTCTTCCAGGCTTCCAGCTCGCCCCGGTCCACCATCATCTGCACCGAGCGCACGGCCATGCCCAGCAGCTGGGCGACTTCTCGTGTGGTGCAGGTGTCGGTCATGGTGTTTTTCAGGGCGGTGCGAATCCCGGAATTCTGCCGAATTCCCCTGAACCAGGGGGTTTCTGCATAAATGGAAAAAGTGATAATTGCGGAATGAGGACGATCACTCCATTTCCCAGCACGGCGCCGGCGCCGTTGTGGGGCGGTGGCGCCCCCGCGCCGGCCTTTTCAGACCACGCCGCCATGGCGCAGATGGAGCGCATGCTGCAGGACCTGGGCCGCATGTACCGCGAGCGCAACGAGGCGCTGGAAGAGGTGTCTCGTGCCCACCATGAGGCCTTGTTCCGGCTGGCGCTGGCGGCGGAATACCGCGACGACGACACCGGCGCGCACATCGTGCGCATGGGCTTTCTGGCGGAGCGGCTGGCCTTGCGTGTGGGCCAGTCCGCCGCCGACGCGGCCCTGCTGCGCAAGGTAGCGCCGATGCACGATGTGGGCAAGATCGGCATCCCCGACAACGTGCTCAAGAAGCCCGGCGCCTTCACGCCCGAAGAGCGCGCGACCATGAACCAGCACGCGGCCATGGGCGCCAAGATCATGGGCTCATCGCGTGTCCCCTTGTTCCAACTGGCGGCCGAGGCGGCGCTGTCGCACCACGAACGGTGGGACGGCACCGGCTACCCGTCCGGCCTGGCGGGCGAGGCCATTCCGCTGTCCGGCCGCATCGTGGCCATCGTGGACTTCTTCGACGCGCTGACCATGGACCGCTGCTACCGCAAGGCCTTCAGCGACGACCGTGCGCTGGCCATGTTGCTGGAAGAGCGCGGGCGTGCCTTCGACCCGCGGCTGGTGGACGCCTTCCTGGCCGACGCGCCCGGCATGGTGGCCTTGCGCGAGCGCATCAACCAGCTGCATCCCAGCTTTGCCGACCTGGTGGCCGGCGTGCCGCTGGGCTGAGGCCCCGCCGGGCGTGCGCCAACAGGCCTGCTGATGACCGACACCATCCCCGGCTTCCCGCGGTCGCTGCGCCGTGGCCGCATCAGCCCGCGCGCCGTGCGCTGGGCCGCGCTCCTGCTGGCGCTGGCCGTGGTGGGCGTGTGCCTGGCCTTTGTGGCCTACGACCGCGGCGAGCACCTGCGCGACGAGCACGAGCACACCACGCTGGTGGCCCGCGTGCTGGAAGACCACGCCACCCGCAGCGTGGACACGGCCGCGCTCGCGCTGGCGGCCTTGGCCGAGGTGGTCGCCGGTGCCGCGCCAGCGGGCGACGGTGGCATCCGCGCGGCCGTGGCCCACACCGCGCGGGCGTTGCCGGTGCTGCGTGGCGTGGCCGTGGTGGACGGCCAGGGCCTGGTGGTGGCCAGCACCGAAGAGGGCCTGGTGGGCCAGGTGGTGGACCTGCGGCCCTTGGGCGCCCTGCCCGCAGTGGGCGAAGAGCGCCTGGGTGGTTTTGTTCCCGGGCGCGGGCTGGGCGCGTTGCGTGCGCCCGCGGCGGAGCCCGTTGCGGTGCAGCCCGCGGCTGCGCCCGCTGGCGTGGGTTTCCTGCCGCTCCTGCGCCAGGTGCGCACGGCAGCCGGGCGCCAGATGCTGCTGCTGGGCCTGGTCAACCCGGACGCGCTGGCCAACCACCAGCAGCAGATCCTGCAGGACCTGGGCGGGTCGGCCGTGCTGGCCGCCATGAACGGCCAGGTGCTGGCGGCCACGGTGTCGTCGCGGGCCCTGCCCGGGCAGTCCGTGCAGGCCTTGCCGGTGTTTGCCGACTACCTGCCGCAAAAGGAACACGCCACCTATGTCGGCCGCGGTGTGGGCGGGCCGGACCAGGTGGTGGGCTTCCGGGCGTCGCGCACGCGGCCGCTGGTAGTGGTGGTGGAAGGCAGCGTGGAGGCGGCGCTGGCACCGTGGTGGCGCGACGCGCGCGCGCTGATGGTGCTGGCGCTGGCGGCGGCGCTGGTTATCGTGCTGCTGGGGCTGCTGGCGGCGCGCAGCCTGCGCGCCGGCGCGGCCGCGCAGCAGCAGCGCGACGACGCCCAGGCCCACGTGGCCTTGCGCGAGCGGGAGCTGAGCGTGGTCGCCAAGAGCGTGCAGGAACTGCTCTTCCGAACCGATGCCGACGGCCGCCTGAGCTTCGTCAACGCCCGCTGGCAGGCGGCCACCGGCTTGTCCGAGAGCGCGCTGCGCGGCCAGGCCTTGTCGGACTTCGTGTCGGCCCCGTCGCGCGCGGCCGTGCGCGGCCTGTTGTCCACGCGCGGGCCGGCCGGGGTGCGCACGGCCGCCGTGTGCATGGGCCCGGACGACGCCCCACGCCACTACGACATGGCCGTGGCGCCGCTGCAGGGCGAGGACGGCGCCATCGTCGGCTTTGCCGGCAGCGCGGTGGACGTGACCGAGCAGCGCCACGCACAGCGGCGGCTGCGCGCCCAGCTGGCCTTCACCGAACTGCTGCTGGACGTGATGCCGGTGCCGCTGTCCATCCTGGACCCCCATGGCCGCTACGTGTCGGTCAACCAGGCCTGGACCGAATTCACCGGCCGCGCGCGCAGCGAGGTGCTGGGCCATGCCGCACGCGATGCCCAGCCGCCGGGCGCGCGCGAAATGCACGACGCGCACGACCGCGAACTGCTGGCCCATGGCGGCCGCGTGCGCTACGAGGCGCGTGCCTTGCACCGCGACGGCTCGCTGCGCGACCTGGCCCTGACCAAGGCCGCCATTCCCGGCGGTGACGGCCAGGCCACGGGCATCCTGGTCGCCTTCATGGACGTCACCGAATTCCGCGAGGCCGAGCGCGCCACGCGCGAGGCCCGCGACGCGGCCGAGGAAGCGTCCAGCGCCAAGACCGAGTTCATCGCCAACATCAGCCACGAGCTGCGCACGCCGCTGCAGTCCATCATCGGTTTCTCCGAACTGGGCCAGTCGCGCAGCGGCGAAGCGAAAAAGCTGGCCGGCATGTTTGGTGACATCAATGCGGCCGGCCAGCGCATGCTGGCGCTGGTGAACGACCTGCTGGACGTGGCCAAGATCGAGAGCACGGTCGGCACCTTCCACCTGGAACGCGTTGACGTCCGCGGCCTGGTGCGCGACGTGGTGGCGGAGCTCGCGCCGCTGCTGAGTGCGCGGCAGCTGCAGCTGGACCTGCAGCTGGGCGACGCCGCGCTGGTGGCCAAGGTGGACCCGCTGCGCTTCCAGCAGGTGGTGCGCAACGTGCTGGCCAACGCCATCCGCTACTCGCCGCCCGGTGCGCCGCTGCAGGTGCTGGGCGGGCATGACGGCACGGGTGCTCAGGTGCTTCTGGCCGTGCGCGACCAGGGTCCGGGCATCCCGCCTGAAGAGCTGGACAAGATCTTCGAGGCCTTCGTGCAGTCCAGCAAGACCAAGGACGGCTCCGGTGGAACGGGGCTGGGCCTGGCCATCAGCCGCAAGATCCTGCAGGCCCATGGCGGCAGCATCCGCGCCGAGAACAACCCCGGCGGCGGGGCCGGCTTCCACATCACGCTGCCGGCCCGTGGGGCGCTGCATACCCAGCCTGCCAGCCTGTGATCCGCGGCGGGCCTTTCGGCAAACGTGCATATTTCTCTTGTGATAAAAATGATAAAAAAGCAAAATACAAATCAGGAGATCGCAACATGCACGCTTCACTTGCCGAACTGCTCGAAAACCTGAAACCCGGACTGCTGTGGGTCACCGGTGATGGCGTGGTGCGCTACGCCAACGCGGTGGCCGGCGCCCGCACCGGCCTGGCCGCCGGCCGCAAGCTGTTCGACCCCGACCTGGCACGTGCCGTCACCGCGGCCATCAGTGGCCGGGTGCCGCGGGTGGTCAGCTCGGTGGGCACAGCCGCTGCGGGTGTGGGCCTGCTGCCGGAACTGCGCTGCCGCGTCATCCCCGGCCTGGCCAACGACGACGCCTTCGTGCTGGTGGCGCCGGAGCCCGGCAGCGACGAAGGCGCCGGCTTCGACAACCTCATGCAGGCCATACGCGCCGAGGTGCGCGACCCGCTGCGCGCGGCCAAGGCGGCGCTGTCGCTGGTGGAGTCGCAGGGCCAGGCCGGCCTGGAACAGCGCGCGCTGATCGACAACCTGGACCAGCTGCTGGGCGTGGTCGAGCGCCTGGTGGAACTGGCCGGGCTGTGGGACAGCGGTGCGCTGCTGGCCAATGACCGCATCGAACTCTGGCCGTTGCTGCAGAAGGCCTGGGGCGAGGTCGAGCCGCTGGCGCTGCAGCGTGGCGTGAAGGTGCGCTTCCGCGCCCAGACCGAGGCCAGTGGCCTGGCCACGCTGTACGGCAGCGAAAAGTGGCTGGGCCGCGTGTTCCAGGAATGCCTGGAATCGGCTGTGCGCAGCACGCCCCGCGGCGCGCTGCTGGACATCGAACACCGCCAGCTGGGGCCGCGTGCCGTGGTGGCCTTCCGCGACTGCGGTGTCTTTGCCGCCCGCAACCCGCGTGCCGGCGCTGTGGACATGCCGCACCACCCGGGCGCCGACAAGCTGGCCAGTGCCCGCGGGGCCAAGCCCCAGATGGGCGCCCAGGACCTGATCGGCTTCCGCCTGTGCCAGCACATCGTGTCGCTGCACGGTGGCCAGCTCAGCGAAGAGGACGAAGACGGCCAGCGCACCTTCATGGTGGAGCTGCCCACCGGCGCGCCGCACCGCCAGGAGCACACCGAGCTGGACATCGCCCAGGCGCAGGTCTATGCCCGCGACCTGGCGGCCTTGATGACCCGTTCGCGCCAACGCCAGGCCAACGAGCGCCAGGCCAACGAGCGCCAGGCCAGCGACCGCTCCGGCGCACCGACGGCCGCCGCCCAGCTCTGAACCCACCACCGCACCCACCGCCTACCCCGAGGACACCCGATGAAGCGCGTCTTGATCGTTGAAGACCAGGCCGACATCCGCAAGCTCATTCGCATGACGCTGGAGTTCGAGGACTACGAGATCCACGAGGCCTCCGACGGCAGCTTCGGTTTGAGCATGGCCCGCGCCACGCGGCCGGACATCGTGCTGCTGGACGTCATGATGCCCGGCGAAATGGACGGCCTGCAGGTCTGCCAGCACCTGAAGGCCGACCCCCAGATGCGCCACGTCAAGGTGGTGTTGCTCACCGCCCGCGGCCAGTCGCGTGACCGCGAAGCCGGCCAGCAGGCCGGTGCCGACGAGTACCTGGTGAAGCCGTTCAGCCCGCTGCAGCTGATCGAGACCATCGAGCGCCTGCTGCAGCCCGCCTGATCCACCGCGCCGGCGCGCCGGCAGGAGCACTCCATGAATGTCCCGCGTTCGGTCGGGAGGGTTTGGCACGCCACCAGGCCGCGAAGCCTGCGGACCCGGTTGCTGGTGGTGATGGCCGCTGTCATGGCGGTGGCGCTGTGGGTGCTGCACGGCCTGTCGGCGGTGCACCACGACCGCGCCGCCGTGGCCCGCAGCGAAGCCGCCGCGCAGGCCATCGCGTTGGCTGCGGCGTCCAGCGCGGGCCCCGCGCTGCAGGCCCGCAACGCCAGCCTGGCCGACGGTACCCTGCGTGCGCTGGGCAGCCTGCCCGGCGTGCGGCATCTGGCATTGCTGGACGCCGACGGCACGCCCTTGCTGGCGCTGCAGCAGATGCCCGACGGCCGCGTGCAGGCCGCTGCGGCGTCGGCCCTGCCCGCCGCTGCGGTGGGTGCGCAGCGCCCGCGCTTCTGGCCGCTGGACGGTATGGACACCGTGCAGGCCTGGGCGCCGGCCGGACCCTCGGGCAGCTTGGGCAGCGTGGGCGTGAGCCTGGTGGTGGACGCGGAGCGCGCCCAGGTGGTGCCGCTGCGCGACGACGCCTTGCTGGCCGCCGGTGCCACGGCGCTGGCCATGCTGCTCACCGCCTACCTGTACCTGGCACGCGCCCTGGCACCGCTGCAGCGGCAGGTGCGGTTTGCCGGTGAACTGGCTGCGCGTGCCGGTTCCTTCCGCCCCGTGCCCCAGGGCAGCCGCGAATTGCAGGAACTGGGCACCGCGCTGAACGATGCGTCGGCCATGCTGCGCAACCAGCTGGACACCCTGGCCACCGAGCAGGCGCGCACGCAGTCCATCGTCAACGCCGTGCCGGACGTCATCCTGGGGCTGGACGGCGACTGCACCGTCACCCTGGCCAACCCGGGCGTGGCCAGTGTGTTCGGGCTGCAGCCGGAACAGATGCGGGGTCAGCCGCTGGCGAACTTCCTGCCGGGATTGAACCGGCACCAGGCCGAAGAGCGCACGGTGCAGGGCCTGTACATGCGCTCCACGCGCGCCCACGTGGCACGCTTCGAGACCACGGCACGCCGCCACGACGGCACGGCGTTCCCGGTGGAGGTGTCGCTGTCGCGCATCGAGACCGAGGAAGGCGCCCGCTACGCCGCCATGGTGCGCGACATGACCGAGCAGCGCATGAGCATGGCCATGCTCAACCTGTACAGCCGGGCCTTGGAGTGCACCAGCAATGGCGTGGTGATTGCCAACATGGCGCTGCCCGGCAACCCGGTCTTCTATGCCAACCCGGCCTTCTACCGCATCACGGGCTACGAGCCCGGTGACGCCATCGGCCGCAACTGCGCCTTCCTGCAGCGCGAGGACACCGCGCAGCCCGAGCTGGCCGAGCTGCGCCTGGCCATCGCGCAGGGCCGCAGCACCCAGGTGGTGCTGCGCAACTACCGCAAGGACGGTAGCCTGTTCTTCAACGAGCTGGCCATCGCCCCCGTGGCCGAGGCCGACGGCAGCGTCAAGCACTACGTGGGCGTGCTGAACGACGTGACCGAGCGCGAGCGCGCCCGCATGGCCATCGCCGAGCGCAGCGCGCGCTTGAACAACGTGTTCGACTTGAGCCCCGACGGCTTCGTGGTCTTTGACAGCAGCGGCCACCTGGCCTACTGCAACCGCGCCTTCCAGACCATGACGGGCTGGGACGCCAGCGCGGCGGGCCTGTCGGCCAAGGAGTTCGACCAGCGCTTCGCCCAGCTGTGCAGCCGCGCGGGCGACTACGCACCCGTGCAGGCCCTGGTGGAAGGCGAGGGCGGCGCGGACAGCGCACACACCCTGATGCTGGCCGTGCCCGAGCACCGCGTGCTGGCGCGCGTGGTGCGCAGCGGCACCGAAGGCCAGGGCGAGTCCATCCTGTTCTTCCGCGACGTGACGCGGGAAACCGAGGTCGACCGCATGAAGAGTGAGTTCCTGAGCACCGCCGCGCACGAGCTGCGCACGCCCATGGTCAGCGTCTTTGGCTTCACCGAACTGCTGCTGCGCCGCGCCGTGCCCGAAGAGCGCCGCAAGGACATGCTGCAGACCATCCACCGCCAGGCCTCGCTGCTCATCAACATGGTCAACGAGCTGCTGGACCTGGCCCGCATCGAGGCGCGCCAGGGCAAGGACCTGAAGCGCGAGGACTGCCGCATCGACAGCCTCATCACCCAGGCCGTGGGCCCGCTGGTGGGCACCTCGTCCAGCCACGAATTCGTCCTGGACATCAGGCACGGCGACCGTGTGCTGTGGGTGGACCCGGAAAAGACCCACCGCGCGCTGACCAACGTGCTGAGCAACGCCGTGAAGTACTCGCCCGAGGGCGGTGCGGTGCGGGTCAGCACGCAGCTGGGCCGCGTGCGCAACGAGCCCGCCATCGGCCTGAAGGTCAGCGACCGCGGCATCGGCATGTCCGAGGCGCAGCTGGCGCGGGTCTGCGAGCGCTTCTACCGGGCCGACCCCAGCGGCAACATCCCTGGCACGGGCCTGGGCATGAGCCTGGTGAAGGAAATCGTGGAACTGCAGGGTGGGCGCGTGGACATCGCCAGCGAGCCTGGCATGGGCAGCACGGTCACGCTGTGGTTCCCACTGGCCGCCGCACCCCAGCCGGCTCAGCCCGCCTTGCCAGCGGCATAATTTGCGCACCGCTCTTTCGAAAGAGACATCAAAGCCCGCGCAGCAACGCCTGCTGGCGTTGCCCCCGGAGAGTCTCGATGCTCAATGTCTTCACGCTGGCCAACGGCCGGCTCTTCCAGGAAGAGATCGACAGCCTGGAAGCCCTGGACCACGTCCACCCGGTGTGGGTGGACCTGGAAGCCCCCAGCGAGGATGAAAAACACTGGGTGGAGCAGCGCTTCAAGCTGTCCATTCCCAAGGACGCGGTCGACGACGACCTGGAAGAGTCCGCCCGCTTCTACGAGGAAGACAACGGCGAACTGCACATCCGGTCCGACTTCCTGATCGACGCCGAAGACGGCCCCGGCGGCGCGCCGGCGCGCAACGTGCGCGTGGCCTTCATCTTGCACAGCAACGTGCTGTTTTCCATCCACTCGGAAGACCTGCCGGTGTTCCGCCTGCTGCGCCTGCGCGCGCGGCGCATCCCGGCCCTGATTGAAGACGCCAAGGACGTGCTGCTGAAGCTGTACGACGCCGACGCGGAGTACTCCGCCGACGCGCTGGAAGGCATCTACGACAACCTGGAAAGGGTCAGCGCCCGCGTGCTGACGCAGGACGTGGACGACAAAGCCGCCGGCGCAGCGTTGACGGCCATCGCACGCGAGGAAGACTTGAACGGCCGCATCCGCCGCAACGTCATGGACACGCGCCGGGCGCTGAGCTTCATGATGCGCAGCCGCATGCTCAACGCCGAGCAGTTCGAGGAAGCGCGCCAGATCCTGCGCGACATCGACAGCCTGGACAGCCACACCGCCTTCCTGTTCGACAAGATCAACTTCCTGATGGACGCCACGGTGGGTTTCATCAACATCAACCAGAACAAGATCATCAAGATCTTCTCGGTGGCCAGCGTGGCGCTGCTGCCGCCCACGTTGATTGCCAGCATCTACGGCATGAACTTCAAGTACATGCCTGAGCTGGACCAGACCTGGGGCTACCCGCTGGCCATCGGCCTGATGGTGGCGTCGGTGGCCGCGCCCTTCATCTACTTCCGCCGCAAGGGCTGGCTTCGTTAGGCCAAGCGGCGTTCCGTGGCTTCTTGCCGACGGGTCCCCACCCGTGCGGATGGACGTGGTTGGATCTGCGTGTAACCTTGTGTGGCTGATCTTGAGGCGAACCGGCGAAGACCGATAGCCGATGCAGGAAGGCACACCACATGAACAAGACCGGTTCGATCACCCGCCCTGCCCGCCGTGTGGCGCAGGCGCTCGCCATGGCGACAGCCGCCCTGGCCGCACCGCAGGCCCTGGCGCAGTTCAGCATGGTGCCCACCCCCATGTGCAAGGAGGTCAAGCCTTCCGACCAGGAGGTGGAGCGTGAATACCGCATCGACGCGTCGCGCCACCTCTATGCCTGCTTCCCCATGCGCGTGTACCGCGGCAAGCTGCCGCCGCTGCTGTACGGCGTGATGATGGTGGAAACCGAGCTGGACCCGGCCGGCAACGTGCTCAACGTCAACGTGGTGCGCAAGCCCGCGGCCGATGAAGTGGTGCCGTGGGTCGTCGCCATGATCAAGCGCGGCGCACCCTACCCGCCACCGGCCAAGTTCCCCGGCGGCACCTTGAAGTTCACCGAGACCTTCTTCGTGGACAAGTCGGGCCTGTTTCAGACTTTCACGCTGACCGAAGGTCAACGCTGAAGCAGCGGCCTCAGCTGTTCGCCCGCTTCTTCAGCCAGCGCATCAGCCCGCCCAGCACGGGCAGCTTCTCGTACAGCTCTTCCGCCGCGTCCCAGTAGTCGCGGTGCAGCGTGATGCGGCCGTCGGCCGCCAGCACCAGGTGCGAGCCGCCGCGTATGCATTGCTCGCTGGGGTTGAAGCGCTTCATGTGGAACAGGAAGTCCCAGGTCAGGAAGCATTGGTTGCCTTGCACGATGCGCTCGCGGATGACGAAGCGCGGCTCGTCCAGCGCCACGAACATGTGCTCGAAGATGCGGCGGATGGCCGCCGTGCCCTGCACCTCGTTGAACGGGTCCTTGAAGCGCGCGTCGGGTGTGTAGACCTCGGCGATGCGCGGCACGTCTTCGCGCTTCAAGCCTTCAAAGAGCGCCACGATGCGGTCGATGTGGGCTTCATGGTCCATGGCGTTCACAGCCCGGTAGAGCGGCGCACGGCCGCGAAGTAGGCACCGTAGCCGAGCAATCGCAGGCCTTTGAGCCACAGCGTGAAGCGCTTGGGGAAGTGGATCTCGAACAGGCCCCGCTCCCAGCCCTGCACGATGGCCTTGGCGGCGTCTTCCGGCGTGGTGAGCGCCGGCATGTGGAAGTTGTTCTGCGCCGTCAGTGGCGTTTCCACGAAGCCCGGGTTGATGACGCTCACGCCAATGCCCTGCGGCTCCAGGTCCATGTGCATGGTCTCGGCCAGGTTGATGAGCGCGGCCTTGGTGGGCCCGTAGGCCAGGGACTGCGGCAAACCACGGTAGCCGGCCACGCTGCTGACCAGGCTGATGTGGCCGGCGCCCAGGGTGCTGTCCTTGTTTCGGGCTTGCTTCAGCACCACGGGCAGCACCGCGTCCAGCATGGCCAGCGCACCCACGTAGTTGACCTGCACGTGCTGCACCGCCACCTCGTAGTCAAAGGCGGTGGCGCGCATGGCGCGGTAGGTGCCGGCGCAGTACAGCGCCAGGTCGATGCGGCCGTGCGTGTGCACGATGCGCTCGGCGGCCGCCTTCATCGCGGCGCGGTCGGTGGCGTCCAGTGCAATGGCCACGCTGCCCGGGTGTGCGGCCACAAAGGCGTCCAGCGTGGCCGCGCTGCGGGCCGACACGATGACGCGTGCGCCTTTGCCGTGCAGCAGCGATGCGGTGGCGCGGCCTATGCCGGTGGACGCGCCCACCAGCCACACGGTGCGGCCGGCCCAGGAAGTGATGCGGGGGTTCAGCGACATGGCATCACTTCGGGTTGGCGGTCTTGGCTTCTTGCTTGTAGAACGACAGCGTGACCTCGCCCAGCTTGATGCCGAACTTGCTCATCACCGCCTTGTTGAGCATCACGCGCTCGTCCATCAGGTACATCCA
>Ga0075163_10012523_pt1 | contig 11043 bp, 7 predicted proteins | sample JI1023141ADNA_FD_71478 | JGI IMG/M metagenome (GOLD analysis project Ga0075163, IMG submission 71478) | Wastewater effluent complex algal communities from Wisconsin, to seasonally profile nutrient transformation and Carbon sequestration -... | ecosystem: Engineered > WWTP > Effluent > Algae...
AGGAAAGCAGCCACAGAGAGTTTTGTTTTGTTGAAGAATGAAAAGAATACATTGCCGATTAAAAAATCAGGCACCATTGCACTAGTGGGACCTTTGGCTGATGCAAAAGAGAACATGCCAGGTACCTGGAGTGTAGCCGCGCGCAATGCCGAGGCAATTTCGTTACGCGAAGGCTTGACAAAGGCTATTGGTACTTCTGCCAAGCTGGTTTATGCCAAAGGTGCCAACCTGGATGAAGATGCTGCCTTTGAGGAAAGAGCAACTCCTTTTGGAAAAACCCTGCATCGCGATCCTCGTTCAGCTGCTGCCTTAAGAGATGAGGCACTTCGCATTGCGAAGAATGCAGACGTGATTGTGGCGGCCATGGGAGAGTCTGCCGAGATGAGCGGAGAATCTTCGAGTCGTACGAACTTAGACATTCCTGCTACACAAAAGGATTTACTGAAGGCATTGTTACAAACAGGCAAGCCGGTAGTCTTAGTGTTGTTTACTGGACGCCCCTTAACCTTGGTATGGGAGCATCAAAATGTTCCGGCCATTCTCAATGTATGGTTTGGCGGTAGTGAAGCGGGAGATGCTATTGCAGATGTTGTGTTTGGTGATGTGAATCCTTCAGGTAAATTAACCATGACCTTTCCTCAAAACATAGGACAGTTGCCCTTGTATTATGCTCACAAGAATACAGGAAGACCTTTGCAGGGACCTTGGTTTGAAAAGTTTAAAAGCAATTATTTAGATGTTACCAATGAACCCTTGTACCCTTTTGGTTATGGATTGAGCTACACGACTTTTGAGTACGGCAGTGTAAAACTTGATAGAGAGAGCTTGGCGATGACTGATTCGCTTGTTGTTTCATGTGAAGTCAAAAATACCGGAAGCAGGGAAGGAAGTGAAGTGGTGCAACTTTACATTCAGGATTTGGTGGGCAGTATTACACGTCCTGTACGCGAGTTGAAAGCTTTCGATAAGATTAAATTGCAACCGGGAGAAAGCAAAGTAGTTTCCTTCACGATTTCTAAAAATGATCTTAGCTTTTATAACCAGAATTTAGCATTTGTGGCAGAGCCTGGAGAGTTCAAAGTTTATGTCGGGGGTAACTCTCAAACCATGAATGAGGCGAAATTTATTTTGCGCTAGAGTTTAGGCGCCAGCCAGAGAAAACCTGTAGATAGGAGAAAGAGGGCGAAGAAAAACCAAGGAGTTACATTCTTTCTCTCTTCAGTTTGTACTATTTCCTCTGTTTCATGGAAGCCTTTTACTTTGTTACGTAATAGCTTCATTTGATGGACAAGCCGAAGCGAACTCCATTCTTCTTCACCAGATATATAGAAAGTATACGAAATACTGTCAGTCGTATTGTGTATCGCTTGCCAACCGGGTGAATTGAATCGTACACTACCGTGCCAACGATTGTCGATGTGAATGTCTTCTTGCAAAGGGATGTTAATATTAGAACTCTTCACTAGCGGAACAGCCTCGCTTAATAGTGTAAAAGGAATGACTTCATTAGCATAGTAAGGAAATTCCTGTTGCAAGCGCACCTTGGAAGAAGGCAGATCGTCTCTGCTCGTTCCCTTTAGCAGGTCAGTCCAGCAGTATGCATACGCGTCATTTTCTCCTTGCAGACGTAAGCGATAGGTCTCCTCCAGGCATTGAAAGCCAATCTTTCCAAAGCCATGGGGAATATGTCCGGCATAAACGCTTGATCCTTTTTGAACATGAGGGAGCAGATAGGGATGTGATTCCACTTGCGTTGGGCCAAGTTTGACTTTGAACTTCTGTTGATTTTCATACACTAGCGATACCGTATCCTGGTCACTAACTCTTTTCTTCAAAGGAAGAAACTGTTGAAGTATCTTTTCTTTGTCTGGCTCGCTGTTGAGCAAAATTAGGATGCCGAGTCCTTCCGAGATGGCTTGTTCAAGGCTTTTACGATCACCCTTGGAAAGGGTGGTAAGGGTACTACTCTCCAGAACAACAAGGTCAAATTTCTTCAGTAGTTCTGTGGTGAGGAAACTAAGATTGAGCGCAGGACTGTTGATGAATTCTGACCGATATTTATTTTTAGAAAGTTGTGAACGGACGCTTATTCCATGGTTACCCTCTGCTAAAAAGTTTTTCAAGGTACGAAGCTCGATACCGGGTGCAGCTTGCAGGATAAGTGTGTTTAATACTTTTGCAGGCATCACGTTTACAGGAATTTTCTCACGATGTATAGTTTCTTTGTCGGTCCATTCTAGTGAATAGAGAAATTGTCCTGTGCTTAAAGGTTTGAAGGAAAATGAAAAGGTAGAAGTCTTATTCGCTGACAAGAGCACAGAGTCCTCTACACCTCCAGGACCGACCAGTCGAAGTAGTGTATTATTGTTGGCATTAAAGGTGCCGTGTAAAGATTGTTTCTCGTCTACAGTAACGAATTGGGGCAAGTGCAAATCAGTTATACCCATGGGGTAACTTGTTGGCAAATAGGAGATGTTTTTATTCTCCAATAAATCGAGATCGGATAAAGAGAGGCCTTTTCCCACAATAAAGCGAATGGAAGGATCAAGTTTGGCAAGCTCGTAGGATTGAAGTAGTCGTGAACTTTTATGAGGTTTCGCATCAGCTGTATGAATGAGTTCCAAGGATGGATATGCTTTCAGTAAACTGTCCACTTTGTTTTTGTCGTACTGCTTTGTAAGTAAGAGATAGCCGCTAGAGGTGCTTGTACTAAGGTAGGAAGGTTGTAAAAAGAGTAGGATCAAGCTCACCATCATCAGCAATACTGCTAGAATTCGTGCGGGTAGTAGAGATGTCTTTCGCTTTACTTCAAGGTATAGAAACAGCAATGTCAACAGCAGACCGAGACTGATCAACAGTGGAATTGGAACAAGGGGTGAAAAGCTCAGATTATTCATTTGTGCGTTTTTCCAGTTCTTGTATCATAGCCTTGTCAAGTGCATGGAGTTGATAGGTGTGAGGCGTTAAGGATTTTTCCTTTGCAGGCAAGCTTTCCCAAAGCTCGTATTGCAGATCTTTTAATAATTCCACTAGTTCAGAAGATTGAGTGGTAGCATTTGTTACTGCGTGAATGGCACGAAGGGCCTGTAAATAGCGCACGGGGTCATCTATACTCAAAGCTGCCAGCGTCTGTCCTGCTTGGTTGAGTCTCTTAGTGTCTTCTGTTGTTAATGAGGTCAATCCTCTCTCTTGCAAATGACTTAAGAGGGTGATGGCTTCACGTATGCTTTTGAAGGCATCTTCCTTTTCCGTTGCGTATTGATTTGTTGAGTTGTGAATTTCACTAAGGTCAGCTGAATAGCGTTTGTCTTCTTTAATGGGAGGCGGATCGAAACCAGAGCGATGTACATAAATGCGCGAGTCGTTCGCTATCTCTTTTAAAAGATTCAAAATTTTGTATTGATAGGGTAGGGACTTCTGTGGATCAAATAGCCGCAGGTGTAATTCAGCATCCCACATCATGGTGAGGGCAGCACGCAATTTGGCTTTTACGGATTGTATATAAAAGGTAGCTTCCTCGGTGTCATCGTGTAGGTGAGCAAATTCTTCAATGGGATTTTCCTTCTTGTCTGGATCTTTGATCTCGTTTTCATGATCATGCTTTTCTTCCACGAGGTTGTGCTCATTTTCGCTGTCGTGAAGGTGTCCGAATTCTTTAACCACATCATTTTCCTCTCCATGCTCTTCTTCATGAGAAGCTTCAGGTCCTATGCCCGAGACGAATTCTTCTCCCATAAACTCGCTGTAGCGGAGTCGTAATACTTTTTGATCATAGCCTAAGGCATTACTGGTAAAATTGAATTCCTCTTTACTAAGTGATTTCTTGTTCTTCAACAATTTCTCTGAATCAATAATGATTTGGCGTTGACTGCGGAAGTACTCCGGCATTAAGTCAACACCAAGGCCTTCATCAGCGGACGTAATGTAGTTGGCAGTGTCCCGCAAGGAAATAATATGGGTTTCAGTACGGCTTCGATTGGGTGAAGGAGTTTTTCCATCTTCTGCTTGTATGTAAAAGTAAAGTTCATCTCCTGGCTCTAGACCAAGCTTCAAAAGATTGAAAGAAGTGTTAGCGTTTACTTGTTTGCCATTGATGGTGGCAGGACGAGCAAAGCGCATGGTCTCTTCTCTGAATTTGACCGATTCTCCACTTCCCTTGCTAACGGTAGCAATGATGTTGGCGTCTTTTAGTCCGTAGTCATCCCGAATTAATGCCTCCAGTGAAATAGTTAGATTGTCTGTATGCTTCAGCTCTGTAAATTGTGCCAGGTTGTTGACGGCAATTTGAGGTGCTTCATCCACAATACTTTCTAGTTTATAAAAGTCCGACTGAAAGTTCTCACCCTTGAATTGCCAGTACACCTGATAGAAAGTGGATTGTGTCAATGTATGATGAATAATGTATTTACCATTTTCAATGCTTGAAGCAATCAGTGAGTCGCGTCCCGAAATAACAATGCCTACTTTGTCACAAGTCTGCGAAAAGACAATTGTCCAGGTAAGTTTACTTCCCTCCGGAACCTTAGTGTTTAAACTAGTAGCATAACCAGCTTGCATACCTGTGTAGGCAGGCGCTTGTGTGTGGAGCTTCACCTCTTCTAATTGAATTATCAGGGAGTCACCCAATGTTGCGGGTGTTTCCAGAAAAGAACGGAGATTTGTTTCTTCTGAAGTTGAATAGATTGGCTCGGCAAGGTAAAAGAGAAAGCTACTCATGAGACTTATGAGTAAGAGCAGGCTGGTGGCACCTAAGCGGTGCGGAAGTTTCAGATCGTTTTTAAGGAGTTCAAATTCTTTCTCTACTCTAACTCGCTGTAAGGCTTGTACATTTGTTAGTGAATGTGAGTCCTTTACAAGTAAGTCTGTACTTTCTTGCAAGGAGGGATACAGACTACTGAGGTAAGACGCCACATGATGTAATTCCAATTTGCTTAAACCTCGCTTATAAATGCTGATAAGAATAATGCTCGTAAAGAGAAGTACTGGCACAGCAATCTGAAGAATTACTAGCGGACTGATCAATCGCAGGAGACTAAAACTGAGCAAACTGAAGGAGAGTGCAAGTAAGAAAATCTCCAATCCTTGTAGGAACAAGTAGCGTCTCTTTAACTCGTGCAAGAAGGATCTGCTCGTACTCATTGTTTTCGTTGATAGGCGAGGAGACGTTCAATGATTAACAAGACAAGGAGTAAATAAAACAAGTAAGAATCAGCAGGACGAAAGGCACCTAGGAAAGCCCTGTGATTTTCAGACTGTGTGGGCAACCAGGCAAGCGAATCGGGTAATAGTCGCACATCGTTTTCTTGTACAAGTTGTTCAAGTGCTGGAGAAGCGAGCAGGAGAGAAGCGAGGTTTACCGTAAAATTTTCCCTCAGGGCTATTTCAGGATGTAAGCGTTTTGTGATTCGCCATTGAGTCGGACTTTCTTGTTTGATTAAGTCAGTACTTTCATCAGGTTTTAAATGGATAATCTTATAGTTGAGGGATTCAGGCATAGATTCGTCACTTAACCAAAAAAGAAACTCCAGATCCGAAGGTAGACTTGCTAACTCAGAAGTTCTGTAAGAAAGAAATTCAAGCTCTACGTGTTGGTAGTCGCGAAGGGATCTTAGTGAAGCTTCTACGAGTTGTACATCAGCTTCATGTTCAGCATCTGAAACAATGGCCACCTGTTTTGATCGTTCATGTGTGAGGCTGGCGAGTTCTTCCAAACTTACCTTTCTTCGTGTGGTTTCAAAATACGTTACTTCTTCTTTACTGTAGCCTTGTCGTGTGTATAGCGAATCTAATGAAGTAATCCAGGTGTTTACTTCGAACTCTGAGGGACCAGCTGGTAAACTAATCCATTGCACTGTACCAGGCAAGGCGCTTGGCTCTCCACGGAAGCGATGACTTTTATTATAGGACACGACCACCACTTTTTCGAGATCTTGTTGGGCCAGGTCGTTGATCAATTGATAATAACTACTCTTTTCATCCGCTGGATTATCCAGTGTTGGGAAGCCCAGCGATAAGAATCGAATTTCAAATCCTTGCTTATCCAAACTGTCGCGTAAGGTCTTTACGCGTGCATCATCCTCCAGACCTTTTTCAAGTAGTAACCAACGCTCGCTTCCTTTGTTGCTGGTTAAAAATTGTAAACCAGCAAGTATCAAAGTAAAAATGACAATGCACAGACAGCGAAGTAGTAATAAGAGAATTTCATTGAGACGAATGCCTTTGAATTTTTGTGTGGTAGTTTCCTCCAAATGTCGGATGCTTCCAATACGTATTACTTTCCCTTCCTTACGGCTCAAGAAGTGAATGGCTATCGGGATGCTCAAACCAGCGAGGGCCCAAAGGGCAAGGGGCTGTACAAATTGAATCATCGGAGCAAGCGTTTACGAACGGTAAGGAAATTTCGCAAGACCTCCTCCAGAGGTTTTTCCATAGAAACCAAATAGTAGCCAATCTGCTTTTCTAACATCAAGGAACGTGTACTCTTTAACCAGTCCTCTATTTTTTGGGTATAGATCTCTTTTTGCTGCAGTGTATCTACTTTGGTACGATTCCCGGTTTCTAAATCTTCGAAGGTAAAAGCACCTCCAAAATTGAGATCACGTTCGTGTTGACCGATCAAATGAAATATAACCACCTCGTTGCGGGGAGTTTTTAGTCTACCGATAAAGCGCTGCAGGTCTTCGGTGTCATCATACATATCGGTAATGAACACAATCAACTCTTTTCCATGATGGTCGAAGAGCAGCTCCATGTCATTTCCTTTTCCCCAACTTCCTTCAGCCTTCAGCGGAATTAGTTCTGACAGGAAACGAACAAATTGTTGTTGTTCGAAACGGGGTTGTACCATGCGAAGGCTCTTGTCGTTCACCGCATATAAACCAAACGTATCACTTTGCTTACGCGCCAGATAGGCAAGAGCCGCGGTCAACAATTTGGCATACTGCAGTTTGGTGATACCTTGCTCCACGTACGACATGGAGTGACTGGTGTCTAAAATAAACTTAACGGTAATGTTGGTTTCAATTTCTGCCTGTTTGATGTAGTAGCGTTCGGATCGGGCGAACATCTTCCAATCGAGTTGACGCAAATCATCACCCGGTTGGTAACTTCTGTATTGACTGAATTCTTGTCCGGCACCTACCGACTGACTTTTATTACTTCCACTCATGAAGCCCTCCACCACAATGCGCGCGACCAATTCCAACCCGTTGATGGTGTTGAGAACTTCTGGTTTTAAAAATTCTTTGATGCGCGCATCCATTGCTTACAATCCCTTATTCGGCTGTATGGCTTCGAGTAATTGTTTGGTTACATCATCTGAAATAACACCTTCCGCTTCCGCTTTAAAGTTCATAAGGATACGATGTCTCAAAACAGGGTAGGCAACTTGATGAATGTCTTCACGTGTAACGGCAAAGTTGCCACGCAACAAAGCGCGCGCTTTGGCTGTGAGAATCATGGCTTGACCGGCACGAGGGCCAGCACCCCAACGCACCCATTCTTTCACAAAAGAAACTTCGCTTTGAGTAGGTCTTGTAGCGCGCACGATGCGGCTCACCATCTCAATCAAATCGGAACTGATGTGTACTTCACGCACCAACTTCTGCGCTTCCAAAATCTGGTTGCCACTGATAACGCGTTCGATGGAAGCTTTCTTTTTTCCAGTGGTGTTTTCTAGAATGGCCAACTCTTCTGCTGCTGTGGGGTAGCTAACCTTAATGTAGAGCAGAAAACGATCCAACTGTGCTTCTGGTAAAGGAAAAGTTCCTGCTTGTTCAATAGGGTTCTGTGTGGCTAGAATGAAGAAAGGTCTTTCAAGAGGATAGGTAACACCGGCATAGGTTACTTCAAACTCCTGCATGGCTTCCAATAGAGCCGCTTGTGTTTTGGGAGAAGTGCGGTTAATCTCATCGGCCAATATGATATTTGCAAAGACGGGGCCTTTATTGAATTTGAAAATTCGCTTTCCGGTAGTGTGGTCTTCTTCCAATACTTCTGTACCAATGATATCAGAAGGCATTAAGTCTGGTGTAAACTGTATGCGTCTGAACTTTAACTCAATGGCTTCAGAGAGGGTGCGTATCATTAACGTTTTTGCCAAACCGGGTACGCCCTCTAAAAGCGCATGGCCACCCGCCAGAAAGGTGATGAGTAGTTGATCCACAATGTCTTCCTGACCAACAATTACTTTCTTAATCTCCTGCTTTAAAGCATTGAGTCTTTCAATCAACTCTTTGGCAGAGCGTTCGGTTGCTTTCAACTCTTCATTCATATAGAAAGGCCTCTCAGGCCGTTAGGGCATACATTATAATGTTTATACTAAAGCGGGTGTTGTCGATGCGGTAGAAGCGTTTGTTCCTGAAGTCATAATCCCACTCACAGCCATAGTCTTTATTGCTGTAGAGCACACCAATCTTATTATTCACTTCAATAGCTTTCAAATAATCGTGAACGATATCATCACCCCAGCCATTCAATTCCTGTGCGGTAGTGGGAGGGCCGTCAAATTCGAAGAACGTAGAATAAAGCGTATGGTTGTTAGGAATTTTCTTCAGCGTATTTGCTCCAAAAATTCTTTCCATCTGCGATTCGAAAGACTTGGCGAAAAGTCCGTCTATGTCGTGATTGCAATCGTCTACAAAGACAAAACCTCCGTTGTTTACATATTTTTCAAAATTCTCTTTCTCTTTCGCAGTAAACTCTACCAGTTTGTGGCCGCTTAGGTAGCAGAAGGGCGCGCGGAAGATTTCATCACTGCTAAGCGGAACAATGTTCTCTTTTGTGTCTACTTGTAGACTCGTGTATTCCACCAGAGAATTCAATATGTTGGAAGGCATGCGCTGATCCACATCCCAGTCCCCTGACTCGTATTGCAAGCGTGTAAAGAAAAATTTGCTAGCGGGCATCATGAACAAAGTTGCGACAAAGCAAGAAAGTGCGCACCTAAAATTATACGAAAGGGTGATTTACATCATGAGAATCAAATAGAGAACGTCACTGCTAAGAGGGTGAAATAATCTGAATAAGATTGCTTCAGTTGTACCTCCTTTGCAATGACGCTCCCCTTATTAGTTAATAGTTAAAGGTTATCTGTTATTCGTAGTCGTTAACTATTTACAGATAAGCAATAACAGATAACGACTAGACCGCATCAGACAAGCTCGTAAAGGTAAAGTCTCTGATCTTCATATATGGAATCAGGTTGCCTCCAGTACGCACTTGTTTACCAAGCGCTTCCAGATTATTGAGCATAATCACCGGACTTTCATTGAAGCGGAAGTTCTTGATAGGATGCTTGATCTTTCCGTTTTCAATAAAGAAGGTGCTATCGCGGGTGAGTCCTGTATACAATTGTGTTTGAGGATCAACCGAACGAATATACCAGAAGCGAGTCACCAAAATACCTTTCTTTGTATCCTTGATCATGTCTTCTACGGAAGCAGTACCTCCTTCAAAGATTACATTGCCAGGGAAAGGAACAGGCGCCACATTCTTTTGTGATGCCCAATAGCGATCGTAGAACAAATTACTAACTACACCATTTTTAATGATGTCTAACTTCTTACGAGCCTGACCATCGCCTGTCCAGGGTGCAGCCGGTGCTTCAGTATTAAAAGGGTCAGCATAAATATTGATACGTTCGTCTACTAACTTTTCACCCAGTTTTGTTCCACCGCCTTTCTTAGAGAGGAAGCTTCTTCCTTCATCCGCCTGGCGGGCACCCATGCTAAAGAACATGTTGCCTAATAATTCGGCAGAAGCAGCGGGCTCCAGAATTACGGTGTACTTACCTGGTTCAATAGCTTTCGCATTGCGTGAACCTAAAGCCTTATCGATAGCGATTTGAGATGCTTCGGCCGTGTTTAATTTACTTACATCATTGTAATCGCGCGTTACCCATCCCGATCCTGTTCCATCGTTGGAACGCATCGTTACCGTAAAGTCTACATTGGTAGCTTTATTGTAAGCGAACAAGCCCTTCGTGTTCATCATAGCCGCGAAGCTGTTGTTGTCTTCCAGGAAGCCAGCCGCTGTTACATCTTTGGCAGCCGCAGGGTTAATACTGTTGGCTGCTGCTTGCGCACGATAGTCAGGAGTGATTTTAGCCGTAGCCTCTGCATAGGTTTTCGATTCGCCATACTCCTGTTGAGGGAGTGGCTCCATAAACTCAGGGTTTTCGGGAGCCAGTTTGGCCAATTCTTCTGCACGTCTCACTACTTTTTCGAGAGAGGCTGTGTCGAATTCATTGACGGTAGCGACACCTGATTTTTTTCCATAATAGGCTTGCACACCCAGTGTCACATCGCTGTTTTCACCAGCGGTAGAAACGGTATTACGTGCGTAGCGAATGTTACCACTGTTATTGCCGTTTAAGTTGGCGACAAGGCCATCGGCTTTTGAAAAAGAGATTACTTTTTCAAGTATCTGTTTTGCTTCTTCTTTTGAAAGTATTGCCATGATGAGTTTGATTTAAATGTTGAGGTTTAATTAGATGCTGCGTGCAGTGTTAATAACATTGACTCCATTAAAACGAGCGGTAGCCGACCCGTGCGATACCGCACTGATTTGTCCGGGTTGACCTTTGCCGTCAAAGAACGATCCGTTGAGACGGTAGTCACGTTCGTCACACACCTGCGCGCAAGAGTTCCAGAACTCTTGTGTGTTGGATTGATACGAAACGTCTTTCAGCATGCCGGCAATTTTTCCGTTCTTAATCTCGAAATACAATTGTCCGCCAAACTGAAAGTTATAACGCTGCTGGTCGATAGAAAAAGACCCATCTTTTACAATGTAGATGCCTTTATCAATACCACCAATCAGTTGTTGAACACTAAGTTGCTCTTTGCCAGGGGCTAAAGACACGTTTGCCATGCGTTGAAACTGCAAACTATTCCAGTTGTCGGCATAGCAACATCCGTGTGATTCAGTTTCACCGATAATGGCGGCCTGATCGCGAATGGCTTGATAGTTTACCAGAATGCCATCCTTCACTAAATCCCAGCGCTTGCATTTCACGCCTTCATCATCATAGCCCACTGCACC
>Ga0075163_10012524_pt1 | contig 11043 bp, 10 predicted proteins | sample JI1023141ADNA_FD_71478 | JGI IMG/M metagenome (GOLD analysis project Ga0075163, IMG submission 71478) | Wastewater effluent complex algal communities from Wisconsin, to seasonally profile nutrient transformation and Carbon sequestration -... | ecosystem: Engineered > WWTP > Effluent > Algae...
GAGCAGATTCTCAAGGTTCACATGCGCAAGGTGCCGATGGCGGGCGATGTCGAGCCCTCCGTTGTCGCGCGGGGTACGCCGGGCTTCTCGGGTGCCGATCTCGCCAATCTCGTCAACGAGGCGGCCCTGTTTGCGGCGCGGGAAAATGCCAAGGAAGTGCGCATGACGCACTTCGACAAGGCGCGCGACAAGATCATGATGGGTGCCGAGCGACGCTCGATGGCGATGAGCGAATCCGAAAAGAAGCTCACTGCCTATCACGAAGCAGGACACGCCATCGTCGGTCGCATGGTTCCTGAGCACGACCCCGTCTACAAGGTGACCATCATTCCGCGTGGTCGCGCGCTGGGCGTGACGATGTATCTGCCGGAGCAGGATCGCTACAGTTACAACCGGGTGGCCATCGAGTCGCAGTTGTGTTCGTTGTATGGTGGACGTGTGGCTGAAGAGTTGATTTTCGGCGCCGACAAGGTCACTACGGGTGCTTCGAACGACATTGAACGGGCGACCAAGATGGCTCGCAACATGGTCACCAAGTGGGGGCTGTCGGACGAAATGGGTCCGGTGGCCTATGGCGAGCAGGAAGACGAGGTTTTCCTCGGCCGCTCGGTCACTCAGCACAAGAATGTGTCGGACGAAACAGCGCGCAAGATTGACGACGTGGTGCGCGGGATTCTGGATCGTGCCTATGCGCGAACCAAGGCCATCCTCACTGAGCATCTGGACAAACTGCACGCCATGGCCGACGCGCTGTTGACGTACGAAACCATCGACGCCAAGCAGATCGACGCCATCATGGAAGGCCGCACGCCGCCACCGCCAACCGATTGGGGGCGCAGTGACGTCAATCCGCCGCGTAGCGATGACGCGGGGTCCGCACCGGGTGCAGTCGGTGGTCCGGCGGCACAAATTTAAGGCTCGCTTGTGTTCGAGGCGGACCTGATACCGCAGCTTGACTGTCGTGGTCGAATGCTGCGACTCGACCGGGTGAACATCATGGGGGTGCTGAATGTCACCCCCGATTCGTTCTCCGATGCTGGTCAGTGCTTGTCCCTGAAAGAGGGGATCGCCCGTGCGATGGCGATGGTGTCTGCTGGCGCGGACATCATCGACATTGGCGGGGAATCCACACGGCCCGGCGCGACGGCAGTATCTGCTGACGAAGAATGTCAGCGTGTTGTGCCGTTGATCGAGGCATTGGCTCCTCTGATCGATGTGCCGATTTCCGTGGATACCTCACGACCTGAGGTCATGCGTGCCGCCGTCGTGGCAGGAGCTGGCATGATCAACGACGTGCGCGCATTGCGACTGCCGGGGGCGATGGAAGCTGCGGCGGCCCTGGATGTGCCTGTCTGTCTGATGCACATGCAAGGTGAACCCGGCTCGATGCAGATGGCACCGCACTATGACGACGTGGTCGGCGAGGTTCGCCGTTTCCTGGCTGATCGTTTACTCGCCTGTGAGTTCGCCGGGATCAATCGGAAGCGCCTGCTGATTGATCCGGGTTTTGGCTTTGGTAAGTCGGTCGAACACAATTTCACCTTGCTGGCACGATTGGCCGAGTTTGATTCGCTTGCTTGCCCGATCCTGGTGGGACTGTCCCGAAAATCCATGTTGGGTGCTGTGACGGGACGGAATGTCGAGGAACGGATGCCCGCGTCCGTGGTCGCAGCCGTGCTCGCAGCCAGCCGTGGTGCGCGCATCGTGCGGGTTCATGATGTGGCGGAAACGCGTGATGGGCTGTCCGTGTTGCGCGCCTTGCCGCGTGTCGATGGCGGTGGCGCGCGGGCCGCCTCGGCTCGTCCGAGTTGGCCCGATGATGAGTGACCCATGCCTGCGAGTGACTAGGTTCAGCGGTACCGGTATGATTCAAGACTTGGCGGGGCAGTCGACAGTCCCGTTTTCTCACCAGGAGGTTGCATGAAGTTGCGCTTGTCGGTTGCCATGCTGGCAGCTTTGAGTTTTGGCGCCGTGATGGCGCAGGACACCACCTCGGACAAAGGCAAGCTCAGCTATGCCATGGGCTACGAGATTGGTCAGGACATCACCCAGCGCAAGCTGGATGTCGACCTGAACACGGTGATTCGTGCCATCCAGGATGGTTACGCCAAGAAGAATCCTGCGGTGCCGGAAGCGGATATGCGCGCCGCGCTGGAAGCGATGCAGCAACGCTTGATGGAGCAGGCGAAGGCTGAGTTCGAGCGAGTGGCTGCGGAAAACAAGGCCAAGAGTGACCAGTTCTTGGCTGCCAACCGTAGTAAGCAGGGAATTCAGACCTTGCCAAGTGGTATCCAGTATCGCGTGATTGATCAGGGTGCGGGTCCGCAGCCAACAGCCAACAGCACGGTTGAAATCCATTTCCGCGGTTCGCTGTCGACGGGTCAGGAGTTTGCCAGCACCTATACCGGCAATCAGGCAGTGACCATGCAGGTTTCAGCGGCGCCGATCAAAGGTCTGCAGGAAGTGCTGCCACTGATGAAGTCGGGCTCGCGTTGGGAAATCTTCCTGCCGCCGGACATGGCCTACGGGGATAGCCCGCGTTCGCCGATTGGCCCGAGCCAGGCAGTGATTTTTGACGTCAAACTGGTGAGCGTGAAGTAATCGCCACCGTGCAGGGTAACGACAAGGGGCGCATTGCGCCCCTTGTCGTTTATGTTGCCTCGGGTTCTTTCATCAACGTAGGAAGCTACGCCAAGTCATGTCCAGCGCCACCGCCATCCTCAGTCCTTGTGTGGGCGTCTGCAGTTTGGATGCACGTGGGCAATGTGTCGGGTGCCTGCGCACGGTCTCGGAAATTGCAGACTGGTCCAGCATGACCGAGGGGCAGCGTCGCCATTGCATGGAAGTGCTGTTGACGGAACGCGCGTTGTTGGCGGAGGCGAGTTGATGCTTGGGCTCATTCAGCGTGCCCTGTATCCATTGCCCACGGCACCGCGGTTCACATTGCCGACGCCCGAGGACTACGTTGATCTGCTGGATGATGGCCGCGATTTTGCACCCGCAGCGGTGCTGATTGGCATTGTGGAGCGCGAGCCCGGTAATCCTGTGATCGTCTTGACTCGGCGAACTGATCTATTGAGCAAGCATCCGGGTCAGGTCGCGCTGCCTGGTGGAAGGGTGGATGTCAGTGATGTCGATGAAGTCGCCGCAGCACTTCGCGAGGCGCAGGAGGAGATTGGCTTGCATCCATCGCACGTCAGGCCCCTTGGATTCATTGATCCGATCCGGACCTTCACCGGATTTCGCGTGGTGCCAGTGGTCGCCCTGATCGACGCCGCGCATGAATCGCGGCCTTGTGCAGACGAAGTGGCAGAAGTGTTCGAAGTGCCGCTTTCCTATGTCCTTGATCCTCGCAGTGTGCGGAAGGTTGAAGCGGATTTTCAGGGCCGTGTTCGTCACTACTGGCAGTACGATTTTGCTGGTCAGCGCATATGGGGAGCCACGGCAAGCATGCTCGTCAATCTGCGGGATCGTATTGCTGCACTTCGGGGTTGACAGACTTCGGAACGAGGGTGACCGGGATCGCGGCATACAGGCAGAGTTTGTGGGAATCTCTGCTCGTTGAGTTCGTCGCCATCGGCTACTCTTTGCCCCCCGTCGCAGACGGTCGTCAGTGCATCGTCTTGCGTTTGGGGTCAGCTACGCCACTGCTATGGGGAGATCGGTCATGACGGAGTGGAACACGCTCATTTCTGCGGCGGAATTGCAGGCGGAGTTGGGCGGGGCACAACTGGCTATCGTCGATTGTCGTTTTGACCTTCGAGAACCGAGTGCCGGTGGCCGCTTGTTTCCTTTGGGGCATATTGCGGGCGCGAGCTATGCCAGTCTGGATGCTGACCTGTCGGATCTGTCGAAGACAGGGCGGGGCAGGCACCCTCTGCCTGACGTGGAGCGCTTTTGCCTTGCCTTGGGTCGCATGGGCATCACGCCACAACATCAGGTGGTGGCCTACGACGGACTGGATGGTTCGATTGCCGCGCGCTTCTGGTGGATGTTGAATCTACTCGGACACAAACGCGTCGCCGTGTTGGACGGTGGACTGGAAGCGTGGATTCGCCTCGGTGGAGCGATGACCACCGGCTCGCCACGTGTTCGCCAGCGCGAGTACAAGGCGCGTTATCAGTCTGGTCAGGTGATCACCACTGCGGTGCTTGCTGCACGAATGGCTAGCGGCGACGCTTTGTTGATCGATGCGCGCAGCAGAGAGCGATTTCGGGGTGATGTGGAGCCCCTGGATCCCGTCGCCGGGCACATTCCGGGCGCAAAGAATCGTCCATTTGCGGACAATCTGAATGCGGGTGTGGGATTCAAGACCGCGTTGCAGTTGCGCTTGGAGTTTGAGCGATTGCTGGGCGGTAAATCCCCCGCGGATACGATCCTGATGTGCGGGTCGGGTGTTACTGCCTGCCATAACCTGCTGGCGATGACCCACGCGGGTCTGCCCGGTGCGCGTGTCTATGCGGGCTCATGGAGTGAATGGTGCAGTGATCGCTCGCGCCCCGTTGAACGCGGCGATGCCACTTGACGGATTTCATCGAGGTTGAAAACGGTGTGCTCGATGTGGTGACCTGAGTGGCAATCCGACCCTCGTGATATCTGCCTGTAACCTCATGCTGGCACTCTGACGCGCTCGTTCTGGCGCGCTTGGAGAAGTCATGCGGAAGTGGTCGTTCTGGCTTGTTGTTGCCAGTGTGTTTTTGGCGCCCGCAGCCTATGGCAATGAGCAAACGCTGCGAATTCATGGTTCGAACACCATCGGCGAAAGGCTGATGCCGGAACTGGTGGAGGCCTGGTTGCGTAGCCAGGGGCAGAATCAGGTTGCTCGTCAGCAACTCGCATTTGAGGAGATCGTCCTGCGCTCCGCCGGTCGGCTCGGTGCGGTCGACGTCGAACTGCACGCGCATGGTTCGAGTACGGCCTTCAAGGACCTGATGGTCGGTACGGCGGATCTCGGTATGGCATCCCGACGCGTCAGCCCTGCCGAGGTCGCCAATGCTAATCACCTGGGCCAATTGGACTCAGCGCGGCAGGAAATCGTGCTGGCGCTGGACGGCTTGGCGATCATCGTTCCTGAGAGCAATTCGTTACGAACGATCAGCCTGGCTGATGTGCAACGCCTGTTCTCTGGTCAAATCATCAACTGGGGCCAGTTGGGTCAGGGCCAGCAGGTTGTCCGTCTGTTCGCACGCGATGAACGTTCCGGCACGTGGGACTCCTTCAGGCAGGTGGTTCTGGTCGATCTGGCTCTGGATTCTGGAGCCGAGCGATTCGAGAGCACGGCGGAGTTGGCCGCAGCCGTGGCTGCGGATCGAGGTGGCATCGGGTTTGTTGGCTTGACGGGCATCCACGGTGTGCGCGCCTTGGCGGTATCACACGGTGGCGATGCCTTGCCACCATCGGCTCAAGAGGTCGCTGTAGAGGACTACCCCTTGTCGCGCCGACTCTATCTCTATGCCCCGGAGAAAATGACGCCTCTGGCTTCAAGCCTGCTCGATTTCGTGAGATCGGACGAGGCGCAGGTAATCATTGAACGCGCCGGATTTGTGTCGCAGCGGATTCGGGCTTATCAACCGGCGATGCGTGCTGGATCCTCTGACGTCTACAGAAATCTGGTCGACGGTGCGGTGAGGTTGTCCGTCAACTTTCGCTTCAATCCGGCCAGTGCGGCGTTGGATAACAAGTCGCAGCAGGATATCGACCGTTTGCAGGTGTTCATGCGGCAGCCTGAGCAGCGCGGCAAACGTTTGATTCTGATCGGCTTCGCCGATGGCGCTGAGGTGATGCCTGTCCAGGCGGAACAGCTGAGTAGCGAGCGTGCGGATCAAGTGGCAGCGGCTCTGCTGGCCTATCAGATACCGGTTGAGAGAGTGCGGGGAGTGGGCGACACCGCCCCTGTCGCCCCTCGATCCAGCGCGCTTGGACAAGTGCGCAATCGCCGTGTCGAGGTTTGGATGCGAGACGCCAACTAAAGCAAGAACGGTCAGCCGCAGCCGGTTGGCCCAGGTCGGTCGTTCCGAATCCAGGTGGTCGTTTGGGCGCTGGCTGCAAGGCGCGGTTCAGGCTATCCTTGCCGCCCCGTGTCCTTAGAGGGGTGCCCACAATCTGTGGAGCTCGGGCGCGGTGCCAATTTCGGAGACTTCGAATGACCCGTTTTATTGAATTTGTCATCGCGCTGCTGCTGGTGGCCGTTCTGTTTGTGATCGTGGGCGTGGCGTTGCCGGACCATCGCAATGTCCGCCATAGCGTCGAGACAAATCGCCCGGTGCGCCTCGTGTATGACTTGCTCAACGGCTTCCAGCGTTTTGCCGAGTGGCATCCGCTGCGCATGCACGATCCCGCGATCAAGTACACATTGGAAGGCGCAGATCGTGGTGTTGGTGCCATTCTGCGATTTGAAAGCGCCAACAAGAAAATTGGCAACGGGACGCTGACGATCACGGATTCCATCGAGGATTCGAGCATCGAATTCGCGATCGAGAACGCGGCGTACGGCACCAACAAGACCAGCATTTTCACGCTGGATGAGCGTGGCAAGACGGTCGACATCAACTGGGAATATGACGTCGACTACGGGTGGAACCTCTTTGGGCGTTACGCGGGTCTGTATGTCAGTCGCACCGTTGGCGACGACCTGAAGCTCGGCTTGGCGAACCTGACCGGCCTGCTCTCGACTATCCCGAATCATGACTACAGCAGTTTGGTCATTGAGGAGGTCAATCTTCCGGCGCAGCACATGCTTTATGTGACGACGACCGCTGATCGCAACATCACCGCCGTCGAAGAAGGATTGGATGCCGGCATCAAACAGGTGAGAGCGGCGATTGCCGCCAACGGTCTGGAACCAGCAGGTCCGGTTCGTCTGATCACCACCAACTTCGCCGACAAGAAGTATGAATTTGACGTGGCAATCCCCGTGCGGCGCCCGAGTGCCGAGGCGGCGACCACCGATGAACAGCCTGCATCGGAAGGGGCGACCCAAGCCCCAGCGACTGAGTCCTTGGCGCAAACGTTGGCACCGCTTGAAGGCCTGCGGTTGCCGGAGAAGGTGCTGCAGGGCGTGGCCTACACAGGCAAGGCATTGAAAGCCCACTATGCGGGACATCCGGCATCGTTGCCCTTGATCCGGGATATGGTGCGAGCCTATGCAGCGACGCATGGCAAGCCAGTACATGACCGCGCTTTCGAGGAATACCTTAATGAGCTGAACGTGTCTGTCGACCAGACCGAGTTCGAGGTGTACTGGCCGATCAAGTGATCCGTGCTAACGGACGAATCAGGCGCGACGGGTGACCGTCGCGCTTTTTTTCTGCCCTTCGTCAAGGGAACTTTTTACGCGCAACACGGTATTCGCTGGTCGCTCGATTTGCGGCCGTGAGCGCCAGCGGGTGGTCCTGGTGACGCCAGGGTTCCGTCGGTGCGTCAGCGATGGCGATGGGGCGGATGGATGCTTCCGATCAACCAGAGATTTCAGGTCAATTCCATGATTGAAGCGCAACAGTTAGTCAAACGCTACGGTGATTTCACCGCCGTCGACGGCGTTAGTTTCAGTGTCAAGCCGGGCGAGGTGCTCGGCTTCCTGGGGCCCAACGGCGCGGGCAAATCCACCACCATGAAGATGATTGCGGGCTTTCTGAGCCCCAGCGCAGGAACCGCCAAGGTCTGCGGGTTTGATGTGCAGGAACAGGCCATTGAAGCCAAGCGTGTCCTCGGCTATCTGCCTGAGGGCGCACCGAGTTATGGCGAAATGACAGTGCGCGGATTTCTGCGCTTTGTCGCCGATGTGCGCGGCATGGGTGAAGCGCAGACCCGTGTGCGCAAGGATGAAGTGATCGGACGCCTTGGTTTGCAACGTGTGCTGGAGCAGCCGATCGAAACCCTGTCGAAAGGTTTCAAGAGACGCGTTGGTCTGGCGCAGGCCATACTGCATGATCCGCCCGTGCTGATTCTTGACGAGCCCACCGATGGGCTCGATCCCAACCAAAAGCATGAGGTGCGCTCGCTGATCCAGTCGATGGCGCGCGACAAGATCATCCTGATCTCCACCCACATCCTTGAGGAGGTCCACGCCGTGTGTCAGCGCGCCGTGATCATCGCGCGTGGTCAGGTGCTCGCCGATGCGACGCCTGCCGAACTGGAGGCGCGTTCGCGCTATCACGGTGCGGTGTCGATGAGTGCGCCGAATGCGGTCGCGGTCAAAGAGGGTCTGGCGCGCGTGGAAGGCGTCGCGAGCGTCGAGATCGACCCCCAGGACGGCCGCATTACGGCCTTCCCGCGCGGCGGGCAAAGCATCTGGGAGCGCATCAATAGTTTCGTTCGCGATCAGCAAGTGGTGGTGAGCGAAATCCAGTTGGAGCGTGGTCGTCTCGATGAAGTGTTCCGGCAGATCACGATGGCGCAGGAGGTGAAGGCATGAGTCCGGTGCAAGCCATTGCTCGCCGCGAGTTGGCGAGCTATTTCGCCACCCCGGTGGCCTACGTGTTCATTGTGATTTTTCTGGCGCTGGCGGGTGCGCTGACGTTCTATATGGGCGGCCTGTACGAACGTGGTGAGGCTGACCTGCAGCCGTTCTTTGCCTTCCATCCATGGCTGTATCTGTTTCTGGTGCCTGCGGTGTCGATGCGTCTATGGAGTGAAGAGCGCAAGACCGGATCCATCGAATTGCTGCTGACCTTGCCGGTGAGCATGGGCCAGGCCGTGCTTGGCAAGTTCCTGGCGGCGTGGTTGTTCGTGGGCATTGCATTGCTGCTGACGTTTCCGGTGTGGATCAGCGTCAACTATCTCGGTAGCCCGGACAACGGCGTCATTCTGGCGAGCTATGTCGGCAGCTTTCTGATGGCGGGCGGGTTCCTTGCTGTCGGTGCCTGTCTGTCAGCGGCATCGCGCAATCAGGTCGTGGCTTTCATTCTCACCGTTGTCGTGTGCTTCCTGCTGTTGCTTGCCGGGTTCCCACTGGTACTGGACTTCGCACGCGCGTTTCTGCCCGAAGTGCTGGTCGACGCCGTTGCTGGTCTGAGTTTCATGACGCATTTCAGTGCGATTTCGAAGGGTGTATTGGACGTGCGCGACATCCTGTTCTTCCTTCTCAGCATCGTGTTCTGGTTGATGGCCAGCGCGGTGGTGATCGACCTCAAGAAAGCAGACTGACAGGAGACCGACATGTCATTGATGAATCGACGTGCGCTGACCGGTTCGACCTTGTTCGTGCTGGCGGCAATGTTCATTGCCCTGCTGATGTTGAGCAGCCTGCTGTTTCGTGGTTGGCGACTGGATTTGACGCAGGACAGGCTGTACACGCTGTCCGATGGCACGCGCAGTTTGATCGGCAAGATCGACGAGCCGGTGCGTCTGCGGATGTATTTCTCCGAGTCGGCCGCCAAGGACTATCCGGCTCTGCGCACCTATGCCAATCGGGTCCGCGAGATGCTGGAAGAAATGGTGGCGGTGTCAGCGGGCAAACTGAGTTTGGAGGTCGTGGATCCGCAACCCTTCTCCGAGGATGAAGATCGCGCCACCGCAGCCGGTTTGCAGGCGGTACCGCTTGGCGCGAGCGGCGAGACCTTGTTCTTTGGCTTGGCTGGCAGCAATGCACTGGATGGTCAGGCCGCCATCCCATTCTTTCAGCCAGACAAGGAAACCTTCCTTGAATACGACATCGCCAAGCTGATCAGCAGCCTGGCCGAACCGGAGCGCCCGGTGATGGCGGTGATCAGTGCTTTGAACATCAAGGCCGGCGTTGACCCCGCCAGCGGGCAGATGACCCAAGGCTGGGTAATCAACGAAGAGCTGGGCAAACTGTTCACGGTCCGCGCGCTGGAAAGCAACGTCAGCCAGATTGCGGAGGATGTGCAATTGCTGGCGCTGATTCATCCCAAGCAACTATCGGAAGACACTCTGTACGCCATCGATCAGTTCGTTCTGCGCGGTGGACGGCTGCTGGTGTTTGTTGACCCGAACGCGGAATCCGAACAGCAGGGCGCAGGCAATGACCCGATGTCGGCCATGTTCGCCGACAAGTCTTCAAACTTGGAGACCCTGTTCAAGGTATGGGGCGTGCAGTTTGATCCGGCGAAAGTTGTCCTGGATGCCGAAAACGCGCTGCAGATTCAGGCTCAGCCGGGTTCGGCGCCGCAACGACATCTCGCCATCCTGGGCCTTTCTTCTGAGGACCTGAATCAACAGGACATCATTTCCGCGCAGTTGAAGTCGTTGAATCTCGCTACCGCAGGATTCATCAGTCTGGCGGAGGACAGCCCCCTGCAGTTGGAAGCCTTGGCGCAGTCGTCCGGCAATGCGGCGACGATCCCGACCGAGCGGGTTCGTTTTGTCGCTGACCCACGTGAGCTGTTTGCCGATTTCAACGCCACTGGTGATCGCTATGTGTTGGCGGGGCGCTTGAGTGGTTCGCTGAAGACGGCGTTTCCGCAACGCTCGGGTGAGGGGCATCTCACAGAAAGTGAGGTCCCAGCCAGCATTGTCGTGGTTGCCGACACCGATCTCTTGACCGATCGTCTCTGGGTCCAGGTGCAGTCGTTCTTTGGTCAGCGGGTGATGAATGCCTTTGCCAACAACGGCGATTTCGTCATCAACGCAGCGGACAACATGGTGGGTAGCAGCGATCTCATCCAGATCCGTGCGCGTGGCTCGTCCTCACGGCCGTTCACCACGGTCGAAGCCCTCAAACGGCAGGCGGACGACCGCTTCCGCGCCAAGGAGCAGGAGCTGCAGTCGCAGTTGGATGAGACCGAGCGTCAGTTGACCGAGTTGCAGGCGCAGAAGACGGAAGGCAACGCCATGTTGCTGAGTCCTGAGCAACAGGACGCCATCGAGCGCTTCCAGGCCGAGAAGCTGCGTATTCGCAAAGAGCTGCGTGAAGTCAGACATGATCTCGACAGCGACATCCGCAGCCTGGGTAACAAACTCAAATTCATCAACATTGCTGGTGTGCCGATTCTGCTGACCGTGTTGGCCTTGGGCTTTGGTTGGTCGCGGGCACGCCGTCGTCGTGGAGGTGCCGCATGATTCATCCGAAAAACCTCATCTGGA
>Ga0075163_10012525_pt1 | contig 11043 bp, 6 predicted proteins | sample JI1023141ADNA_FD_71478 | JGI IMG/M metagenome (GOLD analysis project Ga0075163, IMG submission 71478) | Wastewater effluent complex algal communities from Wisconsin, to seasonally profile nutrient transformation and Carbon sequestration -... | ecosystem: Engineered > WWTP > Effluent > Algae...
GGCCGCATGTTCGCGATCGCCGCGCGGCGCATGGGCTACCGCGTACACACGTTCTCGCCGGCCGAGGACACGCCGACGGGGCAGGTCGCCGACGTCGAGGTGCGCCGGCCCTACGAGGACCTCGACGCGGTGGCGGCGTTCGCCGCGGCGGTCGAGGTCGTGACCTTCGAGTTCGAGAACGTGCCGGCCGCGACCGCGGAGGCGGCCGCCCGCGCGGCGCCGGTGCGCCCGAGCGGCGAGGTGCTGCACGTGACGCAGCACCGCCTGCGCGAGAAGACCTACCTCGCGAAGCACGGCTTCCCGATCACGCCGTTTCGCACGGTGCGGTCGCTGGCGGACCTCGAGGCCGGGCTGCAGGCGCTCGGCTGTCCGGCGCTGCTGAAGACGGCGGGCTGGGGCTACGACGGCAAGGGCCAGGTGCGGATCGCGGCGGCCCACGAGGCCGCGGCGGCGTGGGCCCGGCTCGGCGGCGAGGAGGCGGTGCTCGAGGCCTTCGTCGCGTTCGAACGCGAGGTGTCGGTGGTCGCGGCGCGCGGGCACGACGGCCAGGTCGTCGACTTCGGCGTGATCGAGAACCACCACGTCGCGGGGATCCTCGACGTCTCGCGGGCGCCGGCCCGCGTGTCCGCGACGACGGATCGCCGCGCCCGGGAGATCGCGCGCGCGGTGCTCGAGAGCCTCGACGTCGTCGGCGTGCTGTGCGTCGAGTTCTTCGCGCTGCCCGGCGGCGAGCTGCTGATCAACGAGCTGGCCCCGCGCCCGCACAACTCGGGCCACCTGACCTTCGACGCCTGCCTCACCAGTCAGTTCGAGCAGCAGCTGCGGGCGGTGTGCGGGCTGCCGCTCGGCGCCACCGACCTGCTGCGCCCGGCGGCGATGGCCAACCTGCTCGGAGATCTGTGGTCCGCGGGCACGCCCCGGTGGGCCGAGGCGCTGGCGCTGCCGGACGTGAAGCTGCACCTGTACGGCAAGGACGAGGCGCGACCGGGCCGCAAGATGGGCCACCTCACCGCGCTCGCCGCCGACGCCGAGGTCGCGGCCGCGCGCGTGCTCGAGGCGCGCGCGCGCCTGGTCGCGCGGACCGCCGCGGCGCCGACGTAGGTCGGCCGGCGCGGCTGGGGTATGGTCACCCGATGATCGACGAGATCCTGGCGGCGAACCGGCGCTTCTACGATGCCTTCGCGCGCGCGGACCTCGGCGCGATGGACGACGTGTGGGCCCGCGACGCGCCGGTGAGCTGCGTGCACCCGGGCTGGGCTGCCCTCGACGAGCGCGAGGAGATCATGCTCAGCTGGCGCGCGATCCTCTCCGGCGAGGCCCCGACCGAGCTCGAGTTCGGCTCCGCGGAGGCGTACCCCGGCGAGGACATGGCCTACGTGGTGTGCACGGAGACGATCGGCGACGCGCAGCTGGTGGCCACCAACGTGTTCGTGCGCGAGGAGGGCGACTGGAAGATCGTCCACCACCACGCGGGGCCGGTGGTCCGTCGCGCCCGCAAGGAGCCCGCGAGCAAGCCCGGCATGGTGAACTAGCCGGGCCGGGCGCATGCGGGCTTCCTGCCGGACCATGCCTTGCGAGGGTCGGCGCACGCGAGGGACGCTCAGTTCCTCGCGTTCGTCACGACCTTCGGCCGCGCCGTCCGCTGCGGGTGAGCGTCCCTCGCGTGCGCCGACCCTCGCACGGAAGGGCCGTGGAAAGCGCACGTGCCGGATCCGGCGGCGGTGAGGGCCTGTGGTGGCCGGGGGACATCATGTCGAGGATGAGACGGCCGTTCGGCCGCCTCATCCTCGACCCTCCCGCACGCGGTGGGGCCGGCTCGTGGGTCTCGCGTGTGCGTGCAGTCGGACGCGACACACAGGTTGGGGTCGCCGCGGAGATCGCGATGCGCGGACGCGACCAACACCGTGCGGTTCGCGGAAACACCGCGACCCGGAAGGGTTAGCCGCGCGGGTCGAGGATGGGGCGGCCGTGGCCGTCCCATCCTCGACGTGATGACTCCCGGCGTGGACCGCATCGAACCCCTGCGAGCCCGGGCCGCGCGCATTCCACGGCCCTTCCGTGCGAGGGTCGGTGCACGCGAGGGCCGCTCACCCGCAGCGGACGGCGCGGCCGAAGGTCGTGACGAACGCGAGGAACTGAGCGGCCCTCGCGTGCACCGACCCTCGTAAGGCATGGTCCGGCCGGATGCCCGCATGCGCGCGGCCCAGGTACGCGCGAGGACGTGACCATGCACGCGGTGCATGGTGGGGATGCCGCCCGGTGATCTGGTGGCGACGAGCGGGTGGTCGCACAGTGCCGGGCATGTTCGTCATCATCGGAGCCACAGGAAACATCGGCCGCGCGATCGCGGAGAGCCTTCTGTCCCAGGGCCAGCCCGTGCGGGTGATCGGCCGCGATCCGGCGAAGTTGCAGCCGCTGGTCGATCGCGGCGCCGAGTCGCGGGTCGGGTCGCTCGAGGACGCCGCGTTCGTCAAGGATGCGCTCGCCGGGGCGACCGCGGTGTTCGCGATGCTGCCGCCGGTGTACGTCTCCGACGACCCGCGGGCGACCCAGGCGAAGCTCGGCGAGGGGATCGCGGCCGCGATCGCGGACAACAAGGTCGCGCACGTCGTGCACCTGAGCAGCCTCGGAGCGGACCTGTCCGAGGGGACAGGTCCGGTGCTCAGCGTCCACGACCAGGAGGCGCGGCTCGACGCGATCGAGGGCCTGAACGTGCTGCACCTGCGGCCGACCTACTTCATGGAGAACCTGCTGCACGGGGTCGGGCTGATCCAGGGCGCGGGGTTCTACGGGACGCCGCTGCGCGCGGACCTCAAGTTCCCGCTGATCGCGACCCGCGACATCGCGGCGGTGGCGGCGGAGGAGCTGCTGCGGCGCGACTTCAAGGGCAGCTCGGTGCGCGTGCTGCTCGGGCCGGCGGACCACAGCAACGCGGAGATCACACGCCTGATCGGCGCGGCGATCGGCAAGCCGGAGCTGGCGTACGTGCAGTTCCCCTACGACCAGGCGGTCGAGGGCATGGTCCAGGCGGGGCTGTCGCGGCCGGTCGCGGAGGGGATGGTCGACCTCAACCGGACGATGAACGAGGAGCGCGGGATCATCGCCCAGGCCCGCGACGAGCGCAGCACCACGCCGACCACCATCGAGCAGTTCATCGACAGCGTGCTCGCGCCTGCGCTGCGCGGCGGGTCGGCGGCGGCGGCGTCGTGAGGGCGCCGCGCCACGGGTGACCGGCCCGCGCGGCGGGCCTGAAACCTGATAGAACCGGCGGACGGCCCGGCCCGTACCTCTCCCATGCGATCGCTTATCCCCGTCCTCGTCCTCGCCTCGCTCGCGCTCGCGGGCGAGGCCCGCGCCCACCTCGATCTGCTGTATCCCACGCCGCGCACGACGCAGTTGAAGTCGGGCCCGTGCGGGGCCGGCCCCAACGATCCGCGCGGGCCGACCGTGGCGACCTTCAAGCCCGGCGAGAAGATCACGGTGACGTGGAACGAGTACGTCAACCACCCGGGGCACTACCGCATCGCCATCGACATGGACGGGCAGGACGGCTTCTTCGACCCCAAGAGCTTCGACGACGTGTCCGGCGGGCCCGGGGTGATCATGGACGGCATCCCCGACAAGCAGGGCGGGGACTACGCCCAGGAGATCACGCTGCCCAACGAGGAGTGCGACAACTGCGTGCTGCAGGTCATCCAGATGATGACCGACAAGGCGCCCTACGGCGACGGCAACGACCTCTACTACCAGTGCGCCGACATCGAGATCGTCGGCGAGGCGGCGGGCACGACCGGCGAGCCGGGCACGACCACCGGCGAGCCCGGCACCACCGGCGGGCCGACGACGAATGACCCGTCGACGACGTCGGACCCGTCGGCGGGGGACGTCAGCTCCGGCGGCGACCCGGGCGAGACCGGCGCGGGCGAGACCGCCGGCACCGGGCCGCTGGCGACCGGCGGCGACGAGCCGACGACCGGCGTCGACGAGGCGAGCACCGGCGCCGGCACGGGCGGCGGCGGCAGCACCGGCGCGGCCTCGGACGGCGGGGCGACCGACGGCGGCGACAAGGACTCCGGCTGCGGCTGCCGCGGGGACGCGGGCGCGCCGGGCCTGCTGCTGTTCGGCCTCGCGCCGCTGCTGCTGCGGCGGGGTCGGCGTGGCTGAGGTCCGCGGCCTGCCCGCCGGGACATGTCCGCCGGGACATGTCCGCCGGGCCATGCGCTTCGGGGCAGGTCGCAAGGGCCAGGTGCTCGCGGCGGCGGCGGTCCTGCTGGTGGCCGGGTCGGCGCGGGCGCACCTGCACGTCACCGAGCCGGCGTCGCGCGGGGACGCGCTGAAGACCGGGCCGTGCGGCGGGGGCGAGGGGCGCGGCGCGGTGGTCCACACCTTCGCGCCGGGGCAGACGATCACGGTCCGCTGGGACGAGTTCGTCGATCACCCCGGCCACTATCGCATCAGCTTCGACCCCGACGGCGAGGACGACTTCGTCGACCCCGCGGGCTTCGAGGACGTGAGCGGCGGGCCGGCGGTGCTGCTCGACGGCATCGCCGATCGCAGCGGCGGCGGCGGCTACGAGCAGGAGGTCACGCTGCCGGACGTCGCCTGCGACAACTGCACCCTGCAGGTGATCCAGGTCATGACCGACAAGCCGCCCTACGGCGACGGCAACGACATGTATTACCAGTGCATCGACCTCGTGCTCAGCCCCGACGCGGAGGCCGAGGCGACGACCGCGGCCGAGCTCGACGACGCCGGCTGCGGCTGCCGCGGCGGCGACGCGGGCGCGCTCGGGCTGCTGGCGCTGCTCGGGCTGCGCCGGCGCCGACGCTGAGCGCCCGGGCCTGAGCCTGGCCTTCGGGACATGTCCCGCGGGGCAGGTAACTCGCGGTCGCACGTCCGACCGCACGCCTGGTCTTCGGGACATGTCTTCCGGGACATGTCCCGCGGGGCAGCTCACTCGAGGCCGGGGGCGAGGACGCGGGCGATGCCGTCGGGGGCGCGGACGGTCTGTGCGGCCATCCACGCCTCGGCCTCGGCGCGCAGGCGGGCGCCCTCGTCGCCGCCGAGCAGGAGGCCGAGCTGGCGCTGGGCGGCCGCGGCGTGCAGGCCCATGTCGGCGGCGCGCAGCTCGGCGACCGCGGCGCGCAGGGTCGTGACGGCGAGCTGGCGCTGGCCGCCGACGTGGGCGAGGCCGGCGCGCAGGAGCCGGGCGAGCGCGGCGAGCCACGGCGTGCGCTCGGCCTCGAGGGTCGCGATGTCGCCGGCGATCGCCCGCAGCGTCGCGCGGGTCGGCGCCTGGCCCGGGGCGATCGCCGCGAGCGCGGCGCGGGCCCGAAAGCCGCGCATCTCGCCGCGGACGAGCTGGATCCGCGGCAGCATCGATGCGCTCAGCGCCGGCCACTGGGTGGCGATCCGGCGCTGGGCGATCGCCGGGGCGCCGGCGTAGAGGTCGGCCTGCACGCGCGCCATCAGGGCGTTGAAGTGCTGGATGTGGTAGCCGTCGACGGTCCAGCTGCGCATCGCGACGTCGATCTGGCGGTGGGCCTCGACGGGGTCGTCGGCGGCCAGCCAGGCGATGTTCATGCGCGTGCGCAGGTCGGTGAGCGCGTAGAGGTTGCCGCGGTCCTGGGCGTCGACGAGGAACTCGTCGAGGCGGCGGCGCAGCTCGGCGAGCTCGCCGAGGTAGACCAGCGCGACCAGCCAGAACCGGCGCGTCGTCGTGCGCGCCCAGGTGCTTCCGGGGACGTGCTCGGCGAAGGTCGCCTCGCCCTCGCGGCACAGGTCGGCGGCGCGGCGCCAGTCGGCGCCGGCGAGGTAGGCGACGGTGCCGGCGTTGAGCAGGCCCTGGGCGACGGCCGCGGGCTGGCCGACCTGGCGCGCGAGGTCGAGGGCGGACTGGGCGAGCCGGGTCGCCCTGGCGCGCGCCGAGTTGCCGCGGGTGGCGACGAAGCAGGCCTCCATGCCGAGCGCGCGGGCGAGGCGGACGGGCTCGCCGGCGTCGAGCGCGAGCAGGGTGCCGAGCGCCTGGAAGTCGGCGGCGCGGATGTTGTCGTTCATGCCGAGGCCCTGCGAGACCACCGAGCAGATGTCGATGCGGGCGAGCAGCGCGGGGTCGACCTCGGCGGCGGGGCGCAGCGTGTAGCGCAGGCCGCGGAGGCGCAGCTGCAGGCGGCGCTGCAGCAGCGACAGCAGCGCGCGTCGCGGCGTCGGCGCGAGGCGCAGGCCGACCTGCGCGAGCACGCCCTGCAGCACGGCGCGGCCCTCGTCGACGTGGCCGCTGACGAGCAGCTGCTCGGCGGCGAGGCGGCGCAGGTCGAGCGCGCGGGCGCCGGCGTGGAACACCGCGGCGCGCAGGTACGCGGCCGAGGCCGGGCGGCAGCGGCCGGCGCTGGCGAGCGCGTCGCCGAGGGCCTGCTCGAGGTCGGCGCGCTCGTCGGGCGCGTCGGGGCCGGGCGCGAGCGCGTGGCCGTAGAACTGCGCCGCCTGATCGAAGGCGAGGGCGGCGGCGGCCTTGCGCCCGGCGGCGATCGCCGCGGCCATCGCCCGCGCGGCCTGGCCCGACGCGTGGTAGTGCACGTACAGCAGCTCGGGGTCGGCGCCGGCGGCCGCGAGCGCGTCGGCGAGGGCGCGGTGGATCGCCACGCGGGCGTCGGGCCTGACCCTGGCGGCGAGGGTCTCGCGGATGCGGTCGTGGTAGAGCTCGACCTGCTCGCTGCCGGCGCCGAGCCGCAGCAGCCGCGCGGTCCGCAGCTGCTTGATCAGCGGGCGCTCGTCGCCCTGCAGGCCCGCGGCCGCGAACGCGAGGGTCGGGCGCAGCGGGTGGGCGGCGACGGCGAGGAGGTCGAGCAGCGGGCGCGCCCCGGGCGGCTGGTGGCGGATCTGGGCGTCGAGCATCTCGCCGAGGGTGACGCCCGCGGCGGCCGAACCTGTCTCTTGAGACACGTGACGCGCGAGCTGCTCGACGAGGAACGGGCTGCCCGCGGACTCGCGGACGACCCGCTGCACGACCGCGGGGGCGCGCTCGCCGAGCAGGTCGAGGACGAGGCGGCGGGTCTCGGCCTCGCCGAGCGGGCCGACGGCGAGCGCGCGGCGGGCCGGCGTGACGGCGGCGGCCAGCAGGTCGCGCAGGAACGGCTGGTGGTCGAGCGCCTCGCTGCGGAAGCTGGCGAGCAGGAGCAGCGCGGGGGCGTCGGGCGGGCGCAGCAGGCCCTCGAGCAGCGCGCTCGAGTCGGGGTCGGCCCACTGCAGGTCGTCGATCGCGACGACGACGCGGCGGCGGTCGGCGAGGCGGCCGAGGAGGTCGCGCAGCGCCGCGAAGGCGCGCCGGCGCAGGTCGACGGGGTCGAGCACGGTGACGGCGGAGCCGGAGCCGTGGAGCGCGTCGACGACGGTCTGCATGACCGGGAACACGCGGGCGAGCGCCCACAGGTCGCGCGGCAGCAGCACGCGCGCCTCGTCCTCGGGCAGCGCGACGAGGTGGCGGCTGAGGCTGTCGACGATCGGGTCGAGCGCCTTGAACGGGACCGACTCGCGGACGTGGCAGCGGCCGGACAGGATCACCGGGCGCGGATCGGCGGCGGCGAGCTCGGCGAGGAAGCCGCGCACGAGCGCGCTCTTGCCGGCGCCGCTCGGGCCGTGCACGTACACGGCGACGGCCTGGCCGCGGGCCGTCGCCGCGAACGCGTCGCGCAGCGCCTGCAGGTGCGCGGCGCGGCCGACGAGCGGGACGCTGGCCTCGTGCGGGCCGCTGACCGGCGCGGCGCGGCCGAGCAGGCGCAGGACCTCGCCGTCGTCGGGGCGATCCGCGGGGTCGCGCTGCATCAGCCGATCGCACAGCGCGACGAGGTCGGGCGGGGCGTGCGGCGCGAGCATGGCGAGCGGCGGCGGGTCGCGCGAGCGCTTGGCCAGCAGCACCTGCAGCAGGGTGCCGGTGAACGGGCGCTGGCCGGCGAGGGCCTCGTAGAGCATGACGCCGACGGCGTACCAGTCGCTCGCCGCGGCGCCGCCGGCGTGCCCGGCCTGCTCGGGGGCCATGTACGCGGCGGTGCCGGTGAGGCCGTCGTCGGTGCCCGCGTGCGCGCCCGGGCGGGTGAGCTCGGTGGCGAGCCCGAAGTCGAGGATGACGACGCGGCCGTCGTCGGCGACGAGCACGTTGCCGGGCTTGAGGTCGCGGTGGACGATGCCGGCGCGGTGCAGCGCGGCGACGCCGTCGGCGAGCTGGCCGAGCGCGGCGCGCAGGCGGCCGATGTCGACGGGGCTCGCGGCGCCGCCAGGCCCGACGTCGGCGGCGCCGCCGGTGAGGTCGACGCCGCCGAGCCCGGGCCGCGAGCGGTCCGCCGAGCGGTCCGACCCGGGCGCGACGCCAGGGGCGACGGTGACGTCGAGGCCCACGCCCGTCGCGGCGCTGCCGTCGAGCGGCCCGCGACCGGCCGCGTCGGACGCGTCGACGAGCGCGTCGGCGGTGGCGAGCAATTCGCCGGTGTCGACATCCGCGTCGGGCCCGTGGAAGGTCTCGCCCGCCATTGCAGCCGCGGCGCCCGGGCGCACGTGCTCGAGGAAGCCGGTGCCGAGCACGCGCTCCATGGTGAAGAAGCAGACGCCGCCCTCGACGACGAGCTCGTGCAGCGCGACGAGGTTGCGGTGCTGGGTGTCGGCCAGCACGCGAAACTCGCGCTTGAACAGCCACAGCGGGCTGGCCTCCGGCTGCGGCAAGGTCTTGAGCGCGACGATCTCGTCGCGCTCGCGGTCGTGGGCCTCGTAGACGACGCCCATGCTGCCGGCCCCGAGCCGCCGGAGGATCGTGAAGCGTTCGCCGCTCGGAGGGGTGCTGGGGATCTTCACGGCGCGCCGCCGACGAGGATAACGGCTCGCACGCAGCGCGTCAGCCCTTGAAGGTCGAGAGCCCGTGATCGCCGAACGGCTCGTCGCGCTCGCGCACGGCCTGGCGAAACCCGGAGTCCATCGCGCGCCGGCGAAATTCGTGGCCCTCCGCCGTGTGCCGCGCGACCCCGTCGAACACGGTGCCGAGCACCTGCTGGGCCGCGAGACCCTGCGAACCAGGCCCTTGATTGATCAGCAGCTTCATCATCATGAGCTGATTGGTCGGCATGCGGGCGATCCGCCGCAGGAGAATTTCAAAGCGCTCGTCGATGCGATCGGCCGGCGCGGATTCGACCGCGAGCCCCCACTCGACGGCCTCCTTGCCCGAGAGACAGTCGCCGGTGAACAGCAGGCGCTTCGCCCGCTGCGCGCCGACGCGGGCCGCCCACAGCGCGCTCGTGGGCACCCCCCACACCCGCGCCGGCGGGTAGCCGATCTTCGCGTCGTCGGCGATCACCAGCAGGTCGCTGCACAGCGCCATGTCGGTCCCACCCGCGACGCAGTACCCGTGCACCTTGCACACGACCGGCTTGTCGCTGTGATAGAGCGCCATGAAGCCGCGCAGGTTGCGACGCATCATCGCGTAGTCGACCATCGGATCCCACGTGCGCTCCGGATCGTGATTGTCGACGAACACCGCCGGATCGAGCGGCGACCCCGGCACGTACTCCGCGGCCCCGATGCCCTCACGCCGCTCGGCGCTCTCGACCAGATCGTAGCCGCCACAGAACCCGCTGCCGTTGCCCGCCAGCGCGATCACGCGGACCTCGGGATCGAGGTCGGCCCGCTCGACGCACCGCGCGAGCTCCTGCGGCATGTCGAGCGTGATGCCGTTGCCCCGCTCCGGCCGGTTCAACGTGATCCGCGCGATCGGCCCCGTGGTCGTGTAAGTCAGCGTCTTGAGATCTTCGATCATGGATGGGAGGGTACTCGCCCGCTCGCGTGTTGTGGATCGGGAGACGTGGGGCTCGCGGGGTCGGAGAGCCGGGGCTCGGCTCGGAGACATGGGCCGGGGCTCGCGAGTCTCGGAGACATGGGCCGGGGCTCGCGAGGTCGGAGAGCGCGGGGCGAGGAGACATGGGCCGGGGAGAGGGGCCGTCGGCTGCGGGTCCCTCGCGACGCGGGGAACCCACCAAGGCCCGTGCTCGCCGCCCCATCAGTCGCGGTTCATCGCGACACTCTCACGAACCTCTGTATCGCGTGACTGGAGGCCGTCATGGGCGTCTCCGCGCGGACCTTGGTCCCCCCCGCTGCGTCCCCCGCCGTCGGCCCCTTGCTCCCCGGGCGGACACCGTCTGCGCCCCGCTCGTGGTGACGCGCAGGCGATCGCGCTGTCGGGCGCCGAGGACGGACGCGGGCACATGCTTACACGTGCTGCGGGCTGTCTTTTCGGACAGGGTGCGTGAGTGCGGCGGTCGTCGGCTGTCCCCGGGGACATGTTCTCGAGGACAGTCAGAAGCGGACCGACACGCGCACGCCGCCGACGAGGTAGACCGGGAACTTGCCGGGGGCGGTCAGCAGGGCGTAGTAGCGGAACTGGGCGCCGAAGCTCAGGTGCTTGCGCGCAAGCACGTCGACGGCGCCGCCGAAGTAGAGCTCGGCGATCACGCTCTGGCGGCACACGTTGCCGGCGCCGCAGGTCAGGCCGGCGTCGCACTGGCTGGCGTCGCAGGCCTGGCCGAGCTGGCCCTTGATGACGCCGGCGGGCGGGGCGACGCGCAGGCCGCCGAGGCCGCCCTCGATCAAGGGGATGAAGCGGCCGAGGTCGAGCGCGAGCACCGGGCCGGCGCCGAAGCCGAAGGCGCGGATGTTGCCGGCGCCCGCGGTGATCACGGTCTTCATGTCGGCGTCGAGCGCCCGCGCCTCGCCGACCGGGTGCACGCTGTAGCTGCCCTGCGCGCGCAGCCACAGCCAGCGCAGGATCTGGACGTCGAGCTCGAGGCCGAGGCCGACGCCGTGCGTGCGTCCGGCGGCGCGACCGGCCGCGACCGGCTGGGTGTCGGGGCGCCCGACGAACGGCATGCGGAACGAGGCGAACAGCGGCGCGACGGTGAGCGCGAGCCGGCGCACGCTCGAGTAGCCGCGGCGCACGTCGGGGCTGGTCCGCAGCTTGACCGGCTGCGGCTGGTTGTTCGGGGCGCGCATGAACGGGGTGTCGTTCGG
>Ga0075163_10012528_pt1 | contig 11042 bp, 5 predicted proteins | sample JI1023141ADNA_FD_71478 | JGI IMG/M metagenome (GOLD analysis project Ga0075163, IMG submission 71478) | Wastewater effluent complex algal communities from Wisconsin, to seasonally profile nutrient transformation and Carbon sequestration -... | ecosystem: Engineered > WWTP > Effluent > Algae...
GGCGAACCAAGAGTAGAGTCGTGGAAAATTTTAGAATTAAAGGTATTGGCTGATGTTGGTCTAGTAGGATTTCCTAATGCAGGTAAATCTACACTTTTGGCCTCTATAAGCGCAGCCAAACCTGAGATAGGAGATTACCCTTTTACAACCTTAGTGCCTAATTTGGGCATTGTACCTTACCACAATTTTCAGTCATTTATAATGGCAGATATTCCGGGAATTATTGAGGGAGCCCACAAAGGAAAGGGATTAGGCACTCGATTTTTGCGCCATATTGAAAGAAATTCTGTTTTGCTATTTTTGATACCAGCCGATTGTAATGATATTGGAAAGGAATATAAGATTTTGTTAAAAGAATTGAAATTGTATAATCCAGAACTATTAAACAAAGAGCGTTTTTTGGGAATTAGTAAATCAGATTTGTTGGATGAAGAACTGAAGGTGATGATTAGAAAGGAATTGCCAAAGAAAATGGATGTTCACTTTTTCTCTTCTATTACACAAGAAGGCATTCCCGAATTGAAAGACAAGATTTGGAAAATGTTAAATTAATTGTTTTTAAAAAAAAAGAAGTAAACTTGCACTCTTATTAATTAACTAAAAAAACGAAACAATGGGATTATTTTCATTTTTGAAAAATGCTGGCGCAAAGGTATTTAAAAGCAAAAAACCTGAAGTAGCAGCAACTGAAGAAGAAAAAACACTTCAAGCACAGGAGTTATTTGATTTTGTAAAGCAAATGGGCTTTGATGTGACAGGATTAAGAGTTAGAGTTGAAGGAGAAAACGTAACTCTTGGCGGAGAGGTACCTACACAAGAAGAAAAAGAAAAAATTATCTTGGCAATTGGTAATGTTGAAGGCGTTGGTGCAGTTGACGATAATTTGGTGGTAAAAGTACCAGCTCCAGAAGCTACATTTTATACTGTAAAAAGTGGAGACACACTTTCTAAAATTTCAAAAGAAGTGTATGCAAATGCAAATTTGTATAACAAAATTTTTGAAGCAAACAAACCAATGTTGAAGGACGTAGATCATATCTACCCAGGACAAGTACTAAGAATTCCTGTTCAAGCATAATTTTTTTGTAAAATTTATAAAGCGTATGGTCGATTTTGACTATGCGCTTTTCTTTTTTTAATGTAATTTAACGCAATATATAATACCAAAGACGATACTTTTGCGTTTTTTTGGAATATAAACAGTAACTTTGCTTTAAGTAAATTATAAATTATGACTTCATTATTTTTAATAAGCATGCCACAAGGAGGAGAATGGATAATGATTCTTCTTGCAGTTGTATTATTATTTGGCGGAAAAAAAATTCCTGAATTAATGCGTGGCATAGGAAAAGGAATTAGAGAATTCAATGCAGCTAAATCAAACCTTTCGGACGAATTAGAAAAGGGGATGAAAGATGGCGATGACCAAAAAAATCTCAACAAATAATTTTCATTTAATTAGCTTATAATTTTATCCATGGACTTATACAGATCCTTAGAAAATCTGCAAGTAGATCTTTTGAATAAAAAAATCAGTTGTGCTCAATTGGTTGATTTTTATTTACAAAGAATTGAATCGTTCAAGGCTTTGAATGCTTTTGTTGAAGTATTTGAAAATTCTGCAATAGAAAAAGCAAAACAGATAGATAAAAAAATAGAAAAAGGGGAATCTTTAGGTAAACTTTTCGGAATGGTAATTGGTATTAAAGATAATATCTGTTATAAAGATCATAAAGTTACGGCAGGTTCCAAAATTCTAGATAATTACACCTCCATTTATTCGGCAACAGTGGTTGAAAAACTGCTTGAAGAAGATGCAATAATTATTGGCAGAACGAATTGTGACGAATTTGCAATGGGTTCAAGTAACGAAAACTCTTTCTACGGTCCTACATGTAACCCGATAGATGAAAAGTTTGTTCCAGGGGGCTCATCAGGTGGCTCTGCTGCTGCGGTAAAAGCGGGCCTTTGCTTAGCAACATTAGGTTCAGATACCGGAGGCTCTATCCGACAACCTGCTGCATTCTGTGGTATTTTTGGATTAAAACCAACCTATGGAAGGGTTTCTCGATATGGCTTGATTGCTTATGGGTCTTCTTTCGATCAAATCGGCCCAATGGCCAATAATATAAGCGATATCGCTAAAATATTAGAAGTAATTTCTGGCTCAGATGATTATGATTCAACCGTTTCGTTTTCCAATGTTCCAGCATATAGTCAGCAACTTTTTTCCAATAAAAAATACAAAATTGCTTATTATAAAGATGCTGTTGAGCATCCTTCAATTGATTCAGAAATAAAAGATGCAACGCTTAACTTTATAAATAAACTTACCGAACAAGGGCATTTGGTGGAGGGAATTGAATTCAATGAAATAGATTATATTGTTCCAGCATATTATGTGTTGACCACCGCTGAGGCATCTTCAAATTTATCCAGATTTGATGGTGTTAGATATGGCTATCATGCTACCGATGCTACCGATTTAGAATCAACCTATAGAAATACTAGGTCTCAAGGATTTGGTAAAGAAGTACAAAAAAGAATTATGAGTGGAGCATTCGTGTTGAGTGCTGGATATTACGATGCTTACTATTCAAAAGCGCAAAAAGTAAGAAGGATTATTGCAAACAAAACAAATGAAACTTTTAAACAGTACGATTTTATTTTGTGTCCCACTACTCCAGCGCCTGCATACAAATTAGGAGAAAAATCGGATGATCCTATTGCGATGTATTTAGGAGATATTTTTACGGTTCAAGCCAATTTAGTTGGCGTGCCTGGCATTTCAATTCCATACGGCAATACAAAATCTGGCCTTCCAATTGGATTACAATTAATGGCTGGAAAATTTGAAGAAGCAAAATTGTTGGATTTTTCATCACAGATAGAAAAGTATTAATTCATTAGAAAATCTGAAATGAAAAAAAATATAATTAAACGATTTTCTTTAGCTGCATATTTTTTGTGTTGTTTGTCGCTTACACTTTGGAGCCAAAAACCAAATGACCCATCAGACACCTTTAAAATTAAAACAGATACCACAAAATCTACTTTAACCACAAGTCCAAAGCCCGAAATAATAAATCAAGGATTTGTTCCAAATCCTATTATTGAGAAAAGATTAAAGCGAATTCAACGTTCAGTTCCTTTGCCGTTAAATAAAAGTGTACAAGATTATATTGATTTTTATACCAATAGAAAGCCTGATTTAGTGGCTAAATTATTGGGTAGATCCAAAAAGTTTTTTCCAATATTTGAACCTATTCTAAAATCAAATGGAGTACCTGACGAAATTAAGTATTTAGCATTAGTTGAATCGGCATTAAATCCATTGGCCGTTTCTCCAATGGGCGCAAAAGGACCTTGGCAATTTATGCCCGGCGCTGCCAAAAGGTTTGACTTGGCGATTAATGGACTTGTAGATGAACGTAAAGACCCATATCTATCAACTGGAGGAGCAGCAAGATATTTAAAATACATGTACAATCGATATGGAGATTGGCTTTTGGCTATAGCATCCTACAATTGTGGTGATGGAAATGTAGATAAAGCGATAAAAAAAGCAGGAGGACAATATGATTTTTGGGCTATAAAACCATACTTACCAAAGGAAACTCAAAATTATGTACCTGCTTATATTGCGGCTGTTTATTTTATGAATTATTATGGCGAACATGGAATCTCACCAGAATATATTGATTATACGCCTACCACTAGGATTCAAATAAGAGAAAATTCTAAGTTAACCAATATCGAAAGTTGGCTTGGTGTTCCTAAATCTATATTAGTGCTTGAAAATCCATCACTTTTGACCAATACAATTCCTGAAGGATTTTATTTAAATATTCCAAAAAGTAAATACGACGACTTTGTTGCGTTAGGAGATTCGGTTTATTTAAATTTTGCTTCAATTTCAAAAAAAGTAGAAATAGACCAAGAATTGGCCGAAAAGGCAAGTAAAATAGAAGCTGAAAAAGCAAAAAAGAAAACTGCGCCAGTGGTAGCTAAAAAACCGACCACACCAACGACCAAAAAAGAATCCAAACCCGACAGCACTTCAGCAGTTTCAAAGCTTAAAAAATTGTTTACTAAAAAAGAAAAACAACCTACGAAAGAAAAGGTAAAAGAAAAAAAGAAAGAGGAGAAAGTAAAAGTTGAACCAATTATTGTAGAAACCGACACCTCAGCTCCCATCGATCCTAATCTGGAAAGTGTAGTTTATAGGGTAAAAGATGGAGATAATATTGGCTTAATTGAGGGATGGTTTCAAATTGAAGGGAAACTGATAAAAAAATGGAATGACCTGACAAGCAATAGGCTTTCAATCGGACAAGAAATATTATTGTTTACTCCAAAAGAAGACTATAATAAGTATGCAAGACTTAATTATTTGTCAAAAAGACTAAAAGATAAATTGATCCATAAATCCTCCTCAAGATGGTTGAAATTTAAAACACCATCAGTATTTAATTTTGGTTTGCGAAAAGCAAAAAATAGTAATTTGATGCACACCATAAAAGAAGGTGAATCGCTTTGGATTATAAGTCAACAATACCCTGGCGTAACTGTAGAGCAATTAATGGAATGGAATGATTTGGATAAAAAATCAGTGCTAAAACTAGGTTCTCAAATAATAGTTGGAAAAAAATCAGACGAATAAATTTAGGAAAAAATGATTGCATACTTAAAAGGAGAATTAACATATAAAAGCCCAACACTTGTTTTTGTGGAGTGTAATGGCGTTGGTTATATGGTACAAATTTCTTTGCAAACTTTCCAGAAAATTGAAGATCTGAAACAAGTAAAATTATTTACCTATTTGCATTTGTATGAAAACGGGCAAGCGCTTTATGGTTTCTTTTTGCCTGAGGAAAAGGAGTTGTTTATACATTTAATTTCTGTATCTGGCGTTGGACCAACTGCCGCACGATTAATACTAAGTTATTTGAATATAGAAGAAATTTCAAATGCTATAATGTCGGGCAATCAAGCCTTATTACAATCAATAAAAGGGATTGGACAAAAAACAGCCCAAAGGATAATTATTGATTTAAAAGATAAAATTGGGAAGGACAAAAAAATAGAATCAAATGGAGAAATATTTTTGCCATCGAAAAGTTTAATAAATGAAGAAGCCTTGGCAGCCTTGACAATGCTTGGTTTTCAGCGAGTTGCAGCCGAAAAGGTAATTCAAAAAGTGATAATGGCAAATAAAAATATCGACTCTGTGGAGGAATTAATTAAGTTAAGTTTAAAAAATTTGTAATTTTCGGAAAAAACCATAATTTTAAAAGTGAATTTTAAACAATACTATAAAATATTTATACTTTTTCTGTTGCTTTCAACAACAGAAAGTGCGGAGGCTATAGGAGAGTTTAATCACTTTTTGTCTTTTTTTGTGTTTTCGCCTGGCGACACATTAAAATATCCTTTTCCTGATAGAAGTGGTGATTTTGTTACCACACCTGATAACAATCCAATAAACCTCGAAGACCCTCCTGTTATTGAGAAAAAGGTGGTTTATGACCCCGTTACTAAAATGTATCAAATCTCTGAATCAATTGGTGGGCGCTATTTAAACAATCCCACCTATTTGACTTTGGAGCAATATATGGAATATGAAAAGAAGCATTCCGTTGAAGTTTATTTTAAGGAAAGAAGTCATGCTATAGATTTAGCTGAAAGAAAAAGTGAACAACCTTCTCTATTTAAAGGGCCAGAATTGTTCGATAGAGGCTTTAAAAATATTAAAATTGAAATTAAACCTGCAGGAACAGTTGAGTTGACTTTAGGTGTGAATTCTCAAAAAATAGATAACCCTGTTTTACTTCAAAATCAAAGGAAACAAACTAATTTTGATTTCGATATGAATATCCAACTCAACCTAACAGGTCAGATTGGCGATATCATAAAGCTAAATACCAACTTTAATACCAAGGCTACTTTTGATTTTGAAAATCAAATGAAACTAGCCTATAAGGGTAAAGAGGATCAAGTAATTCAAAGTATTGAAGCCGGAAATGTTAGTTTGCCACTTAAAGGAAGCCTTATCCGTGGAAATCAAAGTTTATTTGGGGTAAAAACGCAATTGAAATTCGGTCGATTAACTGCAACAAATATTATTTCTCAACAAAAATCTCAAACTCAAAATATCAGAATTGAAGGAGGTGCTCAGGTTCGTAAATTTGAAATAAAATCGGATGAATATGAAGAAAACAAGCACTTTTTTTTAGCACAATATTTTAGAGATAATTACGAAAATAATTTATCCAAAGTACCGATCATAATTTCGCAGGTAACTATAAATCGAATGGAAGTCTGGGTAACAAATAAAACCCGACAAACAGAAGATATCCGAGAAATAATTGCATTACCCGATTTGGGCGAAAAGAGTAAAATGACTAGTTTCGGTTTAGGTAATTTTTTTGATCCTACAGCCACCGATTTACCTACTAATAATTCTAATAAACTGTACGGTAAATTATTGGAAAGAGAAGATCTTTTACGAGATGGAAGAACAGCTACCAGTTATTTAGAAAACACTGTTGGCTTAACGCCTGTTTCAGGTTTCGAAAGAACAAGCGCTCGGAAATTAGCAACAACAGAATATTATTATAATAAACAATTGGGTTATATATCACTGAATCAAACACTAAGACCAGATGAGGTAATGGGTGTGGCAGTTGAATATACGGTAAATGGAAAAGTTTATCAAATGGGAGAATTCTCTAATGATTTGCCTCCAAATATTGATACAAATAACGTAAGAGATCGAATACTGGTGCTTAAATTATTAAAGGCAACTTCTATCCGAACGGGCGAACCAATTTGGAATTTGATGATGAAGAATGTTTATTCTTTAAATTCGTTTCAAGTAAATCCTCAAGATTTCTTTTTTGAAATTTTTTATAAAGACCCAGGTGGAGGAGATAAACGTTATTTGCCAGATGGGGGCGATATTGCTGGAAAACAATTGTTAAAAGTTTTAGGTCTCGATAGGTTAAATAACCAACTAGATCCGCAACCGGATGGACGATTCGACTTTATAAATGAAATAACAATAAATACAAAAAATGGAAGAATTTATTTTCCAGTAGTAGAGCCCTTTGGTGATGCTTTGCGAAAAGCAATCAATAATAATCCAATAGCCAATAAATATACTTATGATTTATTGTACGATTCTACTCGAATTTTTGCACAACAATACCCAGAATATAACCGTTTTGTTCTTAGAGGGCAATATAAAGCAAGTGTAGCAAATGAAATTTCACTAAATACTTTTAATATTCCCCAAGGATCCGTAATTGTGAACGCAGGTGGTCAACAATTAAGAGAAAATATTGATTATACCGTAGAATATGGAATAGGTAGAATTAAAATTTTAAATGAAGGGATTATAAATTCTGGTGTTCCAATAGATGTAAGATTTGAAAATAATGTTTTGTTTGGAATTCAAAGTAAGACACTAATAGGAACAAGACTAGACTATAAAATTAGCGATAATTTTGAAATAGGACTTACACACATGCGATTGGCAGAAAGGCCTTTTACTCAAAAAGTAAATATTGGAGACGATCCTATTAAAAATAATATTCTAGGATTTGATTTAAATTATGCAACCAAATCGCAAGGACTTACCAAATTATTTAATACAATAACAGCGCAGGACAGCAAAAACCCATCAAATATTACCTTCGCAGGCGAAGCTGCTCACTTTAATCCGGGTACAGCAAAAGGCGTAAACTTGGATAATCAAGCAACAGTATATATTGATGATTTTGAAGGAACAAGCATAAATTATGACTTACGCTTTCCGTTTATTGCCTGGAATTTAGCGAGTACGCCAAAAGGCATGCCCGACCAATTTGGCATAGAAAAATTTCCAGAAAGTAGATTTTCAGATAGTCTAGTGTATGGTTATAATAGGGCGAAATTATCTTGGTATCAAATAGACAATATTTTTTATTCAAGTAATAACAATAACCCACTTAAAGACAATAGAGATGCTAGGGAAAATGCATATACACGTCAATATTCACAAAGAGAAGTTTTTCCGAATAGAGACAATGCAAATATTCCAAATGCAAACCTTTTCACCTTTGATATGTCTTACGATCCAAGTGAAAGAGGACCATTTAACTACGAAACAACTGGCGAACCTGGCATTTCATTAGGTTTGGATGAAAATGGAAAATTGGTAAATCCCGCCAGCAGATGGGGTGGAATTTCAAGATACCTTGAAACAAATGACTTTGAAGCTGCAAATATTGAATTCGTACAGTTTTGGGTTTTAGATCCATTTTTAGAAACACCTACAGTAAAGAAAAAAGGAAATTTATTTATTCAATTAGGTTCAATTTCAGAAGATATTCTTAAAGATTCAAGAAAACAATATGAGAATGGATTGCCTCGACCCACTAATCCCTCCAAATTAGACACATCAGAATGGGGCGTTACACCTTCAATCGTAAACTCAATTACAAATGCATTTGATGCCGATCCCGATGTTATTAAAACACAAGATGCTGGATTAGATGGATTGAATAATGAAAATGAAAGATTATTTTACGCTAATTATTTAACAAACTTGCAAGGAATTGTAAGTCCAAATGCATACGCACTTGCACAAGAAGATCCATCTAATGATGATTATAGGTATGCTTTGGATGGAAATTTTGCAAATACTGACAATATTATTACCAGATATCAGAAATTTAATGGAACGCAAGGAAATTCCTCACAGAATGCTTCAGGTAATAATAATTTAAGTGGGAATAGCAAGAATACGCCAGACAATGAGGATTTAAATAATGACAATTCATTAAATGAAACGGAAGAATACTATCAATATAGAGTTGATTTTAGCCCTGAAGCATTAGCAGGCTCTACCTATGTAACGGATAGAGTAAAAGTAGATATTAATGTTAATGGAAGAGTAGATAGTGCAGTATGGTATCAAATAAAAATTCCAATTGCAGAATTTGAATCTAGGGTAGGGAATATCTCAGATTTTAGATCTATTCGATATATTAGAATGGTAATGGCTGATTTTGAGGTGCCTGTTACATTACGATTTGCCGAACTTAATTTAGTAAGGAATCAATGGCGTAGATATTTATTGCCTTTGGGAGAACCTCGAGAAACACTTCCCGATGACGGATCAGATAATAACCTATTTACAATCAACTCTGTGAGCGTTGAAGAGAACACAGGAAGAAAACCAATTCCTTATGCTATTCCTCCTGGTGTAAGTAGAGAGCAAACTATAAATGGCTATTTCAACGCATTTCAAAATGAGCAGAGTATGAGTCTGCAAATGTGCGAATTGCAAGACGGAGATGCACGAGCAGCTTATAAATTAACGAATGTTGACCTTCGAAATTTCAAAAAATTAAAATTGTTCTCACATGCTGAGTCGTTAAATACGGATGATGGTTTACAAAATCCCATTAAAGATGGAGATATAAGCTTATTTATGAGGGTTGGAACCGACCTTTCTGAAAACTACTACGAATACGAAATTCCAATGTCGGTCACTTTACCACGTACTTATAACCCAACAAATGACGACGACCGAAGGGCAATCTGGCCGCTTGCAAATGAAATGAATATTTCGATTGACACCTTAACATTAGTAAAACAAATTAGAAATAACCAAAATTTTAATAGAAGCAATGTCTTTAAATATGCCCTTACAAATGGAAGAAGCATAAACATAAAAGGAACTCCTGATTTAGGACAGGCAACGGTTTTAATGGTGGGAGTAAGAAATCCGCAAAGAGTAATTGGAAAAAATGATTCCATTGACGATGGCTTGGCAAAGTGCGCCGAAATATGGGTGAATGAATTAAGGGTAGGCGGATTTGATGAAGATGGCGGTTGGGCTGCATTAGCTAGGTTGGATATGCAGTTGGGTGATTTGGGTAATATGACCCTTTCCACTACAATGCACACTATTGGTTTTGGCGATTTGGAATCTAAATTAAATAGTAGATATCAAGATAATTATTTCCAATATGATGTTGCCGCAAATGTAAATTTGGGTAAATTATTGCCCGAAAAAGCAGGCCTTCAAATACCTGTATATGCCAATTTTAGCCAAGCTATTTCAACACCCGAATACGACCCTTATGAGTTGGATATAAAATTAAAAGAAAAAGTAAATTCAGTTGATGTAGATCAAAATCTTACACCAGAAGAGAAAAAAGATTTGAAAAATGAAATAAAAAAGGAAGCTCAAACAATAACCACTCTAAAAAGTGTGAATGTAACCAATATGAGGAAAGTGAAAACTGACCCATCAAAGGCGAATCATATTTATGATATCGAAAATTTTAATTTTACTTATGCATTTACACAAGCCGAAAGGCAAAACCCAACCATCGAAAGTGAAGTAATCAATAAACATAAAGGTGCGATTGGCTATAATTTCAACTCAAAATCAAATTTTTGGCAACCATTTAAGTCAGTGCTAAACAATAGTAGATTTTTAAAACCAATAAAAGAAATTGCATTCAATTACAGACCTTCAACCATAGGCTTTAGAACCGAAATTAACAGACAATTTGGGCAAACCAAAGTGAGAGATATTGGTGACGATGGTTTAATTATCGACCCTACTTTTGATAAATATTTTACTTGGGATAGAGGGTTCAATTATCGCCACGACATTACAAAAGCTTTAACACTTGATTTTAGCAATAAAAATGCAGCTCGTATTGATGAACCCGCCGGCAGAATTGATACAAGAGAAAAACGAGATTCACTAAAAGAAAGCTTTTGGAGCTTTGGTCGAAATATAAATTACAGTCATAACTTAAATGTGGGTTATACATTTCCTTTTAAAAATATTCCTTACCTCGATTGGTTGAGTGGTAATATAAAATATGGTAGTTCATACAATTGGACAGCACCTTCTTTAATTATTCAAGAATGGGGAAACATAATTGCTAATACCAATAATATTCAAGTTACAGGTGAGCTCAATTTCAAAAATTTCTATAATTCCTTTAAATTCCTTCGCCCCTATAATTCACCTA
>Ga0075163_10012529_pt1 | contig 11041 bp, 7 predicted proteins | sample JI1023141ADNA_FD_71478 | JGI IMG/M metagenome (GOLD analysis project Ga0075163, IMG submission 71478) | Wastewater effluent complex algal communities from Wisconsin, to seasonally profile nutrient transformation and Carbon sequestration -... | ecosystem: Engineered > WWTP > Effluent > Algae...
GTCTTTTGAAATATGCTGCAGATTATGTTCATGTCCGGAGGCATAAATAATACCCGGATAACTTTTAAATATCTCAATGAGGCGTTTTCTCAAATGCCGGTAACGGGGATGAGCTATGTCCTCTTTTGCTCCAAAATACTTTCTGTAAATGGGTAATAATGAACCCAGAACAGGCAGAGGAAAATAAGCCTTACGATGGTAAATAGTAAAGGGGAACAGGTGATGTCTTAACTTATAGCGACCTCCATGAATGGCATAACTATAAACGGGTGCATGTCCTGCAATGATAATTCTCTTACCTTTATTACTTTCAAGGATATTAATCAGATGCTTAAAAAATTCCTCTTCTGATTCTACCCTGCAGCCGCATTCTTGTCCAATAGGTCTGAAACCGGGCTGAAGCCACCATTGAGTATTGATCAATACAAGAGTAACATTGGGATTAACATTGATCTCTGTTGGACCCGGGCACCCTTTTGTAGGGTACATGACAGTTTTCCCAAAAAGCTTTTCCAGGTATTTCTCTTGTCTTATAATATAATCATAGCCTCCTTCTCTGCCCTTGTTCCAGTCGTGATTGCCTGAAATAAAGAGCACCTTGCCATGATAATCCTTTAAAGCTTCCTTATGCGCAATCAAGGCATTCTCAGCATCCTTTCGTAAAATAGCCCCTTCCGGTGGCAGACCTTTAGGATAAATATTATCACCAAGAAAAATAATTGCTGAATGCTGGCCCTTATCGAAGTGCAAACGCATGGTTTCCAATACGTGGTCTGGTCCATGCCTGGCAACATTTCCTGTATCACCAATCAAAAAAATCTCGTAAGTCTTCTTCTCTCTTCCTCCGGATTGCATAAATGATGGTTTAATTTGGGATGTTACCAATTCAGCCTTTCCTTATTTAAAAAAGCTGAAATTCCTTTCTTGCAATCAGAAGATGAACGGGTTTCTATGTTCATCTTTACAGCTAAATCTAAACTATCATCCAATGAAAGATCCTGAACAGAATTAATAAGCGTTTTTTCAAGAGCCACCGAGTTCGCAGAAACTGATTGATTAAACTTCTCAGCATAGGATTGTACAGCTGCCGCTATTTCATCCTTCTGATAAATGAAATTGATCAATCCATAATCCGATGCGGTTTGAGCATCAATAAGCTCTCCGCTAAGGAGTAACTCTTTTGCTCTTCCTTCACCAAGTCTTCTAAGCAAAAAGCAAGATACGAGCGCAGGAATAAACCCAATCCTGACTTCAGTATAACCAAATTTGGCTTCCGGCACAGAAAATATCAGATCACATACCGATATCAATCCACAACCTCCGGCAACAGCATGGCCTTCAACCTGGGCGATTACTAATTTTGGAGAACGGTAGATTATTAAAAAGAGTTCTTTCAATAAATTAGTATCCTTAAAATTATCCTCTTCCGTATTATTCTGCAAGTGCTTAAGATAATCCAAATCAGCACCGGCACTGAATACTTCTCCTCTGGCTTTAAGCACAATTACTTTAACATTTTCATCATGAATAGCAGCTTTAAATGCATTTGCCAGTGCAGATACCAAATCAGGATTTAAAGCATTTCGCTTTTCAGGTCGGTTAATCGTAATATTTGCTATCCTTTCTGATATATTATATTCCAGCAATTCCATCGTTGACTTCCAGTATTTATAATCGGTCCTGATTGATCAAAATTAACCGAAATTACTATAGCTTGATTATATAAGCAGGCGATTTCTTTAAAACATAAGTAGAAACATTGAGTTTAACTGATTCTGTGAGCCACAAATTAATCTTATACTCTGAATTGGTTGGATCTATCAGAATTTTTTTAAATTCTACGAAAGCATTAATATCGGCTAAGCTTTGAACCGGGTTATGGCTCAAAATAAGAATATCAACCCTTAATCTCTTGCCCGATTTCGGTAAACTGACTTTTCTGTCCCATCGCAAAATTCTGCACTTGCCAAATTGCATAAAATTAGAATCAGACCAGTAAGAACCGGCACTTACTGTACTATCAATATTGAACAAGGTGATTTCAGAACCTCCCCTGCTTTCCAGCGATGGCTTAATGGTATAAGAGAAAACCTTGTCTGCAGAATCAAAGTCTGCCAGAACTATACATTTAGCCCCATGTGAATAAGCAATAGCAGACTTGTTTCGAATACTGAAAAATATTAGCTCTTCCTTTCTGGAATTTAGAATCCGGTCGAATGAAATACTCATAAACAGAATCAGGCAGGAAGTTAAGGCCGTAAAAACAAAGATTTTTAACCTGAGCTCCGACCAGAGCAGGAATGCCAGAATCACTATACAAATCAGAAAAAGCTGGAAGCCATTGATCCATATTCCCGAAATACCTGAAAAGGGAAGATCCTCTATCCTGAATAAAATATCATTTGTGAGATTGATCAATCCGCTTAAAAATTTCCCAAGGTGCAACAGGACACCTTCAAACGGAATGGCAAGCAACAAAATACCAGAATACATGATAATTGTTACCGGCAATATAATGAGCAGATTGCTAAGCAGAAAATAAACCGGAAATTGATGAAAATAAAACAAACTGAGCGGAAAAGTAGCTAACTGAGCAGCTATAGAAAGCGCACAGTAACTCCAGATATAATCGGCAAACTTATTTCTAAAAAAAAAGATCTGATATATTTTGGGATGAAAGTAGACCAGTCCGCAAACAGCCAGATAGGAAAGCTGAAATCCTGCATCGAAAAGATAATAAGGATAATATAAAAGCAGGAAAAATGCTGAGATTCCAATCAAATTATACGAGTTCTGACTCTTATTCAATGCTTTCCCGATGAGCACAAAGCTAATCATAAGTGCTGCTCTGCAAACAGGTGATGAAAAACCGCTTATCAGTGAATAGAACCAGATTGCAGTAATTATACATAGTATCCTTACTACAATAAGTGCCCTGTTTTTATCCATTGGCCTGAGCAAAAAAGATAAGACAAGAAAAACGATACCTACATGCATTCCGGATACTGAAAGGACATGCATCGTTCCGGTCTTTGAATAAGCTTCTATGACCTCCTTAGTGAGATCTGCCCGGTACCCTAAAATCAGAGTTGAAGCCAAAGCGGCTGCTTTCGGATCAGGTAAATAAGTATTGTATTTATTGATCAGCTTCTTTCTGAAAGAAAGTGCAAAAGATATAACAGGGTTACCGGCATCGCCTTTTAATACCTGAAATTGATTCCTTCCTACAAAAGATTGGAAATAAACCTGCCGGTTTTCCATAAATAGCTTATAGTTAAATTCTCCGGGATTGTATGGTGGCTCCAGCGTATGGTATATGGCAGGGATGAGTAAAATATCGCCATAATCAGGCAGATACTTCCTACCGGAATCTGCTTCCATTGTGATCAATATCTTACCACTACTTTTTCTATAAGTTTTTTCAATTAACAGACCTGTCACTTCCCCCTCAAAACGGAAATTCCCATTGGTTACAATAGGTTCATTCAATACCCTTAGCACTAAAAGGTCTGCTTTTAAGCTATTGAACCGAATTGGGTCAAAACGTTCTGATTTATATACTGTAAGGCCTAAACAGAGAATATACAGGAAAGAATGAATAATAAGACCGAAAATCCAGGCCCTCCTGTAAAGAGAAAAACGTTTGTACCCCAGTAATAGGAACAGGAAAATGAATAGCACAAAAAGACAGAGCACAAATCCCCATTTAATAAGGAAATAGTCTGCAAAAAATCTCCCGGAAACTATCCCCAGTATCATAGGAATCAGCAAACGAACAAATGGCACCTCTCCCCTGTAAAACATAATCAGAACTGAAACCGCAACTGCAATCTGATATCGGAACGCTTATTCCCATTAATCAGATCCCCTCCACTTCCTGTCGTTTCCTGATTTGCATAGCTGATTAAGGAATAGCGCAACCAGAGATCGGTTCTGCGTGATAGGGTATACCTGCCATTGATATAAAACCTGACCCCTTTCCCCTGATAAGCCGGTACAGAATATGAATACAATACATCATTCTCATAGGTATAAATCCTGGTATTGAATCCTGAAGTTTCAAAAATTGCAAAGCGGAGGTTACCTGATATTTTTGAACCCATAGGATCGTAAATAATATCCTGGAAGCTCATAAAACCAAATTCCGGATTCTGATTACCCTTTTGATAACGAACAATTTGCGCACGGTTTCGGATAGAAAAATCATTACTGATTTTACAGGTCATTTCGACCCTTAAATCCTGCTTGTCCACAATATCCAATCCTGATCCATCCTCCTCAGCGTTCTCCTCCCTGGTCTGTTGCCTGAATCTGCCGATAAGTTTAAACAGCTTTCCGGGTGTATAGCTAATTTGCCCTAAGAGTTCATAACCGGAAGAAGGACCATCAACCTTGAATTTCAACCATGGGAACCTGAAAAAATCCGAGTAGGTATAAAGTTCCCAGGCCCGGTTTAACCGGATGGACAAACCCGAATAAAACCCGCGTTCATTAACAGCATTCGATGCTTCTGCCAGACCCTGATTAAAGAAAGAATGGTAATTTCTATCGTAATTCCTGTAAAGCATTACCAAAGAGACCGGGGGCGCAATACTGCTAACCAGGCCTTTCAAAAGCGCAAAACCTGAATTCAGGCTATGCGCAGCTTCTCCGAAAATATAGGTATTCCTAAAAGTGTAACTATAATTTAAACTAATGTTGTTAAGAGTTGAACCCTTGAAATTGTATTGCTGATACAGTGATTTCCCTTCTGCAAATGGAAGGCTGAAACGATTATGATATGCAGTAAATCCTGCACTCAAATCCCCTGTATTAAATTGAGCATTAGCACCATAAATGCGCTGTGAAAGTACATTTTTATTAAGAATTTCAGTTCTGGTGCGATGTAAGCCACTTACCTGTATTGAACTTACCTCCAAACCAGATTCTGCCCTTCCGGCATCAATTCTTCTTCCTGAATAAAATGGTGTTACCGAAATTGCTTTGAATCTGAATGTTCCTGCAATCCCTCGCATGAATAAAGATTCATTTACTGAACTATAGGGTCTTAACCCAACATCCTGCTTGGCAATTGTACTCAGGTTTGCACCTTTACCAAATCCTGCTCCGGCCCAAATACCCAATCCCTGACCAAACTGCAAGGCATAATCTCCGGCTATTACTTTTCTGACAATGCCATTCCCTTTGTAAGAAATATTTGCCGAATAGAAATCAAACCCTTTGCCTCCCTTACCAAGGGTCAGAGATTCTCCGGCATCCTTCTCCATATTAAGTGAGGCAAATAATACATTCGAATAATTATAACGGTATCGGGTAAACATCCGCATCGCTGAACCTGCATAATTACTTTCACTTAAACCGGATGCTGAAAAACCAGATTGTTTCTCCAAAACGCGGCCAAACCTCAACATGAGGTCATGTTCAGCTTTATGTAAAAGCTTGTTAAAAGAAATAGATTTCAACTCCCCGGGTGGCAATACCACAATAAAATTCAAAAGCCAGCGAATTGTCTGAGGATCAAAACCCGGTAAACTCTGCAACTCCAAAACATCTATAAACAGACCATTTTCTTCACGGTGATTAATAATAGACCTGACCTGAACCGGTGAAATAAAAAATAGCTCCTGCAACTGTTCTTTATTGGCAATATTTAAATTGAGTGGCGATCTTCTGTAATGGTTCAAACGTTCCAAGATTTCTGAATAATCGTGATCTTCAGAAAATTCCGGAGCGATTGATTCCAGTATTTGTTCAATCAAAATATCATGCTGAACCTGTGTATAAGCAGTTTTGCAATGGATTAAGCAAAACAATATCAGCAGAGTAAGCCTTCTGTAGTCAGAATTCATAATTGAAAGATAAATTCGGAGAATACCCAAGTCTGGGATGCGATGATATGGCTGCGTCCAAAGAAAACTTTTTGTGTTTTAATCCAAATCCCCCGGTTTGTAAAAATGGATTTGCACTTAGTCCACCACGCAAATAAAACCGCCCGATAATTTGATATTCAATACCCATTCTAATATTCATCCCGAAATCAATCATCTTATCTACATCACTTATAAACAAAACCTTGTCACTAACCAGATAAGCCAGACCCACGGAAATCCCGGAAGAAATATGGGAGCCCGAAAGTTCAGTAATCCTGCTCCCTCCAGGATTGTAGATATAGCTTCCTAACCGTATCCTATTGTTCAGATTATATTGCATACCCGCCTCCACACTAATTGCATGTCCGTTACCATAAACAGGTATACTTACCTGATGATATTTAAGGGCAAGTGAAATCGAAAGGGCAGTAGAAAAACTTCTGGAAAGTGCAAGGCCTGCAGTTTGTTCAAGGTATTCAGTAATACCATAGCGTTGTAAGCTAATTCCCAAAACATGTTTCTTAACAGGTAACCCCAAAACTGCACTTTGGGTACTTAGCTCAGGATTCAGGTAATGCTGTTCATAACCCAATGCAAATATTGCGTGTTCAATACTTGCAGCACCAGCACTATTTTGCTGTAGTGCCCATACATCCTGTAATGCCGTACCTGCTGAACCCATAGCTTTAGACCTGGATCCCGGGTTATTTTGAGCATATAAAGGATGATGGAACAAAATACAAATCAGGCAGATGTATTTCATTTATATCAAATTAACCATAGAGGAAGGAAGGGGCAAATTGGATTATTAAACGGTCGATAGTAACAAAATCCGGAATTATTAGTCTCTTTGTCAAATCAATTATTAAGCATGAAAAGAACTATTTTAAATCTCGCAATGTTACTTATTGGAACATGCGCTTTTGCACAAAGCAACAAAATTGCTGAGGGCACCATTACTTACACGGTAGAATGGAAATTACCAGAGCAAATGCAGGCTATGGCCAGCAATTTCCCGACTGAGATCAAGGTTTACTTTAAAGGAGATTCATCCAGTTTAAAAACTGAATCTGCAATGTACAGTAGTACAAACATCCTTAATTTCAGCAAGGAATATGAGCGTCTGCTGTTGAATATACCTATGATGGGGAAAAAGTTTTCCGTAATTTTTAGTCCGGCAGATCAGGAAAGAATTGCTGCCAACATGCCCGAATTAAGTATAAAAGCCGGCACCGAAACGAAAAAAATTGCAGGTTATACCGCTCAAAAACATGAAGTTAATGAGAAAAAAAGCAATCAAAACTCTGAAGCATGGTTTACAAAGGAGGTTGAGATCACACCCAATTCATTAAGCCGCTTTTACGGTAAAGAGTACGGGTTTCCCGTAGAATTCACCTCCTTCATGAACGGGCTGAGCGTAAAAGCAGTAGTGAAAGAAGTCGCTGCCGGTCCGGTGCCTGCAGGTTCTTTCCATGCGACCAAAGATTACGAAGAAATCACTTTAGACCAGTTGATGCAAATGCAGGGAGGCAGGTAAAATTCTTCCTTATTTAAATGAAGGGTAAGTTTAAAGCTTTTTAACATTCGGCGTTTTTTATAACTTGCGCTGATGTTAAAAAGCTTTATTGTTTTTGGCCGGTATTTTCTGTTCTGGATTATTTTCTTCTTCCTCGAGCGGCTTATTTTTCTAATTTATTTTTCAGAAAGAATTTCATACCTGGGGATTACAGAAATAACCAGCACATTCTGGCATGCCTTGAGACTTGATAGCTCTATGGCTGCCTATATTTCGGCGATCCCCGCTATTTTTTACGTCATACTACTTTTTCTGCCTGCTGTCAAATTCCCAAAAATAATAGCTAAAACCTATGTTCTGTTTTTTATCATAGTATTTTCAATTGTTGGCATCAGTAATCTGAATCTGTACAGGGAATGGGGTTCCAAGATAAATTTCCGGGCGCTCGATATGGCGATTAGTTCTCCCCAAATAGCCATTGCCTCAACTTCATCTTCTCCGGTTTTGTTGATGTTCAGCATTTTATTTGCCTACATGCTATGCTCTGTTTATCTCAGTTCAAAATTCATTCTTTATAGAATTGCCGACAGGACTAAGTCAACAGGAACCAGACTGACAATAAGCATTTTAGTGTTAAGCACATTATTTCTGGCAATCAGGGGGGGATGGCAGCTTGCCCCAATCAACCAGAGTATGTCCTATTTCTCATCCGAACCAGTTTTAAATCATGCCGCCGTAAATACAGAATGGAATCTGATTCAGGACATTCTGAATAACAAATTTGGAAACGAGAATCCATATAAGTATTACCCTGATGATGAAGCGGAGAAGATTGTTGCAGAACTTTTCAAAAAACCCATTGAACCAACAGCTCAGATTTTGAATTCGGATCGTCCGAATATTGTATTAATCATAATTGAAAGTTTTACTGCCAGATTGGTTGAAGACCTTGGAGGCGAAAAAGGGGTTAGTCCGAATTTTAAAAATCTTGTTTCAAAAGGCATATTGTTTGAGAATATCTATGCTGCATCGGGAAGGACCGATAAAGGAGTAGTGGCAACATTAAGTGCCTTCCCTTCTCAAGCCATCCGAAGCATTATGAAACAGAATGACAAACAGGAACGGCTACCGGCAATCTCACAGGAGCTTATTGATAATGGTTATTCGAGCTCATTTTATTATGGAGGTGAAAGTGAATTCTTTAATATGAAATCCTACGTATTGAGCCATGGATATGAGAAAATGGTTGACCAGCATTCATTTGATAAAAAAGACATGAATTCGAAATGGGGCACTTACGATGATAAAGTTTTCTCAAAGAACCTGAATGAGCTGGATAATGCTAAGCAACCTTTTTTCTCTACAATCCTTACTCTAACTAACCACGAACCATTTGAACTTCCATCAGAACCTCATTTCAAGGGTGATGATGTGGATTCAAAATTCAGAAGCACAACATTTTATACTGATTCCTGCCTGGGTGCTTACCTCCACGAAGCCAAACAAAAAAGCTGGTATAAGAATACACTTTTTGTGATAATTGCCGACCATGGACACCGTATCCCGGGCAATCTGGCAGAACATGACCCGGATCGTTACCGCATTCCTCTTCTTTTCTTCGGGGATGTAATAAAGCAGGAATTCAAAGGAAGCAGGATCAATAAAATCGGAAACCAAACAGATCTTGCAGCAACTTTGCTTAATCAATTAAAAATTGACCCAAAACGCTATGTTTGGAGTAAAGATCTGCTGAACCCGGGTACGGCTGAGTTTGCCTTCTTCAATTGGGATAATGGTTTTGGATTTGCAAATAAAGAACAGATTATCTCATTTGATAATATTGGCAAGAACATTATTCTGAGAAAAAATCCATTAAACCAGCAGGCGGATAATGTTTTATCAGGCAAAGGAAAAGCCTATATGCAGGAGGTTTTCAGGCAATACCTTGACTATTAGCGATGATGTACATGAACTGGCAAAGTTTATCCTGATGAGCAGGTTGTCATTTAAATCTCTTCAGCTGTAATCATATTTTCGGGCATTCAAAATCGTTCCAGAGCCTCTTCAATTTTTAGATATACATAGTTCAGTTCTTCAGTATTAATACAGTAAGGTGGCAATACATATATTATATTACCAAGTGGCCGAAGAATAATTCCCTGATCCAAAAAAAAGTTATACAAATTATCCCTTAGATTATTAAAATAGGAAGTTTCCCCAGTACTATTCCATTCCAATGCAAGAATGGTTCCAGTCTGTCTGATATTTTTTAGCCTGGGATGATCCTTAATTTTATTCAGGAATCTATGATGACTTTGAGTGATCCGGTCAATATTACTGAGGGTTTTCTTATCAAGCAGGAGATCCATACTGGCCAGTGCTGCTGCGCATGCAACCGGATTTGCAGTGAATGAATGCCCATGAAATAAAGTCTTCAGTTTATCATCAGAAAGAAATGCATTATATATAGCTGAAGTACAGGTAGTTACACCTAGCGCCATTGTTCCGCCAGTCAATCCCTTTGAAAAACACATCAGATCAGCCTGTTCAGAGAGATAATCGGATGCAAACAACTTTCCGGTACGGCCAAAGCCAGTCATCACTTCATCAGCAATGGTCAATACTTCATTTTTCTTACAATGCAGGATCAGTTCGTCAAGGTATTGTGCTTCATACATTTGCATCCCACCTGCACCTTGTACCAGAGGCTCAAAAATAAAAGCGGCCAGGTTAGAGGCACAGTCTGAAATATAGCCTTTAAGCTTTTCAATATTTCCGGCATCAGGAATATCGATGAATTCGACATCAAACAACAATTTTTCAAATGGCTGGGTAAATGCACTCCTGGAACTGACTGCCATTGCTCCAAATGTATCCCCATGATAAGAATTATTGAAGGCCAGAACTTTGGTTCTTGGAGCACCAAGATTAGACAAGTACTGAAAACACATTTTCAAAGCCACTTCAACTGCAGTTGAGCCATTGTCAGAATAAAAGACTTTCGACTGACCTGATGGAAGAATGCTTAACAGGCGCTCTGCCAGTTCAATTGCACCGGGATGCGTAAATCCTGCAAAGATCACATGCTCAAGACGGAGAAGCTGCCCTGCAACTTTCTGTGCGATATAAGGGTGTGAATGTCCGTGAATATTAACCCACCAGGATGAAACCGCATCAATATACTTTTTGCCATCCTCAGCAATTAGGTATACCCCTTCTCCACTAACAATGGGTATTGGTGGAGTAGCATTCTGCATTTGAGTGTAGGGATGCCAGATCTTGTCCCTGTCGCGTTCAACTAAAGATTTATGGGCCATTTCTCTTTTAATAATTCTACAACCCGCTGGTCGGTTGGAAAAGTAACATCATGCGTACCTAATTCATGAAGATCCTTCCATCGGAAAGCCTGCAAAAGATCCCCTTCTTTACCAAAATCAAACGGGGTATCCCTAAAATCAAGCTGCAATTCTGAAATCGGATTTACTATATAATACACACTTATTACCTGACTGTCATTAAATGCCGACTGTATAAAAAAGTCAGTAGTATAGAAGTGTCCAATTACATCCACATCAAGATTACACTCTTCCATAAACTCTCTCCTCAAAGCATCTATCAAGCCTTCGCCATACTCAAGTCCGCCACCTGGGAATTT
>Ga0075163_10012531_pt1 | contig 11041 bp, 10 predicted proteins | sample JI1023141ADNA_FD_71478 | JGI IMG/M metagenome (GOLD analysis project Ga0075163, IMG submission 71478) | Wastewater effluent complex algal communities from Wisconsin, to seasonally profile nutrient transformation and Carbon sequestration -... | ecosystem: Engineered > WWTP > Effluent > Algae...
AAGGAAGGTCACAAGAATGAAGTGAGCATCCCCGAGTACTTCTGGAAAGTGATCGCAGACCTTGATAGTGACGAACCGAAGGCGATCGCCTTCGTGATGAGCAATGCCAAACAGGACCTACCCGTGATCGGTTACGCAGTGCCCGTGGACAGCGTGGAAAAGATGACCGGCTATGACTTCTTCCCGGCGCTGGATGACGCGATCGAGAACAAGATCGAGAGCATGTCCGCAACAGCGACCTGGTACAGCGAGGGCGACCCTTCCGCCGGTGAAGTAGCACCTCTCAAGGCACCGCTTCCAAAGGGGATGTACAACAGCGCGCAGGCGAAATATCACGTCGGGAGCACCGTGACAGTATGTGGAACCGTGGTGAGTTCGCGAACAACGGTGAAAGCAAAAGCGATCTATTTGAATTTCGACACCATGAGCCCGAACGAGGATTTCTACGCCACGATCTGGCAGAACAACGGTGTCAACTTCAGCTACGATCCTGAGAAGGAACTGTTGCACAAGAAGATCTGCGTTACGGGCAAGGTCACCATCTTCGATGAGATACCGCGCATCAGCATCAACAACGAGAAGGAAATAGTGCTGTACGAGGACGCGATCGCCGCTCCTTAGAACGATCAGCTGGCCCGCTTTACGGTGAAGCTGAAGGTCGTGCCTTCACCCTCCGCGCTCTTCACCACAATGGTGCCGCCGTGTACATCGATGATGTGCTTGACGATGGCCAGGCCCAAGCCCGAACCGCCTTCGTTGCGCGCACGGCTCTTGCCCACGCGGTAGAATCGTTCGAACAGTCGAGGCAGATGCTCCTCGCTGATCCCGATCCCGTCATCACTCACCTCCACCAGCACTTGATCATCCAGCGGATAGCTGCGCACCGTGCAGCTACCACCCTGCTTGCCGTAGTTGATCGCGTTGTTGAACAAGTTGGTGAACACCTGTCCCATCCTGCTCCGATCAGCTGAGACCATCAGGCCAGGCGCCAGTTCGTTCACCAATCGCACCCCTTTCTCCTTGGCCAGGATCTCCATGTTCTCCATGGTATCGGAGACCAGCTCAGCAAGGTCCATGCGTGTGATGCGGAGATCCATGACGCCGCTCTCCAGCTTCGTGATCAGGTCCAGGTCCTCCACGATCTTCATCAACCGGTCCACGCCGTTCGACGCCCGCCCTAAGAAATCGCGGTTCACCTTCTGGTCCTCCAGGCCGCCTTCCAATAGTGTGAGGATGTAGCCTTGGATGTTGAAAATGGGCGTCTTGAGTTCATGCGCCAGGTTGCCGATGAACTCGCGACGGAACTGCTCACGCTCGTGCAGTTCACGGATCTCCGTCCTGCGCTCCGTGGCCCACGCACTCACTTCTGCGTTCACCTTGCTCAACACATCGCCGTGCAGGTCAAGACCTTCGGACCCCGCACGATTGCGCTTCATGTCGTGTACCGTGCGATAAAGCACCTTGATGCGGCTGTGGATGAAGCGTTCTATGCCGAAGGAGAACGCGCCGTAGGCGGTACCGAAAACAACGACCACGGCGATGAGCACTACCCATGCCAGCAAGGGCATGGGGACCAGCCGGTAGGCCAACGAGCAAAGCGCACCGGCTACGATCGCAACGACCAGCGCGGCGAGAAGAGCGACTTGACGAGGGGAGAGCTGGCCCAATGTGATCCGGTGAGGTAGTCGTTCAGCAGGTCTCCGAACAGTGGCTGAAGATAGCGGCACGGACCGGTCGACCGTCCAAAGTCCTAGGCGAATGAGGGTTTCTTGGCGGGCTTAACCTTCACGAAACATTGCCCGGATACTTTTGCGCGCTTAGTTCCGGCAGCTCCAACATGCGCTTCGGCATCCTCGAATTCCTCACCCTCGCCGGTTCGCTCGGTCTCTTCATCTACGGGATGAAGGCCATGAGCGAAGGCTTGCAGAAGGTGGCCGGTGCCCGCATGCGCGGCGTGTTGAAGGTGATGACGGCGAACCGTTTCCTAGGGGTCTTCACAGGGTTCGTTACCACCGTGCTCATCCAGCTCTCTTCCGTCACCTCGGTCATGGTGGTGAGCTTCGTGAACGCGGGCCTGCTATCGCTTCGCCAGTCCATCAGCATGCTGATGGGGGCGAACATCGGTACTACGTTAAAGGCCATTCTCTTCAGCTGGCTCGGGTTCGCCAGCATGGACATCCATGCCTTCGCGTTGCCGATCATCGGCCTCGCCTTCCCGCTGCTCTTCTTCAAGGGCAAGCAGACCAAGGCGATCGCCGAGTTCATGGTGGGCTTCGCCATCCTGTTCCTCGGCTTGGAGTTCCTGAAGAACATGATGCCTATGCCGACGGCCGACGGGGTTTCCGTACTCGGTGGCTTGGCCGACAAAGGCATCGTCTCGGTGCTGCTGTTCACGGGTCTGGGCATGCTCTTCGCGATGGTGGTGCAATCCAGTAGTGTGGCCCTTGCAGCTACGATGGTGTTGTGCCAGCACGGGATCATCGGCTACGAAATGGCGGCGGCCACGGTACTCGGCATGAACGTGGGGACTACGGTCACCGCGAACCTTGCCGCGTTGGTGGCGAACGTCTGGGCCCGTCGCGCGGCCCGTGCGCACTTTGTGATCAAGGCGATCGGGGTGGTGTGGGCACTGCTGCTATTCACACCCTATCTCAAACTGATCGATCTGTATGTGACCCGTGTCCATGGCACATCTCCCTTCACCGATCCCAGAACATTGGTGTGGGCCCTCACCTACCTGCACATCTCCTTCAATATTCTCAACACGCTGCTCCTGATCGGTTTCATTCCACAACTGGAGAAGCTCGTCACCCGCATGGTCCCTACCCGCACCGAGGCCGATGAAGAATACCGTTTGGAGTACATCGACGACCCGGTCATGGCCCTATCTCCGGAACTCTCATTGATCGAAGCGCGGAAGGAGATCTCCAAGTTCGGTCGTCTGGCCGCGAGCATGTCCGGCATGTTGAGCCAATTGCTCGTATCCACGAACGAAGCGGAACGTGCTGCATTGCTCAACAGGATCGCACGCTACGAGGAGATCACGGACCGGATCGAGGTTGAGATCAGCAAGTACCTGACACGCACGAGCGCCGAGACGAAAGATGAGGAGATGAGCGAACGCATCCGCGGCATGCTCGCGATCATCAGCGATCTTGAGCGCGTGGGCGACATCTTCTTCCAGATGTCACGATTACTTGATCGGAAGCACGAGGAACGCCTGTGGTTCACGCCGGAACAACGCTCCAACCTGCAGGAATTACTGGGGCTTTTGGACCAAGCCTTTGGTGTGATGCAACGGAACCTGGATGCCGAGGACGGCCGCGTCGCGATAGATGAGGCCGTGGAAGCCGAGCAGCGCATCAACCAGAAACGCGACCAGTTGCGCCGAGCGCACTTGAAGAGCATCGAGGCCGGTGACTACAACGTGAAGAGCGGGCTGGTCTACAACGATCTCTTCTCGAGTTGCGAGAAGGTGGGCGATCACGTGATCAACGTGTCCGAGGCCTTGGCGGGGGAGATCTAAGGGACCAGGATATTGTTCGTCAGCACCCGGTTGCTCAGGTGCAAGGCACGGTCCACCAGTTCAACGCTGAAACGGACCGTATCGGAATTTCCAGTAACGAAGAGCGGGAAAGGGTCGATGGCGACCGCGATCTCTCCTTCCAAGGCCTTGTTCTGTCCTGTTGGGGTGATGCGCGGAACACGGTAGAAGATCGAGTCTTCGAACTGCACGTCGTTCCACTCGCCGCTGACCAATTCCTGCTCCCTCAGGAACAGATTGTAGTAGTAGAAGGATCCCGTATCGAACGGGGCTGAAATATCCGTTGGGTCAAGGCCGATATCGCCATCACCATCGGTGAACGAGATGGTGAGCGAAGCCGAATCACCGAAGAACTCGAAGGACTTGAACGCGACGGTGGGTTCAACGGGGAACTTCTCGGTCTTCAAACAACCGCTGGCAAGCACCCCTATCCCGGCGATGAGCAAGGCTACTTTTGCGACGCTGCTTTTGCGATCATCCATCGGTCCCAAAGGTAAGCAGGTCCTCCCCTCATGTCCGCTGCCACGTTCAACGATCACCGGCTCTTGGAGCGGCCATTCCAGGTGGATGGACCCGAAGTGTTCAACGCGCTGGCGCTCGACCTATTTCACCTGCACGCGACACGGAATCCGGTTTACCGTGGATTCCTGAAAGGGTTGCGACTGGATCCGACCATGGTTGACCGCGCCGAGTCCATTCCCTTCCTGCCCATCGGCGTCTTCCGCAACCACCGTGTGCTGTTGGATGGTCTGGACCCCTCCAGCTTCTTCACCAGCAGCGGCACCACGGGCGCGATCACCAGCCACCATCACGTTCCCTGGCCTGCGTTGTATGAGCGCTCGTTCATGACCTCCTTTACCGCTGCTTATTGTGATCCAGCGGAATGGCGGATCCTAGCGCTGCTCCCGGCTTACTTGGAACGAGAAGGCAGCTCACTGGTCTACATGGCGCAAAAGCTGATCGAGGCCACCGACGATCCGCTCAGTGGAACATACCTGTACAAGTACGCGGATCTCGCGCAGGTGCTTCGGCGATCCGAAGCCGAAGGGAAGAAGACACTGTTGATCGGCGTCACGTTCGCGCTGCTCGATCTCGCAGAACAATTCGCGCAACCGCTCCCGAACACGGTGATCATGGAGACCGGTGGCATGAAAGGCCGCCGGCCGGAGATCGTGCGGGAGGAATTGCATCGGATCCTGAAAGGCGCTTTCACGGTACCGACCGTACACAGCGAATACGGCATGACCGAATTGTTGAGCCAGGCCTGGTCCGTGGGCGAAGGCATCTACCGCTGTCCGCCGTGGATGCAGGTGCATGTGCGCGACGTGAACGATCCGTTTAACAAGCTACCGGAAGGCCGTACCGGAGGGTTGAACATCATCGATCTGGCGAACATCGCGAGTTGCCCATTCATCGCCACGCAGGATCTGGGGCGCAAGTATGCCGATGGTTCGTTCGAGGTGCTGGGCCGATTCGATCACAGCGATCTCCGGGGATGCAACTTGCTCGTGGAGTGAACGAACGTTCACCGCCGCTCCGACTTCACTTGTAGTAGTAGTACCAGTTGCCTTCGTAGTTCTTCTCGAAGTTCTCGCGACTATCGAAGGCCACGTTCTGGTTCGCGGGCTCCAAGTACCCGAACTCGTCCCATGGCTTCTCCAATTGGAAGTATGCACCGCGCAATTCCTCTCCCAACCCGCTCTGCCTGATCCTCTCGACCATCGCATCGGTTTGGAACATGAACGTCGTCACCGAGCCGAACCGGGAAATATCCCACAGGCCTTCCTCCCGGTAGCGGTCCTTGAGCCGCTCGATCTCCATGGCCGGAACGTGCTTATTGCACTCTGCGCGAGCGATCGGTTCGAAAGCCTTGATGATCACAAATACCCGTTCCCGGAACACCGGCCAGCCACCCACGCTCACACGCTTCTCACCAAGCACATCCATGGTGGTTCCGAGGAAGAAGCGCTCCTTGTCCGGGTCATTGGTGAAAAGATCCACCTTGAAAAGCTTGGCCTCCTCGGACCGATCGAAAATGACCATCAAGCGATGCCAGCGAGCCGTATCGACCCATTCCAGCAGAATATTCAACGGTCTGACACCGTATCGGGTAAAGATGGCATCCGCGATCCGGTCCGTCGGTGGGACCAACCGCTCAAGGCCCTGTTTGATGCGCTTGGTCTGCTGGTATTCCTCGTCCGAAGGAACGATCATGGGAATGGATCCAATGAACCTATACGGCCTTCACCAGGAAGTAGTTCTTCTTCCCACGTTGCAGCAGTATGAATTTCGCGCTGAGCAGATCATCCGCACTAACAATGCGATCATCACCAACCTTTGATTTATTAACGGCGATACTTCCTTCTTTTAGCGCGCGTTTGGCTTCACCCTTTGAGGCGAGGAATGAAGTCGTGTCCGAAAGAAGATCAGCGATCGGAATTCCCGCAGCCAGCGCTGCGCGCGGCACATCCGCTTGTGGCACGCCATCGAACACGTCGAGCCATTGCTTCTCACTGAGAGCACCCAAGGCTTCGGCTGTTCCTTGTCCGAACAAGATCTCCGTGGCCTGCAACGCCGCGTGAAGTTCAGCCTTGCCATGCGTGCGTTCGGTGATATCGGCCGCCAGCTTCTTCTGCAACGAGCGTTGGTGCGGTGCAGCTTTGTGCTCCGTTACCAGCGCATCAACCTCGTCCTTGGCCAAGGTGGTGAAGATGTGGATGAAGCGCGCAGCATCCTCATCGCTCGTGTTCAACCAGAACTGGTAGAACTTGTAAGGTGACGTACGTTCCGCGTCCAGCCAGATATTGCCGCCTTCGCTTTTGCCGAACTTGGTACCATCGGCCTTGGTGAGCAACGGCGTGGTGATGGCATAGGCCTCTCCGTCGTGCATGCGACGAAGCAGCTCCGTACCGGTGGTGATGTTGCCCCATTGATCGCTACCGCCCATCTGCAGGCTGCAGCCTTTGTTCTGGTTCAGCCAGACGAAATCGTAGCCCTGCACCAGCTGGTAGCTGAACTCCGTGAAGCTGAGGCCGCTTTCCAAACGGTTCTTCACGCTGTCCTTCGCCATCATGTAGTTCACGGTGATGTGCTTGCCCACTTCGCGGATGAAGCGCAGGAAGCTCATGTCCTTGAACCAGTCGTAGTTGTTGACGAGTTCGGCGGGGTTCTTCGGATCATTGAAATCGATGAACCGTTCCAATTGCGCTTTGATGCAGGCCTGGTTGTGGCGTAGCGCATCCTCATCCAACAGGTTGCGTTCGGCCTTCTTTCCGCTGGGATCGCCCACCATGCCTGTAGCGCCACCGACCAATGCGATAGGGCGATGACCGCTCCGTTGGAAATGCACCAGCATCATGATCTGCACCAGGTTCCCAACATGCAATGAATCAGCTGTGGGATCGAAACCGATATAGCCGTTCCGCATACCGGAATTGAGGTGTTCTTCCACGCCCGGCATGCTGTCCTGCAGCAGTCCGCGCCAGCGCAATTCCGCGATGAATCCGTTCGCCATGTCCCTGTGGCCGTGGCATTGGGCCACGACAAGCTTGCCGATCAAAGGCGGCCAAAGATAAACGGCGGTTGATGCGAGCGCCGCTACCTTGCGCCACCGCTACGATCGCGGATGGAGCAGAACATGGACCTCGTCACCGGCGCTACCGGCATTGTCGGCACCCACCTCTTGGTGGAGCTTGCGTCGCGCGGAACGGTGCGTGCGCTCTACCGCAAAGGCAGCGACCGATCGATCGTGGAGCGGGTGTTCCGTCATTACCGGGCGGATGCCGATGAGCAGTTGCAGAGGATCGAATGGGTGGAAGCGGATCTTCTGGATGTTGATGCGCTGAACGATGCGATGGTCGGTGTGCGGTATGTGTTCCACGCTGCGGCGATGGTCTCCTTCGATCCGCGCGACACGGACGCGATGCAACGTGTGAATGTCGGAGGCACCACCAACGTGGTGAACGCCGCACTTGCCCAAGGTGTGCGGCGGCTTTGTCATGTCAGCTCCACCGCCGCCATCGGTCACGCACCTGCTGGAGTCCCACGGAATGAGGATATGCCCTGGGAGATGAAGGACACGTCATCGGCATACGCCATTGGGAAGTACGAAGCCGAGCTCGAAGTGCAACGCGGTATCGCAGAAGGGCTTGATGCGGTCATCGTGAACCCATGCGTCATTCTTGGCCCCGGACTTTCAGGCCGCAGTTCGATGACACTGGTCGAACGTGTGCGAAAGGGAACCCGCTTCTATCCCCCGGGATCCAATGCGGTGGTGGATGCGCGCGATGTTGCCGAGTGCATGTTGGAATTGGCGGATCGCGGTGGCTCCGGGGAGCGCTACCTGCTTGTGGGTGAGAACCTCCCTTACCGCGCTTTGTTCGACCAACTTTCACGTGCTTTCGAACGACCGATCCCAACCACCGCTCTGCAGCCATGGGTGTTGAAGCTCGGCTGGCGGTTCGAGCGACTGAGAACGCTCCTGACCGGCTCGAAGCCTTTCATCACGGAAGCCACGGCGCACAGTTCGATCATACAACGCAGCTATAGCGCGGCCAAGGTGCAAGCCCTACTGGGCCACCGGTTCCGCACAGCGGAGGAGGCGGCGCTGAACATTGCACAATTCATGGACGCCCAGCCAGCTCACTGAGGCTGTTCATCCTTGCGACGGCTCAACTCGGTGAAGATCTCCTCGTAGATAGCACGCATCTCTTCGGGACGCTCGGAGTAGTACGCGAACGACTTTGTGAACTCCTCCTTCGTGGTGCCCTGTACCTTGAACATGTCGGCATAGTATTGCTCACCGGGTATCTCGCTCAGGTGGGCGATGATCAGCTCGTGGTTCATTCGTGCTTCGATCAGTTGCGCTTCCAACAGGGTCTGCTTGAACCGTTCGCGATCGAGAATGCCTTCCGGAGCATTGCCCCCGCTCGAGGAACAGGCCACGAACAACACGATCGCTATGCCGTAGGGCAGCTTCATCGATCGAAACGCAATCGTTCACCACGGACCGTGGCATCCACGCGCCCAGCAGCGAAAACGGAGTGCCCGTTCACCCATGTGCGCACCACCTGGGACGTGAACCGCTGTCCTTCGAAGGGCGACCATCCACACTTGTACAACAGGTTCGTCCGGTCAACGGTCCAGGACGACGCCCGATCCACAAGCACCAGGTCCGCGTGGAAACCTTCGCGGATATAGCCACGGCGATCAATGGCGAACATCCGTGCCGGTGCGTGACAGAGCTTCTCCACCACTTGCGCCAATGTGAAGACACCTTCCCGTTCCATCTCCAGCATGGCAACGAGCGAATGCTGGATCAACGGACCGCCTGAAGGACACTTCGCATACGGAAGCGCCTTCTCTTCCAACGTATGCGGCGCGTGATCGGTGGCCACGACATCGATACGACCATCGATCACCCCTTGACGGATCGCGGCACGATCCTCCGCTGACTTCACCGCAGGGTTCCATTTCAGCAGGGCTCCTTTCTGCGCGTAGTCGGTATCAGAGAACCAGAGGTGATGTATGCATGCTTCTGCCGTGATGCGTTTCTTCTCCAATGGTCCCGCATCAAAGAGCGGAACTTCCTGCGCCGTGCTGATATGGAGCACATGCAAACGCGTGCCATGCTCCTTGGCCAACGCAACGGCATTGCTGCTGCTCCTGTAACATGCCTCCACACTTCGGATGCGCGGGTGCTCCGCCATCGGGATCGCATCACCCCATCGGGCAACAGCGACTTCCATGTTCCTGCGGATCGTGGCTTCATCCTCCGCATGGATCGCGAGCAACGTATGTGCATTACGGAACAACCGGTCCAATGTAACGGGATCATCCACAAGCATATTGCCAGTGCTGGAACCGAGGAAGGCCTTCAGTCCGCAAACCGTTGCCGGATCGGTGCGCAACGCCTCATCGAGGTTGTCATTGCTCACGCCCATGTAGAACGAGTAGTTCACCCGGGAATGCTGTGCGCCGAGCGCATACTTCGCCGCGAGCAGATCTTGCGTGAGCGTTTGCGGTTGCGTGTTCGGCATCTCCATGAAACTGGTGACACCGCCCGCTGCCGCCGCGGTTGTCGCCGATGCGATATCGTCCTTGTGCGTCAAGCCCGGCTCGCGGAAATGCACCTGGTCATCGATCACGCCGGGAAGAAGCAGACGCTCCCTGGCATCGAACTCCTGAACTCCGCGCGCGCTGCCGATGCCTTCCGTTGCAATGCGTTCAACGATGCCGGTCCGCACAAGGACGTCGGCGAGGAAGGTGCGTCCATCGTCGGCAACAAGGGCGTTCCGGATCAGCCAGTTGTTCATGGTCGGCGGATCCGAGCGCGCATTTGCAACACACCGATGATGGCCTCCTTGAAGATGTTCGAGTTCATCTTGCTTTTGCCCTTCAAGCGATCCACGAAAGTGATCGGAACTTCCACAATGCGGAAGCCCGACAGCCGTACACGGTACTTCATCTCGATCTGGAACGCATAGCCTACGAACTTGATCTCGTCGAGCGGCAACGTTTCAAGCACCGCGCGCTTATAGCACACGAAGCCCGCCGTGGTATCGCGCACGCCCAGCCATAGGATGGTACGTACATAGAGCGATGCGGAAAAGCTCATCAGAACACGGTCCCAAGACCAGTCCTTCACCTGCCCGCCTTTCACGTACCGCGATCCCACGCTCATGTCAGCACCACCGAACGCGCAAGCATCGTACAACCGCAACAGGTCGTTCGGATCGTGCGAAAAGTCGGCATCCATCTCGAAGATGAACCCGTATCCGTTCGCGATGGCCCATTTGAAACCTGCGATGTAAGCGGTACCCAAGCCGAGCTTTCCCGAACGCTCGATCAGGTGAACACGGCCAGCACGTTCCTGTTGGAGCTGTTTGACGATACCTGCCGTCCCGTCAGGGGAATTGTCATCCACCACCAACACATCGAACGCAGGTTCCAAGGCGAGCACATGCGCCAGGATATCCCGGATGTTCTCCTTCTCGTCGTACGTGGGGATGATGACCAGTCGCTCGTGCAAAGGGCGAAATTGCGAAGCCCAAAGATAGCCGACACCTGCGGTGCCGATCAGCGGAGCAGCGTAACGTGCCCGATGCGCTCGAAGCGGGCCCCGGAATAGAGGTCCTTGGCGACCAGTTTCCAGGCATATACACCGATCGGGACCTCGGTATGGTCACTGAACAACCCGTCCCAAGTCCCATCGGGATCATTGGTACTGTATAGCGGTTGCCCCCAACGGTCGAAGATGTCGAAGTGATAGTGGTCAGGGTCGATGCCAAGAACGACCGGTTTGAACGAATCATTGGAACCGCTTCCGTCCGGCGTGAACGTATTCGGCACGTAGACCGAGGGTCCCTCCTCGATCTCGATGACGTGGCAAACGGAGTCCGCACAACCGGCCGTTACCATGGCGATCAGGCAGACGGTGTAATCAGCACTGAGCTCATCCGGGAAACGGTAGCTCGTATTCACATCCGTGGAAGTGGA
>Ga0075163_10012532_pt1 | contig 11041 bp, 6 predicted proteins | sample JI1023141ADNA_FD_71478 | JGI IMG/M metagenome (GOLD analysis project Ga0075163, IMG submission 71478) | Wastewater effluent complex algal communities from Wisconsin, to seasonally profile nutrient transformation and Carbon sequestration -... | ecosystem: Engineered > WWTP > Effluent > Algae...
GAGATCGGGTTCGAGGGCGCGGATGCGTTCGTGCCGTCGCTGGTCGGCGGCCTGTTGTTCATCGCCGAGGACTCGCCGCTCGAGCTCGGGGCCTCGCTCGGCTGGATCGACCGTGCGCGGATCTCCGCCGATGTCGTCGCGATCGGCACGCGGCCGATGGGCCCCTCGTCGTCACCCGATCAGAGCCGCGCGGTGCTCGACTATCAGTTCCCGCTCACCGCACGCGCGGGTGCGCGCTACGTCGGCACGCGCTTCGTCGGCGAGCTCGGGGGGGAGGTCGCGCTGGCGCGCCGCTCCGCCGAGGACACCGAGTGGAAGATCCAGGGCATGCAGGTGATCGACGGTCCATCGGGCGCGACCGTCGATCTGACGCGCGTGCCGTCGCGGATCTCGCTGCGCACGCACGGCGCGATCCGCGGCTCGGTCGATGTCGAGCTGATCGAGGGGTTTCTGTGGGCGACCGCCGGCTACGCGCACGTGATCGGCAGCGTCACGAAGCAGAAGCAGTCACCGACGTTCGGTGATCTCGGTGGCGACACGCTCGGGCTCGGGCTCGAGGGCAAGGCCGCCGGCTTCACGTTCACGCTCGGCTGGTCGCGGACCTGGGCGGGCGCGCGCAAGGTCGATCAGTCGGCGCTGGTGCTCGACAACCCGTTCGCGAGCGGCGACGCGCCGGTGCCCGCCGGGCGGTACGACGGCTCGATCGATCAGATCGGCATCTTGATCGACGGCGAGCTCGACCCGGACTAGCTCCAGGTGCGGCTGGCGTGTCAGCCTGATCCGATGCTGCTGGTTTGGAGAGTCGCGACTGTCGTCGCGTTCATCGTCTGCGGGGCCGCGCTGACCGTCGATTTGCTGGCGCTCGCCGGCACGGCGCCCGACACGAACCTGATCGTGGGGTTGTTCGTCGGGGCGGTCCCGTGCCTCGTGCTCGGGTTTGCCGCGAACCAGGCCCAGGTCCGCCGGCCATGGCGGATGTTTTCGCGGTGGTGGCAGTGGGCCTTGCTGCTGGTTGGGTTTGCTTTCGCAGGCGTGGAGCTGAACGCCTATTCGAGAAACAAGCTGCAATCCCTGACGACGTCGGTCGAGGACGGTCGCTACTACCTCAGCGTGAGTGACTTCCAGGGCCGGCCTGCCCAGGCGAAGACGGAGATCACCGAGGCTCGCTACGACGAGATCACAGCGGCCAAGAGTCGCCCGCCGGTCAGCCTGGCCATGTACGCCTCGCTCGGCGCGGGGCTCCTGCTGATCGAGGCGGCGCGGCGGCGCACGCTCACGGGCGCTCCGCCGGTTCGAAGCTAGAGCGATCCGAGGACCGCGATGCCGATCAGCGTCAGGTGGCCGAGGATGAACAAGCGGATGTCGCGCACACGCCACTGAAGAGCAGGGTTCATGCCCGGCTAACCCCCGAAAAGTTCTTGCTGTCGCACCGGCTTGTCGGGTTGCCAGGCAGCCGGGCTGCCTTACAGCAGACAGCTCGGCGTGGCCTCGGACGTCCCGGTCAGGATGTTCTGGACCTGGACCAGCTCGCGGTTCCAGTAGCAAAGCGTGTCGGCCATGAACAGGTAGCCGTACTGGTAGAACGTCTGATTCTCGGTCGGGCCGGTCAGCTTCGCGCCGAGGTCATCGTGCAGATCGCCGTGGCGGCGCGTCACCACCTGCTGTGCCGTACCGAGCAGCGAGCGCGCACGCGTGAGGTCCTCCGTCGCGGTCGCGTCGTCTCCGCTCAGCTTGTGAAGCGTCGCGGTGTAGAGGTGGATGATGTAGTCGACGCGCAGGCGATCCATCGTGACACCGTCGCGGAGCTCGCGCGTCCACCGGGTGTCGGGCAGCTCGAGCGCGAGGACCTCGGCCTCGAGCTCCTCGATCTGCGTGCGATACACGCTCAGCTGCGCGATCACGTCGGCAGCAAACGCCTCGCGCGCCGACGGCTCGGAGTCCTCGAGATCCGCGAACGTCACGCGATCCGGTTGCGACACGATGTCGAGCTCGCGACCGGCATCGATCGCGAGATCTCGCCCCGCGACGTACTGGATCAACCGGCCGAGCATCAGGTGCTCGCGCTGGATCTCGATCAGCCGCGCCACCGACGCGGTCGCCGGCCCGAGGTCACTCGCAAACTCCGCCGCGATCAGGTCGGTCGAGCTCGCCGGACGCTCGTAGCTCGCGCGCAGCGCGGTGACGTCGTGCAGCCAGTATCCCCACTCCCAGCCCGTCGAGAACAGCATGTGGTTGTCGAGCTTGCCGCACCCGGGCTCCGCGTCGAGCATCTCGAGATCGAGCCACCGGTTGTGGACGTAGAGCGGCAGGTACTGCGGCACCGAGTTGTCGAACGCGACCCAGTACGCGGTCTCGGGCTGGTACGCGTGCGGCTTGCCGCTGCACATCCGCTCGAGCAGGAACTCGCGATGCGCGCTGAAGTCCTCGCTCTGGTACGCGCCGCCGGCGGGCTCGTACAGGTTGTAGAACATCACCGTGTGGACGTCGGGGATGATCGCGGGGTCGGCGAACTTGACGAGGAAGTAGTAGATCAGGTCCTCACCCTTGAAGTTCACGATCTGCTCGGCGCCGACGTGCACGAGCGCGTGCATCTCCGCCTGCGGCGCTGCGACGGCCAGCTGGTTCTTCACCTCGTTGATCGAATCGATGAACGCCTGCGGCTCCGAGTTGAAGAACTCGCCGAACGACAGGTCGTAGACATCGAACGGGAGGTCCTGCGTGATCGCCGGCAGCCGCTCGGCGATCTGCGGCGCGACCGGATCCTTCTCCTCGTCGACCAGGTCGTAGGCGAGCTGGAGGTTCGCGGCGCCGAACAGCTGGATGTTGAGCCCGACGCGCACGCCGCGGAGGTGGGCGTAGTCGATGATCTCGCGCGTGAACGGCTTCCACGCCGCGTGGCGCGCCGGGTCGAGGATGTCGTCGAGCGCGACCCACTGGACGTAGTTGCCGCGGTTCTTGATCAGCCAGTCGATGATGCGGTGGGCATCGGCGGTGTTCTGCGCGCTCGGCTCCCAGAACGCGAAGTACGGCTCGATCGGATGCAGCGTGTGAAGCTGGAGGCCGCGCACGCGGATGTCGGGGCGATGGATCTCCGTATCGACCGTCCCGATCTCGACCCGGCTCGGCGTCAGCGTGTCGTACGGGTGGCGGAACCGAAAGCCCATGGTCTCGAGGGCCGCGGTGACGCCGTACTGCGCGCCGAGCACGTCGCTCGCGGCGACCGTGAGCTCGTGATCGCTGGGCTGGGCGAGCTGATACGCCTGCGCAGGGAGCGCCGGATCCTCGACGATGGTGATCGCGAAGCCTTCGACCTCGGCATCGAGCGCGCCGACCTGGAGCGGGAACGCCGTGGTCTTCGCGTACTCGGTGAGCGCCGCTTCGAACGTCGGTCCGGTGCGCAGGGAAATGTTGCCGGGGACGTTATCCCCGCATGCGATCAGGACGGTCAGAGCAAGCGCAGCGATGCGTAGCACCGCCGAAGATTGCCCTAAACTTCGTCGTCGGTGGGGGGGAGTTGTTTTGCCTTCGCGGCCGGCTTCGCGGGACGTGCACCGGGCTTCGCGGACTTGTCGTCGCCGATCGCGTCGTCGAGCTCGACGAAGCCACCGTAGACCGCGCCGATCATCCCGCCGAGCGAGGGTGACCACGCGAAGATGTTGTGGCCGGCGACCTCGATGTTCGGACCCCACGCCTTCACGAGGAGGGCGTAGAGGCCGCAGCCGATCCCGAACCCGAACGCGGACTTGAGGATCGCGATCCAGGCGGTGCCGTTCGGGTCCTTGATCAGCGACCAGATCGGCTTGCCGACGAACAGGCCGACGATCGCGCCGATCAGGCCGTACAGCACCCACGGATTCGTCAGGACCGGAACATCACCGAGGGCGTGGGCGCCGTAGCCAAGCGCACCGCCGATCACCGCGCCCTTGAGAATTCCGACGAGCAGCTTGATCACTCAGATATCTTGAGCTGCATGGTGCGCTTCGGCAAGGCCCGCGTTGGACGGCCTCGCAGCCCTCGATTTACTCGGCCGAGGCGATCTTGATGGCGCTCAGTTGCGCTTCGAGCTTTGCCACTTCGGCACGGAACCCGTCGATGTCACGCGAGATCACGCCGCCGGCGCGGACCGGCGCCAGCTTCGTGGGATCGATCCAGCCGCCGTTCTGTTTGACGCCGAAGTGCAGGTGAGGGCCGGTCGACATCCCGGTCGAGCCGACGTAGCCGATCACGGTCTTCGCCTTGACCTTGTCCCCGACCTTGACCGAGGCGAACTTCGACAGGTGCATGTACGCGGTCTCGATGCCGCCGTCGTGCTTGATCATGACGAGGTTGCCGGCGCCGCCGGAGGGCCCCTTGAACGTGATCACGCCGGCCGACGCGGCCCACACCGCCGTGCCCGTGGGCGCGGCGTAGTCGATGCCGAGGTGGGCGACTTCCTGGTGGAGGACCGGGTGCATGCGCTTGCGATCGAAGCCGCTGCTGATCCGATCGAACTTGAGCGGCGTCTTGAGCAGCGTCTTCTCCGATGACTGCCCCTCGGCGTCGAAGTAGCTCCCTTCGGCCTTCTCGGGCTGGCCAGGTTGAAAGTAGAACGTGCGGAAGGTGCCCGCCTTGCCCTGATATTCGGCGGCGAGGATCCGCTTGTAGCGGAGGAATTCGCCGTTCTCCTTGAGCTCTTTCTCGACGAGGACGCGGAAGGTGTCACCGCTGTGGGTGTCGTTGTAGAAGTCGAGGTCGTAGGCGAACACGTCGACGAAGAAGTCGACCAGCGCGGCGCTCTCACCCGAGGCCTTGATCGCGGCGTACAGCGAGGACTCGATCTTGCCGCCGACCGTCTTGCGCTCGGTCTTGGTGACCGCGGTATCGGCCTTGCCGATCAGCTCGCCGGTCTTCTGCCGCTCCGAGGCGATCGTCTCGACCTTGCTGATCTTGAGGGTGAACCGAGACACCCGGCCATCCGCACCGCGCTCGATCTTGAATGCCTGGCCCGCGCGGATCGACTTGAAGTCGAGCACGCCGGCGAGCGAGCGGATGACCTCGTCGGCCTCCGCGCCCGACAGGCCGGACTTCTTGAGCAGGCGACCGAGCGTGTCGGACTTGCCGACCTTGCCCTCGACCGTGCCGGGAGGTCCGACGGGCGCGAGCGCGTTGCCGGTCTGGGGCGTGACCGGTGGAGGCGGTGCGAGCGGCGCGGCAGGGAGCACGGCGGCCGGCTTGGACTTCGCGGCATCGGCGATCGCCGAGACCGAGGTCTCCTTGTCCCAGACGAACACGTAGAGGTTGACGAGCACGAGCCCGCCGAGGACGAGCACCACCCAGCCGCTCGTACGCCGCGTGGGAGATCTCCCTCCGACGGACGCCAGCGACAGCCTCTGATTCGTTTTCTTGCGCGCTGTCCTACGTCTCATGAGGATGCGGTGGGGAGGCCAGCAATATCACGGGCCTTCAGATCGACCAAGGAAATGGCGACCATCCATAACCCCACCCAAGTCCAGGAATCTATAAGTCGTCCGGTCGCCCTGCCTCCACGGCAGCAACTGGAACTTTTCTCCGAGAAGATGCAAGGTGCCGACGGAGACATGGCCAAGAAGTCGGCTAACAAAGGGAAATCCGCCGAGGTTGTGGCGGAACCCAAGAAGAAAAAGGGCAAATCCGGCGGCGGGGGCGGTGACGGCGGTGGTGGCGGCGATGGCGGCGGAGCGGGGATGGGCGAGCTCGACACGTCTCTCGAAGCCGAGGCCCGGCGCCGCTATCTGAACTACGCGCTCAGCGTGATCACGTCGCGCGCGCTGCCCGACGTCCGCGACGGCCTCAAGCCCGTCCAGCGCCGGATCCTCTACGCGATGCTGCACGACAACCACCTGCGGCCCGATGCCAAGCATCGCAAGAGCGCCACGGTGGTCGGTAACGTGCTCGGTAAGTACCACCCGCACGGCGATTCCTCGGTCTACGACGCGATGGTGCGCATGGCCCAGAGCTGGGCGCTGCGGCTCACCATGGTCGATGGCTCCGGCAACTGGGGCTCGCTCGACGGCGACGAGGCTGCGGCCTATCGCTACACCGAGTGTCGCCTCGCGCCTCCCGCGATGGAGCTGCTGCGCGAGCTCGACTTCGAGACCGTCGACATGCGCGCGAACTACGACGGCACGACGGAAGAGCCGTCGGTGCTGCCGGCGCGCTTCCCGAATCTTCTCGTCAACGGCTCGACCGGCATCGCCGTGGGTATGGCGACGAACATCCCGCCGCATAACCTGCGCGAGCTGACGGCCGCGTTGCTCGCGCTCGCCGAGAACCGCGACATCGACCACGTGCAGCTGATGAAGCACATCGAGGGTCCGGACTTTCCGACCGGTGGGCAGCTGCTCAACACCAAGGTCGAGCTCCGCCAGATCTACAAGGACGGCCAGGGCACGATCCGCGTGCGCGGCGAGTACAAGCTCGAGGAGAAGAAGAAGGGCGGGACGGACATCATCATCACGTCGATCCCGTACGCGATGACCAAGTCGTCGCTCGTCGAGAAAATCGCAGACGTGGTGCGCGAGCGAAAGCTGCCGCACATCGTCGACGTGCGCGACGAATCCACCGACGACGTGCGCATCGTGCTCGAGATCAAGAAGGACTCCGATCCCGAGCTGGTGATGGCGTATCTCTACAAGAACACGCCGCTGCAATCGAACTTCCACGTCAACCTGACGTGCCTGATCCCACCGGCGTTTCTCACCGATGCCGGCAACCTGCCGCTCGATGCCCCACCGCAGCCGCGCCGGATCGGCATCAAGGAGGCGCTCGGGCACTTCCTCGACTTCCGCCTCGACGTCACCCAGCGCCGGTTCGAGTACCAGCTCCGCAAGCTCGAGGAGCGCATCCACATCCTCGACGGCTTCGCGACGATCTTCGATGCGCTCGACGAGCTGATCAAGATCATCCGCGCGTCGGACGGCAAGGAAGACGCCGCCGGCAAGATCATCAAGCGGTTCAAGCTCGACGAGATCCAGACCGAGGCGATCCTCGAGCTCAAGCTCTACAAGCTGGCGAAGCTCGAGATCAATCTGATCCGCGAAGAGCTCGACGAGAAGAACAAGGAAGCGAAGCGCATCCGCACCATCCTCAAGAACGAGGACAAGCTGATGGCGGTCGTCACCGAGGATCTGCAGGCGGTGGCCAAGGAGCTCGGCACCCCGCGGCGCACCAAGACGGGCGGCGCCTCCGAGGAGGTCGAGTTCGACGCCGATGCGTTCATCATCGACGAGGACGCCAACGTGGTCGTCACCCGCGACGGCTGGATCAAGCGCGTGCGCGAGCTCAAGGATCCGACGGCGACCCGCGTCCGCGAGGGCGACGAGGTGATGTTCGTGCTGCCGGGCTCGACCAAGCACCGGGTCGTGTTCTTCACGTCGAAGGGCTCGGGCTACGTCATCAAGATCAACGACATCGCGGCCACCGCGGGGTACGGCGATCCGGCGCAGAAGTACTTCAAGTTCGCCGATGGCGAGAAGATCGTGTCGGCGATGTCGCTCGATCCGCGCGCGATGATCCCGCCCACGCTGCTCGCGATGAGCGCCAACGGGTACGGCCTGCGGTTCGCGAGCGCCCCGCACACCGAGATCACCACCAAGGCCGGCCGGCGCTATGCGAAGGCAGGCGAGGGCGACGAGATCATCGGCGTGGTCGCCTGCAACGACACCGATATCGTCGCCGCGGCCACCCGCGATGGCCATGTCGCGCACTGCAAGGCCGACGAGATCGCGAAGCTCGAGGGCCCGGGTCGCGGGGTCACCGTGATCAAGACCGACGACGAGGATCGCGTGATCGGCTTCATCGCCGGCGTCAAGAGCGACGCGTTCGAGATCGAGACCGACAAGAGCGGGAAGAAGTTCACGATCAACGCCGATCCGAAGCAGGCGAAGTCGCGCGGCGGTAAGGGGCACCAGCTGATGAAGCGGGTGTCGTTCAAGGTCGTGCCGAAGGCGGTCACGATCCAGCCGCTCGCAAACGCCGAGGGCGGACAGGGAGTGAACTGAGATGGCACAAGCGAAGTACACCGCAGAAGACATCCAGGTCCTCGAAGGGCTCGACCCGGTTCGCAAGCGACCGGGCATGTACATCGGCGGCACCGGCAGCGATGGCTACCATCACCTGCTGTGGGAGGTCGTCGACAACTCGATCGACGAGGTGATCAACAAGTACGCGACCAAGGTCGAGGTCACGCTGCACGCGGATGGCAAGAGCGCGACCGTCGACGACAACGGGCGCGGCATCCCGGTCGACATGCACCCGAAGCTCAAGAAGAGCGCGCTCGAGGTGATCTTCTCGACGCTGCACTCGGGCGGCAAGTTCGAGCGCGGCAAGAGCTACGCGGTGTCGGGCGGCTTGCACGGCGTCGGCGCGGCCGTGGTCAACGCGTTGTCGGAGGAGCTGGTCGTCACCGTCAAGCGCGATCAAGAGCGCTACGAGATGCGGTTCTCGCGCGGCGAGGCGAAGTCCAAGCTGAAGAAGGTCGGGCCGGCGCGCGGCACGGGCACGTCGGTGTTCTTCCGCCCCGACGACGAGGTGTTCGGCGGCAAGCTCAAGTTCCACGCGAAGGAGATCACGGAGCGGCTCGAGGCGAAGAGCTATCTGCACGGTGGCCTCGAGATCGTGTTCACCGACGAGACCCAGAAGCCGGCGGTGACGCAGACCTTCATCCATCCGCAGGGCATCGCGGAGTACCTCCCGAAGCTGGTCTCCGACCGCGGCAAGATGTCCGTGCCGTCGACCGGCGGCGTGTTCTACATGGAGAAGCGCGACGAAGAAGCGCGGCTCGGGGTGGAGCTCGCGATGCAGTGGACGGAGTCGACCGACGACTACATCAAGACCTACGTCAACTCGGTGCCTACCTCCGACGGCGGCACCCACGACGCCGGGCTGCGCTCCGCGATCGTCAAGGCGATCCGGAACTACATCTCGACCCACAAGCTCGAGCCGAAGGGCGTGACGCTGACGGCGGAGGACATCCGCGAAGGCGTGGTCGCGCTGCTGTCGACGTACGTCCACGATCCGCAGTTCCAGAGCCAGACCAAGAACCGGCTCAACAACCCGGAGGTCGCGGCGCAGGTCGAGGGCCTCGTGCGCCCGCAGCTCGAGAACTACCTCAACGGCAACCCGAACTGGGCACACGCCGTGGTGGCACGCACGATCACCGCGGCGCGCGCGAGAGAAGCCTCGCGTGCGGCGCACCAGGCGGTGACGCGCAAGACGGCGGTCAGCCACCGGCTCAACCTGCCGGGCAAGCTGGCGGACTGCGCGTCGACGGATCCGGCCGAGAGCGAGCTGTTCATCGTCGAGGGTGACTCGGCAGGTGGCTCCGCGAAGCAGGGCCGCGATCGCAGGACGCAGGCGATCCTGCCGCTGCGCGGCAAGGTCCTCAACGCCGAGCAGGCGAACAGCGCGAAGCTGCAGTCGAACAAGGAGCTGCAGGACATCGTGTCCGCGCTCGGCTGCGGGATGGGCGACGAGATGGACGTCAGCAAGCTGCGCTACGGCAAGATCTTCTTGCTGATGGACGCGGACGCCGACGGCCATCACATCGCGACGCTGCTGCTGACGTTCTTCTTCCGCCACATGCGGCCGCTGATCGATCACGGCCACGTCTATCTCGCGCAGCCGCCGCTGTACCGGATCGACATCGGCAAGCAGACCTACTGGGCGCTCGACGACCTCCACAAGGAGCGGCTCCTCAAGGAGCACGCAAAGGTCAACTCGAAGCCGCAGATCACGCGCTTCAAGGGTCTCGGCGAGATGGATCCGCCGGTGCTCAACTCGACGACGCTCGATCCGAAGACCCGCCAGGCGCTGCGCGTCACGGTCAAGGAGACCGACCGGCTCGCCACCGATCGCACGATCTCCGAGCTGATGGGCAAGGATGTCGCGGCGCGCTTTAAGATGATCACCGAGAACGCCGCCGAGATCGGCGAGCTCGACGTCTGAGAGTGGGCGAGTCGATCGAGTTCTGCGAGAGATAAATCGCGACCGATCGGACGCGGCGCTTCTCGATGGCCAGGCGATCGCACTTTCGTGCGGGGCGCTGCGACCGAACGTGGCGAGGAGTCGAGCAGCTGGCGCCCGCGCGGTGTCCGGTGGTACGATGCCGCCATGGTCTGGAGCATCCTGCGTGACCGAGCAGCGCGTGCGACGATGTCGGGGACCGAGGCCGGCGCAGGGCTCCTCGCGGCGGCGCGGGGTGAGCTGGACCCGCAGGCGCCGTACGCCGCGGACTTGATCCTCCCGACCGCGTGGTTGGCCTTCTGCTTCGTCCTCGAGGGGACCCCCCTCGCGCGGGTCTCGAACCCAATCTTCGTGGTGTTGATGACGCGCGGCGAGCGCTCGCTGGAGGAGCTGCTCGTCCACCTCGAGGAGACATACCCCGGGGTGCCGGCGTACCTCGCCGAGGTCGCGCTCGCTCCACCCGACGTGCTGATGCGCGAGCTCGCAGAGCGCTCGTCGCCCGACGCGGTGGCCGCGCGCAACGCCCTCGTCGACGAGCTACTGCCGGCAGTAGCGGAACGAGTCGGCCTGGAGGGCGCTCCGGAACCTGCGCCCACCGACGCGCTCGACGAGCCCGACCCGGGTGACGCACATCGCACCACCGCAGCGCGCCTCTGGGGCGAGCGTGCCTACGCCGAGGCCCGGCGAGAGTTCGGCATCTGCCTCGCCCATGGAGGCGAGACCGTGGTGCTGGCGTTTCGCGCGATCGTGTCGATGCTGGCCGGGCACGGCGACGCGGCGCGCGCCGACGCAGAGCAGCTGCGCGCACGAGGACACGAGCGCGGCCATCAGATGGTCGCGCTCGCCGCCCTCGTCCAGCAGGACCATGACGCGGCCCTGGCCGCTGTCGAGGAACACGTCGCGGCGAAGGTGTTCGGGGACGCCGAACTGCTCCGGGCCGTGGTCCGCCACGCGCGCGGCGAACTCGACCTCGCGCACCGAGATGTGTCGCTCGTGCTCGGGCGGGGAGAGAGCGCCGAGGGGCGAGCACATCGCGCGGTGCTGCGGGCCGAGCGTGGCG
>Ga0075163_10012533_pt1 | contig 11041 bp, 4 predicted proteins | sample JI1023141ADNA_FD_71478 | JGI IMG/M metagenome (GOLD analysis project Ga0075163, IMG submission 71478) | Wastewater effluent complex algal communities from Wisconsin, to seasonally profile nutrient transformation and Carbon sequestration -... | ecosystem: Engineered > WWTP > Effluent > Algae...
CCTTGCCGTGGCCACCCCCAGGGCCATCACCAACCGGCCCGGCCTGCCAACCCTCGACGCCCGGGTGGGCGACCACGCCAGCCTGCGCCAGACCCTCATCGCCCGGCTCACCCTGTGCCACGCCGAAAACAAGGCCCTCGCCGGCCTCACCACCCGCGGCCCGGGCGACTTCACGCTGGGCCTGCTCGACGCCTGGGCCAGCGCCGGCGACGTGCTCGCCTTTTACCAGGAACGCATCGCCCACGAGAGCTACCTCGGCACCGCCACCGAACGCCTGTCGGTGCAGGAGCTCGCCCGGCTCATCGACTATCCGCTGCGCCCCGGCGTGGCGGCCAGCGCCTGCCTCGTCTTCACGATGGAAGACCCGCCCGGCGCCACCCGCCGGCTCGCCCCCACCGGCGACACCCTGGGCAGCGTGCAGTACAACGCCGCCCAGATGGGCGTGCCCCAGCACACCCGGCTCGAAGCCGGCATCAAGGTGCAGAGCGTGCCCGGCCCCGGCGAGAGCGCCCAGGTTTTCGAGACCATCGAGCCCATCGACGCCAGCCCCGCCTGGAACGCCCTGCGCCCGCACCTCAGCGCCCGCCAGGTCGTCGCCACCAGCAGCGCAGAGCTGCGCCTCGACGGCCTCGCCAGCGGGCTGAAAAAGGGCGACGTGCTGCTCATCCCGCCCGCCGCCCTGGGCGCCGCCAGCGGCGAACTCACGCTGTGCCGCATCGGCGCGCTGCAGCTCGATGACTACAACCGCAGCACCCGCGTCGGCCTCGGCCCCCGCCAGAGCGCCGGCAGCCCGCCCGCCAGCCTGGATGCCGCCGCGCCGAACGTCGGCGCCAGGGCCCTGCAGTTCGTCGGCCGGGCCACACCCTGCGCCGACTTCCACGCCGCCGCGGTGGCCCAGGGCTTCGCGCGCCTCGACGTGCTCGACAACCTGCACGCCTGCCGCGCCCCCGCCGCCCGGGTGATGGCCCTGCGCAGCCGGGCCGCCATCTTCGGCCACAACGCGCCCCGCTACGAAGCCCTGCCCTCGGCCCAGCGCTTTGCCGAATACGCCCCCTCGGCCGCCAGCAGCGCCAGCCTCAGCACCCTGGTGTACCAGATCAAGGCCGGCGGATTTTCGGGGCGCGCCACCAGCTGGGTGGACGGCAGGCTCGACGCCTATCCCGGCGATCCTGCCGGCAGCGCCCGGCTCTACCTCGACGCGGTCTACCCCAATGTCACCGCCGGCAGCTGGATCACCCTCGTCGATGGCAACAAGGCACGCAGCTACGCGGTGGTCGAGGCCACCGAGATCAGCAAGTCCGACTTCACCCTGTCGGCGCGCGTCACCCGCCTCACCCTCGCCTCCGCCGCCGGGCTGGGCGATTTCGGCATCCGCAGCACCGCCGTGTATTGCGAGAGCGAAGCCATCCCGCTGGCCCGCCAGCCCATCGACGCCCCGCTGGAGGGCGACAGCATCGAGCTCGACGGCCTCGTCGACGGCCTGCAGGTGGGGCAGAAGATCGCCCTGTGCGGCGAGATCGACAGCGAGCGCGGCGTGACGGCCTGCGAGATCGCCGAGATCGCCGCCGCCGAGCACGACCTCGCCGACGCCACCCACCTCGAAGCCTTCACCCGCCTGCGCCTCAAGGCCGCCCTCGCCCGGCGCTACGTGCGCAGCACCGTCAGCATCAACGCCAACGTGGCGCTGGCCAGCCACGGCGAAAGCGTCGCCAACTTCGGTGCGGCCGGCGAAACCCTGGGCAGCGGCGACGCCACCCAGGCCTTCCAGCGCTTCACCCTGGCCCAGGCCCCGCTCACCCACCTCAGCGCCGCCACCGGCAGCGGCACCCGCAGCACCCTGCAGCTGCGCGTGCAGGGCCTGCTGTGGCACGAGGTGCCGACCCTCTACGGGCGTGGGCCCGACGAGCGGGTCTACGTCACCCGCATGGCCGACGACGGCAAGACCCGCGTAGTCTTTGGCGACGGCGTGACCGGCGCCCGCCTGCCCACCGGCAGCGCCAATGTCAGCGCCAGCTACCGCAAGGGCCTCGGCAGCGCCGGGCGGGTGGGCGCGCACCAGCTCACCCAGCTGCTCAGCCGCCCGCTGGGGCTCAAATCGGTCACCAACCCCCTGGCCGCCGACGGCGGCGCCGACCCGCAGGGCCTCGAACAAGCCCGCCGCAACGCCCCGCTGGCCATCCTCACCCTGGGCCGCATCGTCTCGCTGCAGGACTACGAAGACTTCGCCGCCGCCTTCGCCGGCATCGGCAAGGCCGCCGCGGTGGCCTGGCAGGGCGGCGTGTTCATCACCGTGGCCGGCGCCGACGGCGTGCAGCCGGCCGACGACAGCCTGCTGCTGGGCACCCTGCGCGACGCCATCCTCGCTGCCGGCGACCCGCTGGTGCCGCTGGCGATCAAGCCCTACGCGAAGCGCCTGTTCCGCCTGGCCGCCCGCGTCGCCAGCGCCCCCGACGCACGGCGCAGCGAGGTGCTCAAAGCGGTGGACGCCGCCCTGCGCGCCGCCTTCGCCTTTGAGACGCGCCACTTCGGCCAGCCGGTGCATGCCTCCGAGGTCGTGGCGGTGATCCAGCAGGTGCCCGGCGTGGCGGCCTGCGTGCTGGATGCGCTCCACACCGTCGCCACCGGGCCCACCGCGCTGATCGACGCCGAAACCCCGGGCGTCGTCCACGCCCACCTGCCGGCCGCCGCCGCCGCGGCAGGCAAGGCCGCCGAGCTGCTGCTGCTCGACGCCACGCCCATCCCGCTGGGAGCCCTGTGATGAGCTTCGACCCTGACACCCTCTACGCCCTGCTGCCCCAGGTCTATCGCAGCCGCGATCACAGCGGCGCACTAAAAGCCCTGGTGCGCGTGCTGGCCGAGCAGGCCGAGGTGCTCGAAGAAGACCTCGCGCGCCTCTACGACAACCACTTCATCGAGACCTGCGAAGAGTGGGTCGTGCCCTACATCGGCGCGCTGGTGGGCACCCGCGGCCTGTCGGCCATCCCGAGCCAGGCCGCCCGCCACCGCAACGAGGTGGCCAACACCCTCGCCCTGCGCCGGCGCAAGGGCACCGCGGCGGCCCTCGAACAGCTGGCCGAAGATGTCGCCGACCTCGACGCCGTGGTGGTCGAATACTTCCGCCACCTGGCCACCACCCAGTACCTCAAGCACCTGCGTCCCGCCAACCAGGCCTTCGCCAGCCTGCGCCACCACGCCGCCCTCGAAGCCGTCGGCACGCCCTTCGACACGCTCGCCCGCAGCGCAGACGTGCGCCCCATTGCCCGCGGCCGCGGCCGCCACAACATCCCCAACGTGGGGATCTTCCTGTGGCCGCTGGCCGCCCAGCCGGTCAGCAGCGCCACGGCCTTCAAGGTGGATGACTTCCGCTACTGCTTCGACCCCCTGGGCCGCAGCATCCCGCTCGTCACCCGGCCCGCGCCGGAGGCCGGCATCGCCAGCCTGGCCGGCCCGCGCAACGTGCCGCAGCCCATCAGCCGGCGCCGCCTGGCCGACGATCTGGCGGCCTATTACGGCGTCGGCCTCAGCATCCTGCTGCGGGTGGATGGCAGCGACTGGCTGCCGCCCCTCGACGCGCACGGCGTGCCGCTGGCGCCGCTCGCCAGCATGGTGCGCGTGTGCAACCTGTCGGACCTCACCGACGCCAGCGGCAGCGTGACCGGCTGGGCCCACTGCCCGGTGAGCGGCGCCGTCGCCATCGACCCGGTGCTCGGGCGCATCGCCTTCCCGAGCGGCGAGGCCGCCCCTTCCAGCGTCGAGGTGAGCTGCCAGCGCGCCTTCGGCCTCCCGCTGGGCGGCGGCGAATACCCCCGCGAAGCGGCCCCGGCCGAGCCCGTCCGCCTTGCCGCCGGCGCCTCGCTGCAGGCCGCGCTCAGCGCCGTCGGTGCCATCGGCGGCGTGGTCGAACTCACCGACAACGCCTATTACCCCGCGGCCAGCATCGCGGTGCATGTGGCCGCCGGGCAGACCGTCACCCTGCGCGCCGCGGCCGGCCGCCGGCCGGTGCTGGTGCTGGGCGGCGAGCTGGTCGTCCATGGCGGCGAGGCCTCGGCCTTCGCGCTGGAGGGGCTGCTGGTCGCCGGCGGCACCATCCACGCGCCCCGCAACGACCTCATCGACGGGCACGCCAACCGCCTGCACAGCCTGAGCCTGAGCCACTGCACCCTGGTGCCCGGCGCGACGCCGGCGATGGCCGGCATCCCGGCCCAGGCCGCCCGGGCCCGGCTGGTGGCCGACGTGCCGGGGCTGGAGGTGACGATCGAGCACAGCATCTGCGGCGCCCTGCAGGCCGACAACGAATGCAGCCTGGTGCGCATCACGGGCAGCATCGTGGACGCCCTCGCGCCCGCCGGCCTGGCCTTTGGCGGGCTGGGCGGCGGGGCCGGCGCGCCGCTGCACGTCGACGCCAGCACCCTAGTCGGCCGGGTGAACACCGCCGAGATGCGCCTCGCCTCCAACACGCTCTTCCAGGCCGCAGCGCTGGCGCCGGGCGCCGCGCCGGTGCAGGCCGCGCGCACCGACACCGGCTGCGTGCGCTTCTGCCACGTCCCGCCCGGCTCGGTGCTGCCGCGGCCCTACCGCTGCCTGCCAGCCGCCCCTGCCGACGCATTGCGGCTCAAGCCGGTGTTCGCATCGCTTCGTTACGGCGACGCCGCCTACGGCCAGCTCGCCCCCCACACCGCCCGGGAGATCCGCGAGGGGGCCGACGACGGCGGCGAGATCGGCGCCTTCCACGCCATGTACCTGCCCCAGCGCCTCGCCGCCCTGCGGGCACGCCTGGATGAATTCCTGCGCCTCGGCCTCGCGGCCGGCGTGCTGCTCGAACACTGACAAGGAGGCCCACCATGCCGGGCGACTACAGCCGCAACACCTTCGACCCCCGCCGGCATTACAGCGGCGTGCTGATGCAGCAGGGTCGCGTCCAGCTCGACGCCGACTGGAACGAGCAGCAGGCCATCGCCGCCCACCGGGCCCAGGCCACCGCCGCCGACGTGATCGGCGCCACCGGCACGCCCAAGGGCGACGGCTTCAAGATCGGCAAGACAGCCGACAGCCGCAACCTCAGCATCGGCGCCGGCCGCTATTACCTGGGCGGCCTGCTGTGCGAGCAGGACGCGGCGGGCCTTCTTTACACCACCCAGCCCGACCACCCGGCCGCCGCGCCCCTGGTGCTGGCGGCCAGCCGCAGCTACCTGGCCTACCTCGCCGCCTGGGAGGATGAAGTCACCCACCTGACCGACCCGCACATCCGCGAAGTCGCCCTCGGCGGGCCCGACACGGCCCTGCGCCGGCGGGTGGTGTGGCAGGTGCGCCTGGCCCTGCTGGCCGCCAGCCCGGCCGACTGCGACGCGGCGATCCCCGAATGGGCCAGCCTCAGCGCCCCATCCACCGGCACCCTCAAGGCCCGCAGCAACCCACCCGACCCGGCCACCAGCCCCTGCCTGCTAGCGCCAGGGGCCGGCTACACGCGCCTCGAGAACCAGCTCTACCGGGTCGAGATCCAGGCCGGCGGCGCATCGGGCAGCGCCAGCTTCAAGTGGTCGCGGGACAACGCGACCGTCGAGACGCGCATCGACCCTGGCTCTGTCGGCGGCACCGAGATCATCGTGGCCGACCTGGGCAAGGACGCCGAGCTCGGCTTTGCCCCGGGCCAGTGGGTGGAGATCGTCAGCCACGCCTCCGAGGTCGAGCGCAGCCCGGCGGCGCTGCTGCAGATCACCGACATCGCTCCGTCCCTGAACAAGATCACCCTCTCCGGCTCCACAGCCCCCTGGGCCGGCCAGAGCGGGCTGCGCCTGCGCCGCTGGGACCAGGGCGCGGCGGCCGTCGTCACCGGCAGCGGCTGGATCGACCTCGAGAACGGCGTGCAGGTGAGCTTCCCGGCCGGCAGCTACCGGGCGGGCGATTACTGGTTGATCCCGGCCCGCACGGCCACCGGCGACGTCGAATGGCCGCCCTTCGTGCCGGGCGCCGCGCCGGACGCGCTGCTGCCCCTCGGCCCGCGGCTGCATCACGCCCGGCTGGCCCTGGTGAGCACCGACGGCGGCGGTCTGATCACCACGGTGCGCGACTGCCGCGAGCAGTTTCCGCCCCTCACCGCGATCGCCGCCGACGACGTGAGCTACACCCCGGATGCCGCCTGCGGCCTGGGTTTCGCCAACGTGCGCACGGTGCGGGAGGCCATCGACGCCTTCTGCCGGCTGCCCGGCTGCACCCTGGTGCTGAGCCCCGGGCAGAACCTGCAGGCCATCATCGACGGCGTGCCGGCCGGGGCCGACGTGTCGATCTGCCTCAAGCCCGGCACCTACACGCTGGCGGCGCCGCTGGTGGTGTCGGGCAAGGGCCGGGTCAAGCTCACCGGCGCCGGGCGCGGAACGCGGCTTGTGGCCGCGGGGGCCGAGTCGGCGCTGCGCTTCGCCGGCTGCCCGGCAGTAACCGTGCGCGACATCCAGGCCGAAAGCGGCAGCCTCGCGGTGAGCAACCGGATCAACGGCACCCTCGACTTTGAAGACTGCACCCACGTCGAGGTCAGCGACAGCAGCGCCACCTGCGCCGGCGGCCCGCGGCGGGCGGCGGCCTGCATCAGCGTGCGCCACACGGCGCGCCCGTCCAAGGCCAGGCTGCATCAGCCCACGCTGCGCGTGAGCGGCTGCGACCTGGAGGCGGGCCATCGGCAGATCGGCCTGCTGGTGGTCGATTGCATCCACACCACGGTGCTCGACAACCGCATCCACGCCGCCCCGAGGGCAAGCAAGGCGCTGGGTTTTGCCGAACTGGTGAAGGACCGCCACTACCGCGACCGGGTGGCGGCCGGCCTCATCGCCAACGCCACCCTCGGCGACGCCAGGCCCCCTGCCGGCGGCGTCACCAACACCACGGTCAAGGTCGGCAACCGGGCGGTGCAGTTCAAGACCCACCCCGACCTCAAGAAGAGCTGGTCCGAACACCTGGCCGCCCACCCGCCCGCCTCCGCCGCAACTGGCCAGCAGCTCCTGGCCGCCATGCACCAGGCGGTTGACCTGATGATCGCCACGCCCTCGGCCCGCATCGGCGGCTTTTCGGCGTGGTTCGACGCGGTGATCCGCGAAAACGCGGCGGTGCTCTTCCAGGGCATCGTGGTGGGCGGGCAGGTGGCCGAGCAGGTGCGCGTGCGCGACAACACCATTGAGGACGCGCTGCAGGGCATCCACATCGGCGTGAGCCACCGGGTGCGGCCCGGCGACGCCGCCGGCAGCCGCACCGACGTGGCAGGCACGGTGCAGGTGAGCGGCAACCGCATCGAGATCACCCTGGCCCAGGAGACATCGGGCGACGAGCGCCACGGCATCTTCGTGGGCAATTGCACGAGCCTGACCGTCGAGGCCAACCGGATCAGCCTGCAGCGCCTGTCGAATGCGCCAAAGGTCGCCATCGACGGTATCCGCGTGTTTGGCCACATCGGCCGGATGGCCGCCATCCAGCGCAACCACCTGGAGGATTTCACCACCGGCATCCTGTTCCAGCCGCGCTTCCCCTACCCGGCCCAGAACAACGTGATGTGGACGATCGCCGAAAACCTCGCCCTCGGCGCATCGGCCAACCACAGCGTGGTGGTGCCCGCGCAGGCCCCGGTCGACCTGCGCCTCAACCGGCCCTGACGGGCATCACAAGGGGTTTGACTTGGGCGACTCGCGAACTAGACTGAAGTCAGCAGCGCTCTCTTGGTATTGAGTCGACATGTGAGGAATGGTGGGTTGCAAAGCGGTAAGCTCAAGTTGTCTGAGTAAAACGCGGTCTACGGTTTCCTGCTGTTTAGGTACACGAGTCTGTCGGATGAAATTTCAATGTTGGTTTCTCGTCTAGCGTAAATCCTGCTTGAACAAAGCGTAGGGGTGGGTTCGAATCCGGCCGGCGCTGCTTACCAATACATTACCGGCGGGCCCGTGCCTCACGGCCAGCATGGTGCAGCACTGATTTGGGTAGGAGGCAGTGGCAGGCAAAGCCCGGAAGCGCCCAGTCGGCATTCCGGGTTTTTGCTTTCAGCGCCCGCCCGGCCAGGCCCGCAGCCGGCCCGGGCGTGCAAGGCATGGTTGGGGTGGCGTCCATTGGCCTTAGTTGGCCTTAGTTGACACCCACCGGCGCGGCGCGAGGGCTCCAAATCAGCCTTGAGATTTTCGATTGACTGTATATGATTACAGTTAACGAGGATCTCATCATGCCCACACGCTTCATCTGCCCCCACTGCCACAGCCCGGTCGATCCGGCCGCCATGGAGTTCGCCTCCAGCGCGCGGGCCTGCTACCGCATCTGCCCCGTCTGCGACGAAGCCGTGCTGCTGGCCCTCGCGCCGGGCCTTGCTGCCGCCGAGAGCGCCCCCGCCCTTGGCACCCGGACCGCCGGGGAGTGCGCGGCATGAGCGATCTCTCCCCGCCCCTCGCCACGGCTGCCCTGCCCGACTACCTCGCCGGCCTCAACACCGCCCAGCGCGACGCCGCGCTGCACGGCAGCGGCCCCAATGCCGACGCCGGCCCGCTGCTGGTGATCGCCGGCGCCGGCTCGGGCAAGACCAACACCCTCGCCCACCGGGTCGCCCACCTCCTCGCCCAGGGGGCCGATCCGGGCCAGATCCTGCTGCTCACCTTCTCGCGCCGGGCCGCCGACGAGATGATCCGCCGCGTCCAGCGCATCGCCGCCAAGGTCTCGCCCCGCCACGCCCGCCTGGCCCAGGGCGGCTTTCCGTGGGCCGGCACCTTCCACAGCGTGGGCGCGCGCCTGCTCCGCGAGTTCGCCGGCCGCATCGGCCTCGACCCGGCCTTCACGATCCACGACCGCGAAGACTCCGGCGACCTCATGAACCTCGTCCGCCACGAGCTCGGCCTGTCCGCCAAGGGCAAGCGCTTTCCCCTCAAGGGCACCTGCCTCGCCATCTATTCGGCGGCGGTCAACACCCAGGCCTCCCTCACCGAAGTCCTTCAAACGAGCTTCCCCTGGTGCGCCGGATGGGGGCCGGAGCTGCGCGACCTCTTCCTCGCCTACGTCGAAGCCAAACAGGCCCAGCAGGTGCTCGACTACGACGACCTGCTCCTCTACTGGGCCCAGATGGTCGCCGAGCCCGAGCTCGCCCGCGAGGTCGGCGCACGCTTCAGCCACATCCTGGTAGACGAATTCCAGGACACCAACCGCCTGCAGGCCGGGCTGCTGCGGGCCATGCGGCCCGACGGGCGCGGCCTCACTGTGGTTGGCGACGATGCCCAGTCCATCTACAGCTTCCGGGGCGCCACGGTGCGCAACATCCTCGATTTTCCCGGCCAGTTCAGCACGCCCGCCCGGCGCATCACCCTCGACCGCAACTACCGCTCCACCCAGCCCATCCTGGCCGCCGCCAATGCCGTGATCGCCCAGGCGAAAGAGCGCTTCAGCAAGGATCTCTGGAGCGAGCGGATCTCCGGTGAAAAGCCCCGGCTCGTGTCACTGCGCGATGAATCCGACCAGGCCGCCTGGGTGGTCGATCAAGTGTTGTCCCGCCGTGAAGCCGGGCTCCGGCTCAAGGCCCAGGCGGTGCTGTTCCGAGCCGCCCACCACAGCGTGCGCCTCGAGATCGAGCTCACCCGGCGCAACATCCCCTTCGTGAAGTTCGGCGGTCTCAAGTTTCTCGAGGCCGCCCACGTCAAGGACGTGCTGGCCGTCCTGCGCTGGACGCAGAACCCCCGCGACCGCGTCGCCGGCTTCCGGGCCATCCAGCTGCTGCCCGGCCTCGGCCCCAAGACCGCCGGGCGCATCCTCGACAACCTCCAGGCCGCCCCGCCCGGCTGCCTGCTGCTCGCCGAGCAACCCGTGCCCGACGGCGCCCGCAACGCCTGGCTGGCCTTTGCAACGCTGGTCGAGGCCCTGCGTGCCAGTACGGCCTGGCCAGCCCCCATCGAACAGCTCGCCCAATGGTACGAAGGCGAAATGAACCGCCTCTTCGACGACGCCCCGGTGCGTCAGGCCGACATCCAGCAGCTGGCCCGCATCGCCGCCACCTACCCGAGCCTCGAACGCTTCCTCACCGAACTCACCCTCGACCCGCCGGACGCCACCAGCGATGAATCCGGCACCCCGCTCCTCGACGAGGACTACCTCATCCTGTCCACCATCCACTCGGCCAAGGGCCGTGAATGGTCGGCGGTGTCGCTGCTCAACACCGTGGATGGCTGCCTGCCTTCCGACCTCGCCACCGGCAGCGAGCACGAGATCGAAGAAGAGATGCGCCTGCTCTACGTGGCGATGACCCGCGCAAAAGACCACCTCGACTTGCTGGTTCCCCAGCGCTTCTACGTCACCGGCCAGGCCGCCACTGGCGATCGCCACGTCTATGCAAACCGGACCCGCTTCATCCCCAGCCGCCTGCTCGGGCATTTCGACCAACTGAGCTGGCCACCCGCCGAACCTGCCACGCCGGCCGTCACACCCGACCCCGCCGCCCGCCAGAACGCCATCGACCTGGCCGCCCGGATGCGGGCGATGTGGGAGTAAGGCACCCACGGGCGCCAGGCCAAGGGCCTACGACGGCGGTCGCCCTCACGCCCCGCGAGGGGGTCGCCAACGGTCAGCCGTCCGTCAAGAACGCGGCACAGCGGCTAACCCGTTGTTCCTCGGATCCCATGTGCTCACCGCAGCGCCGACTGCGCACGCTCATCCAGCCGTCGCCCCATCACGAAGCCTCGCGCCGGAAGCGCGCCAGGCTTACGTCCACGGTCAGCGACAAGGCTGTCAGCGCAGCCGCCTTCGCGCGGCCTTCTGCGCTCGCGCGGTAGAGGTGGGGCGTCATCGCCAGCAGGTCGCCAATCTGTTCCACCCCTCCGAGGGTCACGGTGTAGCGGAGGCCTTCAGCCGGAAGAGCGCAGAAGCCAGCCGGTGTCGACGGTTCGGCGGCACGCTCGGGCTTGAGGGTCGGGTAGATGATCTCCCGCAGCTCGCGCAGATGGTCCGGCCCGGCGTCCACCTGCAGCAGCTCGCCACCGGGCCTGAGCACCCGGGCGAACTCGGCATAGACCGGAAAGCCGAACATGCACAGCACCCGGTC
>Ga0075163_10012534_pt1 | contig 11040 bp, 9 predicted proteins | sample JI1023141ADNA_FD_71478 | JGI IMG/M metagenome (GOLD analysis project Ga0075163, IMG submission 71478) | Wastewater effluent complex algal communities from Wisconsin, to seasonally profile nutrient transformation and Carbon sequestration -... | ecosystem: Engineered > WWTP > Effluent > Algae...
CTCATCGGCGGGCCCATCCTCCTCCGCCGCTGGCTCCGCGCCCGACGCGGCGGTTGCCCGCAGTGCGGCTATTCGCGCGAGGGATTGAAAGAGGGCACCCCGTGCCCGGAGTGTGGACGAACAACGCCCGCGGCACACGACGCAACACCAGCACCCGCCGCGCGGTAGACTCCACGCATGGCCGAGCCGAGTGCACAATCACGCCCCTCTCGCCGCCGCGTGCCGCGATGGGTGTGGTTCGTGGTGGTGTGCGTGGCCCTCGGGGTGATGACAAGCGTGGGCGTGGCGTGGGGAATTGCGTGGCGGCAGCCGCAGCTCAGGCTGCTCACGAAGCCGATGCGATGGGGAACAATCGAGGCCTCGCGTCTTCCCCTTGAGGATGAACACGGTAAGCCAGTCGTGCCCCATGATGCATACTGGAACGTGGTGGAAATGAAAGACACCGGAGTCGATGTAAGGGACTTCCGCGTCCTTCGCGGCTCGTTCTCGATGGATGACACTTATCGTTCGATCTTCATGCAACTCGCCTCAGATCGCGCGTGCCGCGTCGCGATGGCACGACACACGCGCCTTGCACATACGCGGGACGCGGATTGGGTGCGATTCAGGACCGTGTCGTTCGGGTGGCCGATGCGATCCTTGGCTTATGAGGACGCCTGCACGGCAAGTGAAACAAGTGCTTGGAAGGCGCTTCTCATCGATCCAAGTTTTATCAGGAATCCACGCGACCCGGTCAGCGTGTTGACACCCGCTCCATCTCCGTATTCTGCGTGGGACGTCGACCCAGCGTTTGATCTCGCCCCGGAGTATCACGCGATCCACTTCAAATGGCGCCTCCTCCCCACCTTCCCCCTCTGGCCCGGCCTGCTCGCCAACACCGCGATCTATGGCGGGGCGTGGGTGTTCTTGTTTGGCGTGTCTATCGCCGCTCGCCGGACCTTTGTGCGACGCCGTCGCGTCCGCCAAGACCACTGCCCCGCGTGCGGATATTCCCGTGAGGGATTGAAGGAGGGCGCCCCGTGCCCGGAGTGTGGGCGAACACCAATCCCCGCCACGCGATGAACACGGCACCCACGCCACGTCGTAGGAACCATCATGCCCGACGAACTCCAACGCCAGATCGATGCGTTTCTGAATGGCTCGCCGCACGCGGTGGTTGGGGCCTCCACCAATCGCGAGAAGTATGGGAACAAGGTCCTGCGCGTCTATCAGCAGAACCAGCGGCCCGTCTATCCGATCAATCCCTTCGGCGGCGTGATCGAAGGGCTGGAGTCCTTCAAGTCGCTGACGGAACTCGTGACCGCAAGGCGGGCGACCGAGCCGTCGTTCGCCATCCACGGCGTCTCCATCATCACGCCCCCGACGATCACGGAGCGCGTGGTCGAGGAGTGCGGGCAACTGGGGATCAGGCACCTGTGGATGCAGCCGGGGGCGGAGAGTGCAAAGGCCGTCGCGCGGGCGGAGGAACTGGGCATGAATGTCATCGCTGGTGGGCCGTGTGTTTTGGTCGTGATGGGGTATAGCGAGCGTTGACGGGAGACCAGCGCATGAAAAAACCCGGGCGGTTGGCCCGGGCGATTTCAAGCGGAGAGAGGGGGATTCGAACCCCCGAAACGGTTGCCCGTTTACGCGATTTCCAGTCGCGTTCCTTCAGCCACTCGGACATCTCTCCAGTGAAGGGGAGGAGTGTAGCCGCGAAGAGCCGCGGTTGCCAAGCCGCCGTCCCTGCGGTGGGTGCCCGTTGGTGGATGCCCCCACGGGTGATTTTCAGTATCATCGCCCCGCGGGCGGCTCTTCGGACCTCTGCTCCGGATGAGCCTCTTCACCGCGTTGCACGACGATCGCATTGGCCAGGGCGGGGAGTTTGCCGACGCGCGAGCCAACGTGCGTCGGCGGCTTGCCGCGGCGTGTGAACGACCAGCGTGCCTTGTCGACCAGTTGCCCATCCCAGATCCAGCGGACGACGATCACGCCGAGCACCCAGCCAAGGACTACATCGCTCGGATAGTGGTAGCCCGAGAGGACTCGGTTGAAGCCGACGAAGGTCGCGCAGGCGAAGACCATCGGGCGCAGTTTGGGCTCGAGGCGGACCAGCACCATCGCCAGCACCACCGCGGCCACGGTGTGTGATGAGGGCGTCGAACCCAGTTCCGAGGCGCGCTCCTTCCAGAACTCCCAGGCAAAGACGGGCCCTTGCTCGGTGGGCACGGACGCGAACGGGCCGAGGAAGTCCCAAGCGCTTCCGTAGTTGGGGCGGTGACGCCCGATCGTCATTTTGGCAACGTTGGCGAGGAGGATCGCTACGCCAACACACGCCGCCCAGTCCCACAGGCGTGCCCGGCGCTGCGGCCACACGAGGAAGACGGTCCAACCGATGATGAGAGATGTCGCGGCGTCTCCGAACTGGCCGAGCGTGTTGAGAGTGAGGTGGATGTCGCCGCCGAAGGCGTAGGCACCGCCGCGACGGAACTCGGCCATTGAGCGGGAGATGAACTGATCGAAGGGGACCAGCGCCGCGGCGAGCAGCAGACCGATGGTCAATGGCCTTGCCCACCAACTTCGCTTCTCTTGGCTCGCCCACGCCCAGTAGTTCGTCGCGAGCCACTCGAGTGGCCAGAGCCACCGCCGAAGCGTGCCGACAATTGCGTGCGTCCACCGAACCGTGGCGGACAGGCCTCGGTTATAGTCGCGGGCAATGAGTGGGTTGATTCGCAGCGACATGGCTCAGGAAGATCGGCGACTCTGGTGGCGTCGCTTCACACGAGGATCCCACGCGGCCCTGTGTCTGGTGATGCTGTGCCTTGCACTATACGTTCCCGGACAGTTTGGGATGCCCGCGATCGACCGCGACGAGGCACGATTCGCACAAGCCAGCCGCCAGATGTTGAATGCACCGAACTGGGAGGCGTGGGTGGTCCCCCGCATTCAGGATCGACCACGTCTCAATAAGCCGCCGCTGATTTATTGGACGCAGGCAGGATCGGCGAGCGTGTTCACGGGGCGTTTGTTCGGCACGCCGGGCGACGTCGCCGCCGAACGTGATGCGATCTGGATGTACCGCCTGCCGAGCCTGCTTGCTGCAATTGCTGCAGTCCTCTTCACGTGGCGTTTGGGTTGCTCGATGTTCGATTCGCGTGCCGCGTTCCTGGGCGCGATGCTGCTCGCGGCGAGCCCGATCATGATCTGGGAATCGCGTCAGGCGCGCTCGGACATGCTCCTGGTCGCGTGCACCACCGGCGCGATGTGGATGCTGTGGGAAGGGTTCAAGTGCTCGCGCGCGAAGAAGCCCATGCCAACGCACCAGTGGATTGGTCTGTGGCTGTTCCTTGGCATGGGCGCGATGACGAAAGGGCCGATCACCGCCGTCGTGGTGCTGCTGACGACGCTGGGCGTGTCGTTCCTCACGCGGTCATGGCGCTGGACGGGGACGCTTCGGCCGTTCGTCGGCGCGATCATCGTCGAGGCGTGCGTGATTCCGTGGATTCTGCTCGTCATCGACATCGTGACGTGGAAACACTACTGGAACATCATCGAGGATGAGATCTTCAAGCGCATGCAGGAAGCGGCGGAGAGCCATGGCGGGCCGCCGGGGTATCACGTGATCCTGATGGTCGTGCTCCTGGGTGCTGGCTCGATGTTGGTGTGGCCGGCGTTGTGGCGAGCAGTGCGCGTTGGGCTGACGAACAAGTCAACGGGCAACTGGTTCACGCGCTTATGGAGCGTGCGACTCCGCCGTGCGCCAGAGGCTTTTCTCCTGTGCTGGATCGTGCTCCCGTGGATCATCTTCGAGTTGTCTCGCACGAAACTCCCCCACTACACGATGCCCATGTATCCCGCGATCGCGCTGCTGGCAGGGCGCATGGTGCTCGCGGCGGATTCGGGCAAGCACGCGTTCCGCTTTCCGCGGCTTATAAAAGCACTCACGGGCATCTGGGCCGGCGTGATGGCGCTCTGCGTCTTCGTCCTTGGAATGTTCGCGACGTTTGCGGCACTGCGGGCGTGGGGGCAGATTCCCTCGATGGTGGTGGGCGCGGTGTTCACGATGGCGGCGTTCGTGCTGGCGTGGAAAGCGATCTCGTTCCACGCTCGCGGGCAATGGCTCTATCTGCAGCGCACGGGCATTGCGATGGGTGTTGCGTTCTCGCTCGCGATCGGGGTCGCGGGGTCGATCATGCCCGACATTCGCGTGAGCCGAAATCTTGCAGAGAAGTTGGAAACCATCGATCCATCGCACTTGCGCCCGATCATCGCGGTGGAGTATGAAGAGAGTGAGCCGGGCGCGCGTGATCATGGCGGGTTTGTGGAGGACAGCCTCATCTACGAGACGCGAGGCCGCGTGGAACGGCACAACGGTAAGGACTTCGAGAAGTGGATCGAGTCGTATCCCACAGGACTCGTCTGCATCGAGGATCGCGCGCTGCGTCGATACGCGGGTGTCAAACAACCGCCCAAGCGCAGCATTCTTGACCGCACTCCATCTGCCGAACCTGATTTCCCGGCGTCGGACACGGTCGGCCGGCTGCGCATCCTGGGCCGTGTCGATGGCTTCAACTATTCCAAGGGCAAACTCGTGAAGGTGTACGTCGCCGAAGTGATCGGCCCGCAGGGGAACCCATGAGCGATCCCAACGCGCCCATCCATCCGACCGGAATCCTCGTCATCGACAAGGACCTCAACTACACGTCGATGGACGTGTGCGCGATCGTGCGTGGGCGGTTTCGCAAGGGCGGCGCGCCCAAGAACCTCAAGGTCGGGCATGGCGGCACGCTCGATCCGCTCGCGACCGGCGTGCTCGTGGTGCTCGTCGGCAAGGCCACGCCTCTGTGCGATCAGATCATGGCGGGCGAAAAGGAATACGAGACCACCATCGATCTTTCGGCTCGCTCAACGACCGACGACATGGAGGGCGAGAAGACGATCATTGACGTTCCAACGCCGCCAACGCGTGAGAAGGTCGAGGCCGCGGCCCGCGCACTGACAGGCCGCATCATGCAGCGTCCGCCAAACTTCAGCGCGATCAAGGTCGGCGGCAAACGGGCCTACGCCGAGGCACGCAAGGGCAACGATGTCGTCCTCGCCGAAAGACCCGTCGATGTTCACTCGTTCGACGTCATTGAGTACGCCTGGCCAACCGTCAAGGCCCGCATCCGCTGCGGCAAAGGGACCTACATCCGCAGCCTTGCGCGTGACATTGGCATGGCCCTCGGCACCGGCGGAATGCTCACGCAACTCCGGCGCACGCGCGTGGGAAAGTTCACGATCGATCAGGCGAAGACGCTCGAGAGCATCGATCGACCGCTCACGCAGAACGATCTTCGCCCGGTCGATCACTGATGGCTTGGGTCAATCTTCTTCGTCCTCGCCGCGCTCAGCACCTGCCGCGTCATGCGTGAGCGTCCCCGCAACCATTCCCGGCATCCAGAGGTCCCCGACATCCTGCCCATCGCACACACGCCGCAGGAGAAGGTACAGCACGGTCATTCCTGAGAAGGTGAAACTCAGAAGGATTGAACCGGCGATCACGCCGGGGATCGCGGACCAAAGCGAGATCAGGTGGGTCGTCGCGTTGAGGCCGAATGGCGAGCCTTCTTCGGTGCCGGTCTTGCGCTCGTTCGAGGCCAGAACCACGGCCTCGCGCGTTTCTTCTGGAAGCCACGCGCTCGCCATGTCCGCCGTCGTGTGCACGACGTTTTTCACGATGAAACTCAGCACGGCCGCGATGATGATCCCTTGCACGAGCAACACAATCAGAAATGCAACCGTTCGCACGGGCCGCGAGAGCACATACGCATAAGTCCGCTGCGTCGCGTCGATCGCGTCGGCCCCTTCGCACGCCACTGCGGGAAGCAGCAATCCGCTCCCCAACGCGAAGGCGATGACAAGGAGCAGCATCAGGAACCCGCCCAGGAGCAAGAGTCCATAGGCAAAGCCGCCGGCGATGTTGACGCCCGGGATTCGCAGCAAGACGTACCCGCCCCCCATGATGAGCAGGGCCAACCCGCCGATCAGGCACATCGGCACGACCATCGCAAAGAAGAGGGACCATGCTTTCGACAGCGAGAACGCGAGCGAGCCAGTCCATGTCTGGCGGCGCCCCTGCGAGAACTCCTCCGCTGCGGATCGCGTGACCGCGCCGCCCAGGATCGTCCATACCACAATCGTCGGAATCGCAAGCGCCCCCACCGTCCATGGGAAGTGTCTGATGAGGAACATGGGCAGGTCGATGAACAACTCCTTCACGCCCGAATGCACCTTGCCGGCGTCGAGGGAAAGCAGTCCGCTCTGAATCAATCGAAATGCGTCGCCAGAAAACTCCATCACCCATCGCGACGGCGTCTCATCCTCCTTTTCAATCCACAACGTGGGCAGCCACCACATGAGCGCGAGCAGCAACAGCAGCAGCATCGACAACCCGATGCGCGCCGGACGGAGGGCCAGCCGCCCCGCGTTCAGCAACTGCACCCACAGCATGCCTCGCGGGTCAAAGGTCGATCGTTCCATGGACTTCTTCATCGTGTTCCCCAATCCCAAACCCCGGTGTAGGGCCCGGTCATTATCCCCAATGTCGTCTCCCTTGACCCACCAGCATGACGATTCACACCCTCAACCAGGCCCAACGCCGCCCCAAGAGCCTCGCACGCACTAGTTTCCTGCGACTTTTCCCACTGCGGCCTCCTCGGCGTTTGCCATTCCGCCTCGGCGGGCAGACGATCCCCCACGATGACCCAACTGACTCTCAAGTGGATCCTGGTGCTCGCCGCTTTGTTTGCGCTGGGGCCGATCGCTGCATCCCTTGTCGCCCCCTTGCGCCTGACCGACGGCTCGCACGCGGCGTCGCTCTTCACGGATGGCTCGTTCACTCGAGGCTTGATCGCCGGACTGGGCGTCCTCGGGCTCGCGCTCGCCATCGGCGTCATCTCAGGACGCCTTGTGGTGCGCGATATGGGCCTGACCTGTGCCGGCCTCGTGGTCGCCTGGGCCGCGTGGCGTTTTTCGACCGTCGACCGTGCTATCGCCCGCAGCGGCGACAGCGGCATGTTCACGATGCTCGCGATCGAAGGACTGGTCGTCGCGCTCGCGGGCCTCGCGATCGCGGCGGTGATTGCCCTCACTGCCAAGGATCGCACCCGGGGTCTCGGGCTCGTCGCAACACTCGGCCACGATGCTCCGCTCGGGGAAACCGTGTCGCGCGCACCATTGTTCATCGCCACGCTCATCGGCATCATCGCGGGTGGAATCGCCGTGTGGCTCATCGCTGCTGAAGCCCTGAAGGGCCAGTGCGTGCTGGCGGCCGTCAGTGGCGGAATCGCTGCTGGGGCCGCTGCCCAGTTGTACGCGTCGACCCAGCGCCTTCGTCTGGGCGTCCTGATCCCGATGGCGTCCTTCGCGGTCTTGGCTGCTGCCGCCCCGCTTGTCACGCAGAACATTCATGGTGCCAAGGCCGTCGCCGACGCCATGGGGGGCAACCTCTTCCCCCTGGGCAAGTTGGGCCCCCTCGATTGGCTGGCCGGTGCCCTCCTGGGCACCCCCATTGGGATCGCCTGGGCCAACTCCATGCTCGAGAAAGAGCACGCCCCGGCCCACGCTTAGACTTCCCACCCTGACAGGGTCGGACGGAAGCCCCAGTCTCCGAACTGGCATCTATCCAACCCCCTACAGCGAACCCTTGGGACATGTCGTAACGTCGGTTGCCACCGATGCTTCCGGCAGCGTTGACGCCCGAACCCGCTCCCACGAAAGGTCACATGCCAAAGACCTCCAAGAAAGCCAGCACCACCAAGCGCCGCTCGATCAAGACCCCGGGCATGCCCGACGTCCAGTCCTCGCGCGACCAGCGCCGCGTCGCGATCGATCGCGTGGGCGTGAAGGAAGTTGTCTTCCCGATCCGCCTGCGCACGCCCGACGGCGGGGAGCAGACCACCGTCGCCACCATCAATATGTACGTCGCCCTCCCCCATTACCAAAAGGGCACGCACATGAGCCGATTCCTCGAAGTCCTCAACGAGGAATCGAGCCAACCGATCACGCCCGATCAGATCCCCAGCATCACCAAGGCCATCTGCCGCCGCCTCGACGCGAAAACAGCCCATTTTCAGGCTCGTTTCACGTATTTCATCAAGAAGGAAGCCCCCATCACCAAGCACCCGGGTCTGATGAACTACGAGGTGACCTTCGAGTGCACCGCGAATGGCAAGACCGATTTCATCATGAGCGTCGCCGCCCCCGCCACCAGCCTCTGCCCCTGCAGCAAGGAGATCAGCGCGTACGGCGCGCACAACCAGCGCTGCCGCATCGAGGCCAAGATCCGCTTCAAGGGGACGATGTGGATCGAGGAACTGGTCACGCTGCTCGAGAAGGCGGCGAGTTGCCCGGTCTTTGCCGTCCTCAAGCGGCCCGACGAAAAGTGGGTCACGGAGCGAGCGTTCGAAAACCCCAAGTTCGTGGAAGACATCGTCCGGGATCTGTCGATGGGCCTCGAGAAGGAGAGGCGGATCACCTGGTTCTCGATCAACAGCGAGAACTACGAGAGCATCCACAGCCACAACGCGTACGCCGAGATCACCCGAGGCAACCGGTAGGCGGTGCAATCTCGATCATGTTCGTAGTTTGATCAGTATTTCTTGTGCACACTTTTCGGACCTGCGCCTCAGTCTCAAATCTGGACACGCTTATGCATGTTTACACAAGGATTTGAGCAGATTCCCCTTCCATGGCATCCCCCATTCGGTTAACATCCGACTGACTCGTTCCGGAGGAGAGAAATGACGTCCATTGCATCGCGCCAGCGTTCCGTCCGTACCTGCGCCTTCATCACCCAACTCGTGGTGACTGCTGGGGCCGCGTTCGCACAGTTGGGCCCCGTGCCCGTGCCCGCCGAAAACCCGATTACTGAGCCCAAGCGCATCCTCGGCAAGATGCTGTTCTGGGACGAGCAGATGTCCAGCGACAACACGATGGCCTGTGGCACCTGCCACACCATGACGCGTGGCGGGGCCGATAATCGCCGCGTCCGCCACCCCGGCGCCGACAACCTCTTCTTCACCGCCGATGACGTTTTCGGCTCGCCCGGCGTCGTCAGCACCGGCTCCAACGGCGACTATCTCCCCAGTGCATCATTCGGCCTCGCGCCCCAGCCCGGCAATCGAGCCGCCCCACCAGTCATCAACGCCGCGTATGGACCACTCCTCTTCCACGACGGCCGCGCGTCCAACGAGTTCCGCGACCCGATCACCAATGCGGTTGTCATTCCCGCGCCGCCCAACGATGAGTTCGGCTTCCCGACCGCCGGCGGCGCGCTCGAAAGCCAGGTCGTCGGCCCGATCATGAACGACATCGAGATGGCTCACAAAGAGCGCACGTGGACCGAGATCGTCTCCAAACTCGAAACGGCCAAACCACTCGCCTTTGCGTCCAACCTCACGCCCGACATCGCGGCCGCGCTGACCGTCAACACGACCTATCCCGATCTCTTCGCGGCGGCCTTCGGCGATTCCGCCATCACGCCGGTGCGCATCGCGTTTGCAATCGCGACGTATGAACGCACGCTGATTTCGGATCAGACGCCGTTTGATGCCTGGATGATGGACCCCGAAGGCGGGGCGCTGACGACTGCTCAACTTGAAGGTCTGACGCATTTTTTCGGCATCGGCTGCGACTCCTGCCACACGTCGCCCTTATTCACCGACAACAAGTTCAACAACATCGGCCTGCGCCCATGGCAACACGATGCGGGCCGTGCGCTCATCACGGGCAACTACGGCCCCACGGTCGAAGATCCCAATCGCCCCGATGACCGCGGCAAGTTCAAGTCCGTCAACCTGCGAAACGTCGGGCTCAAGACGTCGTACATGCACCATGGCGGGATTTCGACGCTCTTGGGCACGATCGACTTCTATCGCAACATCGGCAACGTGCAGTTCACAGAGAATCGCGATCCGCAAATGATCGTTGTTGCCGACAACTTCAACTTGGCCATGGCCAGCGATCCCCTCGCTGACGTGAAGATGGAAGACTTCCTTCGCCACGGCCTTGCTGATCCGCGCGTCGCCAGCGGCACGTTCCCCTTTGACTCCCCAACGCTCTGGTCCCTGCGCGCCAATCAGCAGTCCACGCAACTCCCCGGCGGTGTCATCGGCACCAACGGCATCACCCCCACCATTGTCGTCAGCACACCCGCCATGATCGGCAACAGCGACTTTAAGATCGGCCTCAGCCGTGCGCTCGGCGGCGCTGTCGCCCGCCTTGGCGTCTCCAGTTCGCCCCCGGTCAGCGGCGTGATCACGCCCGAGTTCTACCTGCCGGACTTCACCACCGCCGGCAGCGGCCCCGGCGCGGGATACGCCACCGCCCACTGGCCCATCCCCAACAACGGCGCACTGTCAGGTCAGACCCGCTACGTCCAGTGGTTCATCACGGACGCCGGCGCCCCCGGTGGACAGTCACGCTCGGCACCCATCAAGTTCACGTACTTCTGCTCCGAGACGCTTGGCTGCCCGCCAATCTGCTCAGCGGACCTCGCGAACGGCCAGGGCCTCCCGCTCGCCGACGGCGGCGTCGACATCAGCGATTTGTTGTTCTTCCTGAATGCGTTTGAACAAGGAAGTACGACAGCCGACCTGGACGACGACGGGCTTGATCCAGCGACGCCTGACAACGGGATCGATATCAACGACCTCCTCTTCTTCCTGGGCCACTTCGAGGCAGGGTGCTAACCACGCAAGAAGTATCAGACGGTTCCACAAAAAGCCGTTGACAGGGCAGAATTGGCGTGTAGAGTCGGAGAGCCGGAGACTTCGACATGCATGCCGAACAAAACAATAACGCGATGATGACGAACACGAAGCGCTCGCGCTTCGTGTTCTCATTGGCGTGCGTCGGTCTTTTCGTGCATGCGTCCGTTTTCTCCCATGACGCTTTGGCGCAGTGTTCGCCCAACGTGCTCAACGTCCGCCAGACGGTGCAGAACCCGCTGACCGGGCCCTACGCGATCAATGGCGTCTCACGTCAGGCGTTGGTGCTCATCGAAGGCCAGTCGTACAC
>Ga0075163_10012536_pt1 | contig 11038 bp, 8 predicted proteins | sample JI1023141ADNA_FD_71478 | JGI IMG/M metagenome (GOLD analysis project Ga0075163, IMG submission 71478) | Wastewater effluent complex algal communities from Wisconsin, to seasonally profile nutrient transformation and Carbon sequestration -... | ecosystem: Engineered > WWTP > Effluent > Algae...
AGGACAAGGACAAGGACAAGGATGACGACTGACGCGGCGTGGCCCCGGCGCGCAGACGCGGCGGAGGGCGCGTCTGCGCGGGAGCCCGGGCCCCGCGGCGAGGTCGTCGCGCTGCTGCTCGCGGGGTTCTGCTTCGGCGGCGGCCAGCAGGTGCTGCTGCGCGAGTTCGCCGGGCTCCTGTACGGCGAGGAGGTCGTGCTGCTGCTGGTCGCGACCGCGGCGCTGGCGGCCGCGTCGCTCGGCTATCGCCTCGGCGGGCGCCTCGGCCCGCGGGCCCTCGCGGCGCTGCTGCTCGCCTGCGGCGCGCTGCAATTGCTGTCACCCGGGCTGCCGCGGCTCGCGGTCGCCGGCCTGTGTCGGCTGCGCGGCGGGTCCGGGCCGGAGCTGCTGGCCGTGCTCGGGGTGTGTGCATTCGTCGCGGCCGCGCCGTTCGCCGCGCTGCTGCCGGCGCTGCTGGTCCGCCAGGTCGAGCCGCACGCGCGGCTGGCCGCGCTGCGCCGCACGTACACGGCGGAGCTGCTGGGCTTCGGGCTCGGGACCGCGGCCGCGACGGCGCTCGGCGACCGGCCGGGGCTGCGGCTCGGGCTGCACGCGCTCGGCCTGGTCGGGCTCGTGCACGTCGCGCTCGGCCGCCCGCGCTGGACCCTGGCGTTCGCGGGCGCGGCGGCGCTGCTGTGCGCCGTGCGCGGCCCGCTGGCGCAGGCCGGCGCCGACGCGGTCTATCGCCACAAGCACCGCATCCCGGGGGCGACGGTGCTGTGGTCGGTGGATTCGGCGCACCAGCGCGTCGAGGTCGTGCAGGCGCCCGGCCGCGGCATGATGCTGTATCTGGACGGGCTGCGCGACCTCGACGAGCGCGACCTCGCGGTGCTCAATCACTACCTCGCGCGCGCGCCGGCGCGGCTGCTCCGCCCGGCCCGCGCGCTGCTGCTCGGCAACGGGACGCTGTCGCTGGTGCCCGAGCTGGCGGCGCTGTCCGGCGAGCTGCTGACGGTGGAGATCGACCCCGCGGTCGTCGACGCCGGCGCCCGCTTCTTCACCCCGGCCGCGCCGCTGGCGAAGCTGCGCAACTGGGGCCTGATCGCCGCCGACGGCAAGGCGTTCCTCGCCGCCACCGACCAGGACTTCGATATGATCGCGGTCGACCTGCCGTCGCCGCTGACGCTCGGCGAGGCATATCTGCACACCCGCGAATTCTACGCGCTGTGCCGCTCCAGGCTGCGCCCCGGCGGGGTGCTCGCGGTCCAGCTCAGCGGCGGCCTCGGCGACCCCGGGCGCACGCCGGCCCGCCTGATCGCCGGGCTGCGCGCGGCCTTCGACGACGTCGCGGTCGTCGACAGCGCCCTGGCCGACCGCGCCTTCGCGTACGCGAGCGACGCGCTGCCCTTCGACGAGGCCGACCTGCGCGCGTCGGCGGCCCCCGGCGAGCGCGGCCTGACGGTGCTGCGCGGCCCGGCCCTGGCCGCGCGGATCGGCGACGCGCAGCCGCTGACCCTCGACGACCTCGACCTGGTGCTGCGCCGCGGCGCCGAGCGCCTGCGCGACCGCCATTTCTGAGGTCTTTTTAAAAATGGTGAGCCACACGTCGCCGCCGTTCCTCGCCGGGTTGTACCTCGGACTGTCGCAGGCCGGATATCTGCTGACCCTGTCGCGGGCGCTGTCGTCGGCGCACCTGACCTACGCGCTGGTGCTCGGCGCGTGGCTGGCCGGGGCCGCGCTCGGGCTGTGGCTGGCGATCGCGCCGCGCACGGCGCTGGCGCTGGGGCTGACGGTGTACGTGGCGGTGCAGCTGACGCTGACGCAGCTCGACTTCGTGGCGGTGTCGCCGTGGTGCTTCGCGCCCGCGGTGGCGGCGAGCGGGCTGTGGTCGGGCCGCTTCTTCGTGACGGCGATCGTCGGGCGCACCGCGCCGGGCGAGCTGTTCGCGCGCGAGACCGACGGCTTCCTCGTCGGGGCGCTGCTCGCCACGCTCGGCTACGCGTTCGCCGGCCGCCACGCGCTGTGGGTGCTCCCGCTGGTGGCCGGGGCGGCGCTGCTTCGACCGCGAACACAGTGATCGGCGGCGGGTCAGTCGCGCCGCCACAGCGTCGAGAACAGCCGCGGGACGGCGCCCGGGGCGTCGCGCCAGTCGCCGGCGCCGACCAGGCGCAGGCCGGCGGCGCAGCCGGCCGCGAGGTAGTCGGAGACGTCGTGGACGTGGGCGGGCACGTGCACGACCTCGTCGGTGCGCGGGCGGACGAAGTGGGCCTGACCGCCGGCGAGCTGGCGAAACGGGTGGAGCTCGCAGAAGAACGCGAGGCCGCCGGGGCGCAGCACCCGGGCCGCCTCGGCGAAGATCGGCGGCAGGTGCTCGACGTGCTCGAGCACGAGGTCGGCGATCACGCGGTCGAAGGCCGCGTCCGCGGCGGGCCAGCGCGCGCGCAGGTCGTGCTCGACGAAGCGGACGTGCGCCGCCGGCACGCGCTCCCGCGCCCGCGCCAGCATGCCGGCCGAGAAGTCGAGCGCGAGCACCGAGGCCGCCCGCGCCGCCAGCCACTCGCTGTTCTTGCCGGTGCCGCAGCCGAGCTCGAGCACGTCGCAGCCGGCGAGCGTAAAGGTCTGCCGGCGCAGCACCTCGGCGTCGAGGTCGCGCGTGCGGTTGGCCGCGCTGTCGTAGACCTCCGACCAGGCGTCGTAGGCGACGGCGACGGCGTCGGGTGCTTCCGGAGACATGGCGCGGACATAGCAAACCCGGCCGCGCGCGAGAAGCCCGGCGGGCGCGAGATTAGGTTACAGTGGGCCGCGGCGTGGTCCGCGAGGGGGCGAGCATGCGGCGCGGCGTGGGACACGGGGCTCGGGGGCTGGCGCTGGCGCTGGTCGCCTGTCAGGGGGCGAATGGTCGCGCGCCGCCGGTCGAGCCACCGGCGCGGCCGGTCGCGGTCGGGTCCGGGCCGGTGGTAGCGCCGCCGACCGTCGAGCCCGCCCCGCCAGGCGTCGAGCCGGCGAAGGACGCGAAGGACACGGAGCAGCGCGAGGTGCTCGCGCGGATCCACGAGCGCGTCGAGGGCTTCGCGACCCCTCAGGCCGACACGGCCTGGGCGGTGGTGAAGACATTGACAGTGAACGGCGAGCACTGGGTGGCGATCTCCTGCGATTGCGACGCGCCCGGCTGCCCGCTGCGCCTGGTCCGCTTCGACGCCGCGGGCTCGCCGATCCGCAGCCCGGCCCGGCGCGACGAGCCGATGCCCGGCGAGGCGCTCCCCGGCTCCGACACGGCCACGGCCTGGGATCCTTCCGCCTTCGAAACCCTCGAGGCCGCCGAGCTCGGCGGCGTGCCGGTGATCCGCGTCGGCTATACCTCGGCGGGCCAGCCGGAGTGCGGCGTCGGCCACGAGCGCCGCACACACCTCGCCCACGTCCGCGTGTCCGACGGCGCGCTGCTGTGGCACGGCGTCGTCGCCACCAGCACCGCCGAGACGGTCGAGAGCTGCGTCGCCCGCCTCGGCGAGCGCGACGTCGACGGCGACGGTCGCAGCGACGTCGTGCTCGCGGCGACCTGCAAGCGCGCCGTATGCGAGGACCCGGCGGTACTGGCAGACCCCGCGGAAGTGCGCACATACGGGTGCGCCGGCCATCGCCCGCGCGAGCGCGAGATCCGCTACCTGCAGGGCGCGGACGGGGTCCATGTGCTGCGCCAGGGCGACAGGCCGCTGGGGCGCCGGGTCGCGGCGAAGCGCTGCCACGAGTAATTTCAAGGTCTAAAGCGGCTGGCCGGCGAGGGTCCACATCCCGACGGTGTCGGCGTCGAGGGTCGCCTGCGTCACGTCGATCCACGCGGCCTGCGGCGTATCACCGCAGTGCCCGACGATCATATCGATGATGTATACGTCGGTGCTCTCCTCGCTGACGCCGTCGCCGTAATGATAGTCGACGATGTCCTGCGACAGGTCGCCGACCACGCCGCGCTTCCAGTTGAGGCCCCAGCGGTCGTCCTGCTCGCGCAGGCGGCGGACGACCTCGAACATGAACTGGTTGTCGCCGCCGGTGTCGACGCACGACTTGGCGAGCCAGTCGGGGTGCTCGGCCGCGACCTGATCGACGACGGCGGACCCGTCCGGCGGCGGCGCGGGCGGGACGGCCTGCGGCGGCCCGGACGGCGCCCCCGGCAGCGGCCCCGTGTCCGCGCCGCCCTCGCTGCTGCTACCGGCCGGCGGCTCGCCGCCGCTGCTGGCCGGCTCGCCGCCGGTCGCGTCGCCGCTGGCGGTGCCCGGGGCCGCGTCGGTGGTGCCCGACGTGTCGCCGGGCGCGCCGCTGCTGCCCGCGAGGCCGCAGCCGAAGCAGGTGCCGAAGCGGTCGCCGCCGTCGAGGCAGACCTGGGCGCCGGCCGGTGCGCCGCCGGGGCAGGCGCAGGCCCGCTGTTCGCCGGGCACGCAGCGGGCGGCGTCGTCGCCGGGGCTCTCGGCCCCGCACGCGAGGGCCACGAAGAAGGACAGCAGGAGCGGGGAGCGCATGCGGCGAGGATAACAAAAACGCGCGCCCCTGGGACGTTTTCGCGCGCCGGCCTCCGCCTCGCCGCCGCGGGGTCGACGGTCGTCGATGTGACAGTCGAGGATGGAGGCGGGTGCGCACGCCGGCGATCGCACGGACCTCGCACGCGCCGCTGCCCGATCCGCGACGCGGCGGGCGCGGGTCGACGCGGCGATGTCGCTGCTATGATCACCCGCTCGCGACGCCATGCCCGACGTCCACGATCTCCGCGCCCTCGCGCCTCGCCACTGTTCCGGCGCCCGCCGGTGATCGCCCGCCGCGATGCCCCTGCTGCAACTCCCGGCCCTCGCGCTCCTCTGGCTGTCGACGGCGCAGGCGCCCGCCGACGCCGCGCAGGTCCGGTGGAGCAGCCCGCCCGGGTGCCCCGGACGGGCCGAGCTCCTCGCGTCCATCGCCCGTCGCCGCGGTCGGCCGCTCGCCGGCGAGGCCACGGTCGACGCGCGCATCGACGGCCGCCCCGGCGATTACACCCTTCATCTGACGCTGGTCGCCGGCGCCCGCAGCGAGACCCGCGAGGATCACGACCCGTCCTGCGCGGCGCTCACGGAGGCGGTCGCGCTGCGCGTCGTCGCCGCGCTCGAGTCACCCGCGGTCGTGCCGGCGCCGCCGGAGTCGACCGTCGAGGCCGCGACGACCCCCGAGCCCGCGCCCGGCCCGTCGACGTCAACGACATCATCGGCATCATCGACATCGACATCATCGACATCATCGACATCGACATCATCGACATCATCGACATCATCGGCATCATCGACGCCCGCGTCATCCCCGTCCGCGATCGAGGCCGAGCCTGCCGACGCCACGCCGGTCGCGTCGGAGACGTCTTTTTACGATAATGTCCCCGGGGACATGTCCTCCGGGCCAGGCGCGGTGCTCCGCCTGCACGGCGGCGGCGAGGTCGGGGCGGTGCCGGGGCCGACGGGGGCGGTCGGCGTGGCGCTCGGGCTGCTGTGGCCGCGGCTGCGGCTCGAGCTGCAGGGCGCCGCGCTGGCGCCGCGGACGGCCGGTGCGGGGTCGACGACGGTGCGGGCCGGCCTGTACGCCGGGGCGGTGCACGGCTGCGCGCGGCTCGGGCGCGGCGCGCTCGAGTTGCCGCTGTGCGTCGGGCTCGAGGTCGGCGCCGTGCGGGGCGAGGCGAGCCGGCTGCCCGGGGCGCGGCCGGCGGCGTCGTGGTGGGTGGCGGCGGTGCTGGCCCCGGGCGTGGCCTGGCACGCGCGTCCGCGCCTGAGCGTGTGGGCCAGCGTGCAGCTGGTGCTGGCGGCGGTGCGGCCCGAGTTCGTCCGCGGCGAGGGCGACGCGGCCGAGCCGATCTTCCGGCCCGGGGCGGCGTCGGGGCGGCTGCTCCTCGGCGTCGAGCTGCGGCTGAGAGATCGCTGGTGACGGATCGGGGGCGGCCCGGAGAATAGTGGTGGACACCGCGATGCACGCGCTCGATCTTGCCCAGTCCGACCCCGGCGACGCGCCGCAACCCGAGCGCTTCGAGGCGCTCTATCGCGGCGAATTTTCGTTCGTGTGGTCGGTCGCCGCCCACCTCGGCGTGCCCGCCGGCGCCATCGAGGACGTCGTGCAGGACGTGTTCCTCGTCGCTTATCGCCGCCTCGACCACCTGCGCTTCGAGGTCTCCCCGCGCGCCTGGCTGTTCGGCGTGACCCGCCGCGTCGCGTTCCGCTACCGACGCGGCGCGGCCCGCCGCGCCCGCCAGCACAGCGCGCTCGCCGAGCTCGCGCGCCCGCTCGTCGACGCCCCGCAGCAGCGCCACGACGACGCGCGCCAGCTCGACCGCCTGCTCGCGCGGCTCAGCGACTCGACCCGCGCGGTGTGGCAGATGACCGAGCTGCTCGGCATGAGCGCGCCGGAGATCGCGTCGGAGCTCGGCGTCCCGCTCAACACCGTGTACTCGCGCCTGCGCATCGCCCGGAGCCAGCTCCAGGCGCTCGCCGCCGACCCCTCGCTGCTCGGCGCGTGGCGAGACGGCGCCCGCCGCCGCCAGGACCCGCCCGAGGCGGCCCAGCAGCGCACCTGGGCGCTGCTCCTCCCGGTCCTCGGCAAGCCCGGCGCCGGCACCGGCGCCGGCGCGCTCGCGTGGATGAAGACGCAGTCGGTCATGGCGACCACGTGGATCGCGACCGGCGCCGTCGTCGTCGGCCTCGCCGTCAGGCCGGCCGCGCCCCCCGACGACGGGGCCGCGGCCGCGCCGGCCCGCGCCGCGCAGCTCGCCGCGACCCCACGCGCCGCCGCCCCGTCGTCGCCCGCGCCCGACGTGGCCGTCGCGCCCGCCGTCATCCCGGGCGCCGAGCGTCGCCTGTCCTCGAGGACAGGCGCGTCGCGACCCGCCGACGCGCAGGCCCACCTCGCCGAGGAGATCGCGCTGATCGACCGGGCCCACGCCCAGCTCGCGGCCGACGACGCCCCGGCCGCGCTGGCGACCCTCGCGACCCACGCGCAGCGGTTCCCGGCCGGCACGCTGGCCGACATCCGCGAGGTCGCGCAGGTCGACGCGCTGTGTCGGCGCGGCGACGCGGACGCGGCCGAGTCGCACGCGCAGCGCCTGGTGATCGATCACCCCGCGTCGGCGGTCGCGCAGCGCTTCACCAATTTTCGCTGCCCGCGGTGACGGATCGGCGGCGCCTCGGAGACAGGTTACCGAGGACCTCGATGACAACGCTTGCAACTCCCCGACCCCTGTTCGCGCTCGCGGCCACGCTCGCGCTCGCCGCCTGCACGCTGCCGACCAAGCTCGGCGAGCTCACCGACGGCGCCGAGACCACCGACCCCCAGGCCACCACCGGCGCCGACGACCCGACGACCGACGGCGGCCAGGACACGATCCCCATCAACAGCGGCGGCGTCGAGTCCAGCGAGGACACGGGCGACGGCACCACGGCCGACGCCACCAGCGGCGACGCCCCGTGCAGCGAGGTCACGGTCACACGCACGCCGGTCGCCCCGAACGTGATCCTCGTGCTCGACAAGTCGGGCTCGATGGTCACGGAGCTGGGCGGCTTCTGGGACCACGACGACGACCCGCTCACCCCCGACGTCACGCGCTGGTCGAGCCTGCACGAGGTCGTCGAGACGGTGGTGACCGACTTCGACGCCGCGATCAACTTCGGCGCGCACCTGTTCCCCGGCGCCGAGGCGACGGCCCAGTACGACGAGAACGCCTGCGTCCTCGCCGAGACCGTCGAGATCCCGGTCGCGGCGATGAACAAGGTCGAGATCCTCGCCGGCATCCCGCTCGCGGGCGACGAGTCGCTGCGCGGCGGCACCCCGACGACCGCCGCCATGACCACCGCGCTCGCCCACCTCAAGACCCTCGACCCGTCGGTCCCGCGCGCCGTCCTGCTCGTCACCGACGGCGCCGCCAACTGTGCCGAGGGCACCGTGGCGCCGCCTCTGTTTGAGCTCTACGACGACGGCGTCCACGACGTCGTCGCCGACGCCTTCACGATCGACGGCATCCCGACCTACGTGGTCGGCGTCGGCATCGAGGACGTCGAGAGCGCCACGGCGCAGGACGGCAAGCCGGACGCGACCAACACCTTCGATCGGCTCAACCAGCTGGCGACCGAGGGCGGCAAGCCGCGCAACGACCCGAACGAGAAGTTCTTCAACACCACCAACCAGATCGAGCTGGCCGCCGCGCTCGGCGACATCGCGGTCGACGCCTTGACCTGCATCGTCACGCTGGACCCGGCGCCGCTGACCCCCGAGGGCACCGTGGTCGTCCTCGACGACGAGACGATCCCGCAGGTCACGGACTGCGCGACCGAGGACGGCTGGGTCTATCAGAACCCCGACGGCCCGTTCGACGCCATCGAGCTGTGCGGCGCCGCCTGCGGCGGCCTCAAGATCATCGGCGCCGCCGAGGTCACCGTCTGCTCGCCGCGCTGATAAAGCTGATACGCGAGCGGTCGTCCGCACGGACGTGTCCGGGTCCGTGCGACGTCGCCCGCGGCATGCATCCATCGGCCATCGGGCGCGAATCGACGTATTGACGCGTCGTCGGCCCGTGACGTATCCAGGTTGGCATGGCGAGTAACCCACGGGAGGGGTCGTCATCCCGCACCGAGGAGCTCGACCTCGCCGCGACGATCACGCGGGACTTCATCCCGAGCGACCCCGCCCTCGGGTCCAACCTGGACCACACCCGCGACGCCACCGACGACGGCGGCGTCCCGCGGCCGCGCAGCCCCGACCTCGCCGGCGAGCACACGATCCTGCGGCTGCTCGGCGCCGGCGGCATGGGCTCGGTCTACGAGGCGCGCGCGGCCGACGGCACGATCGTCGCGCTGAAGTTCATCCGCGACGCCCGCCCCGAGCGCCTCTACCGGTTCAAGCGCGAGTTTCGCACGCTCAGCGCGATCGCCCACCCCAACCTCGTCGAGCTCTACGAGCTGCTGCAGGTCGACGACGAGGCCGGGCGCAGCAGCGTGTTCTTCACGATGGAGCGGCTGCACGGCGAGCACTTCGTCGCGGCCGTGCGCGCCGGCCACGAGTCGCTGCAGCCGCTCGATGACTCCGGCGTGCGGCGCCTCCGGCACTGCCTCGTCGGCCTCGCCAGCGGCCTGGCGTGCATCCACCGCCACGGCCTCGTGCACCGCGACGTCAAGCCGTCGAACGTGATGGTGACCGCGGGCGGTCGGGTCGTCGTGCTCGACCTGGGGCTCGTGCGCGAGGTCCGGGGCGCCTCGCTCGACAGCGCCGCGATCGTCGGCACGCCGCTGTACATGGCGCCGGAGCAGATCGTCGACTCCGAGGGCGTCGGCCCGGCCGCCGACTGGTACGCCGTCGGCGAGATCGTGTGGGAGTGCCTGACCGGGGCCATGCGCCACGACGGCCCGCTGCACACCGTCATCGACCGCAAGCTCGCCGACGACGCGCGCCCGCCGTCGAGCACCGGCGTCGCCGTCGCGCCGGAGCTCGAGCGCCTGTGCATGGACCTGCTCGCCCGCGACCCCGCGGCGCGTCCCGACGCGGCCGCCGTGCTCACCCGGCTCGGGCGCGCCGACCTCGTCGCGCTCGAGGTCGTCACGCGCGGGCTCGTCGGTCGCGCCGAGGAGACCCGGGCGCTGCGCGCCGTCATCCTCGCGGCCCGGCCCGGGCGCCCGAGCGTCGCGGCGATCCGCGGGCGCTCCGGCGACGGCAAGACCACCGTCGTCGAGCACGTCGTCGACCTCGCGCGCCGCGAGCACGGCGCCCTCGCGTTCACCGGCCACTGCTCCGAGCGCGAGTCGATCCCGTTCAAGGCGCTCGACACCGCCGTCGACGAGCTCGCCGTCCACCTCTGCCGCCCGCTCGAGCCCGGCGCCGAGCTCGAGCTCGGCTCCCCCCGCGACCTCGCCGCGCTCGCGCGCCTGTTCCCGGTCCTGCGCACCGTGCCCGAGCTCGCCGACCTCGACGACGCCGGGCTCGACGGCACCGACCCGGTCGAGGTCCGCCGCCACGCCGCCGACGCGCTCGCGCTGCTGCTGACCCGCGTCGCCGCCGGGCGCCCGCTCGTGCTCGTGCTCGACAATTTGCAGTGGGCCGACCACGACTCCGTGCAATTGCTCGCGGCGGTGCTGCTGCGCCCGGACGCGCCGGCGGTCGCCGTGCTGTGCAGCTTCCACGTCGGCGCCGACGCCAGCCGGCCGCCGCTGATGCGCCTGCTCGCGCAGCTGCGGGCCGCCGAGCACGTGCAGGTGCACACGCTGGAGATCGGCCCGTTCACGGAGACCGAGTCGAGCGCCCTCGCGGCCCACCAGCTCGGGCTCGCGCCGGCCGACCCGCTGCCCCAGCGGATCGCGCGCGAGGCCCAGGGCAGCCCGTTCTTCATCGGCGAGCTCGCCCGCTTCGCCCGCGCCCGCGGCGGCCTCGGCGAGTCGGTCGCCGACCTCAACCTCGACGAGGTCATCCGCATGCGCCTGCGCGGCCTGCCGCCCGCGGCCCGCCGCCTCGTCGAGGTCCTCGCGCTCGCCGGCGGCCGCCTGCCCCGCGCCGTCGCCCTCAAGGTCGTCGAGGCCACCGCCGGCGCGCTCGACCGCGGCACCCTCGCCCGCCTGCGCGCCGAGCACCTGATCCGCGCCGATGCATCGTCGGACGGCGCGCTCGAGACCTTCCACGACCGCATCCGCGCGACCGCGGCCCGCGAGGCCCACGCCGACGACCCCGGGGCCCTGCGCGCGGCCCACCTGGCGATCGCCGAGGCCCTGCTCGCGGTCGGCGACGCCGACGACGCGACCCTCGCCCATCACTTCCGGGCCGCCGGGGACGTCGCGCGCGCGACGAGGTTCACGCTGCGCGCCGCCGACGAGGCCTCGAAGCAGCTGGCGTTCGAGCGCGCCGCGGAGCTGTACGCGGCGGCGCTCGAGCACGGCGACCTGGGCGCCCGCGAGGCCACGCGGGTGCGCGCGAAGCTGGCGAACGCGCTGTCCGACAGCGGCCAGCTCTACGCCGCGGCGCAGGCGTGGCGCGCGGCCGCGGAGGCCGGCGAGGGCGCGAGCGAGGCGGAGCGGACCGAGTGGCTGCG
>Ga0075163_10012537_pt1 | contig 11038 bp, 11 predicted proteins | sample JI1023141ADNA_FD_71478 | JGI IMG/M metagenome (GOLD analysis project Ga0075163, IMG submission 71478) | Wastewater effluent complex algal communities from Wisconsin, to seasonally profile nutrient transformation and Carbon sequestration -... | ecosystem: Engineered > WWTP > Effluent > Algae...
CGCAGGCAAAGATAAACAAATATATTGAGTTCTACAACACGAAACGAGTACACTTAGGCTTACAGCTTAGAAAGCCTATTGAAATGTTGCAAAGCTCCTGAGTTCTCTACGGTATAGGTATAGCGACATTCGTGGCATTGGGTGGTTATATAATCGGCTCATTAGCCGGAACTGTGAAGTGGCTTTCATTCCCTGCCAAATTATTACCATTCCACTACTACCAGTCAGAAGCAATATTACGTGGAACCTACAACTGGAATAATGTCTGGTATTTCGTTTTTGTTATCGCACTTTGCAGTGTGTTGTCTTGGGTTGCCTTTCGTCGCCGAGACTTAGCTTAGTTTCCGAAGTAGATATTCAGCCAAGCTTCTAAATTTTGCTGATACTGTGGTTTGTCAGATTCTAGCACTTGTTCTTCAGTTGGTTCGGGCTGTACGCTCAATGATGCCAATGCCACGTCCTTTGGCACAATATACACTCTCTCTCCTGGGCTTGCTTTGCCAAACACACGTCTGGCTGTGAGTTCAGCAAATTCGTCGGTAGCTAAATATTCATTTTGCAATTCTTTGTTGCGGTTTTCTAACTCTAAAATTTCGTTTTCTTTCTGAATTTGTGCAACTTTTTGGGTCAGTTCAAAGTTCTGCTGTACTATCTTTGCACCATTCCAAAACACGCTAATAGCAATCAAACCAACTAGTCCAAGAACTAGCAAGCGAACGTCGTAAAGACCCTTGTCATTAAGCTTTTTTTTGATGCTGTCTAATTTGTTTTGAAAGAAATCCATAACCACTATATTCTACACCACTGAGGCTATGAATACTCTGGTGTGAATGATTGAATTCAAAAATAAGTGTATTGATGGTGGGGGTACTTGGACTTGAACCAAGGACCAATCAGTTATGCGTACCACTACAGTTTTCACTGCCGTTTTCATGTTTGTGGTCTGGACTGTCTCTTTATCCAGGATTTTGCACCTGGATACCTGCCATACAGTCTCTACACCTTTCCGCCGGATGGCGGACTTGGCTCGGGATTACCAATCTCTTTAGAAGAGGGTCAGGATTCCCCGAATTTGACAGGATATACTTATCGGTTACCCATATAAGCAGCCCTTTAGTTATCTGGCATATCTATGAATAGACTTAGCCAAATTACTAATTGAGCCGACTGCTCTAACCACTGAGCTATACCCCCGCCATCAATAAACTTATAATGTTAATCTACAATCTCAAGTTGCCAATAAATCTAAAAATCGCTCAACTCAGATGTACCTCATTATACCGGAGTACGTGGGTTACTGCCAGAGATGTTTTACAGGTTGTTAATTTGCAGCGAGTCATAAAACAACATGTATACTATAACTATGAACACATTTGCGCATGCCACAACGAAATATCACGTAGAGAATAATTCAGTCATGCACTGGATCCAAACCGACGGAGTCAAGTTTTTGCTAGTCACTCTAGTGACAATTGCACTCTTCTTTGGCATCAAAAAACTTATCGACTCTAAAGAGAGTAAATAGTTTAATAGCCCCACAAATTTAAATGACCCCATTCTAGAGGGGTCATTTAAATATATTTCTTTTTGTAGTCTAGTGACGTCTGTCATCGTGATGATGATCATCATCGTCATCATCGTGGTCGTGATGACCATGGTTGTTGTGATTCAATTTTTCAAAATATTCTACACACTTACCCTGATTTTTGAATGATTTAGTTGCGCTTGCACCTAGTTTCCATCCGTCATTTTTGCATTCCTTTTTGCTTGTTACATATTTACGAGAATACAGCCTATCGTTTGCTGGGCTACCGGCAGGATCAACATAGCTGTATTGGGACAATGCATCATTTACAGCTACGTTTTTGGTTGTATCATCTACGTAAATCTGTGCTACGTCCGTCTGTGTCATTGGTCCGGTTATATTTAGCACTGAAGAAGTTGTGACGCCAGACCCTTGGTCTACATTTATTCCGTGCCATCCGTTGCCTGATGTAGTTACGTTTCTAACTGTTACATTTGAACCATTTACAGCTATGCCAGAACGGTCGTTATTTTTAACCGTAGCATTTCTAATTACTACATTTTGAGCAACATATACATTGATTCCATGCAGATTTGTGCCTGCTACTCCGTCAATCGTTATATTTTTGATAGTTACGTTGTCGGCTAGAACACCTAGTGCAGCATTATTTGAATTGTCGGTTTTTGTAAACATTGGGTACATAGTGAACCCATTACCATCTACAGTCATACCTGTAGGTACGTTGACCTGTGCAGTAGTTTCACAATCCCCATTTAGTGTCATCGTGCTACCGACTGTTGTGAAAGAACACGGCGCTAATGCACTTGTTGATAGCGTCATCGCTGCCATTGTGGCAACAAATAGTCCGAGAACCATGATAATTAGCTGTTTGTAGAACTTTTTTGCGAACGGTACGATAACGCCCGCCTGATAATAATATGCCATTAGTAAAACCCTCCTTAGTGGTAACCCCCATTATACGCCCCTAGTGCAACTAATATTTACTGCCCGTGAGGAATGAGCAATACTCCCTGATTGCAGAAACCTTCTGGTGGGTTTCTGTTTTTATTTCTTTTGAGCTGCGATATATTCGACTATTTTTTGTGTAGTTTTATTATCAACCAAGCCGGAGCTAATTAGCGCATCTATAATAGCCGAGCTGGTTGTGGCAACACGCACACCTGAACCGATTAGGCTTTTTATCCGTTCAACCCCACCTTGTTCTCTGTCAACGAGCATAGCAACACCCCTCACAATGAGTCCAACTTCTTCAAGCTGCTCTAACGTATCTATTTTTGAGCCTCCATCGGTTATTAAATCGTCAATCAGTCCAACAGTCTCTCCTTTTTTGAACACGCCCTCAACAAGCTTGCCTGTGCCATGGTCTTTTTTGCCACCTGAACGAGGCTGTACAAGCCTTCGTTCCATCCGATCAGCAACCAACGCCCCGAAGGAGGTAGATGCCTGAGGAATACCCGCAAGAACATCAAACTGCTCCCCACGCTCACGTTCAATATCTCGAATCATATCTACATAAATGTTAGTAACATCAGTTCTGATCGTTGGATCGCTAATTAAATTACGTAAGTCAAGATAGTAAGGACTGATCATTCCACTTCTGAGAGTGAATTCGCCAAATTGTAAACATTCTGATGCTATTAGTGCACCTACAAATCTAGCGTTAAACTCTAAGGCCTGCCTTTCTGAATAGTTAGGTTTGGGATTATCCCGTGCATCTTGCCACACTGCTTTGACTTGTTCGTGGTAGCGAAGCGACTCAGAACGTATTGATTCAAATGTTACCTTTCCAAATTCATCTCTTGCTTGTGATATGCCACTAGAGACGCTGATAAGGAATCCACCACTTTTAGCATTCATAGCATCTCTGACTGATGCCTCTAGATCACCACCTTGTTTCCCTATGCCCGGAATTAGAATGACAACATCATTTCCTATAATATGACGAGCCCTGCCAATGTATTCAGGGTAGGTGGCGCCCATAACTATTCCTCGTGGCGATCCGTGTTTCCAACGCTCATCATGGGCGACATTATGGGCAACTTGCTCCCAAAGTACTCTACCGTTTTGTAACCTTAGATGCTGGAATTCATCCGCACCCGGATTAGATGTGTGGGCAAGAACAATACCAAGCTTACTAGGGTCGCTCAGAAGTGGCTCAAGAGTCTTGCCACCCAAATATGGATGGATTGTCATGGCGTCTGCCAGCATACCATCACGAGCATCTGCGTAGCCCTCGTTTGTATTCGCAATATCTGCCCGTTTTGCATCCCAAATAACTGGCACACCTGGCGAAAGTTCTTTGATATATGCTACTAGTTTTTCAAGCTCGGCAACGCCTTCGTCACCACGTCTTTCATAAAATGCACTGTTTGGTTTGAATGCAGCAGCTATGTCTTTGGTCGCTTCAACAACGATAGCAGCTTTTTCAAACAGAGTACCTTCTTCGTCGGCAATTAAATCTAAACCTACACACAAGAATTTACCTTCAGCCCAACGGGCTTCAAGCATATCTATTGCACCTGACTGTTCAACTCCCCCCATAGGAAAAATTTCCTGTGGCGCCTTCTCCAATTCAATTGACATAAAGCCTCTTTCTTGCGCTACATTAGTGTTTGAATACTATTCTAAACACATCAAGTGAAAATGAAAAGAGCTGGAATCCAATCCAGCTCTACTTCTCAAGACTCCATCTCACTAGAGTATTTTGGTTATGCTTCGTCAATTGCCTTCAAAGCTTCCAGAAACGGTTCTTTTGCGTCTGCAAGTGACGCTTCTACGTCTTTGAACCCACCTGTTTGTTCGAACATATCTTGCGAAAATTGTATAGCAACTTTTGGTTCAACAATATTCATTTTTTGCCAATTCAAAATATCCACTAGGTGATTTGTAGCACTTTGACCACCATCAACATAACCATAGCTAACTATTGATGCAGGCTTTTCTTTCCATTCATCTACTAAGAAATCAATTGCGTTTTTAAGCGGTGCAGTGATGCTCCTATTGTATTCTGCAGTCAGAAATACAAATCCTTCAGCCTCTGCAACCATTGCCTGCCATGCTTTGCCCTCTGGCGTTTGTGTTGGCATGTATGCTGGTGGCACTGGCGCATCAAAAAACGGTAGGTTGATTGCCTGCAGATCAAGTACTTCTAGATCAAATCCAGCTGTTTTTGCTTGCTCAACAAGCCATTCAGCAACAGGGGCTGCATTGCGACCTTGACGTGTAGAACCAATTATTAATTTTATTTTTTTGCTCATTTTTTCTCCTTATTTATTCGCGAATTTGTAGTTCCCTAGTAACTATATTATGTGTAGTTACTAGCATGAACTGAGTATATACTACGTAACTACACAATGTAAAGTCACAATGTGATATGATAGTCTCAGTAATATTAATTAACACTTTTTGCTCAGCACTCTTTGCACAAAATATCTTTTTTCTTCCTCACCGTATCTACAGATATGCTTCGGTCGAATAAAATCCATTTTGTATCAAAGATTATCTGGTTAAAAACTCACTAATCAACATCACGGAGACTATTAGAAAAATGTCATTTGATACCCTAAAACCACCGTGCGATACCCTTGAGACCCGCCCTGGCTGTATTCAGGCTGCTTTAGGCATTCTAGGCGACAAGTGGACTCCCCTACTACTAGGACAGCTTGTATCCGGTCAGAAAACGTTTGGAGAGCTAGAATCGATGCTGACTGGCATCAGCCCACGTACTCTCAGCGCTAGACTGAACATGCTAGAGAGTGAATCGATTATCAGAAAAAACAAATATAACGCTCACCCGCCAAGGTTCAAATATGATCTGACAGAAAAAGGCAAAGGCTTGCAAGATGTTTTGATACAAATGGCCGAATGGGGCGAGAAATACCACGGGTAGTTCGTATAACGAACAGTTGAAGGTTGCACAGTTTCAGGGTTGAAGAGTTTAACGACTTACGAATTTTTGACTCTGTAACTTTTCAACTCTTTAACACTTCAACCACTCTATGGGCTCTTGCCCATGAGAAACCAGTGCTGTGTTGGTTTTGCTGAATGGTTTGCTCCCGAAAAAGCCGTTGTAGGCGCTTAGTGGCGATGGATGTGCAGATTCAATAACAGTGTGCCTGGCTGTATCAATCAATGATTTCTTTTTGCGGGCAAAGCCACCCCATAGTATAAAGACCGCATGCTCTGGTTTGTCATTTACCGCTTTCAATATTGCGTCAGTGAAGTTTTCCCAACCCTTGCCTTGATGACTATTAGCTTGGTGAGCCCGAACAGTTAAAACTGCGTTTAGCAATAAAACCCCTTGTTTTGCCCAATTTGTTAAATCACCGGTTTTTGGAGATTCCCTACCAATGTCAGTGCTTAGTTCCTTGTAGATATTTAGCAGACTCGGTGGTAATTTGACTCCGTCCGGGACTGAAAAACTTAATCCCATTGCCTGTCCGTCATTATGGTACGGGTCCTGCCCCAAAATAACTACTCGTACGTCTTGATACGGTGTCAGATGTAGAGCACTAAATACATCTTCCGTTTTTGGAAATATTTGTGAATCAGACCGTTCAGCATTCACAAATTCAATCAAATCCCGCCAATAAGGCTTCCCTGTTTCAGCCTTCAAAATTGGCCGCCAATCAGTCTTGTTCGATTTCATACTGTACAGTATAGACGAAATAACAGGCGTAATTAGACAAAAAAATGATTTGTAATATACTAATGTTTAGATAATATGAAAAATAAAACCGTCAAAAAATCCAAAAAAAGCTACAAAGAAAAGATAACATACAAAAAAGTGCTGGCTTTTTTTGTAGCCGCTATGTTCTTATTTTTTCTGGCTGAGGTAGTTTGGACAAAGATAAAACAATACGATTCAGCCTACAATACAGCTGGTCTATACGGCATCAGTAATGCAATATCCTTAGCAGTTGATGGCTTAGGAGTAGAAGCACCTGTTGAGGCGTCTACTGGAGACAGTTACTTTCCACAAGCCAGACTATATCTACCAAACAGCAACCTTCAAAAGCTTATATACAACTATTCAGAAGAGGGAGAGTTCGGCGTTGAAGAGCTCAACATAACTACCCAAAACGTTATTAATAGTGCCAACGCATCTTTATCGGGCAGTAATACTTTAGATACAGCAATGAACCAGGTTCCTAAATTACAAGCTTGTGCTCGAGGCTACAAACTAATCTATGAAGATATCACATCTCAAGACCTTGGCAACTATAAAATAGTAGAAATAGTGAAATTAAGTAACGGCAAGACACTTTTCGTATACTTAGACACCGGATGTCCAAATTTAGAAGAAATTGACATCGACTTCAGTAAGTTGCAATCTTATTAGCCCAATACCTCTAAGGCTTCTGCAACTGTTTCAGTATGCATGATCTTGTCACGAAGTTCGGAGGCGCCGGGGAATCCGCTGATGTACAGTTTTGCAAATTTTTTGAGTGGGCTGAACGGACGTTCGCCGTCGGGATATGTTTGGTCATGTAACTCTATGTGTTTCTTTAACAGTTTGATTCTATCTTCTCTAGAAACATCTGCCCAAGGACTCTCAAGTGCGAATGCATAAGGGTCGTGGAATATCCCACGCCCAATCATGATACCGTCCACTCCGTGTTTTTTTGCTAACTCTATCCCCTGTTTTTTGTTCATAATGTCGCCGTTTAGGACGATTTTTGTATCTGGTGAGATTTTGTCACGTAGTGCAACAATCGGTTCTATCGCTGACCACTGTGCTGGCACTTTGCTCATTTGCCGAGTAGTGCGCACATGGACAGTTAGCATAGCAGGTTTTTGCTCTAGCAAAAATTCATGCCAAGTGTAGTCAATTTTATCGAATCCGAGTCTAGTTTTGATACTAAGCGGAATCCGCCGGCTGGCGGACGACGCACCTTTTTTGGTTGCTTGAATAATCGCCAAAGCCTTGTCCCGAAGTTCTGGTTGTTGCATGGCAGAGCAACATTCGTTTTTGACGACGCTCTTTTCTGGACAACCAAAATTCAAATCCACCCCGGCAAAGCCTGGAATAGTACCGTCTGCAATCTCACGTGCAATTGTTTCAAAATTTTCTGGTGTTTTACCCCAAATTTGGGCAATAACAGGAGTGGTGTCTAGCTCCACTCCTAATTTTCTAATCACTTTTGATCTGCCACGGCTACATAGACCGTCAACATTGACAAATTCCGTCACAGTATAGTCAGCCGGTGCACAGTCAGCCACAATACGCCGAAAAACCGTATCAGTAACATCATCCATGGGTGCTAGAACAAAAAAGGGCTTGGTTAATTGCACGCTTATAATTCTACCCTACTTGTTGATGTGAACCTTGAGCAGTTTGAAGCAATCTTGAAGTGATCGCAATTCGATTGTCATACAACGCTGCTCTATTAGTTACATAGTTCAATTCCACCTGTAACCAATTGCGGAAATTTCCTACCCTTTCGTTGCCAGTCATAAATAGCAGAACATCTAGAGCGCGTTGTGCAACTTTATGTTGATCAGCCGTCCAGCCTTTTTCTCTACCTACAACCTCAAGTATTTGACCAAAATATATTTCACGAATAGCGCTGACTTTGGTATGTAAATCCAAAAATGTTAAATGGGCGTACCCTGGCGTTCTGGCTTCTTTACTTACTGCACTTACCATTCCGCGTTCTTGTTCGATACCCTGTCTCATACTTTGCATTTCTGCAACTCTTACCGCTAGTGTCTCCCGAGCCTTGTCTTGTGCACCGGTTGTTCTTCGACCTAAGTCTCTGTCCAATGCAGTCTTGCTAAATTCTTTAGTATCAACTGCGGCATTAAATGCACGCGGGAATCTGACAAGCCGTGAATACTCATGGCTAGGTAAAACCAATCCTTCAACTTGTGCGTTGCTAGATTTACTATACAGAAATGGCTCTATTTCATCGGCCCGGATAAGCTTGACCATTCTGGGTGTGATATCCGTATAATCTTGCGGGTCGAGATCAAAGTAATACGGCATAACGACACGACCGAAAGATACCATTGGGTTTCTTACAAGCAAATCACGCATAGTTGTAGTGTAGTCACCATCTTTTGTTCCGGCCAACGAAGGGGGCAACTCCTGCGATACTGGTTGCATACCTTCTGTATCAAAACCTAATTGTCCTTCAGCCACCTGGGGATTGCGTATTGACATATTATTTTCCTAGATTCTCCCTGTACGACGCGCTAGTTCTGCAAAGTATTCTTGATCTGATTCTCGCAGTACCTTTGCAGACGCACCCTGTACGTGTCCGTATCTATCGAGCGTACTGCCGTCTAATCCTTGAGGTGGCGTAGCGCTGTCAAGTGCTGGTTTTAGATTATCACCAAATAAAGATTGCTGTTCAGATTCAGGGTTATCAGATTCTAGCTTCTCAAATGACACTGCTTGAGATACGCCTACCGAACCACTACTACGCCACCGTACATCGCCACCATACTCTGAACCCGCATTTCTGCCAGCGTATAGTTCTCTTGCGTCTGCGCTCGGGGTGGTATCTGGACTTGTCATTCTATTATTATATCATACTTAAGGTTAAATATCAACCGATTAGAGCCGTGAACAGTAGGGATACGCCCAGCAGTACATTTATGTATGGAAATAGCCCGTATACAGCAGACACACCATCTTTGCTTTGGGCTATATAGATAGCGATTGCCAAAATTGCGTATGAAAAGCCGGCAATTATAGCGAAAAACTTAACCTGTGGATATATTAGTATTGCTGACAAAATATATAGGGTGGTGCTGAATATTATTGTTTTGTTTTTGCCGAGTTCGGTTGCAATTGTTCGTTTCTGCAATTTTTTGTCAGATTTTAGAGTATTAATTGCTGAGAATGCATGCATTGCCACACACCATGCAGTAGCAGATACAATAACTTGTAATGATGGCCAAATGCCGGTTAAAATTCCATATCCGACAATCCCAGGAAGGACGTACAAAACATTGAATACAGAATCAAAAATGGGCAGCAATTTCGCCCGGACAGGAAGTGCAGAATCTAACATGCCAAGAACCAAAAATCCAAGCAAAGCCCAAACAACTACCCAATTTTCTGAGTTAATAAACATATACAACATTACAGCAACAAACGGCGTAATAATCAGTAAAAGCGATAGAAGAAAATCTCGATGTTGACTTGCATCTGCATGGAGTTCTTTTTTTGGTTTGAGTCTGCTGGTTCTTTGTTCAAAAAAATCAGTTAACCCGTGCAGGAACAAATTTGCTGGAAGAAGAAAAAATAATCCAGCGACTAGCAAAGTCGGAATTTCTATGAGTCTAAAATCGAGTTTGTTATAGCCTGCAGCGACACCCACCAAAAACGGCCCAAATAAATAAAACCAGTAACCCGGACGAGATAACTGGATAAATCGCATAAGCATTTTCATAATCTATATTGTAACTCAAAAAACTTGGGCAGATTACGATTTTTTCTCTATTCCCAGCGGAATACTCTGAAAGCGACTAGGTAGATTACTATAGTCCAGACACTGATAAGTCCAATCTGGGGCATGATATCTGCCAGACCCTTGCCTTCATTGGCGATAAGCCGAATACCATCAATAATTGGGGTAAGCGGAAGGTAATTCGAAACAGTCTGTAGCCATTCTGGCATTGCAAAACGAGGGAAAAACGTACCAGACAAAAACATCATAGGGAATACAATAATGTTAGACAGTGGCGCAGCCTGACGTTCGTTTTTTGCCCAACCACCAATTGCTAGCCCGATACCGTAAATACAAATAATGCCAAGAATAATAAATGCAACTAGTTCAAACCAATTACCTATAACATTAAGATCAAATACCATAATAGCGACAGCAAACGAAACGCTTAGTGTTAATACACCGATAATAGACTGCGATATAACACTAGACACAAAATACTGCCAAACCTTGAGTGGGGTGGTGTGTAGTCGGCGCAAAATACCCTGCTTTTTCAGTTCCGGGAAGACATTGACCGGACCAAAAATACCAAGACCTATTATTGAAAACCCTAACAAACCCGCAAAAGCGTAGTCAAATCGGGACAAACTAAGTTCATTAGAGCGTTCAGCGGTCACAGTAAAAGGCTCCGCTGTAGTAACAATACTACTGTTAATCTGCTTGAATTGAGCCTGCATTACAGAAATTAATGTCTGAGCTGATTGCTCGTTATTTGCGGTATACAGCAGCCTAGCTTCACCTGTCGGAATCCCACCGGAAACTTCTCCAAATTCTTTGGGTAGAACTATAGTTGCATCTAATTCGCCTCTTTTCATCTTTTCTTGGGCGTCTTCTATGGTGGTTAGAGTTTCATCTATTTTGAATAGCTTGTTTGAACGGGCTTGGTCTAGATATGTCTTGGAAAAATCTGATGACGATTCGTTAATAATAGCTACTTTGAAACTCAAATCGCCACCTTTGCTCATGGCTCCAAAGATAAATAGAAATATTAACGGAAATACTACAGTGAAAAATATAGCCAGTCTATCGCGGA
>Ga0075163_10012538_pt1 | contig 11037 bp, 10 predicted proteins | sample JI1023141ADNA_FD_71478 | JGI IMG/M metagenome (GOLD analysis project Ga0075163, IMG submission 71478) | Wastewater effluent complex algal communities from Wisconsin, to seasonally profile nutrient transformation and Carbon sequestration -... | ecosystem: Engineered > WWTP > Effluent > Algae...
TACGGACGAGAATAGTAGCACCAGAGGAGAACCTCCAGCCAACACTGTGTTAGAGTCATTCAAATTTTTTAATTTTATTTTTTTAAGGAAAAATTAGAACGACTATAACACATACATTGGTAGCAATAGGGCCCTGACAAATTTGCGTTCCAAAGAAAACGGACGACACCCTACTAACAAAAATTTTCCACGGGGACAATGAACGGCTTCGCAGACAACTTGGACTTGAAAAAAATTTAAACGTGGGACAGACTAAAAAAATAATACAGCCAACCCTCCGCATTTTTAAAAAAGATTCTGCTCCGGTTGCCCTGCGCATTTGGCACATGCCATAGCCGCGCAAACCAACCGACTCTCCAAAGCTATGGCAAGAGCCAAATTCACAAGGTGTTTACCGTAAACTAAATTCTTATCTTTCCGTAATAATCAAAACACTAGATCAGAATTTTTAAAAAGCACTAGGTAATCCATTTTGCAGCAATATGAACGAACTCACTACTTTTCTTAGAAGCTTCCAAATCCTTAGCGATAAAGAAATTCAAATAATTGTTGATAATACAACCATCAAAGAATTTAGTAAAGGAACACTCTTACTCCGTGAGGGCGAGGTGGCTAATGGGTGTTATTTGGTTCTTAAGGGGTGTGTCAGAGAGTTTTTTATAAAAGATGGTGAAGAAAAGTCTACAGCATTTTATACCGAAGGTGACCCTGTCAATTCGTTTACCAGTTCTACTAATAAAAGTCCATCAAAGCTAAATTTAATATGTGCTGAAGATTGCCTTTTAACAGTTAGCAATGGGGCATTGGAACAAGAAATGTGCCGTCTTATTCCAAGATTGGAATCTATTATCCTCGCTGAGGTTGAGAAAAATTCCGGAAAAGCCCAGGATGAATTAGCACGATTCATCATTTCTTCCCCAACAGAACGATATTTATATTTGCTGGAAACAAAACCTCAACTAATAAACCGAATACCACAGCATCAGATTGCAAGTTATCTCGGTGTAACCCCCGAGTCATTAAGTAGAATACGGAAGCGGGTTGCATCAAAACTAGCTCATTCTAGTGTTAAAAATGTTTAAGCGCGCTTTGCGCCCTTTCCATAAAAGCCAAACAGCCAACGCAAGCTCTCCCACAGCCATAGGAAGACTAAGAAACATTTCAGCTTTGGCTATCTGATCATTGTATTTTGGTGCAATCAAATAACAACTATGGATTAGCAGGTAACTTATGGCAGCTGTAAATAGTAAGTAGATAAGTATCTTCGGAGCACTTTTCGATTGTAGGATTAGTAGCGCAAGTAAAAGCAAATGAACCCCAAACACGATCAAGCCAGCAGACCACATGCCATAGAATGAATTTATTAACATAATGGTCCTCTGGGCCTGAAGTATGTCAACTGTTATTGAATGCTCAGTTCCATTAATTTCCATTTGCACAACAATGAGATTCCAAATGGCAAAGACCAAAAGGCAAACGTAACCAATCCGTAAGCAAGCAGTAGCCATTGAAAGGTTTTTATTGGTTGACCTATACAATTCAAAAAAACCTTTGGCCACCAGCACATCGAGAAAGACAATTAAAACCCAGGAATATACACCAAAATTAAACAAGCGCTTTGCGGTCGCAATATTATGAAATGTGGCAATTGGGTCATCCTTCACTACAAGACCTTCCAGTACATAACCATACGAAAAACCTGCAGCTACTGCCATTACAATAAGAGATAAACCGGTAATTCGAGCAATTTTGTGTTGATCTATATAAGTTGTCATTAACTTCAAGGTCTTAATTTATGTAGTAGATTGTCCTTTGTCTCTGGAATCAATTGCACAGGGTCATGGTGCTGGTTGGTCAAAGGAGTAGTTCTCGTCAAAATAAACAGCATCTCATCTATCGCTTAAGTTGGATGCCATTGTTTTGCCCTGCCACCTCCATGCTTTCCATGCTATAAAAGCCGTTGTTCCAATTTCTATTGTGCTAAAGAATATAAAGTAAGCGGTAGGTGTACCTATCAATGTAGCCATCTGTACCAGTGTCATTAACAGACCAGCTGTAATGTTCAATACACGATTAGGTTTGAATGATAAAAGACGGCACAATACCACCATGGCTATTGGAATTTCCATCAGTATCGATGCGGTTAATAAAAAACCTTGCGATATTTCCATACCACCAACAGTACCTGACAGAAATTGGCCAAGTAAGTTGGCATCCATCAAACCTACAATATCGCAATAGAGATAATTTAGGATAGCAAATAGCCATAGCATTGAAAGCACCTTATTTGTTTCTAGTTTCTCCATTTTATTAGTTCGTTATTAGAAATACACTCTGTACATCAAGTTTGGAAACGCACCAATGGGCGTTAAGTAGCCGATGGAGTTGGGTTTTTCGGAATCATAATATTCTGAAAGCCGGGGTTTGTTATTGGTAAGATTATCAATGTTCAAAAACAATTCATGTGTGGACTTTCGCTTGTCCCACTTATAGCTCAATGAGAGGGTAATAGTATAGATGTCATCCAGATAGTTTTCGTAAGCACGGGTATCATCATAATAACGATTGTTGTCAGGATCGACTGCCAGGTTGCCTTCGTTATCACGTAGCAAGGGAATTATTCTTCGACCACCACCGGCAAAAATCTTTGTGTTTACAGCAAATGTTTGATTCTTCTTACTACCCCAACGAGTAAATTCCTTTCCGAAAAGAAAATTAATAAGGTAGTTACTGTTGAAGGATGTATTTCGTTTTACACCATCTAAAGCTCTATAAGTAGATTGAAACACAGATGAGTTAATCAAATAGTAATATCCTTTCGAGAATGTTTTTTCAAGAGTGAATTCTATTCCGTAGTTCTCGCCTGTTCCCTTATTTACTAAGTCCACATAGCGTATGCTAAGATTTTCATTAATAGTAGAATACGAACTTACAGGGTCATTTTCTACTGGCAAATTATATAGGTCCTGATAATACAACTCCACCTTTGTTCGGATTTGTCTTTTAATTGACGTTTCGTAACCTAACACTACATGATGTGCCTTCAGCAAGTCCAAATCTCGATTAGGCTCAACCACAGTTCCATCAGGCATGGTAACCTTCGCAAAGTAGTTATGAATACTTTCCATGGTGCTGTGCATACCATAACCTAAGCTTAAAGCATGATTATTGTTCACTTGCCACCTGGCTGCCATGCGTGGCTCAAACGTACTTTTGTTATTCAGCAGTACGTTCATGTTATGTACACCTGCCACGATGGAAACCTGATTATTGAGGCGATGTTTCCAATTTATAAAATTGCGCCACGTTTTAATTTCTTCATTAAAGTTTGCAAGGGGCTGCCATGTACCTATATCATCGATTACTTTACGGGCATCAAAACGCTGGTTCATCAGGGCATACTTAGAGCCAACCTGAAGTGTGTTTCGAGGATTCAACTTTTGGTTGTAGGTCAGATTTATCCGATAGCTACTATTAGTAAGCTTACTGTTAAAATTGTCGCGTGCATGAATGAGCTGGCCATTTTGCTTTAATGCCTCGAATACGTTGTCATTAATACCCTCCTTTGAAAATGCCAAGGTGGTATTTAGGTAGCCGTCCCTTGTAACATAGTATATATGGTTTATACCGGTATTAATCAAATGCGAATCCTTACGATAATCCTCGGTGATGTCATCTTGCCTACCTCGGTCGTTGGGGGTTAGCCAGATACCAGGGTTTACATCCTTAAACGCAATGCTACTGGAGCCCAATAGTCCAAATATTGAAAATGTACCCACTTTGGCTGTTGGTAATACAAAATTGAAGGCACCATCCTGAAATGAAGGAATGCCCCCAATATTGTCAAGCAAACCCAGCTTGCTAACTAGTCCTATGGTTGTGAACCTGTAGTTCATAAGAAATGAACCTCTGTAATCTTTCCTAAAAGGCCCTTCGAGTGTTACATCTGTTCCTAGAATTCCAACCCCTGCAATACTCTCATATTTCTCGTTATTGCCCTTTCTTAACTTTACATCGTAAACACCTGAAAGTGCATCGCCAAACTCGGCAGGAAAAGCACCCGTATAGAAATCGGACGTAGCCAGAATGTTGTTATTCAAAGCACTGATTCCGTTTGTGCCAAGTCCACTCGGGTCGGCAAAATGGTTGGGGCTGGATATTTCTACTCCTTCTAATCGCCATTGTAAATACTTAGGGGAATTTCCTCTTACAATAATATCAGCGCTGCCATCTTGAGAGTTATTTACTCCAGCGAAGTTTGATAATATCCTTGCAGGGTCATTGAATCCACCAGCATAGCGAGTTGTTTCTTCCGAGGATATCGACCTCGTACTAATAATAGCCATTTCATCTACTGGTTCACCAGCGTTAATAGCTTTCACAAGAACCTCCTGAAGTTCTATTACCGACTCTTGTAGGAATGTATTAACTATAGTTTCTTTACCTGAAATAACTTGGATATCTGGAATTGTTATGGTTTCGTATCCAACATAAGAAATCTTAAGTGAGGTACGCCCAACGACAACGCTTCTTAAGACAAACTCACCCTTGATATCGGTAGTAGTACCTACAATAGGATCAGTATTCAATATTATCACCTGCACGCCCACTAAGGGTATCTTGCTGTCAGCGTCTAATACAGTTCCACGTAGCGTCTGGCTTTGTTGTTGTCCGAAAGCCTGACTAATAATAAAAAATGCAATCACCGAATAATAAAGTTTTGCCTTCATTTGTAGTAAATATTTTAACAAAGGTGGAAATGGATATTCCCAGTTTTCATTGACTTTTGGTAGGAAAGAACATAAATGGAAATAGTAACTTTTACATTTCTTGACGAAAGTCAATGAATGGGAAGGCAGTAACGATGATGTTTGTAAATACAATAGGTGGTTGAAAACATAGGTAGGCCTTTAAGAATGCTTAAACCCATAACATCAGCGCCCATACCGTCATTCTAAAACAACATGAAAATCAGTCACACTATATTAAAGAGAATCCATTACGTATCGGGGTTAATAATTTCAACATTTGCTGCACTTCATTTGTACAATCATGTTTGTGGCATTTTAGGAGCAGATAAGCATATTGAAATAATGAACTCGTTACGAGTTGTCTATCGAAACATTTTTTTTGAAACAATTCTATTGATTGCAGTAACAGTTCAAATACTTTCGGGATTAACGTTTTTTATAGCCAAGAAAAGAACCACAACATCAGGCTTTGATAAACTGCAACTATGGTCAGGGCTCTACCTGGCAATCTTTTTTATTATCCATGTGGGCGCAGTATTCGTTGGGCGATTTTTGCATCTTGACACTAACTTTTTCTTTGGCGTAGCTGGGTTAAATACATTTCCAGTCAATTTGTTTTTCATCCCTTACTATGCACTCGCCATTATTTCGTTCTTTGGGCATATCGCCTGTATTCATAATACAAGAATGAAACGTACCGTTCTTGGGTTAACACCAGATCAACAATCAAAAACAATTTTGTTATTGGGTGTTTGCTTAACGCTTGTCATATTCTACGGACTTACAAACCGTTTTAAAGGAGTTGAAATTCCTGAACAATACAAAATACTTATCAGCAAATGAAAGTGCTTAATATTCATAAAAGGGAAATTAACCAACCTAAGAATGAACTTGTCAAGTTGTTTAGGACTTTGGCATCAGAGAATGATATGATGTTAGCAACCGACAAGTGGTCGCCCATGAAATTGGATCAAGGCCTACAGGTTGGTTCAAAAGGTGGGCACGGACCGATTAAATACTCTGTAATTGAATACGAGCCCGAAGGGTCTATTACATTTCAATTTGACTTGAAAGGCTTTAATGGTTTACACCAATTTGAATTGAAAGAGGTAGGCTCAGATTTAACGGAGCTATCGCATATCATTGATATGACAACGACAGGTGCTGCAACCTTAAAATGGACTATAGCGATTAGATGGTTGCACGATGCTTATATAGAAGATGCATTTGATAAGGTAGAAAGCCATTTTACTAATAAAAAGAAAAATAGCAAATGGAGCTTATGGGTAAAGCTTTTACGGGCATTAATGAAGCCCTTCAACAAATCATTTCAAACGATTTATAATTCAAAAGGACTATGAAGGCCGTTAATTGTTAAAAGAAACTTATCAAATAAAATATACTAACAACAATCTATGAAGGTTCTACTTGTTCTCAAACTGACTCTGGCACTGCTGTTTAATTCCCTGGCAGCTATGGCACAAAAAAGTGATACTATCCAAATAACTTCTGAACACGTAAACGCTAAAGAATTGCGTGAGGGTACCCATCGTTACCTTGTTTACGCGAAGATGAAAAAAGATGGTAACCGGATCCTAACACAATTTTGGACAAGAACGATTTCAAGAACTTCGTATAATGGAGTTTCTGCCATTGAAATCAATCAGGAATGGGAAGATAAAGACAGTGTTATACACACTGTTAAATCGATTTGCAGTGCTAAAACGTTGCAACCATTTTACCACAAATCATGGTGGAAAGTTCAGGCGAAAAATAATTCACCTCTAAAAACGGTAACTGAAACAAGTGTTGATTTCTTAAATAGAACGATTGTTTATAACGGTGAAGAACTAAGTGATTCTGATACGGTAAAACGGTTAAAAATGATTTGGAACAGTTACAAGTCATCACAAGACAAGTTTTTCCTGAATTGGCATTTGGATTTGGAGACTTTTCCACTATTACCGTATAAAGACGGAGCTGTATTCAGTATACCATTTTATGATCCTGGAACACCATCAGGGTTGCAGAATGTTATATACACTGTAAAAGGTTCGGACAAGCTGATCGGGTACGATGATCAAAAAATTGATTGCTGGTTATTAGTGCATAAGAAAAGCGGGAACAAGGAAGTTTTTTGGATAAGTAAGAAAACTAGAGAGGTGCTTAAATTAGAGCAAGAGATTAACGGAAGATTCTACCGCTACAAAATCAAAATGGGATTCAGTATTTAGGTTGTACCACAACACTTCAATCGAACTTTACTATATGGATTTCAATCATTCAAATAATGAAAATAGCCTTGTTACTTTCGTTGCTTCTGTTAGAAGACGGATACTATTTCAGCTGCTGGTAATTTATTCACGATATCTAGTCGGAGGAGCATTTGTATTTGCAAGCTTCAAAAAAATTAAGGGCAATCGGTTTACTGCTTAAAGTGGTGAGTATGAACCCATAAACTCGCTTTATCATTTTTTTGAAACCATGTACCAGTCTGGTTTATTTTGGAGATTTATAGGGCTTGTTCAATTGGTTGCAGGTGCTTTATTAATGACGCAACGATTTTCCTTCCTTGGGGCTTTGATGAACTTGCCAATTTTGTCGTGTGTTTTTGTTATTACCATTTCATATGATTTTAACAACACACCTATTATTACAGGATTAATGCTTTTAGCTAACATTTTCTTATAATTCTGGGATATTAATCGCCTTAGAGTGTTCTTGAATAAATTACCATTACCCGAAACTGTGAAGCGCATGGAGACAAATATAATTTGGGAAGCTGGTGGGGTGGCTTTGTTGTTATTTACATCTGCTTACAGGATTTCTACAGATAATTACAATCCAATATTGTGGTTTATTACGTGTTCCGTCATTGGCCTTTCAATCTTATTGATTGGATATACTAAAGGTCTTCTTAATGGCAAATAGTGCTTTTAATCGATTCTCATGCATAAAATTGCCTATAAAATTTATTGTTAAGTTCAAGAAAATTACATCCTAAAAGTAAAATGAAAATTGCCCTATTAACGCTTGGAACACGTGGAGATGTTCAACCTTATGCGGTTCTTGGACAAGCGCTTAAACAACGAGGCCATGATGTAACGTTATCAACTGCGAAGAATTTTGAGGAGCTAGTAAAGTCGTATGGAATAGGATTTATTCCTGTTGAAGCGGACTTCCAAGAAATGGTGAACTCCGAAGACGGTAAGAAAATGTTGAAGGGTAATCCGATTACGATTTTCCGGAATATAAAGAAGTGGGTTTACCCGGTAATTGCGGATTCGTTGGTAAAATTTTATACGCTCGCTAAGGAAAGCGATATTGTTCTATATCATGTAAAGACATTGGCAGATTGTTTTGCAGATCAGTTTCCAGAGAAAATGATTCGGACCAACGTATTGCCAATTATCGAGAAGACGTCAGCGTTTGCAAATCCTTCATTTAGCGGGTTACCCATTCCTCGCTTTTTGTACGGGTTAACATACACACTGTCAACCTTCAGTATCAAACTTCTGTCGAACCCAATCAGGCAGTTCCGTGCAAAATTTGGGCTGAAAAAAAAGTTTACAATGCCCCCGGTAAAAAATGTATATGGTCTTAGTCCAAGTTTTCTACACGTGCCCCACGATTATCCGGAACATTCAACATTTACAGGTTTCTGGTTTAGCGAATCAAAGGAAAAACTACCACAGGATCTTTTGGATTTTATTCAAGCGGGTGAACCACCATTGCTAATAACGTTTGGAAGTATGGCATTTAAAATTAAATTCAACTTGCAGGATACTATTATTAAAGTTACTGATCAGTTAAAATCCAGAGTGATTTTAGTGAAAGGTTGGGGCTTTGACCAAACTGAAAAACTAGATACAAATCCAAAAATTAAAGTGATAGCGTCAGCCCCTTATGATAAACTTTTTCCGTTAGTTAAAGCCGTTATACACCATGGAGGAATAGGAACAACAGCAGAATGTTTGAGAGCTGGGAAGCCCTTTATGGTGTGTCCTGTACTTTATCCGGTAGGTGACCAACAGTTTTGGGGTGACCAAGGATATAAAGCAGGAATCGCTGTCAAGCCCACACCAATTACCAAAATGACTGAGCAGAACTTTTTGACTAGTGTTAAAGAGTTATTGAAAAATGAAAACCTTTATGATAACGCGCGAAAAATGAAGTTGAGGCTTGACTTGGAAAACGGTTTAGAACATACTATAAATGAAATTGAAAGCTATTGCAACGCTAAGTAGTATTTAATAGTAGGTTCTATTAAGTAAAGAATGCACAGTTAACGGTATTTATTCTCGATATTGATGGAAATCGCCAATTCTATATTACTAAAACGGCCTGTTATAATGGAGTATGTAAAATCGTATGGACAAGAACAGAGTTAATACTTCTTCGATACGCACACACATTGCCTGGCCGCACATTCAACCCACATACAAAGCCAGCCAATAAGTGTGCTCAGTTTGAGTACACGGACAAAGTAGTAAAAGAAAAATGCCCCACCGCGCGACTGAATAAAGAGAAGTGTAACATTAACGAATGGCGAAAGACAAGGCTACGAATGAAGTGCGGAGAAGGGCCCTACAGCTACCAACAAAATGTTTGCGCAATGGTGCGGTGACGTGTAAGTTCAAAGTGTTATCTTCGTTCAACGTTTGGTTTCGGGGACAGGACGCGGCTTCGAAATCGCACCACTGCGCAAACACAAACGTTGGCGGTAATGCTTCACGACAAATTAGAGACCTATGACATGTGACACTACATTCGGACTCGGGGACATTAGCGACCTGATTAGCATTTTGACACCATTGGTTCTGCTGCTTTGGTTTTATTACTCACAACGACAAGTTCTTTCAAACAGCTATTTTACTGAGTTGGGTGGAATATATGCCGGGTTTACAACCCCGAAAGTACAGGCGCCTCACAATGGACAGATGCATGCCGGGATAATAATGAACATAAGAAGCGTTGACACAAAAGGTTTTTTTAAGGGAGACTTTGACTATGCTGAAACAGAGAGCTACACTCAAGGTGGACAGCATTTGTTCGGAAACGTTACAGACGGAGTTTATTCATTTTTTGGTGACATCGACTTTGAACTATACAGAAATAAAAAGAGACATCCATTTAAATTAAAAGAGAACAGGATTTATAATGGAAATCTCTACATCGTGGACAGAATGGATTTTCAATTGGAGAATTACAAAATAGAAGACTATTTAGTTGCAGAGTATTCTATCGAACATAGACGAGAAATGGAAATACTAATATTTACCGTTCGAAAAGTCTATAAACCAGGCAGTCAAACATTTCCCGACAACTTTGTTTTATATAAAAGTAGCGGACTGAGTTTTGAACCTTATAATAACTTAAAAACAATTGTATTTCCTCGAACAAGAGTTGACCAATGATGCACTACCTTTAAAAAAGCAATACTAAAATATGCGGGTTCAAACAAAAAAGATAATAGCAAGGGAATTTTTGGTGACTATTGGTTGCATTTTAGTTTCATTATTATATCTCATTGGGACTGTTATTTATAATTATACACTCGAATCGCAGAAAAGCAATATTTCAAGTGAACTCCGTAATAGAACTAACCTTAAGGACTCCCTTTTAGAATCATATGAATGGCTATACTCAGAAGCAAATAACAAAGGTGTAGGTGAAAAACTATTGAAATCTATTTATGAAAGCCACAAACTATCCAAGAAGGGTACTTACGAGGAGTTTAAAGCGGACATGAATGACAAAGAAATTCGTGCTCGCGTTACTGACAAATATTTGACATCAAATGTTAGTGGTAAATGGGACAGCATTTGGAATAAAGACTTTAAAGATGCTCTTCTAGTTATTGGGTTTAAAGACGGTGAATCTTTTAACTCTTACATTAATAAGAATATGGATAATGAAGACAAACAATATTACAGGATAGAAAGACTAAACGAGGAGATTAAGACTTTAAACCAAGAATCTACAACTATTGAGGACAAACAAATCGACTACGATGAACGCATTGAATCAACACTAGCTATTCTATTTATACTTGGAATAATCAGTTTTCCTATTCGATATTTTTATTATGCAATTATTTGGAGCTGGCGGACTTTATATCAAAAAGAATAATTAATAATTGAGCTACGATATAAAGTGAGGACAAAAGATCGAGTAGGTAAAGGGGAGTTTCACCCCTAAACCTCTCTCAGAACCGTGCTTGATAGTCTCCCATCACACGGCTCCTCATGATCAAGATCACGGAGTAAAACCATGTTGCCACATC
>Ga0075163_10012539_pt1 | contig 11037 bp, 8 predicted proteins | sample JI1023141ADNA_FD_71478 | JGI IMG/M metagenome (GOLD analysis project Ga0075163, IMG submission 71478) | Wastewater effluent complex algal communities from Wisconsin, to seasonally profile nutrient transformation and Carbon sequestration -... | ecosystem: Engineered > WWTP > Effluent > Algae...
GGTCTTTTTCGCTTCCTTCGGCATCGAGCTCACGCTCGGCAGTGTCTCGGTCATCACTGACCTTCCTCGCCAACCTCGTTGGCGTGTCGAGCCAGTTACACCGTTTATCGGACAGTCTCCACCAAGGTCACCCTTGAAAGCCCACCACTCCATGGGGCGCAGTCCGAACGCGTAGCCTTGGCGGAACCTTGAGCGCGGGCTGCGGGGACGAGTGGATAGGAAACAAGTGGAGACCAGGGACGATTACCACGAGGTGCGCTCATTCAGCTACAACGCCCGGCTCGCCGAGTCGATAGAGACCCGATGGCAGGATCGATGGGCGAGCGAAGGTACGTTCCGTGCTCCCAACCCGATCGGTGACCTCTCCGGGGATTCGGCTGCCGTCGCGAAGCCGAAGAAGTTCATCCTCGACATGTTCCCCTACCCGTCGGGGGCGGGATTGCACGTCGGACATCCGCTTGGATACATCGGCACCGATGTGTACGCGCGCTACCTGCGTATGACCGGCCACAACGTGCTCCACACCTTGGGCTTCGACGCGTTCGGCCTACCTGCCGAGCAATACGCCGTCACCACAGGCACCCACCCGAGGGTGACTACCCTCGCCGCGATCAACAACATGCGTCGGCAGCTGCATCGCCTCGGACTTGGCCATGACGACCGTCGGTCTGTGTCCACGATCGACCCCGGCTACTACAAGTGGACACAGTGGATCTTCATCAAGATCTTCAACTCGTGGTTTGATACGGGTCTCCAAGCCGCGCGCCCGATCGCCGACCTGATCGCCCAGTTCGAATCAGGTGAGCGGCAGGTCCCCGACACCGACCGCCCCTGGGGTGAACTGACTGCCTCGGAGCGTTCCGATGTGCTCAACCTATACCGCTTGGCTTACCGATCGGACTCCCCGGTCAACTGGTGTCCCGGTCTCGGCACGGTCCTGGCGAACGAGGAAGTGACGTCCGAAGGTCGCTCCGAGCGCGGCAATCTCCCGGTGTTCAAGGCGAGGCTCTCACAGTGGAAAATGCGGATTACCGCCTACTCAGACCGACTGATCGACGATCTAGATGACCTCGACTGGCCCGATCCCATCAAGATCCAGCAACGCAACTGGATCGGTCGCTCCGACGGTGCGGAGGTCGCTTTCGCGATCGGCGAGCACTCTGTAGACGCATACACGACCAGGCCTGACACGCTTTTTGGCGCCACCTATCTGGTGCTCGCACCCGAGCATCCTTTGGTGGAATCGATCGTCGCCGCCGAGTGGCCCGAGGGTACCGATCCCTCGGTGACCGGAGGCTGCGAGACCCCGTTCGAGGCCGTGGGTGCCTACCAGGCGCGTGCCGCGTCACGTTCCGAGCGTGAGCGTCAGACCGAGGTCAAGGATAAGACCGGAGTGTTTACGGGCGCGTTCGCGACCAACCCCGTCAACGGAGCCGCCCTCCCGGTGTTTATCGCAGACTACGTCTTCATGGGCTACGGGACCGGGGCCATAATGGCCGTTCCTGCACACGATCAGCGCGACTTTGAGTTCGCGCGTGCGTTCCGGCTGCCGGTCAACAACGTCCTCGCACTTGAGGAGGGCTGGTCCCAGGACACCGCGGACTGGGACGAAGCGTTCGTGCCGGACACCGGGAGCCTCGTCAACTCGGCCAACGAGTCTGTGTCGCTCGATGGCCTCGATATCCACGAAGCCAAGCAACGAATCACCTCGTGGCTTGAGTCTCACGGCGTTGGGCGGAGCGCCGTAACCTACCGGATGCGCGACTGGCTGTTCAGCCGCCAGCGCTACTGGGGTGAACCCTTCCCCATCGTCTATGACAAGGACGGCGTCGCGCACGCGCTGCCGGAGTCGATGCTGCCGCTTGAGCTCCCTGATGTCGATGACTACTCGCCGCGCCTGTTCGATCCGGAAGACGCGGAGAGCGTTCCCGAGGCGCCCCTAGGACGCGACGTCGAGTGGGTTAACGTGACTCTCGACCTGGGCGATGGTCCCCGGCCTTACCGCCGAGAGACCAACACCATGCCTAACTGGGCCGGCTCCTGCTGGTACGAACTGCGCTACCTCGATCCAATCAACGACAAGGCGCTGGTTAACCCGGAGGTCGAGCTCTACTGGATGGGTCCCCGGGAAGGTATGCCGCGCGGCGGTGTGGACCTCTATGTCGGTGGCGCCGAGCACGCGGTACTGCATCTTCTCTACGCCCGTTTCTGGTCGAAGGTGCTCTTCGACCTGGGACACGTCTCCTCGAGCGAGCCGTTCCACAAGCTCTATAACCAGGGGATGATCCAGGCGTTCGTCTACCGCGACAAACGGGGGGTCGCCGTCCCTGCCGATGAAGTCATTGAGGTCGACGGGACCTACTTCCATGATGGCGAGCCCGTTTCCAAGACCCTAGGAAAGATGGGTAAGTCACTTAAGAACACGGTCGCCCCGGACGAAATCTTTATAAACTTTGGAGCCGACACCCTGCGCCTCTACGAGATGGCGATGGGTCCGCTCGACGTCTCACGGCCCTGGGAGTCCAGGGCCGTGATCGGCCAACACCGTCTGCTTCAGCGGATCTGGCGCAACATCGTCGACGAGTCGACAGGAGAGGTGGTGCTGACCGACGCTGAACCGGACGCGGACACCTATCGACTGCTCCACCATACGATCACCGACGTTACGCGGGAGATGAATGACCTCCGGTTCCACATCGCAATAGCGAAGCTCACCGAGCTCAACAACCACCTGACCAAGGCAGCCAAGCCGGTACCGCGGTCGGTTGCCGAGCCCCTGGTGCTCATGCTGGCTCCCTTGGCGCCGCACATCGCGGAGGAAATGTGGGCTCTGATGGGTCACGACTCAACGATCACCTTCGCAGAGTTCCCCGTCGCCGACGCCGGTGTGGGTCTCGGCGAGAAGGTGTCGTGCATGATCCAGGTCAACGGCAAGGTCCGCTCCGTCATCGACGTGGATCCCGACATCACCGCAGAGGAGCTGGAGCAGTCCGCCTTAAGGATAGAGCGGATCCGAGCGCTGGTCGACGGCTGCGAGCTGGCGAGGGTCGTGACTCGGGCGCCGAACGTGGTGAACATCGTTGTCCGAAAGCACTAGCAACTTTCGCCCTGAGGCGTCACGCACGGTCGTCTTCGTTGGGGCCTTCGACCCTATGCACCGCGCGCACGTGCAGAAGGCGACCCTGGCTGCGCGCCTGGCCCGGGCCACCTGCCTGGTCATGCCGATCGCGAGGATCCCTCACAAACCCGAAGCGGCCGACATTGAGGTCCGACTGGCGATCATCCGTGCACAGTTGGCGGCGGTGCCACAGGTCCACGTGGTCGAAGAGTGCCCCGAACTGCACAGCGAGAACTACATGTTCGAGTTGGCCTCGAAGCCCGGAGATGAAGTCTTTTCTCTGCAGGGGTGTGATTCCTTCAACAACATCGCAGAACTCACCTGCGCTGCGAACATCCTTAATCGGACCACGGTGATCGTTGCAGCCAGGGATGGTTACGCGCTCGGGGACGTCAATGCCGTCACCCGAGGCCATGCCCACTACAAATCGGCGAAGTCCCTCGACCCGCGCCTAGATCCTTCGGATCCGGCTGTTAGAATCCTCGACGTGTGGCACAACCTTGCCGATTCACGCTATGGGGTGATTTACGCGGCCCTGGGTGACCTCACGTTGTCGTCCCAGACGTTGCGGTCCACTGAGATCGGCCAAGCCCCAGATCTCACCGCGTTCTTCACTGACCCTGCTATCGAGTTGATCCGCGAGCACTACGTGGGCCGAAAAGTTTTGCCATGATTTCCAGCCTTTTTCAAGCACACGACCGAGAGTTCGTCATCGGACTGCCCTACTGGCATCCATTGTGCCCGCTGCATCCCGGTCACGCACGGATTTATGTCCTTGCCGATCTGATCGCCAAGCACCTACGCCACGCGGCGGGCGGCAGCACTCGCGTGGTGACGCCCTACGGTTCGCACTACAGCGGGAGCACCGCCGCGAAGTGGATTGACATCCTGCAGTCGGACGGCGATCAGCGCGAGGCGCTGTGGAGACTTCTGGCCCGGTATGGCGTCGCCGACGACGTCGTTGCTGAGTTCGCCGCACCCGAGGACATCCTCGATCACTTCACCGATCAGATTATCGACAACCTTCGGGACATGCAGTGCGACGTCCCCGAGCCGGTCCTGCGCACCATAGACCCGGACTATGCGGCATTCGTACGTGAGACCTTTGATGAGTTGGAGCGGCGTGGGGCGCTGGTCGTCAAAGGTACGCAGGCATCTCTCGACTACAATTCGTTCCTGGACGAGGCTCTTGAGCAGACGCGCGCGACTCAGATCTTCAGCCACGGCAACGCGGAGATCCTCAGGGTCGGCATCAGGGCCAACGTTGACAACCGGCGAAATCGCGAGGACTACTTCGTCGATATCTTCCAGCCAGAGGGAACAGGCGGCCACCGCACGCTGAGCGTGAACCTTCGGGGAGTTCCCTTGGATCCCATGCACGACAGCCTCCTCTACGACGTCTACAACAGCCGGACCCACGCGTTCGAGCTGCCGGTCGACCTCTTCTTAGCCGAGGACCACCTGTCCACGTGGTTAGGTCGCAAGACCTTCGCCGAGTGCATGCTCCTCGAGCCGACCCAGCGCACGCGGAGCTACTTCATCCTCGGCAGCGGCATGTTCAACGGGCGGCACATGAGCTCCTCCAAGGGCAACGCGATCTTCCCCTCGGAACTTGCGAAGACCTACGGGCCGCGCGCGGTGCGCGTATACCTACTACTAATGGGACATCCGCTCAACGTCTTCAACGTCTCCGGAGAGACCTACTCCCAAGCCGTGGAGGCTGCGGCTCGAGGTGTTCGTCGACTCGACGCGGCGGCTTGGCGTCTACAGGGCCTTCGACGTTCCATGCCCGTTGAAGGGGACGGGAGCGACCTGGTAGGCGTGTTTAGCCGACGTCTCGAGGATGCCTTCCAGTCCTGCAGCCTGGACCGCTACGCACAGATTGCCGTGTTCGAGCTCCCTCGCGCGCTCAACAGAATCGAAACGTCCAACGAAGAGCTAGAGGTATTCGTCCGCCGGGTCCGGGACTGCGTCACAGGACTTCCGGAAGACGAGCGGCCATGAGCGACTTGGCAGCTGTCTTCGACGAGTTCACGCGTTTCGCCACCCCGTTGGGTTACACCGAAGCGTGCCGCTTCCTGGCCTTCGATGATGGCAGGTGGACCGAGTTCGACGACTACCTCGACCTTCTGCGCCAGGCCCTCTCGGAGGCCCGCGCCCGAACTGTCGGCGACGGGCTCATTGGTGTCGACCTCGCGTGCGGCGAGTATGCGTGGCTGGCTCGTCACTTCCGGGACGAGTTCCGGCTCCTCCATCTGCTCGACATGTCAGAGGCAGCGATGGCAGCAACTAAGTCCTTGTGCGACGCAAATACCCGGTTCGTGCTCGGTGATGCCAGCGTCACGCTGACGTCGCTAAGTGGTGTCGATTTCCTCTACGCCGGCTTCTCGTTCTACCGGCCGTTCGTGCGTGGTGTCGCGAACTGCCTCTCGGCCACCGGCAGCTTCCTGGTCATGGTTCCCATCGATGGCGACGACCTGCGGTGGCGCGAGAGATTCTGTGGTCGCACGGTGGCGGAGCGCGGCCGCGAACTGGCGCAGGTCGAGGAGGAACTGCGCGTCGACTTTGAGTTGGTCAGTGACCGATACACCTTCCACTGGCGGTTCGCGGAGGACGAGGTCCCCACCGTCGTTGCCGCGATGGCGGCGGTGTGCTTCGGATGGGAGGGGCTGACTCCCCAGCGGATGAATGATCTGGACACCGTCAGACGTTCACTTGTGGGTAGAGTCTCCGAGGGCGACTTCGTCCTGAGTCAGGAGGCTCAAGTCTGGCGCGGTCGGCGTAAGGAGGCGTGATGAGGATCGACGAGCCGACTACCTTCCCTCGCTTTGTTGACGTCGAGCCGTTCGACCCGTGCAACCTCAAGTGCGCGTTCTGCTTCGGTCCGGACTTCGTGACGCTACGCAATAAGCCCCACCCGCCGGCGGTCTGGCGAGAGACCTTCACCCAGTTGGCTGCTCGAGGGGTGGAAGGCATCGTGGTCTCGGGTGGCGAGCCGACCATGTATCGCGGCAAGGAAGGGCACGAAGAATTCACCATCGTAACCCTGCTGGCCGCCGCCAAGGAACTCGGGCTTCGGACGACGATGTCCACAAACACGACTGCGCCGGACGTGCTGCGTGCATCCGCACCCTTCCTGGACTGGGTGGCCATCCCCCTCGACGCAATATCTCCCGGAACACAGCAGAAGGTGCGCGGATTCGTCACGAGCCCGTCCACGCTAGACAGCCTGGTAACGGATCTGCGCGCGTCCAACCCGAGCCTGCGGGTCAAGCTCGGCTCGGTCGCCACTGCTTGGAATCTGCCAGACATCGTCGAGCTCGGCGAGGAACTGGCCACTGGTCACGTCGCTGTCGACACCTGGAAGATTTATCAATTCGCGGCACGACGGATGGCGCTGACACGGGGGCTGGCGGACTCGCTACGCATCACCGACTCGGAGTTCGCCGACCTCCGGTCAAGGGTTGACGATTTCCTCCGGGGCCGCACCATTCCCTTCCGGATTACGTGGTCATCGCTCAACGACCGCAGCGGTGCCTACCTCTTCGTTTACAGTAACGGCGAGCTCGTCATTCCAAACCTCTTGAACGGTCAGGACGACCACAGCGTGGGCAATGTCTTCGAGGAGGGGGCCCCGGCTCTGGACAGAGTGGTGGCGGACATTGCAATGCTCCAGTCGGTTGGCCACCTGCCCCGAGGGCACAACGACGAGAATTATCTCAGCACCTACTAGCGGCTTGTCCTTGAAGTATCTTTATGTTTGTGTGGGATAATGGGGGCATGGCGAACAAGACCGCGGCCCCGCTGCCGCTGCGTGTCGGTGACCGGGAGCGGTTGGAGACGATGACCCGGTCGACGACGTTGCCGGCAGGGCTGGTGATGCGGGCACGGCTGGTGTTGCTGGCTGCGGACGGAGTCGGGAATCAGGTGATCGCGGACCGGGTCGGGACCTCGCGGCCGACGGTGAATCTGTGGCGGGGCCGGTACGCGCAGCGGGGTATCGCGGGCTTGTCGGATGAGCCGCGTCCGGGTCGGCCGCGGAGCGTGGATCGGGCAGCGGTGATCACCGCGACGTTGACGCCGCCGCCGGCGAAACTCGGTGTCACCCACTGGTCCTCCCGCCTGTTGGGGGAGCAGTTGGGGATCGAGCACTCCACGGTCGCGGCGATTTGGGCCGAGTACGGCGTCAAGCCGTGGAAAGCGGAGACGTTCAAGTTCTCCACCGACCCGCAGCTGGCCGGCAAGGTCACCGATGTTGTTGGCCTGTACCTGAATCCACCGGAGAACGCGATTGTGTTGTGCCTGGACGAAAAGTCCCAGATCCAGGCGTTGGACCGGACCCAGAAGCTGCTGCCGATGCAGATCGGCCATCCCGAGCAGCGCACCCACGACTACCGCAGGCACGGCACCGCAACCCTCTTCGCCGCCCTCGAGGTCGCGACGGGCACGGTCACCGGGCTGACCAAGAACCGCCACCGCCACCAGGAGTTCCTGGTCTTCCTCAAACACCTTGCCCGGGCCTACCCCGACGCCGAGTTGCACCTGATCATGGACAACTACGCCACCCATAAACACGCCAAGGTCAAGGAATGGCTCGCGGACAACCCGCGGATCCACGTGCACTTCACCCCGACGTCCGGGTCGTGGCTCAACCTGGTCGAGGTCTGGTTCGGCATCATCGAACGCCAAGCGATCCACCGCGGCACCTTCACCTCAGTTCGCGACCTGATGACCAAGATCCGCGCCTTCATCACCGGCTGGAACGGAGGCTGCCACCCCTTCACTTGGACCAAACCCGCCGACACAATCCTCGAATCCATCGACCGGAAGCGTAAACATATCTCAGCGACGGCCCACTAGTGGTGTCGGCAAATGGGCATCTATTACGGGGCACACGATGCGCTAGTTGACGAAGGCTGCTGCTGCCTGCCGTGCGAAATCGTTTAGTAGCGGTAGGGCTGCGTCGACGGCACCCCTCGCGTCCCCGGCGATGAGGGGCGCACGCATGGTTTGCTCACAGCCCCTTATCGTCGGGCCCATCAGGCTTACGATCTTTGGGATGCTGAAGGCGTCGCCGAACACGAGTCGGGCAAGATACTCGTCGTCATCGATAAGCCGTCCTTTGTCGAACGTCCCGTGAATGACCAGGGCGAACTTCTCCTCACCCAGTTTGAGAGCGTTGCGGAGTTCCTTGTCCTCACGGTCGCCGGAAAAGGTCGTAGGCGGGCGGAGGAGCAGGTCCACGCCAAATACCGGAGCCTGGCTCCAGCTGTCCCGACTGACAAGCTGACTCGTGTTCGCGGCGGGCGCAAGGAAGGGGAATGGAGTGCGCCGACTGAGCTGGCGAGAGTCCTGCCAGAGTCTGAGGAGTCGCTGGGTGTCGAACGCCGTGCTGCCGTTGAGCCGGTCAAGGACGACCTCTTTCGACACGAGCTCTGGTTTCCACTCCAACGTGTCGTCCGCTCGCGCGGTGAAGAGGCGCAACGCCATCTTCTCCGCCTTGTCGGAGGCGCCGGGGAGGGCGCAGTCCATGAACGCGGGTTTGGTGATGCAACCATTAGTTCGGCGCGTGCCGTCCCTCAGCGCGATGCGAAGCAGGCGCTGCAAATCGCTGTAGGGGTTGGCCCATCTCGTCGGTTCGGCGTCGGTTCGGTCGCTCAACAAGAACCTCCCTAACCCGGATCGTTCACGGTTGTTGGGTGTGATCGGCGTGTGAGAGCACGGAAGTGCCTGTCCTGCAAGGGAAACTTGTGATTGCGACGTCCCAAGTTCTCCGAGTTGGAAGGGCACTCCGTAGGTGAAGCGTACTTCGTGGTCTGCTGGTCTGTCCGTGACTGGTGAGGGTGTCGGCGTGGGTGGGGACTGCTGTACGGATAGGTGACACCGAGTCTGTGGTGCCATGAGGTGCCACAGGAGAGGATGTGCACCATGCCCAAGCCGTATCCGAAGGAGTTCCGCGACGATGTCGTGCGCGTTGCTCGGCAGCGTGAGGAGGGGGTGACGATCAAGCAGGTCGCCAAGGACTTCGGGATCTCCGAGTCCTGTCTGACGAACTGGATCGCCGTCGCCGACCGGGAGGCCGGACCCGACCTGGCCCGACCGCTGCCGAGTCCACCGAGCTGCGCGAGCTCAAGCGCCGCAACCGGTTGTTGGGGCAGGAGAACGAGGTCCTGCGCCGCGCGGCCGCGTATTTGTCGCAGGCGAACATCGGCCCCAAAATGATATACCCGCTCGTCCGTGAGCTGGCCGCCCAGGACGCCCCGATCAGGGTGCCCGTAGCGGTGACGTGCCGGGTTCTTGAAGATCGCTCGCCAGCCGTACTACCGGTGGCTGGCCGCGCCGGTCACCGACGCCGACTGGACGGCGGCGCACCGCGCCAATGCCCTGTTCGACGCCCACCGCGACGACCCGGAGTTCGGGCACCGGCTGCTGGCCGATGAGGCTCGCGAGGCGGGGCAGGCGATGAGCGACCGGACCGCGTGGCGGCTGTGCTCGCGCAACGGCTGGTGGAGCACCTTCGGTAAGAAGCGCGCCAAGAACGGCAAGAAGCCCGGACCGCCCGCGCACGACGATCTCGTCGAGCGGGACTTCACCGCCGACGGCCCGAACCGGTTGTGGCTGACCGACATCACCGAGCACCCCACCGGGGAGGGGAAGCTGTACCTGTGCGCGGTCAAGGACGTCTGGTCTGGGCGGATCGTGGGCTACTCGATCGACGCGCGGATGAAGTCCCGCCTCGCGGTCCAGGCGCCCGAGAACGCCGTCGCGAACCGGGCCGCCTACGGCCAGGACGTGGCCGGCTGCATCGTGCACTCGGATAGGGGCTCGCAGTTCCGAGCCCGTAAATACTTGCGCGCGCTCGGGCGTCACAGCCTGGTCGGTTCCATGGGACAGGTCGGCACGAGCGCCGACAATGCCGCCATGGAGAGCTGGTTTCTCCCTGCTGCAGAAGAACGTCCTGAACCGGCGTCGCTGGGCCACCCGACAGGACCTGCGGATCGCGATCGTCACCTGGACCGAGCGGACCTACCACCGGCGCCGCCGACAAGACCGCCTTGGCCGGTTGACGCCCATCGAGTACGAGGCCACCATGGCCACAGCCGCCGCTCAAGCGGCCTAACCCAACCTGTCACCTATCCGTACAGCAGTCCCCACCGAGGGGTTGGGCCAGCAGTCCCGCGCCCATTAACGGTTCATCCCAAACCAGGATGTAGGTCCGGCGGCGCGGCGCTGAGGGGGTAGGCGTCGAGGTCTCCCGATGATGGAGGTTGTTCACGCCGTCCATCAGGAGGACCTCGACATGGTTGACGCTACCTTCGCCGCGCCCGATCTCACGACGTTCTGCCGCCTGGGCGAACTCGGGCTCGCTGTCACCGGGCAACTCCTTGAGCCTGAGCGTGCGGTGTTGGCGTGCCGGGTTGTCGATGATGATCGGTGGTGCCGCCGCTGCGGCTGCGAGGGAATGGTTCGAGACACAGTGATTCGCCGGTTGGCGCACGAGCCGTTGGGGTGGCGACCGATGACGCTGCTGATCTCGGTCCGTCGGTACCGCTGCACCGGATGCGGGCACGTCTGGCGCCAGGACACTGGTCGGGCCGCGGCACCTCGGGCGAAGTTGTCGTGGCGTGCCTTGCGGTGGGCGCTGGAAGGACTCGCGGTTCAGCATCTGACGGTGGCCCGGGTTGCCGAGGGTCCCGCGGTCAGTTGGGACACCGCCAATGACGCCGTCCTGGCCGAAGGCCAGGGTCCTGATCGAGGACCGCACTCGGTTCGACGGGGTCGCGGTGATCGGTGTGGATGAGCACGTGGTGCGCCACGAGGCGCTGTTGTTTCGGATGGAGGTGAGAGACCTACATCGCTTGGCCGTCGCAGCGGCTGGGTGAAGCTGGCGGCAGCCTGAACCGGGGAACGCCGGGGAG
>Ga0075163_10012540_pt1 | contig 11036 bp, 11 predicted proteins | sample JI1023141ADNA_FD_71478 | JGI IMG/M metagenome (GOLD analysis project Ga0075163, IMG submission 71478) | Wastewater effluent complex algal communities from Wisconsin, to seasonally profile nutrient transformation and Carbon sequestration -... | ecosystem: Engineered > WWTP > Effluent > Algae...
AGGATCCAAAGGTTATATTTAAAGCCCCGATGTCTGTAAACGCCAAGAATATCGAATGCACTATCGGCAGTGGCGATCCAAATAATTTTAAATGTTCTGCCGAATTCGAAATTGATGGAAAAATTCAAAAAAAGAAAATTCCAAACTCAAATGAGTTTTTCAAGTTTCTATCCGCCTACAAAGCCATAGCTATTAAAGAAATTATGATAGGAGCGACTCATTACGCTGCAAAAAACCTTAGCTGTTACTACAGTTTAGATAATCAGCCTTATTACAAATGTAATAGTGGGGTGGATGTGTTTTTCTAAAATAAAAAAGGGACCTTCCGGTCCCTTTTTTAATTAAATCTAAATTAAAAACCTTAATTACTGTCTTTCTACGTTGATAGAAATATCAGCAATTAAGCCTTCAGAGAATTTCACTTGAGCTTTGTGCTTACCCAAGATTTTAATTGGCTCTTCAAGCACTACGTCACGTTTATCAACAGAGAAACCCTGTTTTTCTAATTCTTTAGAGATATCACCGTGAGTAACAGCACCGAATAATTTATCGCTTTCACCAGCAACTGCTTTGAAAGTTAAAGACAAACCGTTCAATTTAGAAACAACTTGTTTTTTCTCTTCCATAGCTTTTACTTTTTTAGCATCAGACACTTTTTTTAAGTGTTCCCATTCTTTAACTTTTGTTTCAGTAGCTTCAATAGCTAAGTTTTTTGGGAATAAAAAGTTTCTAAAGTAACCTGTAGAAACATTTAGTAAATCGCCTGCGCGACCTAATTCTTTAACATCTTTTTGCAAAATAACTTTCATAAGTTTCCTCTTTTCCTCGTAGGGCCCGCCGTTACATTTAGGTGGCTTGCCTATTTATACCTATTTTTATCTTCTCTCTAAAGTTGAACCAAAAATCTAAAAAGCCCACAATTGAAAGAACTAAAAATAATTGTCCTAAAAAAATAAAATAACTAAAGGTTCTTAAAAATACTCCTGCCCTCAATTGAATTAAAATGTGTTCTAAAACAGCCAACCCCTGAAAGAAATAAACTACTATAAAAACATTAACCAAATTCGAGCCCACTATTTCTAATGCCTTAAAGTTTGGCCCAAATCCGCCCAAAACACTGAATAACAAAGAAAACAGGGCAACCCATATTACTTTATCACTCACTTTGAACTTCAAAAAATCAAACTTATAAACATAGCCTCGCTTTATTAGTCGAAACCAAAATCGCACTCTACGTTCCATTAAAAACCCAATGGCTAGGCTTAAAAGAAGCACTATAAACAGCATGGAAGGCACTTGCAGAACAAGAGCCGTGTAATCCAGCTCTTGCGTCACTTGTCCTTTCACTAACGGTTTTACAGCTTCCTGGAAATATTCAGTCGCTCGAGCCAAATCAGTGACTCCTAAGCTTTTTAAAACCCCCAGCAACCCCGCAGCACATACGACAAACCCTGTAATTAGACTCACTATCGAATTCGTTAAAAAAGAAACTTTTCTTTTTTCGAGTTCTAAACTGATTCCGGTGGTTAACCACACAGATCCAACTACAAAGCTCAGCCAGTCTGCTTTTAACAGCGTTGTTCCGCCTAAAAACAAAAATACTAAACCCCAAAATATCAAAGAACCGTATACATTCCTAATAACTCTAAGGAAGGGTGTTCCAAAAATCACTGTTAGTAGGGACATCAACACTGCGATGCTCGAAATAACAGAAAGCCTAGAAAGCGAACCCTTCGTTAACGTCATTACTCAGCGATTGAAGCAGCTCTAGCAGCTTTACGTGCTTGGATCTTAGCTTCGCGCTCGCGTTCTCTTTCCGCTGATACTTTTAATTGATTTTTAAAATCCTCTGAGTGTTTCGCAAGAGGCTTTCTGTCATCCAAACGAGTGTGCATAAAACGGATAACTTTTTCGTTAATACGCATTGTACGCTCAAGTTCGGCGATTGCCTTTGGCTCAGATTTGAATAAAGCGTGGAAATAAAGCGCTTTTTTCATTTTAGCGATTGGGTACGCTAGTGTTCTTTTGCCCCAAGTTTCTACTGAATGATACTCACCAGTGAAAGACTTAAGGATTTCTTTATTACGTTTAAAGAATTCTTTTTGTTCTTCAGCTGTCGTGTCAGGGTGTAACATTAACACGCCTTCATAGAAGTGAATAATCTTGGGATATTCGTACTTTACCTTCATTTTTTGTCCTTTCGGTTAGTGCCCACAGCCAATGAATTAAGCAAAAATGTATGCTAAAGCTATGAGCAAGGAAGCTAGGATCTATCATGGCTTTGGTCTATCCTCAAGATAAAGTTATTGGACGAAAAATTTAAATAGTGGTCTGATTAGAGTATGGGCTTAGTTATTGAAATTCTTGAGGGAATTCAAAAAGGTGAAGTATTCAAATTAGTCGATAAAATGACGGTCGGTCGTAAGAAGACTGATATCGTAATTAAAGACCCAAACGTGTCGACTTTACACGCTACCATCCTATATGACGAAACCGGAATCCCCATTTTGGTAGACCAAAACTCGCGAAATGGCCTTGTCGTCAACGAAGTCGTAGTTAGAAAAGTTGCCCTCTACCCTGAAACAAAATTCATGATCGGTAACACAGAATTTGTCGTTAAAGTCTTTACCGATGACGAAATGGAACACTATTTCCCCACAAAAACCTGGCGGGATCTATTGGTGGATGTTATTAACCAAAGTGCACTTAACACCTTGCCACCACAGGACATTTCGGCCTTTAATCCTAAGGTAGAATTACTTTTTGTTCAGGGAATTCAAACCGATGAAAGCAAGATTCTCACCTTCGGTCCACGCACGGCTGGATTTTGGTCTTTAGACATTCCCCTGCATGAGCAGGAAGCCCCGGAGCTTGCTTTTAAAATTGTGCCGTCACCGGACGGAGCCCGCATTGTAAACTTTGATTTAAATCGCGTTTTGTTGAATGATGCTGTATTCGAGTCTCAGGTACTAATTAGTGGCGATCGAATTAAAGTAGGAGAAAGCATCATCAAAGTGCTTTTTTTAGATTGATGGATGTAATTCAAAAAGCTTCAAAAAAAATAAAAAGTTTCGACGGAACCGAAATTTACTATGAAACTCGCGGGTCGGGTGATCCTATCATTTTTGTATATGGCATCGCCTGCCTCATGAATCATTGGCATCACCAAATCAAATATTTTAGCCGTTTCAATCAGGTGATTTGTTTTGACCTACGCGGCCACCATCAAAGCTATCCGGTCGCAGATAAAAATAACTTAAATATCGCATCCACAGCAAAAGATATTGAAACTATTTTAGATGATTTGAAAATTGAAAAAGCACATTTTGTGGGACATAGTTTTGGCGCACCCGTAATTTTTTCCGCTTATGAGCAGTTCCCAGAACGTTTTAAAAGCGTTACGCTAATTAATGGTTTTGCACGTAATCCAATTAAAGGAATGTTTGGACTCGATATTGTCGAGCCGTTTTTCTATTGGGTAAAAAATCAGTTTAAAGATTCTCCTGAAATGTTGACGCGAATTTGGAAAGCCGCTGTTTACAATCCAATTTCCATGCGGGCGGTTGCAATCGTTGGTGGTTTTAATTTAAAACTCACTCACTTTAAAGATATTGAAGTTTACGCTCGCGGTGTCGCGGAACTTGATCTTGAGGTTTTCTTGAGTCTATTTGAAGACATGATGAAGTTTAACGGTGAAAAGGTTATAGAAGAAATCAATGTGCCCGCTCTAATTATTTCTGGTGAAAATGACAATGTCACACCAAAATCTTACCAAGAAGAAATGGCAAATAAAATCAAGGACTCCGAATATGTCGAAGTCCCCTATGGCAGCCATTGCACGCAGTTAGATTTTCCCGATTATATTAATTTGAAAATTAGGTCTTTCTTGAAAATCGGCAGCGAAAACTGATTTTATCGATAACACTGAAAAAAGTTTTCGTTTTCAGGGTGATCATCGTTGTCATAATAAACTACAGCTCTTGGAAATGCCGATGACTTCAAATCAATGGCTAAAATCCAAGATGAATCGTTAGTGTAAGACCATTGCTCTAGCTGGTATTGATAATAGCCCTTCCATTCAGAGTAGGGCGCTTTTTCCACACCTTTATACACCCCACTCGTTGGCTTTGCGCGAGCCTGAAACCATTTTATGGACCGTCCAGCGGCGTCGATAACCAGTGTCGCTTGAAGTTTATTTTTATCAATACAACGGTATTCTGTCGCATGAACAGACATCGTCAGGCCTAGCACTAAAAGAATATATTTCACATCTACCTCCCAGGTTTAAAAGATGGGTGGACACTACGCTTTTGCTTAAATATAGTAAAATTCTATTTATGTATTTATAATATACGATTATGATATAAACATTTTATATGATTAATTTAAATTTTCTGACCTCATTTATTGACCTTTGCGAAACACTCAGTTTTTCGAAAACCGCAAGACGGCTCAATACCGCTCAACCAGCTGTTAGTCGTCATATCAAAGAATTAGAAGCTGCACTAGGCTACACTTTATTTTTACGAACAAAAAAGAGCGTGCGCCTAACCGACGCCGGTGTGCATTTCAAAAACCACGTTGGCTCTTTGTATTCGCAGCTGCTGGACCGTATAGATAGCGTCAACAAAGAACAACAGTACAAAAAATTAGTTATTAAAGTCGGCTGCACCGTCGAAGCGGGTGAAAATCTTCTTTATCCTTTTTTGAAGCGACTTGCGGAAAAACATCCGGATGTACAAATGCAACTTTCTTTAACTAGTACAAACGAGATTTTTAAAAAACTAACTGAAGGCGAATTAGATCTTGGTGTTGTCACCCGTGATCCACTTTTAAAAGGTGTCGCGAGCTTAGATTTTCACGTCGAACGACCAGTGCTTATAGGTCCCGTCAATCCTAGCTTCAACATTCAAAATCTAACCGAGATCAAAATAGCCACCTACCGAGAAAATGATCGTTTCACTACAGAATTTTTTGAGAGGAATTTTTCGAAGGCACTTCGAAAAAAAATCGTGATTATTTTTACGGCCAATTCCCATCGACTCATGATTGATTTTATAAAATCCAATAACGCCTTTGCCGTCATTCCTCTTTCGAGCGCGCGCGAAATAATTGCTAATAAATCCCTAAAGATACATCTTGAAGACAAACGCGGATTCACTTTAAAGCTGGTCTATAAAGCATCACTGACACAAGATGCACGAAAAATGAAATTTATTGAATACCTAATAGATTCACTCACGAAATAGAGTTCGCTAGTCTCATTTTGAAACGTCGTATTTTTTTTCTACAGTGTTTAAAGTCAACCCTATCTAAACCGATATAATTGCGGAGACCAGGAATTAAGTTTGCATCCTTTCTTTATGTTCGGGTGGGGGATACGTGAAATTTAAAAATGTTAGAATCGTTTTGGGATTTACCGTTTTAATGGTTTCGTTCCAAAATTGCAATTCACCTAACTCAATGAATACCCAAACCACTACAAAAGACGGAAGTAAATCTTCGGGATCGTCATCATTGGGCTCTGGCTCTTCGAGCACAGGTACGTCTGGAACCGGCTTAAGTTCTGGTAGTGCTCGCAATATCTCGGGCGGCACTTCAAGTTCCAGCAGCGGGACATTCAGTGGTGTGAATGGTGGTTCTGCTGGGTCTATAGGCGGTGGCACAGGTTCTAGTTCGGGCAGCACAGGTTCAGGAACCTGTCTTGGGTGCGGTTCTACTGGTGGCAGAACTGGCGGCTCGGGCGGTGGGATAATTGGAGGCAGTGGAGATACGACTTTTAAAATCTCTACCCAGCCAGCGTCAAAAGCAATTTCTGAAAATACAGAATTTTTTGTCGGCGTTAGCATTCAAGGTGGACGATCGCCTTATACGTTTAAGTGGTATCGAGATGGGGTAGAAATTCCTCCAAAATATGGAATTGATCACTATGAATCCTATTCTGATGTACTTGATCGCATCTACAAAGAGGGTGATTATCATGTTGTCGTGACAGATGGCTCAGGAGCCAAGTTAACTTCCAATCGCGCGCAAATTAGAATGATAAGCAAGCTCTGCGGTCGAGGAAATTACTTCATTGATTTGCAAGTCCGGACAAACGCTAGCGATGGCTACCACTATTTTAATGATTTGTTCTATTATAAAAATAATAAATATCTAGTAAGTCAAAACAACCCCACCATAACTATGATGCAACTTCAAAGTTTTCTAGGCAATCTTGGTCGTATTGGTTTCAGTTATTTTACTTTAGGTGGAGATATTTCTAACAATCAAAATTTTTCTATTGCCTGCTCTACAGATGTACCAACGATCCATACATCCGAGTGCGCGACTAACAATCCTGGGAAATGCTATTACCGAGGAATAAATGATTGGGAGACTCCTACCTATGAAGGAAGTGTAAACTTTTTATGTCGTAATGGCTATATTCAATTTGTTTCAAATACATGCCGTCTTGTGACGCCACCACCACAGCCAAATACAGACTAAGTTTATTTATAATGAACTTTAGTGATTTCAAATCCATACTTTTCAACTGAACGGTCAGTTTCAAAAACTATTTTTACATAGTTACCATCTATTGGTTCAGAGAATGAATCCGTATTATCACCTGTTAATGTTTGAACTAGTTTCCCACTAGAATCATAAAGCTTAACTGTGTCATATTTAAATTCAATGTCCATTTTTTCAAAATAAAGAGCAATTTTATTTGCACTTGGAACATTTATTTCCCAGATACTACTTTGCCCAGCTTTATATGGATGCTCGGTCGCTAATTGGTATTCCATTTTATTCGTCCAGTTATATGGATCTTCTGGATCTGGCTGAACTTTCGTTTGCATTAGTGCTGCATACGCATCCAGAATGCCCGCTGTTGAAACTTTATTTCTTAGTAGTTTGTTTGGCTTCGCCGCATTTAAAATAGTTTCTTTAAGTTGAACACCATTCATTGTTGGGTACTGTGATGCCAGTAATACAGCGGCACCTGAAACGTGCGGCGTAGCCATTGATGTTCCTGACCATGAGTCATAACCTTTTAAAATCGTAGAATAGATATTTACACCCGGAGCTGCGATGTGTACCTTCTTCTTACCATAGTTCGAAAAACCAGCCAGTTGACCTTTGTTATCGATGGCCGCAACAGCTAGGACATTGGGAACATCATAATTTGCAGGGTAGCGTTCGCTGGTATCATTGTTTGCGGAATTATTTCCCGCAGCAGCAACAAATAGCGCGCCGGCTTTATTAGAACGCTCAATGGCTTCTTTTAGAATTTCTGAATATTCACCGCCACTCCACGAGTTACTTAAAATCTTAGCGCCATTCTTTGTCGCGTAATCAATAGCCTGCAATGCTCCTTCAAGAGAACCCGATCCGTCCGCACCCAAGAATTTTAAGGCCATGATTCGAGTTTTCCATGCAACGCCAACAATACCAAATTTGTCATTTCCAACCGCACCGATTGTGCCAGCACAATGACTTCCGTGGCCTTGGTCATCTAAAGGGTCAGATGGGTCTTTTGCGTTAGGAACAAAATTCCAGCCGTATATATCATCGACATATCCATTACCATCATCATCAACACCCTTTTTGCCATTTTTTTCCGCCAGATTCACCCACATGTTTCCGGCAAGATCTTTGCTCTTGTAGTTAACACCCGTGTCAATTACCGCAACAACCGTGTCTGCTGAGCCCGTCTGTACACTCCAGGCATTCATGGCGTTAATATCAACCCCGGGAACCCCCACCTGTCCCAATGAATCAGGTTGTCCGATATTTGCCATTCCCCAGAGTTTGGATAGGGAAGGATCATTTGGCTTTACACCTTTTTGATAGTTAATGGAATAAATGTAGTTTGGTTCAACCAAAGCAACGTTTGAATTTTGCCTTAAGGCCGCTATATCGAATTTTTCACCATTAGTTTTTAGAATTGCGATGCCCAAGCCGGGAAGGGATGTTTTAACTTCCATTCCGGTTTGCATTTTAACTTGGTTAGTTAATGTAGACAGAGTGTTTTTGTTGTTCGTTTTGAACTTTACAACATACTCGCCTGGAATTGATTTTGTCTCTTTTGCAGATACAGCAATAGACAATAGAAGAAAGAAAATAATACGCATGGTTGGTCCCCCAAAACTATCTCTTAGCTTAAAATCTTATACTCTTAAGATAAATTCTTCGGGGACCATTGACATATCAGTTTTCTACTACATCGACGTTATTTAGACGTTCGACTATACGCCATCTCCGGCATGAGTCTCTGGTTTCTTAGAAAACGAGGCTTTCATATAGTCTCTGTTCATACGGGCAATGTTAGTTAGACTAATATCCTTAGGGCAAGATGCCGAACAAGACCCTGTGCTTGTACACGCCCCAAAACCTTCTTTGTCCATTTGGCCAACCATATTTAGAGCCCGTTTTTCACCTTCAACCGCCCCCTGAGGCAACAAGCCTAAGTGAGAAATTTTTGCGGATGTAAATAAAGCCGCAGATGCATTCTTACATGAAGCAACGCACGCTCCACAACCAATACAGGTAGCCGAGTTGAACGCCTCATCCGCTGCGGTTTTTGGAACCATAATCGCATTTCCATCGGGTGCATTACCCGTGTTAACAGAAATGTAACCACCTGAACGGATGATACGATCTAGCGCCGAACGATCCACAGTTAAGTCTTTGATTAACGGGAACGCGGCCGCACGCCACGGTTCTAAAGTTAAGAAATCGCCGTCGTTGAAGTTTCTCATGTGCAATTGGCACACAGTCGTTGATTTCAACGGACCATGTGCATTTCCGTTGATCATGAAGCCACAGCTACCGCAGATACCTTCACGACAATCGTGATCAAATGCGATTGGATCATCACCTTTAGAAATTAATTCTTCATTGACCGCGTCTAGCATCTCTAAAAAAGAAGCATCTGTTGAAACGTTCTTCGCTAGGTATTCTTTAAAAGAACCCGTTTCACGTTGATTCTTTTGGCGCCAAACTTTTAGTGTAATATTAATATTCTTTTCAGACATAATTTCCTCTATTTGTAACTTCTTGTGGCTAGTTTAACGTTTTCAAATTTTAGCTCTTCAGTTTGGCGAGTTTGTGGCTTGTTGCCACCGTTCCATTCCCAAGCAGCTACGTGACAGAATTTTTCGTCATCACGTTTAGCTTCCCCATTTTCTTGATACTCTTCGCGGAAATGACCACCACAAGACTCTTGTCTTTCTAGGGCATCACGGCACATTAGCTCACCAAGTTCAATGTAGTCAGCTACACGGCCCGCTTTTTCCAATTCATTATTTAATTCCGTCGCATCACCTGGAATTCTGACATTTTGCCAAAACTCGTCTTTGATTTTGCCGATGGTATTAATTGCTTCTTTTAAGCCAGCATCCGTTCTAGACATTCCACACTTATCCCACATTACGCGGCCAAGTTCTTTGTGGAAACTTTCAACTGTACGAGCACCTTTGATGTTCATTAACTTGCTGATTTCAGTTTCTACTGCATTTTTTGAATCTTTAAATTCAGCTTTATCAGTCGATAGTTTATCTAGCTTATTGTTTGCGATGTAATCGCCAATTGTATACGGAAGAACAAAATAACCGTCTGCCAAGCCTTGCATTAACGCTGAAGCGCCTAAGCGATTCGCACCGTGATCCGAAAAGTTCGCTTCACCGGTAACAAACAGACCAGGGATTGTACTCATTAAATTGTAATCAACCCATAAACCGCCCATTGTGTAGTGAGGCGCCGGGTAAATTTTCATTGGCATTTTATATGGATTTTCACCTGTAATTTTGTCGTACATTTGAAACAAATTGCCATAGCGTTCTGCAATTTTATCTTGGCCATAACGGTTAATAGCATCACCAAAATCTAAATAGACTGCATTTTGCCCCTGAACACCGAAACCTTCATCACAGCGGAATTTAGCCTGACGAGACGAAACGTCACGTGGAGCCAGATTACCAAAGCTAGGGTAAATTCGTTCTAAATAGTAATCTCGTTCGCTTTCTGGGATGTCTTTAGCCGCGCGGGTTTCATTTTTATTTTTTGGAACCCAAACGCGTCCATCATTACGTAATGATTCAGACATCAAAGTTAACTTAGATTGGTTTTCACCATGAACCGGAATACATGTCGGATGGATTTGCGTGTAGCATGGATTCGCAAAGAACGAGCCTTTCTTATGCGCTTTCCAAGCCGCTGTTACCGCACACGCCATCGCGTTTGTTGAAAGGTAGAATACGTTTGAATAACCACCCGTCGCCAAAACAACAACGTCTGCTTCATGAGATTCAATTTCGCCCGTTAAAAGATTTCTAACTGTGATACCACGAGCTTTGCCATCAACAACAACGACATCCAGCATTTCGCGACGAGTGTATAAATCCACTTGGCCGATATCCACCTGTCTCATCATCGCTGAATAGGCACCGATCAATAGCTGCTGACCCGTTTGTCCGCGAGCATAAAATGTTCTAGAAACCTGCGCGCCACCGAATGAACGATTTGAAAGTGTGCCGCCGTACTCACGAGCAAACGGAACACCTTGGGCCACACATGTATCAATGATCGAAGTAGATACTTCTGCTAAACGATGAACATTCGCTTCGCGCGCTCGGAAGTCGCCGCCCTTGATTGTGTCATAGAATAAACGATGAACCGAATCACCGTCATTTTGATAATTCTTGGCTGCATTAATCCCACCCTGAGCCGCTACCGAATGGGCTCTGCGGGGTGATTCGTGAACGCAGAATGCTTTTACTTTGTAACCCATTTCGCCAAGGGAAGCGGCGGCTGAGGCGCCCGCAAGACCCGTTCCCACAACGATTACAGAATGCTTTTTCTTGTTTGCTGGATTCACAAGTTTCATTTTAAACTTGTAGTCTTCCCACATAGTTTCAATTGGACCACCCGGAATTTTACTGTCTAATTTACTAGATGCCATTTTAGTCTCCCGATTATGCGGCCACTGCGCGAGTTAAGAATACAAATAAAGGCTGAGATATAAATCCGCCCGCCACAACTATTGAATAAAT
>Ga0075163_10012541_pt1 | contig 11036 bp, 11 predicted proteins | sample JI1023141ADNA_FD_71478 | JGI IMG/M metagenome (GOLD analysis project Ga0075163, IMG submission 71478) | Wastewater effluent complex algal communities from Wisconsin, to seasonally profile nutrient transformation and Carbon sequestration -... | ecosystem: Engineered > WWTP > Effluent > Algae...
GACCGATATGGTGGGTGAGTTCCCCGAGCTGCAGGGCACCATGGGCCGCTACTACGCGCTCAACGACGGTCTGGACCTCGCGGTGGCCGATGCCATTGAAGACCACTACAAGCCGCGTTTTGCCGGCGACACCCTGCCACGCAACACGGTAGGTGTTGTGGTGGCGCTGGCTGACAAGCTGGAGACGCTGGTGGGCATGTTCGGCATCGGCAACCTGCCCACGGGTGACAAAGACCCGTTTGCCCTGCGCCGCCATGCGCTGGGTGTGCTGCGTATGCTGACCGAAAAGGCGCCCGCGCTGGCGTTGGCAGGTTTGCTCGACGCGGCGTACACCGCCTTTGGTGACAAACTGCCGGCTGACCGCAACGCCGCGCTGCAGGCCCTGGCCGACTTTTTGTTCGACCGGCTGGCCGGCTCCCTGCGCGAGCAGGGCTACAGCACCCAGGAAGTGGACGCTGTGCTGGCGCTGCGCCCCGGCAGCCTGGGCGACATTCCCCAGCGCCTGGCGGCTGTGCGCGCCTTTGCCTCCCTGCCCGAAGCCGCCGCCCTGGCTGCGGCCAACAAACGCATCGGCAACATCCTCAAGAAGGCCGACGGCCCGGTGGACGCCCATGTGAGCGAGGTGCTGCTGCAGGAACCCGCCGAGAAAGCCCTCTTTGTCGCCATGCAGGCCACGCTGCCGCAGGCGCAGGCGCAGTTCGATGCGGGCGACTTCACTGCATCGCTGCAGACCCTGGCCGCGCTGCGCGCGCCGGTGGACGCCTACTTCGACGGCGTGATGGTGAACGCCGAAGCGCTGGATGTGCGGCTGAACCGCCTGGGCACCTTGAAGAGCCTGCATGTGGCGATGAACCGGGTGGCGGATCTGTCGCGCCTGGCGTCATAAGCCAGGCTGCTGGCATGATGAAGGTCTGACACTTTGCCTGGAGGCCCGTCCATGAAGCTGGTGATTCTTGACCGCGACGGCACGATCAACGTGCAGTCCGACGACTTCATCAAGTCCGCCGACGAGTGGATGCCCCTGCCCGGCGCGATGGAAGCCATTGCGCAGCTCAACCATGCCGGCTGGCACGTGGTGGTGGTGTCCAACCAATCGGGCCTGGGCCGGGGGCTGTTTGACGTGGCGGCGCTGAACGCCATGCACACCAAGCTGCACAAACAACTGGCGGTGGTGGGGGGGCGTATCGACGCCATCTTCTACTGCCCGCACAGCCCCGAAGAAAAATGCAACTGCCGCAAGCCCTTGCCAGGGTTGTTCGAGCAGATCGGTGAGCGTTATGGGGTGGACCTGAAACAGGTGCCCACCGTAGGCGTCAACCTGCGCGACCTGCAGGCTGGCGTGGCAGCCGGCTGCGAGCCCCACCTGGTGCTGACCGGCAAGGGCGCGCAGCACCGGGGGCGGGCCCTGCCGCCGGAGTACCCGGCGGGTACCTGGATCCACGAAGACCTGGCCGCGTTTGTGCGCTTCATCCTGGAGCGCGAAGTGCGTGCGCCGGTAGCTTTGGCGGTGTAGCCAAGCACACGGTTTAAGCACTGATGCGCAGCCTGTTGCAGTTCACGCTGGATCTCTTTGATCCACCGGCCGCAGTGCCTGCGCCCTTGCAGGAAACGCGGACACCCGCAGCTCCCACCATGGTGTTGCCCCTGCAGACCTTGGAGCAGGCCCTGTCGCCTGTGACCTTCCGGCACCCGCAGGCCAGCCGCGAAATTTTGCTGGATGGCTGCCTAGTGGCCTATGCGTTCAAACGCAGCCGCCGCCGCACCATCGGATTCTCCGTGGGGGTGGATGGCCTGTCGGTCAGTGCGCCGGCATGGGCGCCGCTGCGTGATGTGGAAGCCGCCTTGCGCGAGAAGTCTGGCTGGATCGTGCGCAAGCTGGGTGAAATGCGTGAGCGCGGCTCGCGGATGGAGGCCGCCCGGATCGAATGGGCCGATGGCGTGGTGCTGCCATTCTTCGGCCAGCCCTTGCAGGTGGTGCTGGCGCCCGACCACGCTTTTGCCCGCAGCGGGGTGGAGCTGCAGCAGACCGCCGGGCCGGACGGCACCACAAGGCTGCTGGTGGGCTTGGCCCATGGGGTGGAGCCCTCGCGTATCCGCGATCTTGTGCAGGCCTGGCTGATGCGCGAAGCACGCACCAACTTCACCGAGCGACTGGATCGGTTTGCGCCTCAGCTTGGTGTGCAGTGGCGCAGCCTGCGCCTGAGCAGTGCCAACACGCGCTGGGGCAGTGCCAGTGCCGATGGCTCCATCCGCCTGAACTGGCGGCTGGTGCACATGCGCCAGCCCATCATCGACTATGTGGTGGTGCATGAACTGGCGCACCTGCGGGTGATGGACCACAGCCCGCAGTTCTGGGGCACGGTGGGCACGGTGATGCCCGACTATGCCGACCTGCGTGGGCAGCTCAAAAGTGAAGCTGTGCCGCGCTGGTAGCGCGCGGCTGGGTTATTCCATTTCCAAATCATTCGTGTCTAGGCGCGAAGCCGCAGACAGTGCTGTAGCACGGCAAGGCGAAGCAACGACGACACGGATGATTTAGAGATGGAATTGGAGGCTCAGCGGGCGTGGGTGACGCCACCGTCCACCACCAGGGTGGAGCCCAGCACATAGTCCCCCGCGCGCGACGCCAGGAAGATGGCCGCACCGGCCATGTCTTCGTCCTGCCCGATGCGCCCTGCGGGGATGCGGGCCGCGATCTCTTCCGCATGGTCACGGGCTTCGCGGTTCATCTCGGAGGCAAAGGCCCCGGGCGCGATGGCGCTGCAGACGATGTGGTCCTGGGCCAGCCGCAGGGCCATGCGCCGGGTCAGCTGGATCAGGCCCGCCTTGCTGGCGGCGTAGGAGTAGGTCTCCATCGGGTTGACCGAGATGCCGTCGATCGAGGCGATGTGGATCACCTTGGCGGGCCGTGCGGGGCTGGCTGCTGCGCGCAGCGAGCCGATCAGCGCCTGGGTCAGGAAGAAGGGCGACTTGAGGTTCAGGTCCACCACCTTGTCCCAGCCGGCCTCGGGAAACTCGTCGAAGGGCGCGCCCCAGGCGGCGCCGGCGTTGTTGACCAGGATGTCGAGTGCCGGTTCGTGCGCCAGGTAGCTGCTGACCAGCCTGCGGATGCCTTCGTTGGTGGACACGTCGGCAGGCAAGGACACACAAGGCCCCAGTGCACTCAGCTCGGCAGCAGCCTGGTCGCAGGCTTCGGTCTTGCGGGCGGAAATGTAGACACGGGCGCCCTGCGCCAGGAACCCGGCGGCAATCATGCGCCCGATGCCGCGCGAGCCGCCGGTGATGAGCGCGCTGCGGCCCTGGAGGGAAAAAAGGTTCTGGGTATTCACGGGATGTCTCCGAAGGATGGTTCCCCCGAAGACTAGCGCCCATCACTGCCCAATGCGGTCGCGTGGGGGTCAGCGAAAAGGTTTACACCACCTTGAGCCCGGTGAGCGCCGGGTCGCTGGCCGGGATCTGCAGGTCCAGGCTGGCCAGGGTGTCGCGCAGCACGGTGGCGATCATCAGGTTGCGGTGGGTCTTGGAGTCGGCGGGCACGATGGTCCAGGGGGCCCAAGGTGTGTGGGTGGCCTGCAGCAGGGCGCTGTAGGCATCCTGGTACTGTGGCCACTGTTTGCGCACCTCGATATCGCCCATGCTGAACTTCCAGTGTTTCAGCGGGTCGTCGATGCGTTCCTGCAGGCGTTGGCGTTGCTCGTCGAAGCTGATGTGCAGCAGGAACTTGACGACGACGGTGCCGGTTTCCACCAGCATGCGCTCGAAATCGTTGATGTGGGCATAACGCTGGCGGGTCTGCTCGGGCGTGATCCACTGGTTGACGGTGGGCACCAGCACGTCTTCGTAATGGCTGCGATTGAAGATCATCCATTCCCCGGCGCCGGGCATGGCCTGGTGGATGCGCCAGAGGAAATCGTGGGCACGTTCGTCTTCGGTGGGCGCTTTCCAGCCCCGGGTGTGTACACCCAGCGGGCTGGTGCGGCTGAAGACGCCACGCAGGGTGCCGTCCTTGCCGGCGGTGTCGGTGCCCTGCAGCACGACCAGCAGCTTGTAGCGCTTGTCCACGTAGAAGCGCTCCTGGAGCTGGTCCAGCTCGGTGGCCAGCGTGTCAACGGCGGCCTTGTCACGGGGTTTGTCGCCAGAGGAGAACGGTTTGGCTGCAGGGTCGAAATCCTGCAGCTGGTTGCCCTTGTCACCTTTGGTGGTGCGCGGCTGCCAGGGGGCGAGTGCAGGTGCTCGGAGCGCCTGGGGAGCTTGGGGTTTGTCGTTGCCGTTGGCCATGGAACACCTCTGCGGATGGTGGTGGAATGTTTGCCTGAGCATCATGCCATTCACTGGCGCAGCCATGGCGGGCACTGTTTGCGGCTGCGGCAATCTCTGCCAGAATTTGCGCATGAGCTCTGCACCCACGCCCCCGTCTTTTGCGCCAGCCATGCCACGTGCACCGGCGCCCCTGCCACCCCTGCAGCCTTTGAGCCCCGCCCAGGGGTATGCGGGTGATGTGTCTCCCGAGCAGGCATGGCAGTGGGTGTGTGCTGGCGATGCTGTGCTGGTGGATGTGCGTACCGATGCAGAACGGGCCTGGGTCGGGTCTGTGCCCTGCGCGGTGCCGGTGGCCTGGAAACAATGGCCCGGCATGGTGGCCAATGCCGCGTTCGATGCCGAGGTGCTTGGGGCGGCTGCACCCGGGCAGAAGCTGGTGCTGTTGTGCCGTAGCGGGGTGCGCTCAGTGGCGGCTGCGCGGCGGGCCACCGAGCTGGGCCTGCTGGCCTACAACGTGTTGGAGGGCTTTGAAGGCGATGCCGATGCCCAGGGTCACCGTGGACAATTGGGGGGCTGGCGGCTGCGTGGGTTGCCTTGGCAGCAGGGCTAAATCTGTTACAAATTGTAGGGTTATTCCTGCTGAGCTGATTGCATTTTTTTACACCACCCTGTCAGGATTGACAGGGTGTCTGCCGTGTTTTTTTCAGTTTCGATCTTCAATGAGATCTCTGTCAACAAAGGTATCTCATGGAAGTCCTGGAAAAATCCCCTGTTTCACGCCCGATCGACCCGCCACTTTCGGCCCATTTGCTGCAGCGCGTTGCGCGTGATTTCACCCCGCGGCTGGACGCCCTGGGCGGGCGTTTTCTGCTGCACGGCCGCCAAGCTGGCCCTAACGCGGTGCGTCTGGATGGCAACGACTACCTGGGCATCACGGGCCATCCAGCCATTGTGGGTGCGCAGCTTGCCGCCTTGCGCAAGGACAACGAGTTTGTCATCCAGTCGGGCGCTTTTCTGCATGGAGAGCACCCGACCCATGCGCTGGAACAGGCCATGGCACAGTGGCTGGGCAAGGAGGACGGTTTCATCTGCCAGTCCGGTTATGCCGCCAATACCGGCCTGATTCAGGCCATCGCCGACGCCCAGACACCGGTTTATGTGGACACCATGGCCCATGCGTCGCTGTGGGAGGGCGTGCATGCGGCTCGGGCACCGGGCCATGCCTTCCGGCATAACGACCCTGAGCATCTGGACCGCATGATGGCGCGCCATGGCAAGGGGCTGGTGATCGTGGACTCGGTGTACAGCACCACGGGCGCCCTGTGCCCGCTGCAGGCCATGGTGGAAGTGGCCGAGCGCCATGGCAGCATGATCCTGGTGGACGAATCCCACTCGCTGGGCACCCATGGGCCACAAGGCGCGGGCCTGTGTGCCGCGCTGGGGTTGAGCCACCGGGTGCACTTCATCACGGCCAGTCTGGCCAAGGCCTTTGCCGGACGGGCGGGTTTCTTCACCCTGCCGAAAGCCTTGCGCTACTACGTGACCAGCTCGAGCTTCCCCAATATTTTCAGCTCCTGCCTGCTGCCCCACGAGATCGCCGGACTGGCTGCCACGCTGGAGGTGGTGCGCGGCAGTGATGCGGCGCGTGAGCGCCTGCATGCCCACACAGCGCGGCTGCGGCACTGCTTTGCCGATGTGGGGTTTCCCATCGAGCAGGGCTCGGAGCAGATCATTGCCCTGGAGGCGGGGCCGGAGCCCGACACCATGGTGCTGCGGGATCATCTGGAAGACCATGGGGTGTTTGGCGCCGTCTTCTGTGCACCCGCCACCAGCCGCAACCGCTCGCTGGTGCGCCTGACCCTCAGTGCCAACCTGACTGAAGCGGAGTTGTCCCACGTGGAGTGGGCCGCGCGCCAGGTGGCCCCACTGGTGAAACCCTGGGACTGGCCGATTGCCCGGCGTGGCCGTGCGCAGGCGCTGGTCAGCTGATGATGTGGCGTTCATCCCTGCTGGTCAGCCAGTGCTGGTAGGTGTTGCCTGTGGGCGGTGCATCGATGGCAAAGAGCGCGCCATACAAGGGCTCGTCGCTGCCAATGGTGAAGGCCGGCCGCAGCTGGGGGGGGATGGTGAGGCCCAGGGCCTGGCGCAGTTCCAGGTCCACCAACTGGCGCCCTTGCTGGATGTCCTCGATGTCTTTGGTGTTGACACCAATGGAGTCGGCCATTTCCGAAAGCTCTTCCAGGCCGCTGGCAGGTTCGAGCTGAAGCCAGCTGACCTGGCCATCGGCTGAGCGTCCCAGGATGCCGAACGGGCTGCCGATCACCACGTGTTCCACCCACGACCGGGCGGCCAGCTCAGCCAGTGCGGCGCTGATGCTGGGGCTGCGCAGCAAGGTGTACTGGCGTTGCGACAGGGTGGCCCGCCAGGGGGACGGTTGCCGGTTGCCGGTGCCGGCCTGCATGTGGCGGATGACTGCCATGAGGCGCTGTGAGATATCGGGTGTCTGTTTGGGCAGAAACTGCTCGATCAGTGCGTGGTTGAAAGCCTTGACGGCGATCTGTTCATCGGCCTGCCCGGTCAGCAGCAGACGGGAGCCGCGCCAGTCTGCCAGTTGTTCCAGTACCTGCAGGCCATTCATGGCCGGCATGGAGTAGTCCACCACGCAGATGCGGGAGAGGTCATAGCGGCGTGGGTTTTGCCAGTATTCCAGCACCTGGGGGATCAGCGGTGCGCCGGTTTCGCGCCACAGCGAGATGATCTGCTGCTGCTCCCAGGCATCCTCTTCCCAGGGGGTGATTTCCTGCGTGAGGTGCTGGATGCAGGTTTGGGGGCGAAGGAAAAAACGGGCGTGCCAATCCTTGGGCAGCACCAGTGCCAGCATGTCAAGGTAACCCGGGTCGTCATCCAGAAAGACGATGGTTCCCGGCGTCTGGAAAAGGGAAAGGTTCATTGCTCGGAAGTCTGGACGTGCGGCATCGGGATGATGGGAAGGTCGATGATGAAGGCTGCACCCTTGCCCGCTTCCGACTCGACACGGATATTGCCGTTCGCACTGAGCAGGGCCTGCCGGCAGAACGCCAGGCCCAGGCCATGGCCGGTACCGCGGTCGGTGGAGAAGAAGGCGTCGAAGATGCGTGGCTGCAGTTGTGCGTCGATGCCAATGCCGCGGTCGATAACGGTGATGTGGCCACGCCCCTGGGATGCACCTACTTCGATGACCAGATCGCCGCGTTGCAGGGGGCGATCGGAGGCTGCCAGGGCCTTCAGCGCATTCTTCAGCAGGTTGTTGATGACCTGTGTCAGCAAGGCCGAAGAAAACTCGACGGTGAAATCCTGGCGCAGGTGCAGGTCGATGCAGTTCTGTTCCAGGGTGCTGCGGTAGGGGTAGTCTGCCACGATGGTCCGCATCAGCGGGCCCACCTGCACGGATTCCCGGTAGCTTGGCAGACCCAGCAGCCGGGCGTTGGCGATCTGCGTGTCGATCTGGTAGTTCATGCTGCGCACCAGGCCGTGCAGGCGGCGTGCCAGTTGCTCCACCTGGGGGTTAGGTGTGCCGTTGCCGTGTGCACGGGCTGCGCCGATCAGCGCTTCACCAATCAGTGACATGGTCGCCAAGGGCGTGCGCAGTTCGTGCGCCATGATGCCCACCGTGGCCAAGGTGTGCTGCAGATGCTCACGCCGCAGGTTGGCGGACGAGAAGCCCAGGCCCAGGGCCGCCGACCAGGCGAAACCCAGCACCATGGCATCCATCTTGGTCTGGTACAGGCCGATCGGGGGAACATCCGGTCCGACCCACTGGAACAGCAGCCAGGCCACCACGCCACCCAGGGCCGTGCCCAGGGTGGCCAGACGCCAGTCCGTGCAGTGGTAGTAAATCAGGATCATGGCCACCATGCTGGAGAGCCAGACTGTGTTGCCACCGTTGCACAGGTACATCCAACTGAAGAAGACTGGTAGCTGCAACCAAGTGACTAGGCTGAAGATCCATTGGATCGACCGCTCCGACATGGCGATTGGCCGGGTGTAGAGCAGCAGGGGAAGTCCGAGCAAACCCACAGCGAAGCGCAGCCACAGGCTTTCCCAAGGCTGGGGGAGCCAGACCGACCAAATGTAGGGGAAAAGCAGGTGCCCGATGATGGTGAAGGCGCCGATCTTGCGAACGCGCTGCACCGAATAGTGAAGGATGGGCTCCAGCGGCGCGTTGAAAGACTCGCGCTGTACCGTCTGGAACCAGCGTACTGCCCCGGCCAGCAGAGGCCAGCGGCTCAGGAGGAAATGGCGCGTGTGGGGGGCAGGCGTGGTTTGCACGGAGGAGCGAGAGTTGGTGCGGACGGTCAGTATGGGGATGACATTACCGTACCATTGTGCTGGTTCCAACCCGAGACGTCGATGAAGCCACCTGTTAACTTTGACAGTATTCCCCTGGATGGCCTGCTGAGCGACTGGGTGTCCGTGCTGCGCGGCTATTCAGTAGAAGCTGTGGTGATCCTGGGCCCCGATCCCTTCGGGGGTGTGGAGGACCGTGAGGTCGTTGCGGTCCATCCCCCCATCGTTGCCGATGCGGCCAAGGCGCTGGCGCAAAGCCGTGACTTCGGGGCCACCTGGCGTGAAACCGATGGGCCGATGGTGGCGTGGCAGCATATCGCCAAGGCCGATGTGCTGGGCACCGTGCGCTGGCGCCTGCTGTCGCTGGCCAGGGGGTTTCAGACCGTGGTGCGGATCGAGTTTTCGCTGCCTGCGGGGCGCGCGTTCGAGTGTTTCATGTTCAGCCCGCGCCAATTGCATGACCGTGCAGAGGCTGAAGCCTTGGCCTGGTCGGCGCTCAACATCTGGCCCCAGGTGCGGCGTGCCATTGCAACGTCACGATCGCTGCTCAGTCCGCGCGAGCGCGAGTGTATGCGGCTGACCTTCGAGGGATTGACGGCGCGCCAGGCGGCGCAACGCATGCAGTGCACGGAGCGTACTGTGAACTACCACGTCAACAATGCGATGACCAAACTGAAGGTCGATACCAAGATGGCCGCTGTGCAGCGGGCGTGCTGGATTGGAATCGTGTGAGGCAATCCACGGCTTCAGTCCCGATGCCAGGGTGTCTTCCCTGTGTCGGGTGGTGTCATGCAGCGGACATAATGCGGCCATGACATTCATGGCAATCGATGTCGGCAACACCCGGCTGAAATGGGCGCTGTACGACGCGCCGCATCCCCATGCCACTTTGTTGGGCAGTGGGGCAGAGTTCCTGGAGAACATCGACCGGCTTGCCGATTCGGGGTGGGCCGATCTGCCAGCCCCCACCAGGATGCTGGGCTGTATCGTGGCCGGTGAGGCCATCCGCCGCCGCGTGCAGGAGCAGATGGACCTTTGGGACATCACCCCCCGGTGGGTGGTGCCCAGCCCCCAGGAGGCGGGTCTGACCAACGGTTATGACCATCCATCCCGTCTGGGGGCGGACCGATGGGTCGCCATGATCGGTGCATGGCACCGCATGCTGGGGCAGGGCGCACCCCGCCCCATGGTGGTGGTGATGGTGGGCACAGCGGTGACGGTAGAGGCCATCGACGTCCATGGCCGTTTTCTGGGGGGGCTGATCCTGCCCGGCCACGGCATCATGCTGCGCGCGCTGGAGTCTGGCACCGCCGGGCTGCATGTGCCAACCGGAGAGGTTCGCCTGTTTCCTACCAACACCAGCGACGCGCTCACCAGCGGAGGCACCTACGCCATTGCTGGCGCCGTGGAGTGTATGGTGCAGCATGTGCGGCAGCACTGCGGGCAGGAGCCCGCCTGTTTCATGACGGGCGGGGCCGGCTGGAAGATGGCGCCCAGCATGACGCGCCCCTTCGAGCTGGTGGACAACCTGATCTTCGACGGCCTGCTGGAGATCGCCTCGCAACGTTTCGCTGCGTAGGCCTCACCCGTCCAATGGCCGCGAAGCAGGCCATGCCAGCGACTTGGGGGATGTTGCTTCTCAGTCTTCGAGCTCTGCCTTGGCCAGTTCAACGTCGAGGCGTTCCATGGCATCTGCGGGGGTGCAGGCTGCGGCCTGTTCGTACAGCTTGGTGGCGTCTTTCATCTTTTTATCGCCTTCGAGCATGACCATGGCATTGGCGTACTCGATCATGGCGATGGCCGAGCCGGGGTTGAGCTTGAGGGCTTCCTGGAACAGCTTCAAGCCGGTATCTTTCTTGGCGCCGTAAGTCATGCCACCGATGAGCGACCCCACTTTGTCGATGACCTCGGCATGGAATGCCCCCAGCGCGATACGCGCATCTGCATGCTGGGGTGAGAGTTTGATGGACTTTTCCAGGGACTCCTTGACCTTGCTGCCCAGGCCCTGTGCCAGCGCCTTGGCCACGCTGATGCCCTGGCTGTAGCGGCCCAGCGCGTAGGCGTGCCAGTACCAGGCATTGGCGTTCTGCGGTTGTGCCTCGGCCTGGGCCTGGGCCTGTGCGGCCACTTCCATGAACAGGTCGAGCTTGGTTTTTTCCTTGGGCTCCAGGTAGGTGGCGTAGATGGACGTAGCCTTGTTGGCTACCGTGATGCCATCACCTCCCGCTTTGAGGCCTGCCTCCGCTGCCTTCTGGAATTCGCCGCTGTGGAACAGCGCCCAGGCCTTCAGGACATCGGTGTCCTTGGGCAGTGGTTCCGCATCGCCGGTATGGAGACGCGCCCAGTGCTTCTTGAGGCTGGTGGCGTCGAATGCATAGTCACCCGCATGGGGGAAGGCGGTCCATTTGGCCATGGTTTTGTCTCCTGTGTGGTGATTCTAGGTTCTAGGG
>Ga0075163_10012542_pt1 | contig 11035 bp, 6 predicted proteins | sample JI1023141ADNA_FD_71478 | JGI IMG/M metagenome (GOLD analysis project Ga0075163, IMG submission 71478) | Wastewater effluent complex algal communities from Wisconsin, to seasonally profile nutrient transformation and Carbon sequestration -... | ecosystem: Engineered > WWTP > Effluent > Algae...
CCCCAGCCATGGGATCGTCGATCTCACGGGAAGACGCGGTGGTGCCGTCCGTCGAAGCGATCGATGCCCAGGCCCGGCGCCGCCTCGACGCCCTCGCACGCGAACACGCGCCGTTCCTGCGCGGGCTCGCCGGCAAGCTGTGCCGCGGCACCTTCGACCCCGAGGACCTCGTGCAAGACGTGTTGATGAAGGCGGTCGCCAACTTCGACCGTCTGCCGCCGGACGTGAACCACGCCGCGTGGATGGCGCGGGTGATGCAGAACCTGTTCATCGATCGGCTGCGGTCGCGCGCGTCGCAGCGGCCGATCCCGATCGACGACGTCGTCGTGGCGGCGCCGCCGCCCGACGAGCCGGCGTGGTGGGAGCGGCTGGCCCGCGAGGACGTCGCCGCGGCGGTGGCGCAGCTGCCGCCCGAGCTGGGTCGGGCGTTCGCGCTGTTCGCGTTCGAGGGGCGGAGCTACAAGGAGATCGCGGTGGCGCTCGACGTGCCGATCGCGACGGTCGGGACCCGGGTGCTGCGGGCGCGGCGGCGGTTGCGCGCGCTGCTGGGAGGCCCCGATGCGTGAGCCCGACGAGGATCTGCACGCGCTGACCGCGCGGTACTTCGACGGCGAGCTGGCCGACGACGACGTCGCGCGCGCGCTCGATCACCTGACGACCTGCGCCGCGTGCCAGCGCGACCTCGGCGATCAGGTCGGGCTCGCGGTGGCGCTGGGGCGGACCGCGGCCGACGTCGCGCCGGCGCCGGCGCCGGTCATCCCGATCGCGGCGGCCCGACCGCGGCGGCGCGCGGCGGTCATCGGCCTGGCGGTCGCGGCGGTCGCGGCCGCGGCGATCGCCGTGGCCTGGATCGCGACGCGCCCGCCGCCCGGCGCGCCGCCGCCGGCGCTCGCGCTGGCCGAGCACCGCGGCGTCGAGGTGCGCTTCTCCGCGCCGGCGTTCGCGGCGCACCGTCCGTATCAGGTGATGCGCGGCGGCGCGGCGCCCGAGGTGTTCACGCTCGCGGCGCTGGCCGACCTCGAGCGGCGCGGCGATCGTGCGGCGCTGGTGGCGGCGCAGGCCTCGGCCGGCGAGCTGGCCCGCGCCCGCGCGGCGCTGGCCGGGATGCCGCCGGGCGCGCCGCGCGAGGCCGACGCCGCGGCCGTCGAGCTGCTGGCCGGGCGCGCCGAGGCCGCGCTCGACGCCGCGGATCGCGCGCTGGCGCTGGCGCCGGCGTCGACGGCGGCGCGCTGGAACCGCGCGCTGGCGATCCACGCGCTCGGCCTGCCGCTGGCGGCGGCCGCGGCGCTCGAGCCGGTGATCGCGGCGGGCGAGCCGGGCTGGGCCGACGAGGCCCGCGCCCGCGCCGCGGCGTGGCGCGCCGAGCTGGGCGATCGCGCCGGCGAGCGCGCGGCGTTCACCGCGGCGGCGCAGGCGATGGTCGATCGCCGCGGCCCGCCGCTCGACGCCGCGGCGCTGGCGCGGCGCCCCGGCTTGACCCGGCTGTACTTCCACTACGCGCTGCGCGGCGCGACGACGCGCGCCGAGGCCGAGGCGCTGACGCCGCTGGCGGAGGCGCTCGATCGCGAGGCCGGCGACGCGCGCGCGGTGGCGGCGGTGCGGCAGGTCGCCGGCGACGACTTCGCGCGCCGCGCGCCCCTGGCCCGCGCGTACCGCGACCTCGCGCTGGGGCGCGCCACCGACGGCGGCGCGGCGCTGCAGGCGGCGCTCGACGCGCTGCCCGGGCGCTTCGACGATCTGCGGCTCGGCGCGTGGACCCAGACCACCGCGCCGGCGGTCCGGGCGCCGCTGGTCGAGCGGCTGGTGGCGGCGACCGGCGACCCGTGGTTCGAGCTGTTGCTGGCGCGCGATCGCGGCGAGTGGTTGCTGCAGGCCGGCGCGTACGATCGCGCCGAGGTGGAGCTGCGCGCTGCCCACGCGCGCTGCGACGCCCGCCGCTGGGCCCACCGCTGCGCGCACCTGGCGCGCGAGCTGTTCTACCTGTACGCGGTGATGACGCGCTACGACGCCGCCGAGACCTACGCCGCGATCACCGCGCAGCAGTTCCGCGCGTCGGGCGCCACCGAGCTCGAGGATCAAGCGCTGGCCTTCGTCGCCGAGGCCCAGCGCAGCCGCGGGCGCCTGGGCCTGGCGGCGGCGACCTTCGCCGAGGTCCGGCTGCGGCTGGGCGCGGCGGACTGCGGCGGCGCGCGCTACGCCAGCCACGGGCTCGCGCTGATCGCCGTGCAGCGCGGCGCGGCCACCCTCGACATCGAGCCGCCGCCGCCCGACGCCTGCGGCCAGCCGCCCAACCCCGTCGAGGTCGGCGCCTACGTCGACCTGGCCCGCCAGGACCCGCGGCCGGCGGCCCGGGCGCGCGCCGAGGCGTGGATCGCGGCCTTGCGCGCGGCGGGCGACGCGGTCGACGCCGATCTGTCGGCGGCGCGGCTGGCGATCGACGGCGACCGCGGCGCCGCCGCGGCGATCACCGCGCTCCTGCCGGCGCTGGCCGGCGGCGACGACGAGCGCCAGGGCCAGCGCGCGTGGGCGTACCAGACGCTGATCGACGCCGCGGGGCGCGCCGACGCCTGGGCCGAGGTGGTGGCGATCGCGAGCCGCGAGCTCGACCGCGCGGCGCCGACCGCGTGCGCGCTGGTGGTGAGCGTCGACAACGATCGCGGCACCGCGGTGGCGCTCGGCGCCGACGGTCGCGCGGTCGGGGCGCGCGCGACGGTCGCCAGCGCGCTGGCCTGGACCGGCGCGGTGCTGGTGCCGGCGTCGCTGTCCGCGGCGCTCGCCGGTTGCGCCCGGGTCGAGGTGCTGGCGCGGCCGCCGCTCGAGGGCCGCGCCGATCTGCTGCCGCCGACCCTGGCGTGGAGCTTCGCGGCGACGCCGCGCGCGTCGGCACCGACGGCCGGGCCGACGGTGGTCATCGGCGACGCGCAGCCGCCGGCGGCGGTGGCGCTGCCGCCGCTGCGTCCGCTGGCGACGCCGGCCGGCGCGATCGCGGTGCGCGGCCAGGCCGCGACGCCGGCGGCCGCGCTGGCCGCGATGACCACCGCGGCCTACGTCGAGCTGCACGTCCACGGCGAGGTCGACCTCGAGCGCGCCGACGCGTCGTACCTCGCGCTGTCGCCCGAGCCGAGCGGGCGCTGGACGCTGACCGCCGGCGATCTGCGCACGGCCCGGCTCACCGCCGCGCCGGTGGTGGTGCTCGCCGCGTGCCGCGCCGCCACCGCGGCGCCGTTCGCCCACGCGCGGCTGAGCCTGCCGGCGGCGTTCCTGGCCGCCGGCGCGCGCGCGGTGATCGCGCCCGCGGTCGAGATCCCCGACGCCGAGGCCGGGCCGTTCTTCGACGACGTCCGCCAGCGCATCACCGGCGGCGCGGCCCCGGCGGCGGCGGTGGCGGCGGCCCGCGCCGCGGCGATCGCGCGCGGCCAGGCGTGGGCCGCCGGCGTGCTGGTCTTCGAGTAGCGCGCGGCTACTTCTTCGGCAGCGCCTGCTCGATCGCGGCGATCACCGCCGGATCGTCGGGCGTGGTCTTGGGCGAGAACCGCGTGATCGACGTGCCGTCGGCGGAGATCAAGAACTTCTCGAAGTTCCACCGGATGTCGCCGGTGTGGCCGCTGGCGTCGGCGATGGGCGTCAGCGCCTGGTACACCGGGTGGCGGCCGGCGCCGTTGACCTCGATCTTCTCGGTCATCGGGAAGGTCACGCCGTACGTCGTCGAGCAGAACTCCTCGATCTGCTCGGGGCTGCCGGGCTCCTGGCCGCCGAACTGGTTGCACGGGAAGCCGAGCACGGTGAAGCCCTGGGCCGCGTACTTCTCCTGCAGCGCCTCGAGCGCGCTGTACTGCGGCGTGAGCCCGCACTTCGAGGCGACGTTGACCACCAGGATCGCCTTGCCCTTGTAGTCGGCCAGCGCCATCGGCTGGCCCTTGAGCGTCTTGAGCGCGAGGTTCCACATGCCGTCGACCGTAGCACCGGCGGCGACCGCGGGCGGGGCGACGCCGGGCGGCGGCAGGGTCACGTGCTCGGCCTGGGCGCCCGGGCCTTCGATCACCGGCTTGGCGGCGGCGGTGGCGGTGTGGGGCTTGTCGTTCTTGCAGCCGACGACGGCCAGCACGGCGAGGGCGAGGGCAGGGAGGACGCGCATCGCGTGAGGCTAGCAGCTCGGATGGCGAAGACCCACAGTAGCCTCGCTGGCGCTCGGCTAGCGCATCTTTCGTGGCGTCGCCTCGGCACTTCCGGTACACAGGGCAACCGTCATGCGCCACGTCTACGCGGACTTCATCGATCAGGTGCTCAAGCCGGCCCGCTACCTCGGCGGCGAGTACCAGTCGGTCCACAAGGACTGGGCCACCGTCGAGGCCACCGTGTGCCTGGCGTTCCCCGACGTCTACGACATCGGGATGTCGCACCTGGGCACGAAGATCCTCTACAGCCTGCTCAACCGCGATCCGCGCATCGCCTGCGAGCGCGCGTTCGCGCCGTGGACCGACATGGAGGGCGAGCTGCGGGCCCGCGGCCTGCCGCTGTGCGCGCTCGAGTCGCAGCGCCCGCTGGCCGACTTCGACGTCGTCGGCTTCTCGCTGCAGTACGAGCTGACGTTCACCAACGTGCTGACGCTGCTCGACCTCGGCGGCGTCGGGCTGCACACCGCGGCGCGCGCGGCCGACGCGCCGCTGGTGCTGGTCGGCGGGCCGGTCGCGACCCACCCCGAGCCGCTGGCGCCGTTCATCGACGCGGCGTTCGTCGGCGAGGGTGAGGAGGAGCTGCCGGCGCTGGTGGTGGCGTGGGCCGCGCTGCGCCGGCAGATCCGCGCCGGCGCGCGCACCCGGGCCGACGCGCTGGCCGAGCTGGCCGCGACGTTCCCGCTGTACGTGCCGGGGCTCTACGACACCGTCGTCGACGACGCCACCGGCATGACCGTGGTCGGCGCGCCGCGCGATCCGCGGGTGCCGGCCCGGGTGCGGCGCGCGATGGTGCGCGACCTCGACGCGTACCCGTTCCCGACCGACGCGCCGGTGCCGTACGCCGAGGCGGTGTTCGAGCGCGCCTCGGTCGAGATCTCGCGCGGCTGCACCGAGGGCTGCCGGTTCTGCCAGGCCGGCATGATCTATCGGCCGGTGCGCGAGCGCAGCCCGGCGTCGATCATCGCCAGCGTGGTCGGCGGCGTCGAGAAGGCCGGCTACGAGGAGACCGGGCTCACCTGCCTGTCGACCGCCGACTTCTCGAGCATCTCGCCGCTGGTCAGCCAGCTCGCGGCGACGCTGCGCGCGCGCGGCGTGTCGATGTCGGTGGCCAGCCTGCGCGCCTACGGCCTGCCCGACGAGATCCTCGACGAGCTGGCCCAGACCCGCATCACCGGCCTGACGTTCGCGCCCGAGGCCGGCACCCAGCGCATGCGCGACGTGGTGAACAAGAACATCACCGAGGCGCACATCGAGGAGTCGACCCGCAAGGTGTTCGAGCGCGGGTGGCACCGGGTCAAGCTGTACTTCATGATCGGCCTGCCGACCGAGACCGACGACGACGTGCGCGGCATCGTCGAGACCGGCCACCGCATGCTGGCGGTCGGCAAGCGCATCGTCGGCGGCGGCAAGGCCGAGGTCACGGTCAGCGTGTCGTCGCACGTGCCCAAGCCGCACACGCCGCTGCAGTGGTGCGCGCAGGACCCCCACGCCGAGATCCGCCGCAAGCAGGCGCTCCTGCGCATGAACCTGCGCGATCGCCAGCTGCGCCTCAAGTACCACCACGGCGGCGTGTCGTGGATCGAGGGCCTCCTGGCCCGCGGCGATCGGCGGATGGCGGCGGTGATCGAGGCGGCGTGGCGCGCCGGCGCGCGGTTCGACGGCTGGGAGGAGCTGTTCGACGAGGCGCGCTGGCAGGCGGCGCTCGAGGCGCACGGCGTCGATCAGGCCGCGTACCTGGGCACCCGCCCGGTGACCGCGCGGCTGCCGTGGGATCACATCGACGTCGGCCTCGAGGACGGCTTCTTGCTCGGCGAGTATCGCAAGGCGCTCAAGGGCCGCGCGTCGCCGCCGTGCGGCAAGGTCGCCGGCATGCTGGTGCACCACACCAACCTGGCCGACGCCGAGCCCGATCGCCGCCGGCTGGTCTGCTACGACTGCGGCGTCGCGTGCGATCTGACGACGATGCGCGACGATCGGCTCGAGGCGCTGCGCGACCTCGGCGCGACCACCGCGCGGGCGCCGGCCCGGGCGCTGCCGGTGATCGCCGGCGACGCGGCGCTCGACGTCAGCGAGCGCGGCGGCGGCTCGCCGGCCGAGCAGGGGACTTCGGCTGTCTCGCGTCTCGGGCGGGGGGCCCCGTCGGGGCATGACCCGACGGGGGGAGGGCGTGGCGACACGCCCTCACGAGAACACGAGCGTGCCGATCGGGTGCGCAAGAACGGCCACCACGGCGCCGACGCGCCGTACACCAGCTACCGGCTGCGCTACACCAAGCTCGGGCGCACCGCGTTCCTCGGCCACCTCGACGTGGCGCGGCTCCTGGCCCGCAGCTTCCGCCGCGCGCAGCTCGACCTGGCGATGAGCCGCGGCTTCTCGCCCAAGCCGCGCATCACCTACGGCCCGGCGCTGTCGCTGGGCGTGCCCAGCTTCGCCGAGGTGTGCGACGTCGATCTCGAGCACGGCGACCTGCCGGCGCTGACCGCCGCCGAGGTGGTCGCGCGCCTGGCCGCGGTGTGCCCCGAGGGCCTGGCGATCGTCGACGGCGCGGTGCTGCCGCCGGTGCAGCCCGGGCTGGGCAAGCTGGTCACCGCCGCCGACTACGTCGTGGCGCCGGCGCCCGACGGGGTGCGCTTCGACGAGGCCCGCCTGGGGCGGATCGCCGCCGCGTTCCTGGCCCGCGAGCAGGCGATCGTCGCCCGCGGCGACAAGGCCATCGACGTGCGCGCGCTGGTCGGCGAGGTCGACGTGATCGCCGGGCCGGCCGCGCGGCTGACCGCGGCGCTGGGCTGGGAGGCCGGGCCGCTCTTGCGCGCGCGGGTCGGCATCTCGGCGGCTGGCTCGGCCAAGCCGATCGAGGTCGCCAAGGCGCTGGGCGTCTACGGCCCCGACGATCCGCGGGCCCGCCACGCGCTGGTCGCGCGCCTGGCGCTGATCGGCCTCGAGGCGCCGGTGGCGGTGGTGGCCCCGCCGCTCGAACTGCCAGGGTTGATCCATCAGCCGCTCCCCGATGTGGGGTCTCGCGTATCGGATGGGGGCCCCGCGGGGGCGTGACCCCGCGGGGGAAGGTTTGTCGACAAACCTTCCCGGAAGTTCAGTTCAGCGCGGCCCAGCTGGTCAGCGCGTCGGGGACGATGGTGTCGGGCCAGACCACGACCAGCGCGTGATCCGCGCGCACCGGCGCCGCCGCGAGCAGGTCGAGATCGAAGCCGCCCGACGGCAGCACGATCAGCGGGCGCTGGCGCAGCCAGGCCTCGTCGAGCGCCGTGGTCAGGCCGCGGCGACCGCCGGCGCGGGCCTCGTCGGTGACCGCCGCCGCGCCGAGGCGATCGGCGACCTGGCGGGCCGCGACCGCCAGCGGCAGGTCGGGGTCGCAGTGCACGCGGCGGCGGCCGCGCACGCCGGCGTCGGCGACCCCGGCGCCGATCAGCGCGACCCGCGCGGGGGCGCCGCCGTCGAGGAAGCGCGCCACCGCGCCGCGCAGGCTGGCGCGACCGCCGACGATCTGCACCAGCCCGGCGGCGGGCAGCGCGCCGGCGCCGCCGATCTCGGCCCACGCCGCCAGCCGGCCCAGCGTCGCCAGGCTCGGCCGGCGCCCGCCGACCAGCCACGCGCCGTACAACAGCGCCAGCGCGTGCTGGCCGTCGTCGTCGAGGCCGGCCCGCTGCGCCAGCGCGGCCAGCGGCGATCCGGCCAGCTCGGGGGGCGCCAGCTCCGCGGTCGGATCGGCCAGCACCGCCCGGGCCCAGTCGGCCAGCTCGACCCGCCACAGCGCCGCCCCGCTGGCCCGCGGCCGCCCGACCCGCGCGAGCGTCGGCGTCGGCGGCGGTGGCGCGGCGTCGCCGGGCTCGGGCTCGCCGCGCGCCGGCCGCAGCCGCTCGCCGTTCATCGTCAGCCGCAGGCCGCCGCCGCCGATCACCGCGTCGCCGTCGAGCGGCGTGCGGCGCGGCCGGCCCTGGCGATCGATCCAGCACAGCGCCGCCTCGCCGCCGCCGGCGACGCACGCGCCGCGCTCGACCTCGGCGGCCATCGGGTGGCCGGCCAGCGTCAGCGCGTGGACCCGCTCGAGGCCGTGGGCGGTCGCGACCACCAGCCACGGCGACGCGGCGTGGCCGTAGATCGCGTCGATCGCCGCCGCCGGCCGGTACGTGAACGTCCGGCCGTCGGACAGCCGGAGCAGCAGCAGATCGCCGTCGCCGACCCGGGCCAGCCAGATCATCCGCCGGTCGGCCGCGGCGCCACACAGCCGCGGCGCCGCCGGCACCCGCGCCGCCAGCCGCGCCAGCACGCGCTGCGACGGCACGCCGATCACGGTGGTGGCGCCGCGCTCGAACACCAGCAGGCGATCGTCGTCGAGCGGCACCACGTCGTCGACCGGGCCGGGGCGCTCGAGCGCCTCGAGCGCGACGCCGGTGGCGCCGACCCGGGCCACCAGCGCGATCCCGTCGGCCTGCATCACCACCCGATCGCCCAGCGTGCCGATCAGCCGGGTCCGCGGCGGCACCGCGATCGTCGTCGCCGCGACCAGATCGGGCAGGTCGTGGATCACCAGCCGGCCGGGCGCCAGCATCGCCAGGCGGGTCGGCAACAGCGCCGCGGCGGTGGCCTCGGCGGCGATCGCGCCGTCGGCGATCACCGCCAGGCTGGCGGCTTCGACCACCAGCGCGCGCCCGCCCCGGACGCTGACGACGGTGCGCCCGTCGGCGCTGGCGGCGACGCACGCCGCGGCGCCGGCGGTCACGCGCCCTTCGCCGCCAGCGCGTCCTCGGCCAGCTCGTCGAAGGTCATCGCCTGAGACCGCGCCAGCTCGGCCTCGGTGTACAGCCGCGCGGCGATCCGCGCCTCGGCGCCGAGCAGCCGCAACAGGCCCTTGGCCAAGAGCGGCCCGGCCACCGGGTGCAGGTACAGCTCCTGCGCGCCCAGCATCACCCGCATCAGCGGCAGCCGCGCCACCGTCGGCTTGCGCGCGATCAGCTGGATCCGCTTGAGCGCCTCCTTGAGCCGGTGCCCCGACGGATCGGTGCGATCGAGCGGCGCCAGGAACACCTGCTGCAGGAACGGCTGCGCGAACCACAGCATCCGGCTCACCGCGGCCAGCGTCCGGGCGCGGTGCCCCCACGTCGGCGGCGGGCGCGCGGCCTTGGCCGCGAGGTACGCGTCGGACGCGTAGACCTCGGTCATGTGGAAGTCGATCGCGATGTGGCGCGACTCGTCGCGGTTGATCAGCGCCATCGCCTGGTGGCTCATCGCGTCGCCGACGTAGTCGTCGAGCGAGCGCAACAGCGCCACGTCGAGCAAGAGCTCGCCGGCGGTGACGTAGGCGTTGGCGATGTCGGGCGCGGCCAGCTCGATCACCGCGAGGAACGGCGCGCGGAACGCCACCAGCGCCGGCGCCAGCTCGTAGCTGCGGTAGCGGTGGACGTCGTAGTAGCGGGCCAGGCGCATCGCCACCGCGGCGTGGCGATCCTCGTCGGCGACGAAGCTGTCGAAGATCGCCGCCAGCGTCGGATCGGTGGCCTTGGCGCGCTGGGCGCGGAACAGCGCCGCCGCCAGCCGCTCGATGCCGGCCATGTCGACGAACGCCTGCACCACCGCCTGCTCCTTGTCGGGCGGCAGGGCCGGCGGCGGCGTCGACCAGTCGAGATCGTCGGCGCGCCACTGCCCCTGCCGGCACTTGTCGAGCATGCGCCCAAGATCCACGCCGCCATCGTAGGCCCGCGGACCGCGCGGCTCAACACCTGCGACGACCGGCCGCGCTCGCCACGGCCGCCGTTCCTGGCTACCGTGCCCGCATGTGTCGTCGCGTCACCTGTTCGATCTGCGGTAAGCCCTCGTTCGCCGGCTGCGGCGCCCACGTCGAGCAGGTGCTCGCCGGCGTGCCCAAGGCCCAGCGCTGCAAGTGCACCGCCGAGGACAAGGCCAAGGCGCGGCCGTGGTGGAAGTTCTGGTGAGCCCTACGCCGCGGGCGCGGCCCGGCGGCGCAGCGCGATGATCTCGGCGGTCGACGGCACGCGGGCCAGCGGGCCGGTGGGCGCGGCGCCCTGCGCGGCGAAGGCCTTCTTCCACGCCGCGAAGCTGCCGCCCGCCGCGTGGGCGTCGGCGACGGCGAGGCCGGCGCGGCGATCGCCCTGGGCCAGCATGTACTCGACCCAGGCCCAGCGCGCCGAGGTCGGCCGGACGATCGCCTTGCCCTTGTAGACGCCCAGGCCGCGGCGCAGGCGCTCGAGGCGATCCTCGACGACGTCGATGCCGGCGAACGGCGTGCCGTCGAGCGGGGTGTGGCGCTTGGCGACGAACGGCGCGACGCCGAACGCGATCTTCGGGTGCAGCTTGGTCAGCTCGCCCGAGAACCGCACCAGCTCGTCGACGTCGGCCTCGGTCTCGGTCGGCACGCCGACCATCATGTAGATCTTCACCGTCGTCAGCTGGTGGCGCGCCGCCAGCGCCGCGGTCGCCAGCAGGTGCTTCTCCTGCGTCGAGCGCTCGACCACGCGCCGCATCCGCTCGGAGACGCCGTCGGCCGCCACCGTCAGCGTGCGGTAGCCGCCGCGGGCCAGGAGGCCTACCAGCTCGTCGTCGAGCTTGTCGGCGCGCAGGCTCGAGATGCCGACCTGGCGGCCGCCGTCGACGACGCCGCGGACGATCGCGCGGATGTCGGGGTGATCGGTGACCGCCGCGCCGACCAGGCCGACCCGCCGGGCCTCGGCCGGGATGCCGCCCAGCACCTCGGCCGTCGGCACCACGCGCATGCCGCCGTTGGTCGAGCGGCGCATGACGCAGTAGGTGCAGCCGCGCGAGCAGCCGCGCGCCGCCTCGGTCATGAACATGTCGGCCAGCTCGGCGTCGGGCGTGAGGATCTGCGA
>Ga0075163_10012543_pt1 | contig 11034 bp, 4 predicted proteins | sample JI1023141ADNA_FD_71478 | JGI IMG/M metagenome (GOLD analysis project Ga0075163, IMG submission 71478) | Wastewater effluent complex algal communities from Wisconsin, to seasonally profile nutrient transformation and Carbon sequestration -... | ecosystem: Engineered > WWTP > Effluent > Algae...
TGGGCGGTCGGCGACAACGGCATCATCATTCACTGGAACGGGACCGCGTGGACGGTCCAGCAGACCGGACTCCTGAACCGCATCCATGGCGTCTGGGGGAGCGGCGCCAGCGACGTGTGGGCGGTCGGGGCCTGGGGGCTCATCTTGCACTTCAACGGCACCGCCTGGGCGCAGTCGACGAGCAACGTGACGGGTCCGCTGATCGGGCTGTGGGGCAGCAGCAGCACCGATGTGTGGGCGGTGGGGTCCGACATCCTGCACTGGGACGGCAACAGCTGGACGAACTATCTGGCCGGCGGACCGCTTTTCACCGACGTCGGCGGAACCAGCAGCAGCAACGTCTGGGCGGTGGGGGCGGGCGGCATCCAGTACTGGAACGGCCTGAGCTGGACCTCGACGACGGTGGGCACGACCGCGCTCAACGGCCTGTGGAGCAGCAGCAGCGCGGCGTGGGCGGTAGGGGATAACGGCACCATCGTGCAGTGGGACACCTCGATCTTCAAGCGCGCCACCCCCTCGCCCGGCGGAACCGTGTACGCACTGTGGGCTTCGGGCCGCAGCGACCTGTGGGCCGGTTCCTATGGCGCGGCGGTCCACTGGGACGGCTCTGCGTGGACCCGATACTCCTTGGCCAGCGGCGCGGTGTCCGCGCTGTGGGGCAGCGCCAGCAACGACGTGTGGCTGGGCGGGTCGGCGAGCAGTATCTTCCACTGGAACGGGACCACCCTGTCCAGCTTCGGCATACCGGGGTCTTCCTATGCGTTATGGGGATTCAGCGCCAGCAATGTCTGGGCTTCCGGGGTCGGCGGCGCCATCTATCGGTGGAACGGGACCATGTGGTCTACGGGGACCGCCGTGTCCGGCGACACGCTGGTCTCCCTGTGGGGAACCAGCAGCTCGGACATGTGGGGCGCCGGCGCCTACATCTGGCACTGGAACGGCACGAGCTGGACGATATCGCTCGACACCGGGTCCAGCTTCAGCAGCATCTGGGGCAGCAGCACCAACGACATCTGGGCCACTTCCGAGCAGGGGACCTGGCACTGGAACGGTACCATCTGGGTGCCGGTAAATGACGGCAGCGTCGGCCGGATCGCCGGCAACCTCCTGTGGGGGAACTCGGCAAACGATGTGTGGATCGGGAGCAGCACGCAGAGTCGACTCCTGCACTGGAACGGCCGCAGCTGGCTGCGGAGCGCGGCGCCGGGCAGCCTCGTTACGCTCACCGGCATGGCGGGTACGAGCGACCTGTGGACGTTCACCGGCGACGGCAGGATCTCGCGTCGCAACTAGCCCTTGCCAGGAGTCCGCGCGCGGGCTTGCACCCGCTTGACGGACTGGGACCCGCGGCAGCGAGCGCGGTTCCCCCAGGCCTCCCCGGGCCCCCCGCTCCAGGGCATGACCCGCGCCGCGCTTGCGTCGGCGCGCGGTTCCGATACGGAAGCCGCGGATCTTGATCTGGTGGTCGATGCGCCCCAGGTACTCCAGCGCGCCGTCCGCGCGGTAGCGCACCCAGTCGCCCGAGCGGTAGAGCCGCCCGTCCGGGCCCCCGTAGGGGTCGGCGATGAAGCGCTCGGCGGTCAGCGCCGGGCGGTTCAGGTAGCCGCGGGCCAGCCCGGCGCCGCCGACGAACAGCTCGCCGGGGATTCCTATCGGGGCGAGCCGCAGGTGGCGGTCGAGCACGCGCGCGTACAGGTCGGGCAGGGGCACGCCGATGATGCTGCCCGGGCGGTCGCAGTCGGCGCTTCCGAGCGGCTGGCAGGTCACGTGCACCGTCGTCTCGGTGATGCCGTACATGTTGTAAAGCTGCGGGCTCTTTTCGCCGTGCCGCTCGAACCACGGCCGGAGCGCGCCCAGGTCGAGCGCCTCCCCCCCGAAGATGACCAGGCGCAGCGCCAGGGGCTTCTCGCTGGTCGGCTCGACGAGCGGCTCGGCCTGGATCAGCTGGTAGAACGCCGAAGGAGTCTGGTTGAGGACGGTCACCGCCTCGCTGCGCAGCAGGCGGTAGAACGCCTCGGCCGAGCGGCTGATCCAGTAGGGAACGACGACCAGCCGGCCGCCGTACAGCAGCGCCCCCCACAGCTCCCAGACCGAGAAGTCGAACGCGAAGGAGTGGAACAGGCAGAAGACATCGCTGGCGGTGAAGCCGAAGTACGAGTCGGTGGCGAGGAACAGGCGCGCCACGTTGCGGTGGGTGACCGGCACTCCTTTGGGCTGACCCGTCGAGCCCGAGGTGTAGATGATGTACGCCAGGTGCTCGGGACGGGTGGCCGCGGGCAGCGGGTCGGCCGTCGCGGTCTCGGGGTCGGTGAGCTCGTCGATGAGGACCACGGCTCCGGTCCACGCCCGGGGCAGCGCTCGCTGCACCTTGTCATGGGTGACCAGCACCGGCGCCGCGGTGTCGTTCAAGATGAAGCTCAGCCGCTCGCGCGGGTAGACCGGATCGAGCGGCACATAGGCCCCGCCGGCGCGTAGGATGCCGAGGATGCCGATGACCAGCTCGGGCGACCGCTCGGCGCACAAGCCGACCGGGGTGTCGGGGCCGACGCCCAGCGCCTGCAGCCGCGCCGCCAGACGATCGACGCGCTGCGCGAGCTCGCGGTAGGTAAGCCGGGTCTGCTCGCAGGTGAGCGCCACCGCGTCGGGAGTGCGCGCGACCTGGGCGGCGAACAGCTCGTGCAGGCAGGCGGTGACGGGAAACTCGCGCTGGCCGCCGCCGAAGCGCGCGAGCTCGGCCTGCTCGGACGCCGGCAGCAGCGCCAGCTCGCTGAGCGCCGCCGTCGGTCGCGCCACGATGTCGCGCAGCAGGACCTCCAGGTGTCCGGCCCAGCGGGCGATGGTCGCCGGAGCGAACAGGTCGGTGCTGTATTCGAGGAAGCCGAGCAGCCCCTCGGGTCGGCGATCGAGCTGCAGCGACAGATCGCACATCGCGGCGCCGTTGTGCGCCGTGAAGCGGCTCACCGACCACCCGGCGGGCAGCTCCGGCCCCGGCGGATCGAGCAGGAACAGCACCTGGAACAGCGGGTGCTGACCCAGGTGCCGCTCGGGCCGCAGCGCCTCGACCAGCTGGGCGAAGGGGAGCTCGGTCTGGTCCATCGCCGCCACCACGGTCGCGCGCAGCCGCCCCAGGAGCTCGACGAACGAGGGATCCTGGGCGAGCCGGGCGCGCAGCACCACCGTGTTCACGAACGGCCCGACCAGGCCCTGGAGCTCGGGCCGCGCCTGGGTGGAGGCGACCCCGGCGATCGCGAAATCGTCCTGGCCGCTGTAGCGGTGCAGCAGTACCGCGAACGCGGACAGAAGGGCCATGTAGAGCGTCGCCCCCTCGCGCTGCGCCAGCGCGGTGAGTCCCTCGGCGAGCTCGGGAGGCAGGAGGATCGGGTGACGGGCGCCGCGGAAGCTGCCGCCGGCGGGGCGCGGGGAGTCGGTGGGCAGCTGCAGGGCGGGCAGCTCGGCCAGCTGACGCCGCCAGTAGGCGAGCTGCTCGCCGAGGGCCTCCGGCGTGCAGCGGGCACGCGCCCAGGCGGCGTAGTCGGCGTACTGCAAGGGCGACGCGGGCAGGGCGCCGAGCTCCTGACCGGGGCCGCCGCGGTAGAGCCGCACAAGCTCGGGCAGGAGCACCTGATTGAACGAGACGCCGTCGAAGATGGCGTGGTGCAGGGTCAACAGCAGGCGGTGCTCATCCTCGGCCAGGCGGACCAGCACGCCGCGTAAAAGGGGCGGGGAGCGCAGGTCGAAGGGCGCCCTGGTGAGCTCGTCGTGCAGGCGGTGGACCGTCGCCGCGCGCGCCTCGGGCGGCAGCGCGCTTAGATCCTGCAGGTCGAGCCCGAGCGGCTGCGCGGGGTGCACCTTCTGCACCGGCTCGCCGTCCTCGACTTCGAACCCGGTGCGCAGGATCTCGTGGCGGGCGATGAGCGCGGTGAGCGCGGCGGCGAGCCGGTCGGCGACGAGCGGCCCGCGGATGGTCAGGGCATAAGGCTCGTTGTAAAGCGGGCTGGCGCCGGCGAGCTGGCTGGTCATCCACACCTGCTGCTGCGACGGGGACAGCGGCAGCGGGCGGGCGCGGTCGGCCCGCTCGATAGCCAGTCCGGTCTGCTGCGTCGGGCGCAGGCCTTCAAGGCGAGCGGCGAGCGCCGCGACCGTGGGGTGGGCGAACAGCTCGCGCAGCGGCAGCTCGACGCGCAAGCGGGCGGCGATGAGAGCGGCCGCCTGCCCGACGAGCAGCGAGTGGCCGCCGAGCGCGAAGAAATCGTCGTCGACGCCGACCTCGTCCACCTGCAGCACCGCGGCGAAGATGGACGACAGCGCCCGCTCGCCCTCGCTGCGCGGCCCGACATAGGGGGTCCCCAGCGCCGGCCGGGTCCGCCCGGGCGGCGGCAGCGCGGCCCGATCGATCTTGCCATGGCTGGTCAGCGGCAGCGCCGCCAGCGCGACAAACGCCGACGGGATCATGAACTCGGGCAGGCTGACGCGGAGGAACTCGCGGAGCCCGCCGATGGAGAACTCCGCCTGGCTACGCGGCACCACGTAGGCCACCAGCCGCCGGTCGCCCGGCTCGTCCTCCCGCGCCAGGGCGACGCAGTGCCCGATCGCGGGGTGGCGCAGCAGCGCCGCCTCGACCTCGCCGAGCTCGATGCGGAAGCCGCGCAGCTTGACCTGATGGTCCAGGCGGCCGAGAAACTCGATCCGCCCGTCGGGACGGAAGCGGGCCAGGTCGCCGGTGCGGTAGATCCGGTCGCCCGGGTGCGGGCTGTACGCGTCGGGCAGGAAGCGCTGCGCCGTGAGCTCCGGACGATTGAGGTAGCCGCGCGCCACCGCAACGCCTCCCAGACAGAGCTCGCCGGCCTCGCCGATGGCGACCGGCTGCTGCTCCTCATCCAGGATGTAGACGCGGGTGTTGGGCAGCGGCCTGCCGATCGACGGCAGCTCGCCGTCCCCGTCCTCCAGGCTGCAGCGGCCCAGGGTGACCGCCACCGAGCCCTCGGTCGGCCCGTAGGCGTTCCAGAACTCGCGCTCGGCGGAGAAGCGCGCGACCAGCGCCCCGGTGCACGCCTCGCCGGCGCTGATCAGGGTGCGCAGCCGGGGCAGCGGGCGCGCCGGCAGGGTCGCCATCACCGACGGCTGCAGGGTCGCCATGGTGATGGCGCTGTCTTCGAGCAGGCGGGCCAGGGGCTCGCCGAGCAGGAGCTCGTCCTGCGGAACCAGGATCAGCTCGGCGCCCGCCCCGAGCGCCATCAGGCTCTCGATGATCGCGCCGTCGAAGCCGAAGGCGGCAAACTGCAGCAGCCGGTCGTCGGGTCGGACGCCGCAGAGCTCGATGTGGGCGGCCGCGGTGTTGTACGTCCCGCGGTGCTCCAGCAGCACGCCCTTGGGAGTCCCGGTCGAGCCGGAGGTGTAGATGACATAGGCCAGGTCGGTCGCCGCCACCGCGACCTCGGGATTGCCGGGGTCCTCCAGGTCGAGCCGGGCGCCAATCTCCTCCAGGCTGAGCGTCAGCCCGCCAAACTCGGGCAGGCCGTCGCGGTGCTGCTGCTGGGTGAGCAGCACCGGCGCCGCCGAGTCCTTGAGCAGGAACGCCACCCGCTCCCGCGGATAGGTCGGCGAGATCGGCAGGAAGGCGCCCCCGGCCTTGAGAATCCCCAGGATCGCGACCACCATGTCGAGCGAGCGGTGCACGCACAGCGCCACCAGCACGCCCGGCCGCACGCCGGCGCGGTGCGCCAGATAGCGCGCCAGCTGGTTGGCCCGGCGGTTGAGCTGCCCGTAGGTGAGCCCCTCCGCGGCGCAGCGGACGGCGGGCGCGCCTGGACGCTGCGCCGCCTGCAGCTCGACCAGGTGGTGGAGGCAGCGCTCCGCCCTGTAGTCGGCCGTCCTACTATTCCACGTGAAGAGCACCAGCTGGCGTTCTTCCCTGCTGAGCGCACGCCGCTGCATTTTTGACTCCTGATCCTGGCTCAACTAAGCAAAATCCGATGGACGCTGGGTCCGGCTCACACCCGCGCTTGCGCGGGGCTGGCCGGGTGGCTGCTGTGCCGCGAAAGGATGTGCAATATTTCAGTCAGCGCGTCCTTGAGAGCGGACGCGAACTTGGGTTCCTGACCATAATAGCTGGGATGGCCTGGATTACTCACAAAACAAATCATGGTATGATGATCAAATATCATGTAATGACCGCCAAGGGACGGCGCCTTCAAGAAACCGAGCTTGACGCCCGGTCGACCGGTCAGAGAAATGCCAGGATATTCGGGTATATGCGAGACCCACATGTCCTGATTCATAACCCGGCGGGTGTAGTTCGGGATGCAAAGGCTCAATAAAACGAGCAAAGAAATAAAACAAAAAGTCCCGATTTCGTAACGAAAATACAAAGTTACCAGCAGCATCTGCATCTGATAAAAAGCATCGGTTCCCTGCTTGGTCTTCTTGATCAGATCTTTATGCGCTTGCAGCGCGGCGCTCAGGGTCTCGGCGGTCGGCGAGTCGGCAAACTTTGTCATTTCCGCAGTGGAAGAGTTGTAGCGATAAATCTCCCCATGCTGAATTGAGCGCAGGCCGATGAAGTTGCCGATGTTCGGCGTCTTGCCGAAGCATCGCTTGAACGCCAGATGGAGGCCGGCGTGGAAGACGCCGTCCGTGCTGACCGCGAATCGGGCAAAGTCCTTCTTACCGACGCCTTCGAGGCGAAACACGGTATCGTGGTCATCCGCATAAAGCTGCGACTCGACCTGCCGGCGTAGCGCCGCCAGCTGTGTCCGATAGCGCGGCAGCAGGTCGCTTTGGAGGGCGAGCCGCCGATACAGCGGCTCACCGCTGCGCCCGGGCGAGTCGAGGGCTTCGCCGGCCAGGCCCTGGCACTCGTTCTTCAGCTCATCCAGGAAGCGGGCGACGAACCCGCCGCCGATGCCGGCGCTCGGATCGCCGATGACGCCGGCCTGCCCGTTGCCGGTGACCACGATCTGCATGCTGCGCCGGTAGTCGCGGCTGTGGAAGTTTTGCCGATGGATCGTCCGGCTGAGCTTCTCCAGGGTTGCCGGTCGCTCGTTTATATCAATCGCAATAAAGAACAAGCTGTTGTCCATTACGGTCAGCTCAGCTTGCGATTTGGGTAGCAGCTTCTCAAGCAGGACGGCGCTTTTTTTATTATGAAAGACCGTGAACAAGCCGAACGGCAGGCGCTGCTCATCCGGCTGACTGAGCTGGCTCTTGGCGTCTGCGATAATATGACCTAGCTGCTCATGAATTTCGTTGACTGGAATGATCTTTTGAGCAGCAAGGACCTGCAATTTGTAATAAATACCGTCAACAGCGACGATTATGTAGTCGGTTGCGGGTACATCAACGGTCTCGTTGACCAGAGCCCCCTTATTAACGCTTGAGACAAGGAGCCGGGAGAAGAAGAAGCGGTAACGCTCCATGTCCAGAGCCCTCCCACCTTCGCGATCGGGCTCAAGCTGATTGCCCAGGACGCGCTCGCGGAAGCGGAGGGCGCCGACGATGATCCGGCTGGCTTTCTGGACCGGATCTTCATCCGCATCGGAGTTGAGGATGAGGGTCGCCGAGAACTCCGGACAGTATATGGAGGGAAAGCGGCGATAGCGGGCCTCATGACCGTTTTCACCGCGGGCGAAGCAGTCGCGAATGCGCGTTTCCAGCCTGGCTATGCCGAATAGCACAAACCACAGCTTGCTGAAGAACAAGAACAGCTTCTTCTTGAAAGAAGAAGGGACGTGAAGGTTGGCAATCGTTTGGGCTAGTTCAAGAAACGGGATGAAGGGATGTTTGGGCAGGTGAGTTTGCATTTGACACCTATTCCCCGTTTCTTGTGTTGTGACAGATAAGCGATTGACCGGCCGCTAAAATAGCGGCGCCGCGCCGCTGCGCATTTCGACCCGAGCCAGATATTTATCGCGCAGCACCGGGTCGGGGATTTCTTGCGCGCGCAGGGCGATGAGCTGGCTCAGCTGCTCCTGCTCCTTGGCGGCGCGCTCGGCATCCCCAGCGGCGCGCAGCGACTCGACGAGCAGCATGCGCAGCGGGACCTCCGAGGCGTTGACACCGCGCAGCGGGCCCATAGCCTCGACCCCCTCGGCAGCGACGCGGGCCGCCTCGGCGTTGCGTCCCGAGGACAGCAGCAGGCGGCCCAGGGCGATGAAGGCCAGCGGCGCGTTGCTGGCGATGCCGCGCAGCGTCGCCACCGCCTTCTGGGCGACCTCTTCGGCCTGGGTGAGGTTGCCTTCCGCCCGGTAGACCGCGGCGAGCGCGCAGTAGGCGATGCCGCTGTAGTAGGACGACTCGCCGATGGCCTTCAGGGTGCTCTGGGCGAGCTGCTTGGCCTCGCTGCGGGCCGCCGGGTCCGGGCGCTCGGCGAGCAGCAGCGCCAGGTACATCTGCGGCCAGGTCAGGGTGATCGGCTCATCCAGGCGCACGGCGAGCGGCAGCGCCTCGCGCAGCTTGGCCTCGCCCTCGGCGGTCGCGCCGATGCGGGCGAGCGCCAGGCCGAGGTCGGCCAGCGAGACGACGATCATGCGGCGGTCGCCGATGATCTGGTAGGCGCCGCTCGACAGACGGAAGTTCTGCACCGCCGGCCAGGCGCTGGTGCAGCGGCCCAGGGCGTAGCGCATGCAGGCCCGCGCATGGGGGTCGTTCTCCTCGATCGGCTCGCCGATGTCGCGCAGGTGCGACAGGAACAGATCCGACATCTCGCGGTCGCCGACAAACCCCAGCATGATGGCGAGCACCGAGGCGCCGATCATGTAGGTGCCGAGGATCTCCGGCGCCGGCGTGATGGTGCCAAAGCGCAGCGCCAGATCCGAGACCTGCGCACGCTTGCCCAGGGCCGCTGCCGAGCCGGTGGTAAACACGATGGCGCGGCACCAGTCCACCGTGCCGGTGGCGAGCAGCGAGAGCGCCTCGTTGCCAATCTTGAACGAGTTCTCCAGATCGTTGGACCAGAACCAGGCGGCGGTCTTGAGCGCGTAGAGCGCGCCGCGGGTCTCGCCCTCGGCCCCGCACCCAAGGCCCTTGTCGACGCGCTTGAGCGCCCCCTCGAGGTCGTTGTTGTCGTAGCAGCGCTCGGCGGCACGGGTGTAAAGGATGATCGCGCGCTCCAGATCGCCGCTGCGCTGGAAGTGCTCGGCCAGGATCGTCGGATCGCTCTCGCCGAGCTCCTCCAGATAGCAGCCGACCAGGTAGTGACCCAGCCGCCGCTCATCGTCGGGGAGCATGCCGTAGGCGGCCTCGCGGAGCATGCCGTGGCGGAAGACGTACTCCACCTCGCCGGCGAAGCGGCTCTCCTTGCGGCGGCCGAGAATTTCCGCCTCGACCAGGATCTGCAGCCAGCTCTCGAACTGCTCGCCGGCGCGCTCGCGACCCAGGAGGCGTCGTACTCCGCCCGCCCAGCAGGTCTCACCAAAGACGCTGGCGGTGCGCAGGATGCGCCGCGCCTCGGGCTGCAGGCGCATGAGGCGGGCGTGCAGGATGGCGAGCACCGTCTCGGGCAGCTCGTCGCCCTTGCCCGCCGCCACGGTGCGCACGAGCTCTTCCAAGAACAGCGCGTTGCCCGCCGCCTGATCGATGATCCGCGTCTGCACCGCCGGCGCGACATGAGGGCCGAGCACCTGCTGGATGAGCCGCTCGCAGGCCCGCTTGGACAGCGCGCCGAGCCGGATGTCCTGCCGCGAGCGCTCGGTCCACAGCTTGGGAAACAGGTCTTCGATCTCGGGCCGCGCCAGCGCCATCACCATCAGCGGACGTTCGCTGAGATCGCGCAGCGCACCGTCGACGACCTTGACCGTCAGGGCGTCACCCCAGTGCAGGTCTTCGAGCAGCAGGAGCACCGGATTCTTATTGCACTCACCGCTTAAAAAATCGGTGAATGCCTGCGCCACCTGGTCTCCCATGACGCGCGGCTCCTGGCGCGCCGCGTGGAGCAGGATGCTCTCGGGAAACTGCGTGCCGCACATCTCACCAAGGAACTCGGAGACGCGCTGCACCTGCTCACCAGAGACTGCCTGGGCGACGCGCGAGCGGATCTTGTCCTGGCGGATGTGAATCTCTTCCCCATCGATGATGCCGAACAGCCGCCGCAGCGCCTGCGCCAGGAGTCCGTAGGAGGCGCCGCCGCTCATCGGATCGCCGCGCCCGGTGAGCACCAGGAACTCGTGATTCTTGGTCTTGAGGCGCCGCAGGAACTCGTGGCGCAGGCGGGACTTGCCGAAGCCGGGCGGCGAGCTTACGAGCACCACGGCGGCGGCGCTGTTGTCACAGCAGGCGCCGAAGGAGGCCTCCAGCAGGCTGAGCTCGCGTTCTCTGCCGACGCACTGGGTCGGGACTCCGAGCAGCGGTCGCGAGTCGTCGTCACTCTGCGACAGCCCGGTCAGGAACAGCTGCCCGTTCGGTTCCCGGGTGATCGCGAAGAAGGTGTCGATGAGGCGCCCGGTGGTGTCGTCGATGCGCACCGCGGTCTGGGCGAGCCCCGGCAGATCCTCAACGGTCTCCAGCATCATGCCGACCCGGCCCAGCACCTCCCCGAGGATCGCCGTCCCGTCCAGCACCGCGCGGCCGGTCCCCAGCGCGACCACTGCGTCGGGCCAGCGCTCTTTGATGAGCAGCGCGCAGCGGGCGGCATGGATGGCCTGATCGGTCGCCGCGCCCTGGCGGACGATGGTGGCGATGAGCGACCCGTCCACCATGCACTCCACCGTGACCCCGAGCATGACCAGCGCATCGCGTACGGAAGCGTTCTGCGTCTGCGCGATGGCCCCCTGCATGGGATCCAGCGTCGTCCGATCGGCCTGGCGGGAGTCGCGGCTCTGGGCGATGACGACGCTGACCAGCGCCTGCTCGGTGCCCGCCATCTCGAAGGTTCCGGTGGACGAGCCCATGCGCACGGACTTGGGATCCACCGGGATCTCGCCGAGTGAGCCGAGCTCACTGAGCAGCGCGCTGGCGTCCGCGATGCGCGCCCCCGGGTTCTTCGCCAGCATGCGGGCGACCAGCTTGCAGACCGGCTCGGGCAGCTCGGGCTGGATGCTG
>Ga0075163_10012544_pt1 | contig 11034 bp, 11 predicted proteins | sample JI1023141ADNA_FD_71478 | JGI IMG/M metagenome (GOLD analysis project Ga0075163, IMG submission 71478) | Wastewater effluent complex algal communities from Wisconsin, to seasonally profile nutrient transformation and Carbon sequestration -... | ecosystem: Engineered > WWTP > Effluent > Algae...
GCTTCGCGGGCGGCGACTTCCGCACTGGCTTCGCGCAGTTGCTCGGACGCTTCCTGCTGCCTGAAGTAGAAGTGCAGCGTCACCAGCAGCATGGCCAGGAGCGGCAGCATCACCAACAGTGCGGCCACACCCTGCTGCTGCCAGGTGAAGTACAGCAAGGCCGCCAGGCTGGCACTGCCGGCGTAGGCCATGCCCACCCAGCGGAAGACGCCGAAGATGCCCGCCGGTTGGATGAAGGGCTCGCCGCGCTTGAGCTGCAGCACGCCGTACATCAGCACGGCGGTGATCAGGAAGTACGCCGCCGAGCAGGCCATGGTCGCGGCCAGCACCGCCGCGGCACCGCCCACGGCGGCGGTGGACAGCGCATCCAGCCCAGCGCGCAGCAGACCCCCGGCCACCACCATGGACAGGGCGGCCACCGCCGGGCCATAAAACCGGCTGGTCCAGCGCTTGGACGTGCGCAGGGAACCCACGCCGGTTTCGAAAGCCGCGGCCACAGCCGCCGCCTGCGGGCCCAGCATCAGCAGCAGCAGGAAGATGAAGACTTCGCCCGCGGCGTAGGAGTTCTTGGTGCCCGGCACGCGCACCGGGAACTAGCCCGCGCCCACGGCCAGGGCCGAACCCACGGCCACCTGCGCCACGGCCGCCCAGCCCTGCAGGCAGACACTGACCAGGCACCACACCAGCAGCGGCCAGCCCAGCGCCACCACCCCCCACCACACGGCGGCCGCCGGGCGGTTGTAGTCGGGCATCAAGGCCCCATGCAGCCGCTTCCACCAGGGCGGGTGCACCTGTGGGGTACCGGGCAGCGCGGTCATGCGGGGTCGCGCCTGGCGGGGGCGGAAAGGGGCATCGTCAGTGCAGCGTCATGGCCCAAGTGGCTGGCCCAGCCGGGCCAGCCGGGCCATGCGGCCGCTCGGCGGTAGGGCTCAGGGTATGGAGCAGGGAGGACACGTCCGCCACCGGCTGCGGGCGTGCCAACAAATGCCCGTGCCCGAGGTCGCAGCCCATCTCCTGCAGCTGCAACAGGATGGACTTCACCACCGCAGCTTCGTTGCTGCCCGGTTTCAGCCGCGGCTGCCGAAGATGGCGCTGCCCACGCGCACCAGCGTGCTGCCTTCGGCAACGGCGGCTTCCACGTCCGCGCTCATGCCCATGGACAGCGTGTCCAGCGCCAGGCCCTGCCCGTTCAGCGCGGCCAGCAGTTCGCGCAGCTGGCGGTGCGGCGCACGTTGCGCAGCGGGGTCGCTGCTGGGCTCGGGGATGCTCATCAGGCCGCGCAAGCGCACCCGGTCAGCGGGCAGCGCGGCCACGGCGGCCGCCAGGGCCGGCAGCTCCGCAGGCGGCACGCCGCTCTTGCTGTGCTCGCCACTCACATTGACCTGCAGGCACAGCTGCAAGGGCGGCAGCCCGGCCGGGCGCTGTTCGGCCAGCCGCTGGGCGATCTTCAGTCGGTCCACCGAATGCACCCAATCGAAGGCCTCGGCCACGGGCCGCGTCTTGTTGCTCTGCAGGGGGCCTATGAGGTGCCACTCCAGCTGGCTGCGCAAGTCGGCCAGCGCAGCGATCTTGTCCAGCGACTCCTGCACGTAGTTCTCGCCGAACGCGCGCTGGCCGGCGGCGTGCGCCTGGCGCACGGCATCGGCGGAGAAGGTCTTGCTGACGGTCAGCAGCGTGACGGTGTTGGCGTCCCGTCCAGCGCTCACGCAGGCCGCGGCGATGCGCCGCTTCACTTCTTGCAGGTTGCTTCCGATGCTGCCCATAATCAATTCGCGAGCTTACTTCGAGCTCTGACGCTGGCTCCGCGCTGGCCGCACCCCACACATTTCTGCATGGACATCACCCAGCTGCTCGCGTTTTCGGTCAAGAACAAGGCGTCGGACCTGCACCTGTCCGCCGGCCTGCCGCCCATGATCCGCGTGCACGGCGACGTGCGGCGCATCAACGTGGAGGCCTTGGACCACAAGGAAGTCCACGCCATGGTGTACGACATCATGAACGACTCCCAGCGCAAGCACTACGAGGACACGCTGGAGTGCGACTTCTCCTTCGAGATCCAGGGCCTGGCGCGCTTCCGCGTCAACGCCTTCAACCAGAACCGCGGCGCGGGCGCGGTGTTCCGGACCATTCCCAGCAAGATCCTGACGCTGGAACAGCTGGGCACGCCGCGCGTGTTCGCCGAACTGGCCCTGAAGCCACGCGGCCTGGTGCTGGTGACCGGCCCCACGGGTTCCGGCAAGAGCACCACGCTGGCGGCCATGGTCAACCACCTGAACGAAAACGAATACGGCCACGTGCTGACGGTGGAAGACCCCATCGAATTCGTTCACGAAAGCAAGAAATGTCTCATCAACCAGCGTGAGGTCGGGCCGCACACGCTGAGCTTCAACAACGCCCTGCGCAGCGCACTGCGCGAAGACCCGGACGCCATCCTGGTGGGCGAATTGCGGGACCTGGAGACCATCCGCCTGGCGCTGACCGCGTCCGAAACCGGCCACCTGGTGTTTGGCACGCTGCACACGTCTTCTGCCGCCAAGACCATCGACCGCGTGGTGGACGTGTTCCCCGCGGCCGAAAAGGAGATGGTGCGCTCCATGCTGTCGGAGTCGCTGGTGGCCGTCATCTCGCAGACGCTGTGCAAGCTGAAGGACGGTTCCGGCCGCGTGGCCGCGCACGAGATCATGCTGGGCACCAGCGCCATCAAGAACCTGATCCGCGAGAACAAGATCGCGCAGATGTACAGCTCCATCCAGACCGGCCAGAACCTGGGCATGCAGACGCTGGACCAGAACCTGGCGGATCTGGTCAGGCGCAACCTCATCAGCCCGGCCGAAGCGCGCGCCAAAGCCAAAATTCCCGAAAACTTCCCTGGGTGAAACCGACATGCTGAACACGCGATCAAGCTTCCCGCCGCGGAACCGGCTCTGCCGGGCCGCTGGCGGACGGCCCCCTCGGGGGGTAGCGAGCGCTAGCGAGCTTGGGGGCTGACTGATGGAACGCGACCAGGCATCCAAGTTCGTCAACGACCTGCTGCGGCTGATGATCGGCCGCAACGGCTCCGACCTCTTCCTCACCGCCGACTTCCCGCCCGCCATCAAGGTGGACGGCAAGGTCACCAAGGTGAGCCCGCAGCCGCTGACCGGGCAGCACACGCTGGCGCTGGCGCGCGCGGTCATGAACGACAAGCAAGGCGCGGAGTTCGAGCGCACCAAGGAGTGCAACTTCGCCGTCAGCCCGGCGGGCGTGGGCCGTTTCCGCGTCAACGCCTTCGTGCAGCAGGGCCAGGTGGGGCTGGTGTTCCGGACCATTCCTGCACAGCTGCCCACCATCGACGGCCTGGGCCTGCCTTCGGTGCTGAAGGAAGTGTCCATGACCAAGCGTGGCCTGGTCATCTTCGTGGGCGCCACGGGCTCGGGCAAGAGCACGTCGCTGGCGGCCATCGTGGACCACCGCAACGAACACAGCTACGGGCACATCATCACCGTGGAAGACCCGGTGGAATTCGTGCACGCGCACAAGAACTGCATCATCACGCAGCGCGAATTGGGCATCGACACCGACAGCTGGGAAACGGCGCTGAAGAACACGCTGCGCCAGGCGCCCGACGTCATCCTGATGGGCGAAGTGCGTGACCGCGAAACCATGGAACACGCCGTGGCCTTTGCCGAAACCGGCCACCTGTGCCTGGCCACGCTGCATGCCAACAGCGCCAACCAGGCGCTGGACCGCATCATCAACTTCTTCCCCGAAGACCGCCGCCAGCAGCTGCTGATGGACTTGTCGCTGAACCTGAAGGGCTTGGTCAGCCAGCGCCTGATCCCGCGGGAACAGGGCCGTGGCCGCATCGCGGCGGTGGAGATCCTGCTCAACACGCCGCTGGTCAGCGACCTGATCTTCAAGGGCGAGATCGCCGAGATCAAGGAGCTGATGAAGCGCAGCCGTGAACTGGGCATGCAGACCTTCGACCAGAGCCTGTTCGATCTGTACGAAAACCGCCACATCACCTACGACGACGCGCTGCGCAACGCCGATTCGGTGAACGACCTGCGCCTGCAGATCAAGCTGCAGAGTGCGCGTGCGCGCAACACCGATCTGGCTGCCGGCACGGAGCACATGCGGGTGGTGTAGGCGCGCGGCGCCAAGCAAAAGGGCGGCCCGCAGGCCGCCCTCTTTTTGCCCGAGCGGACTTCAGGGAATGAAGTTCAGCCCTTCCGGCAGCGCCAGCGTCGGCACTTCAAAGAACGGGCCGGCGGCGCCGTCGGGGTCGATGGTCAGCGCGCCACCCGTGGCAAAGAAGATCGCCATCTGCGTCTGCGCCATCACCGCGTAGGGCGCCTGCACGCCGTTGCCGATGTTGCTCAGGAAGGTGTGCGGGTTCTTGCCCACACCACTGTTCACCGCATAGGCCAGGTCGTTGCGGAAGCGCGTGGCGCGGTCGGCCAGGCCACCGGCCCGCAGGATGGCGGTGGTGGTCGGGTTGGGCACGGTCACGTCGCCCTGCGCGAACTGCACGATCACCGGCTTGGCCGTGTGGCCGGGCAGCGGCTGCTTGCGGATGTGGGCCGCATAGCTCACCGGGTTGCCGGCCTGCGTGGCCCACTGCGCGCGGTCAATGTAGGTCTGGATGTCGGCCGCACCGGCCACCGTGTTGATCACCGGCGGCAGGTCGCGCAGCGGCATGTTCTCGTTGAACTGCAGGTTGAACGGGAAGGGCAGCCCGGCGACTGGCGGCAGGTTGATCAGCGACGGCGCACGCGACACCAGGGCGATGGCGGTCAGCACGCGGAAGGCCGGGCTGATGCGCGCGATCTCGGTGATGGAGCCGCCCGGTACGTTGGGCACGCCGGCCTTGATGCTGGGCTCGCTGCCCAGCAGGATGGTGCCGTAGATGCCGCCAAAGCTCTGGCCCGCGTAGTAGATGCGGTTGGCGTCCAGGTCCATGCTGCCGTCGCCGTCGACGTCCACGCCGGCCTCGATCTGCCGCACCAGCTGCATGTAGTCGATGACTGTCTGGCGCAGGCCGTCGCGGCTGCCCAGCAGGGTGGCCGGCGCGGCGGCATTGACACCTTCGGTGCTGTCGATGACGCCATTGCCGTCCTGGTCGATGCCGCGGCCGCCCGCGGGCACCACCACGGGCAGCGCCGCGTTGCGCAAGACGTTGAGCGTGCCTTGGGCGCCGCCGCCGTGGCCCACCACGTTGATGGACACCGTGGCAATGCCGCGCGAGGCCAGCGTAGCCGCCACCGTCCAGGGTGCGCCGTACATGCTGTCCGTGAAGCCGTGGCCAAACATCGCCACCGGCCAGCCGCCCGCCGGCTTGGCGCCTGCTGGCACAAAGACCTGCAGGACCAACTGGTTGCTGCCTTGCGGCTGCGGCTGGCCGGTGAGCGTGCCGGTGGCCGGGATCAGCTTGGCCGCCGTCTGGTAGCTGGGGCTGCTGAAGTGGCCGTAGGCCACCTGCGCGACAGCGCCAGGTGCCACAGCCAGAGCCGGCGTGGGCACGAAGCTGTCGGTGAAAGCCGGCGCGGCGCCGGTCTGGCGGTGGAACTGGATGCCCGCGAGGCTGCCCACCGGGAACACGGCGCGCACGGGGCCGGCAGCCGTCTGGCCGATGTTGAAATCCACCGGCGCCGGCGTGCTCTGCTTGATGTGGCGGTTGATCTTCTGCAGGTCGGGCGTGATGCTCTGCGTGGTGAACACGCTGGCCGCCACCACCTTGTGGCGCAGGCCGCGCAGGGCATTCACGGCCCCCCGCAGTTCACCGCGGTACTCGGCGCCTTCGCGGTCACGGCCGAAGGCTTCGCCCAGGTCTTCACCCCAGCCGCCGGACTTGATCTTCTTGCCCTGGGCGTCGCGCACGCCGTTGGTGACCAGCAGCGCATAGCGCGAGTGCTGTTGCAGCAACTCGTTGCTCTGGAAGGCCAGGGTCTTGGTCGCCGGGTCCCAGACCACCTGGTTGATGCCGACCCGTTCACCCGCGCCTGCGCCGGTGAAGGTGTCCCCCAGGTTCAGCAGGAAGACCGTGTCGCTGGTGACGGTAGCCACGTCGATGCCCCCCGTGAAGGGCACCGTGATGCGCGGCTGCGTGGAAAAGCCGTCCAGCTGGTTGAGCACCGCCACGTCGGCGCAGTCGCTGGGGCGCACGGTGCAGTCCGGCATGGGCAGCTTGACGCGGCGCAGGGTGCGCTGGCTGCCGTCGAACACGGTGTAGCGGTTGCTGGGGAAAGGCATGCCGGCCAGGCCCGTGCCGGCGCGCACGCTCACGTCGTGGTCGTTGTCAGCCCGTGCTGCAGCGGGCAGCAGCAGGGCCAACGCCAAAGCGGCCGGGAGCGGCCGCAGCAAGTGTGTCGTCATGGTTGTCTCCTGGGTCCGGCCTGCTGTGGGAAGGTGGAATGTGCCGGTGGGTAGCGGCTTATAGGCTCGGCACACCGCACACGCCTCAGGCCTTTCCCTGCAGGCTTGTCACCTCCGGGACGCAACCCCCCTTGAACGCGGGCCCAGCCGGCCCGCCGCGCAACCGTGGCAGCATGGCGGGATGAGCACACCCACCCCTGCAGCGTCCAAGACGTACGACCCCTCCTCCCCCTTGCGCGTGGCCTTTCTGGGCCTGGGCGTCATGGGCTATCCCATGGCCGGGCACCTGGCGCGCGCCGGGCATACGGTGACGGTCTACAACCGCACCACGGCCAAGGCCGCCGCCTGGGCCGCGGCTGAAAAGGGCGACCATGCGGCCACGCCGCGCGAAGCCGTGTCAACCGGCGGGGGCGCGGACATCGTGTTCGCCTGCGTGGGCAACGACGACGACCTGCGCAGCGTCACGCTGGGCACCGATGGCGCCTTCGCCGGCATGAAGCCGGGCGCCGTGTTCGTGGACCACACCACTGCGTCGGCCGAGATCGCCCGCGAGCTTTACGCCGCGGCGCGTGGCCTGGGCCTGCACTTCGTGGACGCGCCCGTGTCCGGCGGCCAGGCCGGTGCGGTCAACGGCGCGCTCACCGTGATGTGCGGCGGCGACGCCGAGGCCTTCGACCGCATCAAGCCCGTGGCCATGGCGTTTTCAAAAGCGGTGACGCTTATCGGCGCCAGTGGCGCGGGTCAGCTGGCCAAGATGGTCAACCAGGTCTGCATTGCTGGCCTGGTGCAGGGCTTGTCCGAGGCGCTGGCCTTTGGCGAAAAGGCCGGGCTGGACCTGCCGCTGGTGCTGGACGTCATCGGCAAGGGCGCGGCGCAGAGCTGGCAGATGGACAACCGCGGCAAGACCATGGCGGCGGCCAAGTTCGACTTCGGCTTTGCCGTGGACTGGATGCGCAAGGACCTGGGCCTGGTGATGGACGAGGCCCGCCGCAACGGCGCGCAACTCCCCGTCACAGCCCTGGTGGACCAGTTCTACGCCGACGTGCAAGCCATGGGCGGCAACCGCTGGGACACGTCCAGCCTGATCGCCAGGCTCAAGCGCTGAGTCACTTGCCGGGCGTGGCGACGGGCGTGGACGAGCTGATGGGCGCCGGCGTGTTGCTGGTGGGGGTGGAGAGGTCCTTCTCGCTGATGATCTCGAACACCTTGACCACCTTTTCCACGCCGCTGACCTGGCTGGCCAGTTCGGCACCGCGGTTGGCTTCGCGTTCCGTCACGCGGCCCATCAGGTAGACCACACGCCGCTCGCAGGTCACCTTGAAGGCGTTGGCCTGCACGTCCTTGGCGTCCACCAGCGTGAGCTTCACCTTGCTGGCCAGGCGGCCGTCTTCCGCACGCGAGCTGAAGGCACTGTTGGGCGCGACGACGATTTCGTTGACCACCGCGCGCACGTTTTCCACCTTGGCCACCGCGGCTTCCACGGCCGCACGCTCGGGCGCACCAGGCACTTCGCCTGTCAGCAGCACCATGCGGTTGTAGCTGGTGACGCTGACCTGGCCCAGCGTGGCGAGTTCGCGGATGCGCGACGCGGCGCGCAGCTCAATGCTCTCGTCCTCGATCTGGATGCCGGCAGTGCGGCGGTCGGTGGCCACCAGGCCGGAGCCCACCACGGCGCCGCCAATCAACAACGGCGCGCAGGCCGACATCAAACTGGCCGCGGCCAGGGCGGCGGCGACGGTAGCGAGCGGACGCCCGATTCGAAGAGTCTTCACGATTCCTGTTCCCCCATGAGCTGGTAGTCCACCGCGTCACACAGGCAGTGGATCACCAGCAGCTGCAATTCCGTCACCCGCGCACCGCGTTCATGCGGCACGGCTACGAGGACATCCGTTTCGGCCAGAAGTTCCCCAAAGGCCTGTGCGCTGCGCCCGGCCAGCACGACGATGGTCATGTCCTTGGCCTGCGCCGCGGAGATCACCGTGGTGTGACCGTCGTCCGCATCGTCGATGTACAGCAGCACGTCGCCCGGCAGGCCCAGCGCCCGCACTTCCTGCGCGGCGCGCACACCCAGCGCCACGGCGGCCAGCGGCGGGCGCTCGCGCTCAAAGCGGCCCGTGAACAGGCGCGCGAAGTGCGGCGCCAGTGCGGCACCCGCTCCACTGCCACACACCAGCACCTTGCCGCCACTGGTAAGGGCTGCCAGCAACGCGCCCGCGGCTTCGGCCACGGGCCGCGCCATGGTCTCCGCGCAGCGGTAGAGCAGGTCTGCGCTGTCGAAGAACTGCTGCTGGATGCGCTGTTCAAGCATGGGCGGGATGATAGGCGAGCGCTATCGGCGCCCGGCTGCGGCGCCGTGTCAGGATGCGTCGAAGGCGGCCGGCAGCCACTGGATGTGTTCGCCGTCAATGGCCACCACGTCAAAGCGGCAGGGCGGCGGCACCGCCAGCCGCTGCAGGTAGTGCTGGGCCGCGTAGACCAGGCTGCGCCGCTTGGCCGCACCCACGCTGGCGGCCGCGCCCCCCTGCGCCGCGCCGGCACGCGAGCGCACTTCCACGAAGACCAGTGTGCCGTCGCGGTCACGCAGGATGAGGTCGATCTCCCCGCCGCGGGCGCTGGGCCCACGCGCCACCCGATAATTGCGCTGCACCAGCTTGAGGCCCTGGCGCTGCAGGTGCTGCAGTGCCCGGTCTTCGCCCTCCACGCCGCGCGCGGCGCTCCCCGACTTGAACATCACCCCCTCCACCCTGTTGCGTGCCGCCGAAGAAGCGGCTGGCGCGCAGCTCTTGGCTGCTGGCGCACTCTACGTGGTGGCCACGCCCATAGGCAACCTGGCCGACGTGACGCTGCGTGCCGTGCAGGTGCTGTCGCAGGTGGATGCCGTGGCCTGCGAGGACACGCGTGTGGGCGCACAGCTGCTGCGCCACCTGGGCCTGCACAAGCCGCTGCTGGCGCTGCACGCACACAACGAACATGAAGCGTCCGCCGCCGTGCTGCAACGCCTGGCCGCGGGCGAACGCGTGGCCGTGATCAGCGACGCCGGCACGCCCGCCGTCAGCGACCCTGGCGCGGTGGTGGTGGGCGCGGCCGCGGCCGCGGGCCACCGCGTCGTGCCCATCCCAGGGCCCAGCAGCGCGCTGGCAGCGCTCTGCGCAGCCGGCGACACCGCAGGCAGCGGCTTCACCTTCGCCGGCTTCCTGCCGGCCAAGGGCGGCGACCGCCAGGTGGCGCTGGCCGCGGTGCTGGCCGACGTGCGCACGCAAGTGCTCTTTGAAGCCCCGCACCGCATGGACGACCTGCTCGCCGCACTGGCTGCTGCGGCGCCCACACGACGTGTGACGCTGGCGCGCGAACTCACCAAGCAGTTCGAGACCATCCACACCGCACCCGCTGCCGAGCTGCCCGCCTGGCAGGCCGCGGACGCACACCGCGCCAAGGGCGAGTTCGTGCTGGTGCTGCACGCGCTGCCGCCCGCCGCGGCCACCACCGACGCGCTGGACCCAGCCGCCGAACGCACACTGACGGTGCTGCTGCGCGAGCTGCCTTTGAAGCAGGCTGTGGCCCTGGCGGTGGACATCACCGGCGTGCCGCGCAACGCGCTGTACGCCCGGGCACTGACCCTGCGCAGCCAGCAACCGGCCGACGATGCCGATTGAGCGCCTGCAGCGCCACGCGCTGGGCTGGACCAACGGCCTGACGCCCGCCGCCCGCGCCCTGGTGTGGGCGGTGGTCAGCGGGCTGATCTTCTGCGTGCTGAATGCGCTCATGCGCTACCTGGCGCAGCAGTTGCACCCCATGCAGATCCAGTTCCTGCGCTACCTGTTCGGCTTCATCGTGCTGCTGCCGCTGGTGGCGCGCACGGGCATCGCGGCCTTCAAGCCCAACAACCTGGCGGGGCAGTTCTGGCGCGGCGGCGTGCACACGGTGGGGCTGGTGCTGTGGTTCCTGGCGCTGACACACATCCCGCTGGCCGACACCACGGCCATCGGCTTCACCGGGCCCATCTTCATCATGCTGGGCGCCTGGTGGTTCCTGGGCGAGGCCATGCGCTGGGAGCGCTGGGTGGCCACGGCGCTGGGCTTTGCCGGTGTGCTCATCGTGCTGGGCCCCAAGATGAGTGGCACGGGTGGCGGGTACCACTTGCTGATGCTGGCCTCGGCGCCGGTGTTCGCCGCCTCCTTCCTCATCACCAAGGTGCTCACGCGCACCGAGAACACCAGCGTCATCGTGCTCTGGCAGGCCATCACGGTCACGCTCTTCAGCGTGCCGGCGGCGCTGTGGGTGTGGCAGTCCCCCAGCGCCTGGCAGTGGGCCGGCTTCGCGCTGTGCGGTGCGTTGGGCAGCGCCGGGCACTACTGCCTGACGAGGTCCTTCCGCGTGGCGGACATCTCCTCCACACAGTCCCTGAAGTTCCTGGACCTGATCTGGTCCGCGGCTTTGGGCTGGGCCCTGTTCGGCGATGTGCCGGCCGAGACCACGCTGATCGGCGGCGCGGTGATCACCGCCGCCACGCTGTGGGCGGCGCGCCGCGAAGCCCGCCGGCACGTGGCCAGCGCGGCTTCGGACGCCGACACGCAGCCCTAGCGGGCCGCGGGACTCAGGACTTGCCCGTGGCCGGCGCGCTGGCGCCCGGCTTGTGCTGCGCGTCGTGCTTCTGGTGGTGGATGCCCTTGCTGGCACGGT
>Ga0075163_10012547_pt1 | contig 11033 bp, 10 predicted proteins | sample JI1023141ADNA_FD_71478 | JGI IMG/M metagenome (GOLD analysis project Ga0075163, IMG submission 71478) | Wastewater effluent complex algal communities from Wisconsin, to seasonally profile nutrient transformation and Carbon sequestration -... | ecosystem: Engineered > WWTP > Effluent > Algae...
AAAATTTTGATCGGCGTAAGGTTTTAAACGACGCACAGATCGCATAATACCCATCAACTCATCGCTCATTTCTCCATTAGTAATACCAGGTTTTGATTTAGCCATAATAAAAGGATCTGCGTTCTCTGATTTCACATCTAAAAATCTTCGTCCAAAATTATAAGGTACCATTACTTGCGTATCCATGCTTGGCCCCAACATACTTTCACCCTCTTTTTTTACAACACCAATTACCGAACACTTATAACCATTTATTTTTATGTCTTTTCCTATTGGATCTTCATTTGGAAAAAGTCCTTCACTTACTTGTGAACCAATAATAGCAACAGCATACCCGGCATCAGTTTCAGCTGTTGTAAAGTATCTTCCTTCGGCGAGGTCAAAACTTTTGATCTTATTATAATCTTGTGATATACCTGCAACAAGAACTCTTTCAATACTATTAGAGCCATGTTTCACCGTTTTTCTTTGCCCCATTCTAAACGCTAAAGCAGTTGTGGTTTTACTGTATTTCTGTAATTCTTCCAGTTCTTCATACTTAGGGATAGGACGGTTCATATATTTCCACCAAGGGTAATCTTCTCCAAAACTCCAGGGCCATTTTTGAACATAGATCACATTGCTCCCAAGCGATTGAACAGATGATCGGATATTATTTTCTAAGCTATCAACGATAGTGAATACCAAAATGATCGCAAAAATACCAATAGTAATTCCCAGTAAACTTAAGAATGACCTAAGTTTATTACCAATAAGCGCCTGCCAAGCAAACAATACACTCTCTTTAAAAAGCAGGAAGATCATGGGTTTAGATTTGTTGTTGAAGTTACGAACTATAATTTGTTTTGGCTTAACTGGTTAATCACTTATTTGACCGCTTGTGGATTTGTAGTTAGAAATAATTGCTAATTTTGAGAAGTTAAAAACCTATCATGAAGAAAATAATCAATACACCTAATGCTCCGGCACCAATTGGTCCTTATAACCAAGCATTGATAGTTGGCGATACTGTTTACTTAAGCGGTACCATCGCTATGGATCTTCAAAGCAAACAATTGATCAAAGCTCCTATTAAAGAAGAAACCAAGATCGTAATGGATTATATTGGCGAGATCTTAAAAGCAGCTGGATGTACGTTTGATAACGTGGTAAAATCAACCATATTTTTGAACGACATCAATAATTTTGTTCATGTGAACGAGATCTATGCGAGTTACTTTAAAAATGAGTTCCCTACCAGGGCTACTATACAGGCCGCTAGGCTTCCAAAAGACGCTAATGTTGAGATCAGCGTTGAAGCTAAATTGTTTTAAGGGGGTTTTAGGGCATTTGGCCTAAAATTTAACACTTTTTTTGGTTTTTTCAGTTTTTTGTCTATCTTTACTATACTAAACTAGACTAGAAATTATGAACATTTTTGTAAGTAACATCAGCTTTAAGGTGCGTGAACAGGCCTTATCTGAATTATTTTCAACCTATGGTGAAGTTACCAGCGTGAGAATAATTAAGGACAAAGAAACCAAGCGTAGCAAAGGCTATGGTTTTGTAGAAATGGCAAATGACGATGAAGCAAATGCCGCTATCAATGCACTTAACGGTACTTCACATTTTGAGAGGGCCATTGTAGTTGCCGAAGCAAAAGGCAAAAAAGAATCTTCTCCAAATTCAGAAAACAACTCAGAAGCAGGCTACTAAGTAAGATCTGCTCCATTTATACATTAACCCGATCAACACTAGTTGAGTAATTAACTATAACATGATCGGGTTTTTTATTTCTTGTGATTGAAGTGCGTTTTTCAGCCACAAAACTTACCAACATCCCGCCAAAAACGCTCATCGATTTACTATCTTTAAGGTCCCAATTTGATAGCTAAGTGATACCTCGCGATACCGTTGAAAAAATAATTGAAGCTGCCAGAGTTGAAGAAGTACTCGGAGAATTCATCACCTTAAAAAAGCGAGGCGCTAATCTTTTGGGGTTATGCCCTTTTCACGGCGAGAAAACACCTTCCTTCACTGTTTCACCAGTAAAAGGCATCTACAAATGTTTTGGTTGCGGCAAGGCCGGAAACAGCGTTAATTTCATTATGGAGCATTTAAGTCTTTCTTATCCGGAAGCTTTAAAATGGTTGGCTCGAAAATATGCCATTGAAGTAATTGAGAAGGAAATTACTCCCGAAGAAAAAGAAAGACTTGACGAGCGAGAAAGTATGCTTATTGTGATGCAATATGCCGCCAGGTATTTTGTTGACAATATGAATAACACCGATGAAGGTCGTTCCATTGGTTTGGGTTATTTTATTGAAAGAGGTTTACGTCCTGATATCATTCAAAAATTTCAAATTGGTTATAGTTTAGAAGAACGTCGCGCATTTACAAACGCTGCCATAGCCGCAGGTTACCAACCCAAATATTTAGCCAAAACAGGCATGAGTATTTTAAGTAATACCTATGTAGAAGGAAATGAGATTCAACAAGCCGATGTGTTTGATCGCTATGCAGGCCGTGTAATGTTTCCTATTACCGATGAGGGCGGACGCGTAGTTGCATTTGGAGGAAGAACCTTATCGAGCGAAAAGAAAGTAGCAAAGTATATCAATAGTCCTGAAACAGATATTTACCACAAAAGCCGTGTACTTTATGGTTTATCGTTGGCCAAAAAAAGTATTCAGCAAAAAAATATTTGTTATTTGGTAGAAGGCTATATGGATGTTATTGCCATGCATCAGGCCGGAATTGAAAATGTTGTAGCCAGTAGCGGTACAAGTTTAACTATTGAACAAATAAAAGCCATACATCGCTTTACACCAAACATTGTGGTATTGTATGATGGTGATGAAGCCGGACAAAAAGCAAGCGATAGAGCAATTCCTTTATTATTAGAAGAAGGAATGAATGTGAAATTGCTCATGTTCCCTGATAATCACGATCCGGATTCGTATAGCAGATTAGTTACTGCCGAGGAATTTTCTGTTTACTTAGAAAAGAACGCGCAAGATTTTTTGATCTATAAAGCACGAAAGTTAAGTGCTGAAACAAAAAATGACCCTATAAAAAAAGCAACGGTTATTAAAGATCTTGTTGCCAACATCGCTCTAATTCCCGACACCATCATTCGCAGTGTTTATGTAAAAGAGTGTTCTAACATCATGGAGATGGAAGAACAGATCCTTCAAACTGAAGTAAATAAACTAAGAAGGAAAAATGGCGATAAAGGAAAACCTTCCTACGAGCAAACTATTGAAACTCCTGAACTCAGCGAACTTTTAGGAACACCAAAAGAAAATGAGGTTGAAGAGATCATTCGTTTTGAAGAAAAAGAATTGCTTCGCTTAATGATGAACTATGGAAATTTTTTAATAACTATTGAGGGAGAGGATGAAGATAAAGTGATGCACAGTTTTGAAATGACTGTGGATGAATTTATCATTATGGAACTTTGCCGCGATGAAATTGATTTTGAAGATCCTATTCATCAATTGATCATGGATGAATTTATGCACGAGATCTCAAATGAACGCTTACCCCTACTCAATTATTTTATTCAACATCAAAATCCTGCTATCAGTACGTTTGCCATTAATAATGCTCAAATAAATTACACCTTGAGTGAAAAATGGGGACGTTTTGGTGTGATAATCACAGATGAAAAAAATGAAGTAAAAAAATCGGCCGAACATGTATTGTTTAGCTTGAAAGATAAAAAACTCAATACGTTCATTCTGGATCTAAAAGAACAATTGAAGGAACTAGCTCATGAGGATGTGATAAAAACCCAAGAGAAGATCATAAATTTAGAGCAAAATAAAAAGCGCATTAATAAATTGTTGGGCAGGATAATTATTAAGTAAGCGGTTAAAGACGTGTCACCCTTAGCAAAGTCGAAGGATGTTTAATGATCCTTTTTGACTAACCATACAGAAAATTGCCTACTGCCTTTCCTCTTTTTTCTTCCCCTTTAGTAAATACTTTCTCTGATTAAAATTATAACTCAGCGAAACAAAAATTCTTCCAACCGATTTCAACTCACCGGCTCCTGCATGATGATGAATGGTTTTTTGAATACCCATGCTCAATCCGTAATTTTTATAATACATATCCATCCCTGGCCCTAACATTAATTCGTTCATCTCGGTTCCTTCTTGTGCTATATCAAATACATAAAGCCCTTTTGTGTATTCGTAGTAAGTACTTATGGATGGCATGAACGACCAGTTCTTAGTTTTAAATTTGCAGAACACAGATGAAAAATTAGTGATGCTATTTCCAATTCTCTCCTTATAAAAATTAGTGCCATTGATCTTATAATTTGCAGACGTGGTAAATCCTATTTTTTTATACGCTATCATATATGTTGTATAAAAAAAATAGTCAAAACTTCCTGTTCCTGGTTGCATTAAAAAAGGTAAACGTTTATCGTTCTTATCTTTTACATAAAAATTTCCGGAAGGTAATTTAATACCCGCTCCGACGATCCATCTCATTTTAAGATCCTCTTCCATTTTAGGACGTATGATATGGTATCCTGCAAAAAAACTAGGGTCGGATAAACCTGTGTGTTTTATCTTTATGGAATCTTCTTTACTTTTACTATTTACAATAGAGGCAAATAAATTCAATTCAATACGTTCGTGAATAAAATATTTTGCTCTTAATTCAAAGATCTTGAAACTCTCGTAATCGGCGCTTGAATAATTTCTAGTAAGAAGTGTATCGTGACCTCCCCCATGTGTTGTTTTATAAGCTCCCGGAGGAAAATAGCGGGTATGTGATTGGTAATTACGGTAACCATTAAAAACCCTATAGCGATGCATAAGTGCAAAACTACTTTGATTATCGTAAGGCATTACACCCATAAAGCAACCACAAATATCACAAGCTATAATAGTGTTCGCAAACAAGCATATAGCAAATGCCAAAACAAATTTTCTCATACTGTTTTTGAAAAAAAACCAGCAGAAGAATTCTTACCGAAACTCAAACCATAAGTTTAAGCTCAGTAAGAATTCTAAATACTAGTTAATTATTAAATGATCAATTATGCACATGTTCAAATGTGAACATGGCCTGATAGTTATTGGCAATTTTTACGGAGTTTGCTCCCGGCATCATAATGGTATTAAGCGCAGCGAAGTCTATCATTCCACCTGCACCGTTAAACCATTTTGCAAGATCGCTTGTAATATGAACTTCAGGAGTTACGCTCGAAGATACATTAGCCGTTGAACTTCCAAAACTCAAATTAACCGTTCTAATACCGCTGTTTGGAGAATTAAACCCACCAATGTGATAAGTTAAAGAATTTCCAACGGCAACGGACTTAGGAGAGGTTCCCTCGAACTTTCCAAAAATGTAACCTGTACTCCAGCTCCAAAACATATCAGATACGGCTAGATCACCACTTTGAGCTCCCGATACATTTCGTGTTGAATCAATACCAATGATAAATTGAACTGATTTATAATTAGCAGAAGGAATTGAACTCATGGTTACTATATTCTTCCCTGTCGTATTATGATCAACTTTAAAATAGCTGTTTGGAACAACATAAGTGCTGTTATCGCTTTTAGTTAATACCACGTTGCTAATGTAGTATCTAAAAATACTCACAGTGAACGAATCGTTATTTGCGTTCTTATAATATTCGGTATTGAACACAAGGTCGCTGTCGCCAACCATGGCTTCAAATTCTAATTTTAAAGATCCGGTTGTTGCAGCCGGAGTTGGTGTAGGTGTTGGAGCCGGTTCATCCGGATCTTTTTTACATGCAATAACAGTTACAGCTAATAAAGCTGCTAAAAATATTTTTTTCATAAATTAAATAATATAAATAATACAATTAACAAGAATGCATTGAGTGCTCTTGCTTTAAAAATATAAGATGAATATGTATTATATAGTAGGTGGATGAGAAATTTCTGACCTAAAACCCGAACAGGTTTTGTGAGAAAATGGATCACTTAAAATTTCGCTCTTTGTTTGATCTGCTAGCTTCAAAAACACGCTGCAATACAATACAATGTCCCCGGTCTTTTCCTTTTTATTTGTATCCGAATTTATAGGTCCTTGATTTTCGCTTTCTTCTACTTTGTTTAGTTCTTTCTCTAAATGACAAGAACCTTCGCAACAACTTTCAGGTTCGTCTCTCTTTTCACAAAGGTTTTCAGCAATGTATTCCTTGTTCAATTGAAAACTTACAAGAACATAAACCCTGCTTCCAATTTGCATGGCAAAAGCTAACAGAACCAGGTATGAGAAAATGAGTTTCAAAGCCTGCTATAAAATTAGTGATTTTTTTTGAAGTTGCCGCCATTTTTTGCCACGGAGACACAAAGACACGAAGTATTTTTAATTACATACGCGTTGACTCATGAAACTTAGTGCCTCATGGCTAAAACTAAGCCAGTTTGTTAAATGCAGTTTTAAATCGCTCAAGTGTTTTTTCCTTGCCAATTAAAGCCATTACATCAAATAGTTGTGGACCACCAGCTACGCCGGTTACCAAAACACGCATTACTTGCATGTCTAATTTACCAAGTTCGGTTGTTGCGGCGGCAAAGCATTCGTGTAGTTCGTGAGCATCCCATTTTTGTAAGGCGGTAAATTTATCTACTAGCTTTACAAAAAGTGCTTTTACATCGGCATTCCATTTTTTGGCCATAACTTTTTCATCGTAAGCCGTTGGCTCTTCCAAAATAAAACAACCGAATTGCCAAAACTCATGAACGAATTGTGCTTTCTCTTTAACTAAACGACAATACTCCTCAATAAATTGCTCTGATAAATTAGTATAACCTTTTTCAATTAAGGTTGGTTTAAATAAAGCTGCTAATTCTTTATCAGAATGTTTACGCAGGTATTGTTGATTGAACCATTTTGCTTTTTCAGGATCAAACTTTGCACCGCTTTTGCTCACACGTTCAAAATCAAAAAGCGCGGCGATCTCCGCTACACTAAAAATCTCTTCGTTAGTACCCGGATTCCAGCCCAATAAAGCCAATACATTTATAAACGCTTCCGGAAAATATCCTGATTCTTTATAACCAATAAACGGTGTTGCTTCACGCGGATCTTTCCAACTCAATGGAAATACAGGAAAGCGTGATTCGCGTTTTGAAATTTTTCCATTTCCATCAGGATTTAAGATCAATGGCAAATGCGCCAACTTTGGCATCTCATTCTCTAAACCTAAATAACGGTAAATTAAAATATGCGCCGGTGCGCTTGGCAACCATTCCTCTCCCCTAACAGCATGAGAGATCTGCATTTCAATATCATCTACAATGTGGGCTAAATGGTAAGTTGGCATGCCATCGCTTTTTAAAAGCACTTTATCATCTACTTGCGCACTGTTTACTACAACCCATCCGCGAATAATATCATTAAAACGGATCTCTTCATTACGTGGCACTTTTAAACGCACTACATATGGCTTTCCTTCCGCTAATAGTTTTTGAACTTCTTCGGTACTTAAGGTTAAACTATTACGCATGTTTTGACGCGTAGTAACATTGTATTGTGGAGCTACAACTTTTGCAGCTTCCAAACGCTTGCGCATTTCATCTAGCTCTTCAGATGTATCAAAAGCATAATAGGCATGTCCACTTTTAATAAGTTTATCGGCGTACTTTTTATAAATACCGGTTTCTTTACGTTCGCTTTGGCGATATGGTTTATGAGGGCCATCTCCAAAACCAACGCCTTCGTTAGGCGGAATTCCACACCACGTAAGGGCATCAATGATATATTGCTCAGCGCCTTCTACAAAGCGGGTTTGATCGGTATCTTCAATACGTAAAATAAAATCGCCACCATGTCTTTTCGCAAACAGGTAATTAAAAAGGGCTGTGCGCACACCACCCATATGTAAGCCGCCTGTAGGACTAGGCGCAAAACGAACTCTAACTCTTTTTTCCATAATAAGGGGCAAAGATACGAAAGCTTGATGAAATTGGATAAAATATTATATTTACGTAAAATAAAACGTTATGAGAACGGAAAGAGTTTTAGGTATCATTTTTCTTTTGGCACTGATCTGTAGATTGATCAATTTCTTTCCGGGTTTTTCAACGTTAATAGTGTTCTCAGGCGCAGCCCTATCTATTCTTTATTTCCCAATGGCCTTTTATTTCTTCTCCGACAAATCGTTGAAAAGACAAAATATTGCTTTCTCTATTGTGGGCGGTTTTGTATTCTCAAATGCCTGTATGGGAGTTATTTTTAAGATCATGCGTTGGCCTGGGTCTTATGTAACTTCACTATTCTCTATTGTTGGGATTGCCGCTTTGCTAGTAGTGTTTTTTATTATTTCGCCAAAAGCCAACGAAGAGTTAAAAACATACTACACTAATTACAGAACAAGATTGATCTATTGGGGCACATTAAGCATTGTATTCTTTTTCCTAACTCCGCGAATCATCCTCCAAATTGAACACAGACGCGACAAAAAAATGCTTGATATTGAGTTAAAAATAATGGATTCGGAAAGAAAAGGTGTTGAAGAGCCGCAGTTGAGGAATTATTATCACTATAAAGATTCATTGCTACAGGCCAATGAGGGATATACTAATTATGTAAGAAGAGATTAATTTATTTATAAACCATGACCACCAACGATATCATTCGCCGCCTCCGTTTTGCATTTGAATTTAAAGATGCAGAAATGATAGATCTATTTGAATCGGCCGGACTTAGTGTGAACCGTACACAAATAAACAATTGGCTTTTAAAAGAAGATGACGAGTCGTTTGAGGAAATAAGTAATCACCAGCTTGCTTACTTTTTAAATGGATTGATCATTTATGGTCGTGGTAAAAAAGAAGGTCCGCCACCTGAAGCCGAAACAAATTTGAACAACAATATTATTTTAAGAAAACTAAAGATCGCTTTAAATTATAAAGACGAAGATATTTTAGAGATCCTTGAAATAGAAGGCATGCGCATCAGTAAACATGAACTCAGCGCATTCTTTCGTAAACCCGGCCAAGATCAATACCGCGAATGTAAAGATCAAATTTTGCGTAAGTTCATTTATGGTTTGCAGGTGAAGCACAGAGGCGATGGGAAATAACATTACCTTATCGTTAAATAGTTAACAACTGAAAAAATCACCCTTATTTTCACTATTTTTGCCTTATGAAGATGAGATTAGTGTTAGGCCTTTTAGTATGTTTTTGTTTTTCAAACTCGCAAACCCTTAATTATTATTTTGGTAATCTCCATTCTCATACCGGCTATTCTGATGGAAATAAGGATTCCAATAGCACAAGCGTTAGTAAGCCTGCGGGGAGTTATGCCTATGCTAAACTTTCGCAGCACTTTGATTTTTTAGGAATTGCGGAGCATAACCATTATTCAAGCAACAATAATCCCGGCATGGTTCGTACCAGTTACGGATTAGGATTAGCGCAAGCAGCCGCGGCAACCACACCTTCTTTTTTGGCGTTATACGGAATGGAATATGGCGTTAGCTCAAGTGGAAACGGACACGTGGTTATTTATGGATTTAATCAATTAATTGGTTGGGAAACAACAGGTGTTCCTGGTCATGTACCCAATTATGATATCTATTGCCCCAAAACAAATTACGACAGTTTGTGGCGAATAGTAAAAAATAATCCCAATGCATTTGCAACATTAGCACACCCTGGTTATACCGATTATAATGGTTTAGCGGGCGGAGGTTATAATGCCATGTACGACTCAGCCATTGTTGGAGTGCCATTTAGAAATGGAAACGCCACTGTAGCAGCAGCAGATTATACCACCTACCCTGCCAGTGATTTTTTTGTTTACTACCGCATATTATTGAACAGAGGTTATCACCTTGGCATGAGTTACGATCATGATAATCATTATTTGAATTTTGGGAGAGGCAACGCGGGACGATTAGTGATCATGGCGCCATCATTAACCGAAGCTAATCTATACACCGCCATGAAAAAAATGCATTTTTATGGAAGTGATGATTGGAATGCGAAAATAGATTTTAAGATCGGCTCAAACATAATGGGTGATACCATGAGCGGAAATAGTGCGCCAACCATAAACGTTATTCACAATGATGAGGATGGAGAATTAGCAGATTCGATAAAAATATGGTCGGGAAAATCGGGATCTGGAATTGACCCTATCATTATTGCCATAGTAAAGCAATCCAATACATTAATGTACACCGACTATTCGGTTGTTGCAGATGATACCGCGCGTTATTATTTGGCAGAAATTAAACAAGCGGATGGGCAGCGTATTATTACTTCACCTATTTGGTTCAAAGGCAAAAGCCCAATAGGATTGAAAGAAAATAAAAAGGACATCTCCTTCATCATGTTTCCAAACCCTGCGCATTCTAAATTAAATATCAGTACAGGAATTTGTGATAATTATAGTGTAGAAATAGTTGACATCACAGGTAAAAAAATGTTGGAACAAAATTATAACGAGCCTGATATAACCATCTCTACTACTCCATTTCAACCAGGATTCTATCTCATCAAAGTAAAATCCGGTAATGCCATAAAAACCGAACGGCTGATCATTGAGTGATCTTGTAACCACAAAAAACCTTTGTAATATTCATTTTATGTCCCTTACGGACACACTATTATTTTGAGAGCTCTAAATTTGTATATTTAAACCATGCAAAAAAGAATATTAATTTTTATTTTACTATTAAGCTCGGTATTTAGTTGTTTAGCACAAACGAAAAAAAACGAAATTAAGTCGGGAAAGAAAAGTTCGTACACCGTTTTGAAAGAACCAAATACTAACATGAAAAAGGGAAAGTGCATGTTCAATATTAAATTTGTTGGGGTAGACGGAACTCCTCATAAAAGTGGGGCAAGACTTATATTTAATAACGACACTATTTTTCCTAAAATAGACGCCAAGGGTGTTTATCATGACTGGATAAACGAAGGCAAATATAAGATCACTGCTTTTGTACCATATTGGCAAGATGTGATCACCGATTCCATTCTATTCAAGAAAGACCAGATCATCACCATTAGGTTGAAGTTTGAAGCGATCGAGTT
>Ga0075163_10012549_pt1 | contig 11032 bp, 11 predicted proteins | sample JI1023141ADNA_FD_71478 | JGI IMG/M metagenome (GOLD analysis project Ga0075163, IMG submission 71478) | Wastewater effluent complex algal communities from Wisconsin, to seasonally profile nutrient transformation and Carbon sequestration -... | ecosystem: Engineered > WWTP > Effluent > Algae...
AATTACTTCGGCAGGTTGGCGATCTGACCCAGGAACGGGTTGGCCGTGGCGAACCACAGGGCGATACCGGTGCCGATGATGAAGGCCGCGTCGATCAGGCCGGCCAGCAGGAACATCTTGGTCTGCAGTTCGCCCATCAGCTCGGGCTGGCGAGCGGCGGACTCGAGGTACTTGCTGCCCATGATGCCGATGCCGATACAAGCGCCAACGGCGCCCAGGCCGATGATCAGGCCAGCGGCCAGGGCGACAAAGCTGATGACTTCCATGTTTTGCTCCAAGTAGGAAGGTTGGGTGAGAAAGGGAACGAAAGAAAAACGAAGCTGCTGACGCGGCGCTCAGTGAGCGTCGTGCGCCTGACCAACATAGACCAGCGTCAACATCATGAAGACGAAGGCCTGCAGCGTGATGATCAGGATGTGGAAGATGGCCCAGGCACTGCCCGCGATGATGTGGCCGATGGCCAGCGGGATGCCCACGCTCGTGAAGAACGCGCCGCCCATCAAGGCGATCAGCATGAAGATCAGTTCGCCGGCATACATGTTGCCGAACAGCCGCATGCCGTGGGACACGGTCTTGGCGACGAATTCAATCAGTTGCATGGCCAGGTTGAAGGGGGCCAGGTACCAAGCGGCGCCAAACGGGGCCGACAGCAGTTCGTGGATCCAGCCGCCCGCGCCCTTGATCTTCAGGTTGTAGAAGATGCAGATCAGCAGCACGGTGACGGACAAGGCCATGGTCACCGACAGGTCGGCGGTGGGCACGACACGCATGTAGTGCACGCCCACGGCCTCGCCAGCCTTGGGCAGCAGATCCAAAGGCAGCAAGTCCATGGCGTTCATCAGGAACACCCAGACAAAGACGGTCAGCGCCAAGGGGGCCACCATCTTGCGGCTCTCGGCGTTGTGCACGATGCCCTTGGCCTGGCTGTCGACCATTTCGACCAGGAATTCCACGGCCGCCTGCAGGCGCCCCGGAACACCGGAGGTCATGCTCTTGGCCACGCGCCACAGCACGAAGCTCCCAACCACGCCCATCAGCAGGGCCCAGAAGATGGAGTCGACGTTGAACGTCCAGAACCCATGGCCCACCTGACCGTGTTGCAGGTGGTGGATGATGTACTCGCCGGCGGTTTTCCCGCCCTGCTGTGCCGCTTCTGCTGACATGTGGATTGCTCGCCCGAATTCGGTTCGTTCTTCGTTTATCTCGCCCGCCCGCGCCACAACAGCGCCAGCCAGTACACCTTCATGCCCAACACCAAGCCCGCCAGCAACGCCGGCCAGACCAGGGGTTGAACGAGTTTCGGGGCCAGCATCAGCATGACGACCGAAACCGCGATCTTGACCATCTCCCACAACATGAAGCTGACAGCGCTGCTGCCAGGCGACATGCTGGAGATCCGGCTGGTCATGCCACGCGCCATCAAGGCGCCCGGCACCACCACCGTGGCGGCGCCATACAGCACCGACCACGCCACCTCCTGCCTTTGAGTCAACAGCCCTGCAAGCAGAGCTGCGACCACCCCCACCAACACCTGCACCGCCACCACACGCCACGGTGACAGTGGCGGCTCCTTGGCGCGAAGGGCTGACGCTTCCTCTTTTGTCAGCGGCTTGAAGGCATTTGCCTTCGCGCCATCGCCCCAGACACCTGCCCCGACTTCGTCGTCTTCCCACCGGTTCGGCGATGTGGTTCGGGCTGGATGACGGGCCGGTTCCACGATTTCACCGTTCTTTCGGGGCCATGCTGCGTGAAGCAGCACAGCGGGTGCAGGTAGCAAAGCCAATCGATTATACGAACAAACCCGCAGCGCCCCAACACGGCGCTCCACAATAGGCCTTGAACGGAACCGAACCGGTGCCGAACGCTCCAAGCCCACGCATGCAACGCTTCCTGTCCCTGGCCTGTTCCCTGGCTTGTTTGTCAGCCCCGCTGCTGGCCATGGGCGCGCCCACGGCCGTCGTCAACACACCACAGGTGCAGGCCGAACTGGTGGCCCACGCACCCGAGGGCCTGGCGGCCGGCAAGCCCGTCTGGCTGGGCCTGAAACTGGTCCACCAGCCGCATTGGCACACCTACTGGAAGAACCCGGGCGACTCCGGCCTGCCGACCACCCTGCAGTGGACGATGCCGGCCGGCGTGGCAGCGGGCGACATCCAATGGCCCACCCCCAGCCGGCTGCCTATAGGCCCGCTGATGAACTTCGGCTACGAAGGCACTCTGTTGCTGCCGGCGCCGCTGACGGTGCCGGCCGGCTTCAAGGGCGATACGCTGGACGTCAAGCTGCGCGCCGACTGGCTGGTCTGCAAGGACGTGTGCATCCCCGAAGGCGGGGACTTCGCGCTCCAGCTGCCCGCGCAACAGGCCACAGCCGGGCATGCGGCCCTGTTCGACGCTGCCCGCGCCGCACGGCCGCTGCCCGTGCCTGGGGCGCAGGCGAGCGCGGCCGTGGAAGGCCAGCAGCTGGTGGTGACGGTGTCTGGCCTGCCAACCGCGTGGCAGGGCCGCGACCTGGGCTTCATTCCCGAAACCGGCGGCGTCATCCAGAACGCCGCCAAGCCCCAGACCACGTGGCAAGGCGGCACCTGGATGGCCCGCGTGCCGCTGGACCTGCAACGCAGCGAGTCACCCAAGGTTTTGCCGGCCGTGTTGACCAGCGCTGGCCAGGCCGCCGGCCTGCGGATTGAAGCCGCCGTCACCACGGCCTGGCCCGCGGCAGCACCTGCGCCAGCCGCCGTGCCGGCCCTGGGCAACGCGCAAGTCACCGCGCCGGTGGCCAACATCGGCTTGGTGGTGTCCTGGCTGCTGGCCCTGGCCGGCGGCCTGTTGTTGAACCTGATGCCTTGCGTGTTCCCGGTGCTGTCGTTGAAGCTGCTGGGCTTCACCACACACGCCGATGACCGCCGGGGCCGGCTGCTGGGCGGGCTGGCCTACACGGCCGGTGTGGTGCTGTCCTTCGTGGCGTTGGCGGCGGCTCTTCTGGCTTTGCGTGCGGGCGGCGAGCAATTGGGCTGGGGTTTCCAGCTGCAGCAGCCCGCCGTGGTGGCCGTGCTGGCCGCGCTGTTCACGCTGATTGGCCTGAACCTGGCGGGCGTGTTCGAGTTCGGCTCTGTGCTGCCCAGTTCGCTGGCGGCGGCGCGCGCGCGGCACCCGGTGGTGGATTCCGCACTGACGGGTGTGCTGGCCGTGGCCGTGGCCTCGCCCTGCACCGCGCCCTTCATGGGGGCGGCCTTGGGCGCGGCCATGACCCTGCCCACCGTGGAAGCCCTGTCGGTGTTTGCCGCGCTGGGGCTGGGCATGGCGCTGCCCTACCTGCTGGCCAGTGCCTGGCCGGCCGTGGCCCGGCTGCTGCCGCGGCCCGGCGCCTGGATGGCGCACTTCAAGACCGTGATGGCCTTCCCCATGTTCGCCACCGTGGTGTGGCTGGTGTGGGTGCTGGGCATGCAGGTGGGCGTGGACGGTGTCGCGGCCCTGCTCGGCCTGCTGGTGACCCTGGCCTTTGGCGCCTGGGCCCTGGGCTCCCCCGCCCTTGGCCCCAAGGCACGTGCCGGTTTTGGCGGCGCCGCGGCGCTGCTGCTGGCGGCCGCGCTGGTGTGGGCCTTGCCCGCGCTGCGCCAGGACGCAGCGGCCCAGCCCGCTGCTGGCGAGGCCGCAACACACGACTGGCAAGCCTGGTCGCCCGAACGCGTGGCGCAGGCCCAGGCGGCAGGCCGGCCCGTGTTCGTGGACTTCACCGCGGCCTGGTGCGTGACCTGCCAGTTCAACAAGCGCACCACGTTGGCGACGGCCGACGTGAAACAGGCCTTCGCCGACAAGAAGGTCTTGCTGCTGCGTGCCGACTGGACGCGGCGCGACGCCGCCATCAGCGCCGAGCTGTCGCGCCTGGGCCGCAGCGGCGTGCCGGTCTACGCGCTGTACACCCCAGGCGCAGCAGGGCCACAGCTGTTGAGCGAAATTCTGAGCGTCGCCGAGGTGCGCGGCGCGCTGAATGCCCTGCCCTGAAAGGACTCTCACCATGAAGTCGCTGCTGATCGCCACGCTCTTGGGCGCGCTCACCAGCCTGGCTGGCGCCACGGCCACCGTAGGCCAGCCCGCGCCGGCCTTCACCGTGAAAGACACATCCGGCAAACCCGTGTCCCTGGCCGATTTCAAGGGCAGGACGGTGGTGCTGGAGTGGGTGAACCCTGGCTGCCCCTACGTGCAGAAGCACTACAGCAGCGCCAACATGCAAGGCACACAAAGGGACGCGGCGACCAAGGGCGCGGTGTGGTTGTCGGTCAACTCCACCGCCCAGGACCATGGCGACTACAAGCCCCCCGCGGCCATGGCGCAGTGGATGCAGCAGCAGAAAGCCGCTGCCACGGCCACGCTGATGGACAGCGACGGCAAGGCCGGCCGTGCCTACGGCGCACGCACCACGCCGCACCTGTACATCGTGGACGGCAGCGGCACGCTGGTCTACGCCGGCGCCATCGACAACAAGCCCAGCGCCAACCCAGCCGACGTGGCCGGCGCCACCAACCACGTCAAGGTCGCCCTGGCCGAACTGCAGGCCGGCAAGGCCATCAGCCAGCCGACCACGCGGCCTTACGGCTGCTCGGTCAAGTATTCGGCCATGTAAGCGGCGCTGGCCGAGCCCATCTCAGGCAGGCAACCGCAGGTACTGGGCTGCCAGGGCCTTGAAGGGCTCGGCGTCCACCACGCCGCCCAGTTCTTCCGCCAGGATGGCCGCCACGGCGTCGGCCTGTCGACCTGCTTCCGCGGCGTCCAGGAACAGCAGCCGGCAACGCCGGGCCAGCACGTCCTCCACGGTGCGAGCCATCTCGAAGCGTGCGGCGAAACGCACCATCGCTTCACTCAGGCCGCCTTCGCCGTCGCGCCACAACCAACGGTCGGCGCCGGGCAACTCACGCAGTACTGCGGCCTCGCTGCCGTAGAGGTGTTCACCCGGCGCTTCGCCCATGGGCTTGCCTCGCGCCGCGCCCAGCAGCGGCAGGTGCGCGGTCACGCCACCGGCCTTCAGCGGCAGCAGCCCGCGCGCCATGCAGCGCTGCAACACGTCTTCGGCCATGGAGCGGTAGGTGGTCCACTTGCCACCGGTCACGGTGACCAGACCACTGCGGCCTATCACCACCGTGTGCTCGCGCGAGATGGCCTTGGTGTTGGCGCCTTCGTCACCTTCGGGCCGCACCAGCGGCCGCATGCCTACCCACACCGAGCGTACGTCGCTGCGCTGCGGCGCACGCGCCAGGTAGCGCGCCGATTCGCGCAGGATGAACCCCACCTCCTCAGCCAGCGGCTGCGGTTCCAGCGGCGCGTCATTGCGGGGCGTGTCGGTGGTGCCCAGGATGGTCTTGCCCAGCCAGGGGACGGCAAACAGCACCCGGCCGTCCCCGGTCTTGGGCACCAGCAACGCGTGGTCGCCGGGCATGAACGCACGGTCGACCACCAAGTGCACACCCTGGCTGGGTGCCACCATGCGCGGCCTTGGCTGGGCGCCGGGGGCCTGGTCCATGTCGCGCACCGCGTCCACCCACACACCGGTGGCGTTGACCACGCAGCGCGCGCGCAGGCTCAGCGCTTCGGCGGTTTCCGTGTCCTGGACCTGCACGCCGTGCACCTGGCCGCCGTCCAGCACCAAACCAATGGCGCAACAGTGGTTGACCACCAGCGCGCCGCGCTGGGCTGCCGTGCGCGCCAGCAACAGGGCCAGGCGGGCGTCATCGAACTGGCCGTCCCAGTACCGCACGCCGCCGTGCAGGCCGCTGGCCTGCACGCCGGGCAGCAGCTGCCGCGTGCGGGCTGCAGACAGCCACTCGGTGCCGCCCAGGCCCTGTCGACCGGCCAGCAGGTCGTAGGCCTTCAGACCGGCGCCATAGAAGCCGCGCTCCCACCAGTGGTAGGCCGGCATCACAAAAGGAAGGCGCGACGCCACGTGCGGCGCATTGGCCAGCAGGGCACCACGTTCGTGCAAGGCCTCGCGCACCAGGCCGATGTCGCCCTGCGCCAGGTAGCGCACGCCGCCGTGGGCCAGCTTGGTGGCGCGCGAAGACGTGCCCTTGGCGAAGTCCTCGGCCTCCACCAGCACCACGCTCAGGCCCCGCGCCGCGGCGTCCAGCGCCACACCCAGGCCCACGCAGCCGCCGCCAATGACGGCCAGGTCCCATTCGCGCGCCGCGCGCAGGCGCGTCAGCAGGGCGTCCCGGGGCAGGGCCTGGGTCACGGGCTCAGGCCTGGGCGAAATTCACCGGCAGACCAGGCACGTCCACGCGCGCCATCAGCACGCAGCCGGCCAGCGGCTGCGCCGCCAGTTCGGCCGCCGGGCGCTTTTCGCGCGAGGTGGTGACGAACAAGGTGCGCAGGTCTGGCCCGCCAAAACAGGGCATGGTGGGGCAGCGCACCGGCAAGGGCACCTCCTGCAGCACCCGGCCATCGGGTGCAAAGCGGACCAGGCGCTGGCCCTCGAACAGCGCGCTCCAGTAGGCGCCTTCAGCGTCCACCGCGGCGCCGTCGGGCCGGCCGCCGTAGGTGGCCAGGTCCTGGTCGGCTTGCTTCAGGTCGAACTGGGCGAACGTGCGCTGGCGCGACAGGCTGCCGTCCGTGCCGTCGAAGTCAAAGGCCCAGACGCGGTGCGACGTGGTGTCGCTCCAGTACAGCGTGCGCGCGTCGGGGCTGAAGGCCAGGCCGTTGGCTACCGTGGCGCCGCCGGCCATGCGGTCCAGCTGGCCGGCGCCATAGCGGTACAGCGCTGCATCGGGCGTGCGCGGCTCGGACAGCGTGCCCACCCACAGGCGCCCTTGCGGGTCGCACTTGCCGTCGTTGAAGCGCTCCTGACGTGGGTTGTAGGGCGGGTCGGCCAGGCGCTCGCGCTGGCCGCTGGCGGGGTCGAAGCGGAACAGGCCGTCGCGGAAGGCCACCAGCAGCTGGCCACCTGGCATGGGCGCGCAGCAGGCGGGTTCGCTGTCGAAGGACCACTGGCGGTGTTCGCCGCTGGCCCAGCCCACACCGGGCTGCCAGCGGTTGATCTGCTTGCCGGGGATGTCGCACCAGTACAGCGCCGCTTCGTCGGGGTGCCAGAAAGGCGACTCACCCAGCAGCGAGGGTGCCACCGGCACAGCCGTGAACGACAGCGTCAAGGCCCTGCTCATGCGCGGCTGACCTCCAGCTTCATCCATGCATCCACCGTGCCGCCGGGCTGCACGCTCTTCAGGCCGTGCACCGCCGGCTCGGCCATGTGGATGGCGTTGCTGACATGCGTCACCGGCTCCACGCAGTAATAGGGCTTGTCGCCCGGCGTGAACACCACCAGGTAAGGCGCCGACGAGGTCAGCTTCAGCGACAGCTTCTCGTCGCGTATGCGCGCCGGGCCCTTCCAGCCGCCAAAGCAGTTGTCGAAGGCCAGGTGCGCCACGTCGGCGTCTATGCCCGGCTGCGGCACGTGGCGCGTGGGCAGGCCGCTGGCGTCGCTGTCCCAGCGCTCGGCCAGTTCGATGTGCAGGCGGCTGCGCGGGCGCTTGGGGAAGTACGGGTGCCAGCCCAGGCCCGCAGGCTGGGTCTGCGTGTGCTGGTTGGTGAAGGCCAGGTGCACCTCCAGCGCGTCGGGCGTCAGCACAAAACGCTGGCGCACGGTGAAGGCAAAGGGCCAGTGGGCGTCGGGCGTGTGGCTGTACTGCAGCTCGGCCTGGTCGGCGCTGCTGCTGAGCACGGACCAGGCCCGCTGCCAGGCCACACCATGCACGCTGTGCGGGTTGTCGTCGAAGTTGGGCGCGGTGCTGTGGTCCTGGCCCAGCCAGCGGAAACGCCGGTAGCCCAGCCGGTTGGAGTAGGGCGCCAGTGGGTAGCAGCCCGACTGGCGCGACGAACCCAGTTCAGCCGGCTCGGTGCTGCGCAGCACGGCAAGGTCGGCCAACCCATCGCTGAGCCACAAGCCCGCCATGCAGCCACCCAGGTCGGGTCTCAAGGCCAGGCGCAGGTCGCCAGCACGCAATTCCAGGGGTGCAGTGATGATGGTCTCCGTGAGGTCCGATGGGATGCAAGGTGCGTCAGGCGATCATGCCGCAAGGGCAGCCGGCCAGCGGCCGAGTCTTACCAGCGTGTGCCGGGTGAGTCCAGGTCGACCTTGAGGTAGTGCGCGCCCGCGATGGGGTTGAAGTAGTACGGCGGAATCTCATAGAAGCCCAGCGTCTCGTACAGGCCACGCGCGGCTTCCATGTCGTCCAGCGTGTCCAGCAGCATGCAGCTGTGGCCGGCCTGGGTGGCCAGGTCCATCAAGGCCTGCGCCAGCCGCCGCCCCAGGCCGAACTTGCGGAAAGTGTGCCGCACGTACAGGCGCTTCATCTCGCAGGCGTTCACGTGGTCCGATTCGCGCAGCGGCCGCATGGCCACGCAGCCGGCAGGTTCACCGTCCACCAGCGCGAGCAGCAGGGCACCGGCAGGCTCCGCGTAGTCGCCGGGCAGGCCGGCCAGTTCGGCGTCGAAGTTCTGGAAGCACAGGTCCACGCTGAGCGTGCCGGCGTATTCGCGCATCAGCTCGCGCACGGCCTGCAGCTGTGCCGCGGTGTGTGCCGCGACGATCTCCATCGGTGGGCCGCTGTTGTCCACGGTGGTCAGCCGCCGCGGCTCCAGACCCAGCCGGCAAAGGCCCAGCTGGCCACCAGCAGCAGCAGCGCCAGCACACGCGGCTTCCAGCCGTCGGCACTGGCAGGCGTGCCGGCGGGCAGGTGCTTGTCGCCCAGCACCATGGGCGGCACCAGGTTCCGGCCCTTCTTGAATTTGTAGAACACGATGGCAGCGACGTGCAAGGTGATCAGCGCCACCAGGATCCATTGCCCGATGTCCTTGTGCCAACCAGTGGCCTGGGACGCGGTCTCGGAACTGACCAAGCGGTTCAGCGGGCCCTGGGTGGCGATTTCATCGTCGGCCACCAGGCCCGTGGCCACCTGCAACGCCAGCAAGCCCAGCAGCGCGAAGACACTGCCCGCGCCCAGCGGGTTGTGGCCGACGTCCAGGTGCTCGTCGGCGCGGGTCTGGCCGCGCAGGTAGCGCAGCACCGTACCGGGGCTGTAGATGAAGCTGGCAAAACGCGACCAGCGCCCGCCCACCAGGCCCCACAGGACGCGGAAGGTCAGAAGGATCAGCACCACCATGCCGCAGGCCACGTGCCACTCCATGGCGTTGCCGCCGATGTGGGCCGTGATGATGGCGGTGGGCACCATCACCGCCAGCGCCCAATGGAAGATGCGCGTGGGCAGGTCCCACACACGGACTTTGGCCGTCGGCTCGCTCATGTTGAAGGCAGCTCAGGGAACAACGGCGCAACCATACCGCGACTTGGGCGCCAAGCCGCCGCCTGCGGGCTAACCCTCAACCCGGAATGGCCCTGCAATCCGCTCCGTACACTGACCAGGCCAGCTGCAAGCGCAGCGTGCCAACCCCTTTTCAACCCGCCCTACGGAGCCCATGCATGACGCGCACCCTACTTGCCGCAGCAGTTGTTGCCACCTTGCTGACGTCCCTTCCCGCTGCGGCGCAGTTCCAGCGGCCGGAACAAGCCATCAAGTACAGGCAGAGCGCCATGGCGCTGCAGTCCAACCACATGGGCCGCGTATTCGCCATGGCGCAGGGGCGTGTGCCTTTCGACCCCAAGGCCGCGCAAGAGCAGATCGAGATCGTGGCCATGCTGAACAAGATGCAATTTGTGGCCTTCATCGATGGCAGCGACAAGGGTGCACCCACACGCGCCAAACCAGAGATCTGGGCTCAGCGGGACAAGTTCAACGCGGCCATCGCCAAGAGCGAGGAATCGGTTCAGCAATTGGTGACCGCCGGCCGCAGCGGCAATCTGGACCAGATCAAGGCGGCTGCCGGCGGCGTGGGCCAAACCTGCAAGGCCTGCCACGACGTCTTCCAGGCCCCCGCCAACTGAGCCGAGCCGCGGCGCCTGGGACCGCTGGCCTCAGGATGAACTGAGCGCTTCCCAGCGCTCCAGGGCCTGCATCAGTTCTTCCTCGATGGCCTCATTGCGGGCCTGCAACGCCGGAACCTGTTCCGGCGTTTTGCTGTACAGGTCGCCGCTGGCCAGTTGCTCGTGGATGGCCTTCTGCTCGGCCTCCAGCCGTTCGATCAGGCCCGGCAGCGCGTCCAGTTCACGCTGCTCCTTGTAGCTGCGCTTGGCCTTGGCCGCCGGCTTGGGTGCCAAGGCTGCCGCCGGCTTGGCCACCGGCATCGCTGCAGAAGCCACGGCCGCAGCCGCTGCGGCCACACGGGCGCGCTCGCGCTGCACCTTCCAGTCCTCGTAGCCGCCTTCGTATTCCCGCCACAGGCCGGTGCGCCCGCCAAAAGCTGGGTCACCTTCCCAGGCGATGGTGCTGGTGACCACGTTGTCCAGGAAGCGTCGGTCGTGGCTGACCAGGAACACCGTGCCGGCGTAGGACTGCAGCAGCTCTTCCAGCAGTTCCAGTGTGTCGATGTCCAGGTCGTTGGTGGGCTCGTCCAGCACCAGCACATTGGCCGGCAGGGCAAACAGCCGCGCCAGCAGCAGGCGGTTGCGCTCGCCGCCGCTGAGCGTGCGCACGGGTGAATTGGCACGCTCGGGGCTGAACAGGAAGTCCGTCAGGTAGCTCATCACGTGCTTGCGTGAGCCCGCAAACTCCACCCACTCGCTGCCCGGGCTGATGGTGTCGGCCAGGGTCGCGTCCAGGTCCAGGCCGGCGCGCATCTGGTCGAAGTAGGCCACCTGCAGCCGCGTGCCCTGGCGCACCTTGCCGCTGGTGGGTTGCAGTTCGCCCAGGATCAGTTTCAGCAGCGTGGTCTTGCCGGTGCCGTTGGGGCCGATGAGGCCGACCTTGTCGCCGCGCAGGATGGTGGCGGTGAAGCCGCTGATGAGCGTACGGTCACCGTAGCGCATGCCCACGTCAGTGAGTTCCGCAACGATCTTGCCCGGCGGCAAACCGGCATCCAGTTCCAGACGCACCTGGCCCAGCGTGTCACGGCGAGATTGCCGCTGCTCACGCAGTTTCACCAGCCGCGCCACGCG
>Ga0075163_10012550_pt1 | contig 11032 bp, 14 predicted proteins | sample JI1023141ADNA_FD_71478 | JGI IMG/M metagenome (GOLD analysis project Ga0075163, IMG submission 71478) | Wastewater effluent complex algal communities from Wisconsin, to seasonally profile nutrient transformation and Carbon sequestration -... | ecosystem: Engineered > WWTP > Effluent > Algae...
ACTTTTAAACCAAAAAACCTATGAAAAAAATCATTTTAAGTCTTAGTGCTGTCACAGCATTATCATTTTCCTCATTTGGACAAAACTGGAATTGGACCGGAAATTCGGTTACAAACAACACACATTTTTTGGGTACAAATAACAGTGCTCATTTAGATTTTCGAACTGCAGGAACTCAACGTATGCGAATTACAAGTGCAGGTTTAATCGGAATAGGTACAGGTTATACCACTCCAGCAGCCGGATTACACCTTCTATCAAATGCTTCACTTTCTATGCAGATTGAAACATCCGGAGCAAACAATGCTGATTTGGCATTTAAGTCGGGAAGTAATCAGGCTGACATTTTAAACTACAATAGCACCGGTACATTAACGAGTGTATTCCGTTTCGGAAGCAATGTTACAGGTTCCTCTTTAGCATTTACCAGTTATTTAGCAGGCACACCAACAGAATTTTTTAGAGTTACAGAAACCGGGAATTTTGGAGTTGCAACTTCCACACCAACGGCAAGATTCCATGTAGCAGATAATAATGGAAATACAGTTGACAGTCGTTTACAAGGGTTTACATTAATTGATGGAACACAAGCATCCCTTTTGTTCGGACAAACAACTGGTGCCACTTACGGTGAGTGGGGTATTGAATACAACACTTTAAAAGGTGGATTAAATTTTTGGAAACCGGCTGGTGGAACAACAGGATTGCCTGGTTCAAATTATCATTTGTTTATTGCAAACAATGGAAATGTAAGTATCGGAACAGATAATTCGTTCGGGTATAAATTGGCAGTAAAAGGAAATATGATTGCAGAACAAGTAGTTGTGAAATTGTATGGTACTTGGCCGGATTTTGTATTCAGTAAGGATCATTCAATGATGAATTTATATGAAGTAGAAAAATTCATTTCAAAAAATAGCCATTTACCAAATGTACCTTCAGCAAAAGAAGTAGCAGAAAAAGGAATTGATTTAGGTGAAATGAATAAAATTTTATTGCAAAAAATAGAAGAGTTAACACTTTATATGATTGAGCAACAAAAACAAATTGATGTATTAAAATCGAAATAACAAATTCATTGTTTAACCATTAAACCTATTAATATGAGACATTTAATTTTGTTATTTTTTGTTGTCATTTGCTCAAAAGTCTATTCTCAAGGACTTACTAGTGCAACTGAACGTCATACCAATTTGTATACACTCAAAGCAGAACTCGAGCCTTATTTTGCAAATCTTTTACGCGAAGTGGGTGAAACTGAATTTTATGCAGAAGGAAGTGAATACAATGCGTACAAAAGATTTCTCGACTATTGGGAACCATTGGTATACCCACATGGTAATTTTTCCACTTATTTTCAAGCAGAAGAAAATTATTGGGAATCGGGTCATTCAACCAAAGCGCCTGGAAATATTGACAATTGGTTGGAGCTAGGACCAACTACAAATCCAAGCAATTATAATGGTATTGGTCCGGTTGAATTTATTACCATTAACGATAACAATCCATTGGAGATGCTGGCAGGTTCTTTATCAGGCGGACTCTTTTATTCAAACGATGGGGCAGAAAGTTGGAGTAATTCCGGATCAGATGGATGGGAAAATTCAGGGTGTGCGCATGCTATTTTTCATCCAACTTTAACAAATGTAATCTATGCATGTTCAAATAAAGAAAACTCTAATTCCGGTCCTTCTATAATTGGAACCATGGGACATGTAAAAAGAAAAGTTGGAGGTGTGTGGGAGACTATTGGTGACCATAATGATTTTGGTGATTCTTATAATAAGTATTTCAAGTTATTAGCTGATCCATTGAACTCGAACAGATTATATCTTGCTACATTATATGGTTTGTATTTTACCGACAATGCCAATGCACCTGCATCAAGCGTTACATGGATAAAGTTTACAGACCCTTTATTGCAAGGAAAAATTTATGATATCGAATTTGTTCCTAATCAAACGGGTAGTTTGACTCAGAAAATTGTTGTTACAGTTTACTCTTCAACACTAAACCAATGGAATGTTGTGCATACAACTAATCATGGTCTTACGTGGCAGACTTTATCAGGGCAGCCTGCATTGTCTGGTGCAAATTCAACTTTAACAATTGAACCAACCAAAGCAAACCCTGACAACTTATATGTGTATATAGCTGGTACTCCACGAATGCTTTATAAATATGTTTGGTCATCTTCATTATGGTCATCTTTGGGAATTTCATTAACTGGTGATAATTATGGAGGAGGGCATTGTTTTGGAGTATCGCCAATAGATGAAAATAAATTAGCTATAAATAATGGCACAAGTCTTAAGCGAACCATAACAGGCGGTACTTCTTGGTTAGGCGCAGCTGTTGGCCATTCCGATGTGGAAGATGTTGTTTATCATCCTACTGATCCAAATGTTGTATTTATTGGTAACCATGGTGGTTGTTATAAAAGCACGGATAATGGTGCAAATTTTATTTCAAAATCAGAAGGGTTAGGAATTGCAGAAGTACAAGGGATGTCATCAGGGTATACTGATCCAGGAAGAATTGCAGTTGGTCTATTTCATGATGGTAATATGGTGACGTTAAATTCTTATGACCCAGTTTCATGGTTGCCAGAATGGGAGCAGAGATTAATTGGTGATGGAATAAAACCTCTTGTTGACTATCAAAATGAGAATAATGTGTGGTTGCTTCATCAGTATTACCCATTACTTAATAGCCTTTCTTTTTTCGATGATATTCAAACATCTTCATATGTTTCTTTATACAATGCAACATTTAAATCTGCAGGATGGGAAGGGAATGTGGTTCAACACACAACAGACCCAAGTCGAATCTTTTTCACTTTTGAAGTATCTGGATCTGGCGGGAATCAGGATGTTGCTCGTGCTGATAATTATGGACAAAGCGGAAAAACTAGAATTTCAAATTTTGGAATAGCTCCACATAACTTAACAGATTATTCAGCGAATGAAATTTATTTTGCGCCTTCAAACCCCAATATTTTGTATACGTATGTAGTAGATACCGATGTAGTGCTTCCTCATAAACTATTTCGTACTCTCAATGCAAATGATCCTTCTCCAACCTGGACTCAACTGCAAATACCATTTTCCAAATATATTTCGGATATAGATGTTTCGTATGATGATCCCAATGTTATTTATATTTCATATAATGACGACTATAACTCGGTAATTGGAAACGGAGAAAACATGCTGTTTCGAATCGATTATACAAGCACAAACAATTATGTATTGGGCGTTAATGGATTTGATTTAACAGGAAACCTACCTGGAGCTTATGCCGGAACATATTGCACGTCTCTTGAAAAAGGAACCAACGAAGGAATTTATTTTGCAACCAATGTTGGTATATACTTTTCGAATGCAACCATGTTTGATGCCGGTTTGAAAAATTGGGTGAAGATTGGCACCAACTCTCCGCATGTTGTACCGCGTGGATTGGAAATCAATTATGTTGCAAATAAAATTAGAGTTTCATATGAAGGAAGAGGCACATGGGAACATGACCTGTATTGCCCTACACAAGATTATGCTGTTGAAACCGGTGTGTATTCAGCGGATAAATTTGTAGAGGTTTTATTAGCGATTACTTCAACTGCAACTGTAAATAGTGGCCGCGAAGTGGATTATCGTTCAGCTTATGAGATTACTCTAAATCCTGGATTCAGAGCAAACCCTGGAAGTGATTTTAATGCGTTTATCCACCGTTGCAATGCATCCGGAAATTCATTTAAAAATTCACTTGAAAATTCAGAAATTGCTTCACAGGAATCCGAAAGTAAAAAAGTAGTGGATGATAAGATTCTTGTCTATCCAAACCCATCACCAGGTTTAGTGACAATTCAAATCAATGAATTTGATGCGAATAATTCTGATGCTCAATTAACAATTTACAATGCACAAGGTAAAATTGTGAAACAAATAAAAATAACTGGCGAAAAAACCGAAGTCGATCTTTCGGATAATGCCAGTGGAATTTATTTACTTTATTTTACCGATGGAAAATCAACTCGTGTAACACGACTTTCCAAAACAAATTAACACACGTTTAACCAAAGAAAGCCCCGAAATTATTCGGGGCTTTCTTTTTTAACCATGGCAATAATTAATTGATAAGCTCACAGGTATAGGCATTGGCTTCAAGCAACGCAATGATGCTTTTGGCAACAATGGTTTCTCCTTCTACGCGCAACACCTTATCACAATCACTTAAATCAAAATTGATTTTGTACTCCGGAAACGTGTTCGAAAGAATTTTCTGCACCAGCATGGCTTGTGTTTTTTCTACCACATTTGTTTTGAAAATTTCTACCATTACTTAACCATTAAAAACATATATTGACCTCAATTAGTTTTTTTTTGTTCGTTGTTATTTAAATACAGCAGACAAGAAATCCGTTTTTATCCGTTATTTCTGCGTCATCAGCGCCTGCCCCGAGCAATTCGGGGTTCCATCACTACATACTCATTTCATCCGCACTTGGTCCATAACTTCCCGGAATCGGAATGTTTAATAAACGTAAATACACGCCCAACTGTGCACGGTGGTGTACAATTTGACAATAGGTATGACGAATGGTTTCGGCCTTCGTAGCTTGCATCAAAATATCGTCTCCACTGCGTAAGGTCCAGATATCGTTTAGCTTTTCTTCCGCTGCATTTTCAAGTGTTGCTTTTCCATCGGCTAAACATTTTTCAAAATACGCCATCAGCTCTTTTGTGTTTTTGATATCCTCTTGCTTATAAGGTGTGGCACCAAAATTTAATTCACTGGTGTGAATCACCATCGATACCCAAGTGGTTAGCTCGGCAATATGTATTGCTAAACTTTTCATGTTCATACTTTTGGGATGTGGCTTCCAATCGTATTTATCGTCCGGAACAATGGTTAACATTTTACGTGTGGTGGCTGCTTCGTGCTCCATCTCTTTTACTAACATGGGAATTAATTTCATCTTTTTAGGTTTTAGTTTATTTATGCTACAAACTAACAACCGGCAAGTGACAACCCTATGTCAACAGTAAAAAAATTATTTTTTGGCAATGGAGCGGGCAATTTCTTTTACCCGTTTGGTAAGGGAAACCGGCTGAACAATGTCGGCCATATCGCCATACATAATGAACCAACGTGCAAACCCTTCAAGTGAAGCAGTTAAAAAAGTCATTTCAACCTTTCCGTTTACTTCTTTTTCTGAAACATAACCGTTGTAATATTTCTGTTCGCCAAAAAATTTGAGAATATTTTTATCGAAACGAATCACTACGGTATGCAATTCTTTTTCTTTCGAAATTTCTTTGAGGTAGGTTTTTAAAGTCGGGTGCTCCTTGATAAACGACTCGTTGGTAAATTCAATTTTTGAAATGCGGTCGGTTCTGAAATTACGATAATCTTTTCGCAGTCGGCAATACGCAATAAGGTGCCAATGGTTGCTTTGGTAAAACACACCAACCGGCTCGATGGCTCTGTTTGTTTTTTCTTGCGAATGATTTGCAAAATAATGGATATGCACTACATTTTTAGTTGCAATGCTTTTTAAAATGGTTTGCAAAGGATTGGCGGTATTCGTGTCCTTGGGCAGATAGCGGTTAGGAACAACTTCAATGTGTTTTTCAAGAATTTCGAGATGATCTTTTTCACCGGCACGCAACACCGATTTTATTTTATACATCGCAGACTGATAACTTTCGCGGGTAGAAGCATCGGTTAATTTTTCCACTAATTTTTCAGCTGTTAAAAAGGCCGTGGCTTCTTCCTGTGTGAGCATGATAGGAGGCAGGCGATAACCTTCCATAATGGAGTAACCCACACCGGCTTCGCCCACAAGTGGGATTCCGGCTTCTTCAAGGGTGCGGATATCGCGGTAAACGGTACGTAAACTAATTTGAAATCGTTCGGCCAGGTCGCTTGCTTTTACTACTCTGCGCGATTGCAAATGAATTAAGATGGCGGTTACTCTGTCGATACGGTTCATTGTTGACAAATGTAAAATAAAATAAGTTCTGCCAAAGATGTCAATCAGTTAAAATAATAAACAAGTGTTTTTTACCGGACAAAATAGATAACTGAATAGTTTGAACTTCAACTATTCAAGAATAACGATACATTTGTGATTACTTTGTCGAACCTCCAAAATATATTAACCCCGGAAAATTGGACAGCAGCCTATGCGGATGAGCTGTATGGCTATGCTATGCACAAAACAGGGAAACAGGAATTGTCGGAGGATTTGGTGCAGGAAACTTTTTTATCTGCATTGAACGCAATGAGTCGATTTAAAGGAGAAAGCAGTGAACGCACTTGGTTATTTGCCATCTTGAAATTTAAAATTGCAGATCATTATCGGAAAGCTTCCACAAAGTATGAAGTTAGTTCCTCCACTTTTGGTGATGCTACGGATGCTTTTTCAACGGCTTATTTTAATGAAGATGGTGATTGGATTGAAAGCGCATCTCCTAAGGAATGGACTGCCGAGCATTTAAAAGCCATTGAAAACAAAGAATTGGCAAATGCATTAAATGCCTGTATTGATAAATTACCCGATAGTCAAAAGCGATTAATCCTATTAAAATTGGTGGAGGAAGAAGAAACGGAAGTTGTTTGTAAGGAATTAAAGATCACTCCTACTAACTATTGGGTAGTAATCCACCGGGCGAAGTTGCAATTAAGGGCATGCCTTGAAAAAAATTGGTTGAAAGCATAAAAAATAGTGGAAAGGTTGTGAGAATAAACACAAAATAACAGATGAAAAAATTAATGAACTTAATTGTATTGTCGTGCCAAAGGGCAACACTCTTGGTAGAGAAGAGCCATGCACATCCGTTGTCGTTTATGGATAAATTACAATTACGTATTCACTTAAAAATTTGTGATAAATGTGCTGATTACGAAAAGCAAAGTCTACTCATTGAAAATGCACTCAAAGCAAATCACCAAAACTTCTCAAATCCTTCCGCCTTTAAATTGGCAAATACTTCTAAAGTTCGCATACAGCAGTCAATTGACGAACATCTGAAAAAATAATTCATTTTTTGTGTAAGGTTTTTGAAAGGTTCACTACTAATACAGTATAAACCATTAAACCCTCAAAAAATGAAAAATTTAAAAACATTCATCACCCTCGTTGCCTTATTCGTTGGAATAGGAGCATTTGCACAAGACAATTCAAAAGTGATTGCACTGGTTACAAAAGCCAACTGGTGTCCTGCTTGCAAGGCCAATGGTGAGCGAATGGGTAAGGAAGTTTTTTCATCGTATACCAATGGCGATGTAAAAGTGATTGCAAACGATCTTACGGATGATGCTTCAAAAAGTACCTGCAAAAAAGAAATTGAAGCGGCAGGGATTGCGGATGTTGCAAAAAATAGTAATTCAACCGGCATTATTACTTTGATTGATGCAAAAACAAAAAAAGTAATTACCACAATCAGTGTTACCAAATCCACTGAAAAAATCAAAGCAGCCATTGATGAATCTTTAAAAAACTTATAATTGAATATATATTCAAAAACATCGGGAGGACAAGTTAGTAAAACGAGTTCTCCCGATTGTATAACTAACTTTTTTGGATACAATGAAATTTAAAAATAGTGTTCTCTTACTTTTGTTGTTTGTAGGTGCTACTTCGTTTACTCCCATCTCATCGGATGGGGGAACGATGTACCCTAAGCCTCAAGGTATTGAAAATATGCTGTTTTATATCCAACGAACAATTAATTCGAATACAATTGTTTATGCACTTAATCAAAATAATGATGGGAGCTTAAATGAAACGGAACCTATTAAAGTGTATTGGATAAAATATGAACAAGGCGGTAAGATTGATCCTTTAACCTATATCCAAAAGAATTATGCGTATGGCATAAAGTCGACACTCCTTGATAAAGAAAAAAAGTCGTACCTCATTGAATTTGTATCGTACCATAAAAGACAATTTTATTTGTTAAAATCGAAGGCGGATAACAAATATCATGTTTGGGGATATTTTAACAATAAACTGACCATATTAAACAATATCTTAGTGAAAATTGAAGGCGGCACATTTTGGATTCCGAATATTAAATATGTTGAGGTAAAAGCAATGGATCCAACAGTATCGGAAGAAATTACCGAAATCATTAAACCTTAAAAAGTTAAACTAAAATAAATCGTATGACCGGACACATTATTCATAACCTGATAGAAATTAAGGATCTTCTAAATGGATTATCGCAGGAGCAATACAACCGTAAACTGGAAATTTTATCAGATGCGTCCATCGGGCAGCATGTGAGGCATATACTCGAGTTTTACAAATGTTTGTTTGATGGGGAACAAAGCAAGGAAGTGAATTATGATGTGCGTCAGAGAAATTTGAAATTGGAAACAGACCTTCCTTTCGCTTCTCAAACAATTGATAAAATTGTGAATGCTTTACTCGATATAAAAAGTGATTTTCCGGTAACATTTATTGCTGATTATTCTACCAAAGATGGTCAACAACCGGAATATATTCCTTCTTCGTTTTACCGCGAATTGGCGTATAATCTGGAGCATAGTATCCATCATCAAGCGCTTATAAAAGTGGCCATTACAGAAATGCAATTAACTACCTTGGTGAAAGATACATTTGGCTATGCACCTTCAACTATCCGACATATTAAAATATGTGCACAGTAACATTCATCCCCAACGCGCACGGCTTTTATTTTACATCCAGCAGAGATGAAAAAATGAGCCGTAACACGATTCCTCCTGTTGAATATACGAACAATGGGATTGGCCTCGTGTATCCGAAAGATGAAAAAGCTGGCGGAACATGGATTGCCTCCAGCAAAATCGGAAAAACAGCGTGCTTGTTAAATGGTGCCTTTGTAAATCATACGAAACAAAACAGCTATGCTAAAAGTCGTGGTTTAATTTTATTGGATAGCTTTAATTTTCGCAACGCGTTTGACTTTTATGAGCAATCCGATTTTATAAATATTGAACCATTTACATTATTAACATTGGATTACAGCATGGGAACCTTAACTGATTTTTTTGAGTTGAGATGGGATGGTGAGAAAAAACATTTAAAACAATTGACAACTGAGGCTCCTCAAATATGGTCATCTGCTACTTTGTATCGGCCTTTCATCCAATTGGAACGTCAAAAATTATTTAATCACTGGGTGGAAAAACATAAAGATTTTGAAGACCGAATGATTTTAGATTTTCATAATAGGAAACATGGATTGAATGTATCAGAGGATATTCTAATGAAAGGGGATGGTGATTTGATGACGTTGAGTATCTCTCAAATTCATGTTGGGCAGCGAGCTACACATTTTAATTATTTAGATGTGGTTCATGAAAAAAAATATTGTGTTGAACTTACAAATACAGAACCTGTAAATGCATAATGGAATTGCAATCGTATTGGCTTGGCCTGAAACCTTGTGTAAACAGGCAGGAGCTTGGTATGACACACCCTTAAAATGGTTGGGAATAAACAAATCAAATTATTATAAAGTAGGACATGCTGCAATTGTATTAGTGGATAACCAAAATGGAGCATGTCATTATTTTGATTTTGGGAGGTATCATTCTCCCTATCAACATGGAAGAGTTCGAAGTGCGTATACCGATCATGATTTGAAAATGAAAACGAAAGCATTTGTTTCTGCAGAAGGGACATTGGAAAATTACAACGAAATTTTATTGGAACTTTTAAATAATGAATCCTGCCACGGTTCCGGCAAACTGCATGCTTCTTATTGTTTGGTAAACTTTGACTTGGCATATGCTAAAGCAAATGCGCTTCAATTGATTTCGCCAATTCCTTATGGCCCATTTTTGGCAAAAGGAACGAACTGTTCACGATTTGTAAATTCAGTAGTGTTAGCCGGGAAACCAAATTGGTATTATCGTTTTGTTTTGTCAAATCCCAAAACCTTAAGTCCGACCCCAATCGGAAATGTTAAATGTTTGTCAAATTACACAACGATCCATCATTCATCACCTGAATTTAATCTGATACCATTTTCAAATGAACCCCACAACAGTGTCTCCTAAAATTTTGCCCAGTCCTTTAAAACCGACTCATTTGCCCCCCAATATCCATTGGTTAAGCGGAGAGGGATGTGGCTCCTGGTTTCATATTGAACAAAACGAAATTAGATTTGTTATTTCAAGGTATAGTCCTGAAGGGAAATTAGAATGTGCTGGTGTTTTTAATCAAGTTTCAGGTCTTTCTTTTCAAATAAATGAACGATTTGATTTTACTTATTTAAGTCACTGCGCAGAAGTGAATATTAGTCAGAACAATCAGATCCTAAAATTTATACGAATCTAAACACGATGAAACCGATAACAACCACCACCACATTTTTTATAATCCTTTTTTTTGTGTTTGGGTTTACTGCAAATAGAACAGAAATTAAAAAGGAAGATGGCATCAAATTTTTTTCAGGAACCTGGCAGCAAGTGCTTGATAAAGCAAAGAAAGAAAACAAATGCATTTTTTTAGATGCCTATGCAAGTTGGTGTGGTCCCTGTAAAATGATGAAGAACAAAACATTTAAAGACAAGTCGGTTGGCGCATTTTATAACAACAATTTTATAAATGTGGCTGTGGATATGGAAAAAGGGGAAGGACCATTTTTAGCAAATAAATACCGTGTAGAAGCCTATCCAACGTTGATTTATTTGTATCCCGATGGAACTTTAATGGGGAAGGCAATGGGGTTTCGTAAGTCGAAAGAATTTATAGAGATTGGAGAACGCGCAATAAAATCAAAATAAAATGGAACTAAACAAAATCGTTAAATCCTCTTTAACATATAAAGAGTACAGAGAATTAGTTAATAGTTTGGTTGCTGCCGGTAAAACAACAGGCAATAATCAAAGTGAAAAATTGGTGGAGTTTACCAAACTAAATCTTCAACGTATGAATCGGTTGGATAAAACAATTCAACTATCTGAGCAATCCATTGATGCCATCAAAAAAAGTAAAAAATCCGTTCAGTGGTTGCTTATTGGAGATGCATGGTGT
>Ga0075163_10012551_pt1 | contig 11031 bp, 5 predicted proteins | sample JI1023141ADNA_FD_71478 | JGI IMG/M metagenome (GOLD analysis project Ga0075163, IMG submission 71478) | Wastewater effluent complex algal communities from Wisconsin, to seasonally profile nutrient transformation and Carbon sequestration -... | ecosystem: Engineered > WWTP > Effluent > Algae...
AAAAAAAATGCCCCGTCGGGCAGCCTGGCGCTTGGGGGGCGAACGCTTCGGCTGAACGGCGGGGCGATCGGCAATCTAACACGCACATCCAGCCTGGCTAGGAAAAAAGCTGGAGGTTGCATTTTTTTCAGAGGGGAAGCCAGGAGGTTGCATCTAGTCATGCTGGAATAAGTTAGGCTACTTACGATATTATTCCGTGACTGATGCTGGCAGAAGGCCAAACCATCGGAAGTTACCGTATCGTCCGCAAGCTCGGTGAAGGCGGCATGGGCGCCGTATTCGAGGCCGTCCATCAGGAGATTGGCCGTCGAGCCGCCGTCAAGGTTCTGCACCCGCAGTTTGCGCAGAACGCGCAGGTGGCGACCCGCTTCATGAATGAAGCCAAGGCCGCCAACCTCATCGAGCACCCCGGCGTCGTCGAGATCTTCGAGTTCAGCCGTCTCCCCGACGGGACGACCTACATCGTCATGGAGTACCTGAAGGGCGAGCCGCTGGCCAAGCGGCTGGAGCGCGGCCCGATGGGACTCGACACGCTGCGCATCGCGCGCCAGATCGCCTCGGTCCTGGCGGCGGCGCACGAGCGCGGCATCATTCACCGCGACCTCAAGCCGGACAACGTGATCATCGTCAAGGATCCCGAGGCTCCGGGGGGCGAGCGGGCCAAGGTCCTCGACTTCGGAATCGCCAAGCTCGCCGAAGAGCACACGATGAAGACGGCGGCCGGCAGCATCCTGGGCACGCCGGCCTACATGGCGCCCGAGCAGTGCCGCGGCGCTTCGACTGTCACCGACAAGTCGGACGTCTACGCTCTGGGCGTCATGATGTACGAGATGCTCTCCGGACACGTGCCGTTTACGGGTGAGGGCATCGGCGAGATCATGCTCGCGCACCTGATGAAGGAGCCGCCGCCGCTGCGCGAAGCGGCTCCCGGAATCTCGGGCGAGCTGGCGGCGTATGTGCATCGCCTTCTCGACAAGGATCCCGCGATCCGCCCGACGATGCGCGAGGTCATGCAGCAGCTGGAGCACCTGGGCGCGGCGCGCACCGGCGTGATCTCGGCGGTGCAGGACATGGGCTCGGCGCGAGCGGTTACGCCGGTGGCAGCGCCCGACGTCAAGACGATCATGGGCAACGTCAATCCCGGCTCGCTCAGCGGGATCGCGCCGCCCACCAAGCCGCAGACCGTGGCGCTGAACGACCTGAACGGGCCCACTTCGCCGGCGGTGCTGCCGGTCTCGCTGCCCGACTCGCGCCCGCACACGGCCATGCTGCCGCCGCCGCTGGCGACGCCGCCGCCGGATCGCAATCGGCTGATGCTGGTCGTGCTCCTGGGCGTCATCATCATCGGCGTCCTGGCAATCGTCGGGCTGCTGGTGCGCGGTCCGCGCAAGGTGCCGCCGAAGCGTCCAAATCCCGACATGGGAGCCCGCGGCGATCAGCCGCTGCGTCCAAATCCGCAGCCGAAAAATCAGCCGCGCAAGCCCAAGGTGCCGGTGCCCGATGGCATGGTGTTCGTGCCCGGCGGCCGCTTCGACATGGGCAGCGCGCAGGGCGAAATCGACAGCGCGTTCAAGCTGTGCCAAGCGCGCGGAATTCTTTGCGATCGCGCCATCTACGAGCGTGAGCTGCCGCGACGCAGCGTCACGGTTCGCGACACGTTCGTCGACAAGACCGAGGTCACCAACGCGCAGTTCGTCGAGTGGCTGAACGAGCAGGCGGCGCTCAAGCTCCAGAAGAAGCGCTTCATCAACAGCGGCAAGCTCCTGCTGCTGGATCTGGATCCGACGTGGGGTGGCATCGAGTACGTCAAGCCCAAGACGCCGATCGGCGGGTTCAAGGTGCGCGACGGATTTGCCGACAAGCCGGTGGTGCAGGTGACGTGGGGCGCGGCGCAGCGCTACTGCGCAGCCAAGGGCAAGCGCCTGCCGACCGAGGCCGAGTGGGAGATGGCTGCGCGCGGTCCCGAGCGCCGTCCGTTCCCGTGGGGCGATGAGCCGCCGGCATGTGATGGAACGGTCTTTGGACGCGGCACCGACATCCCGACCGATCGCCGCTGCACCGAGACGCGCGGTCCGCAGAAGGTCGGCAGCGCCAGCCAGGACAAGACCGCGCTCGGCATCCTGGACCTGGGCGGCAACGTCGCTGAGTGGGTTCAGGACGTCTTCGCCGATCACTATCCGGAGTGCACCGGCGGCTGCAAAAACCCCGTAAACGACATCGCAGCGGACGCGGCGCCGGGCAAAAAGCCGAAGAAGGGCGCACCGATCCTGCGCGTCGTTCGCGGCGGCCACTTTGATCTTCCGGCCGATGCCTGCCGCAGCGCTGGTCGCAGCCGTCTTGCCGAGGAGCTACAGACCTTCAAGCTCGGCTTCCGCTGCGTGCGGTCACTCAGCGAATAGAACTTCACGACCTCTTCAACAAGGCCGTCATACGAAATGCTGCACAGAATCTCGCACACGATCTGGGGGAAGCTGCTGGCGCTGACGCTGGCACTGGTACTGCCCGGCTGTTCGCTGCTCCAGAGCATCCTGGGACGCGGCAGTCGGGTCAACGCGCTGACCGCGCAGACGAACACCAAGCTGAGCGCAGCCGGCTTGCCGCCAACGGCGCTGCAGGCGGTGACCAACACCACCTCGGTGCTCAAGTCTGGCAATGTCTCGGCGCTGGCCGGGTCGGCCATTGCGCTGGGCGTGCCCGGCGTGATGGTGCTGGGCAAGATGGCGGTCAAGGCCATCCAGAGCTCCATCGCGCGTCGCGCCGAGGAGCGCCAGCGGCAGCTGGAAGCGCGGCAGCTCTTTTACGCCGGTCAGTGCAAGCTCGACGTGCAGCCCACCGCAGGGGCGGCCACAGGCAAGGACGCGGCCGGGCTGGAGGCGCAGGCCGAGCAGAGCTTCAACAAGGGCGATTTCGCCGCCACCGAAGTTGCGCTCAAGGGCGCGATTGAAAAGCGACAGGCGGAAAAAGGTGGTGAGGCAGCGCTCGCGCGCGACCTCAATCGGCTGGCGGCGCTCTATCTGGCAACCAGCCAGCTCGACAAGGTCGAGGCGCCGGCCACGCGCTCGCTGGAAGTGCGCGAAAAGGCGCTGGGCAAGGACAACGCCGATGTCGCGGAGTCGCTGAGCACACTCGGCGCGTACTATCAGCAGAAGAGCGACTTCGGCAAGGCCGAGAGCTCTCTGCAGCGCGCGCTCAAGGTGCGCGAAGCGGCGCTGAAAGAGGATCACATCTGCGTTGCGCAGACCGTGAACCAGATGGCCGGTCTTTACAAAGAGATGGCGCTCTACAGCAAGGCCGAGCCGCTGTATGAACGGGCGCTGAACATCCGCCAGAGCAAGCTCGGCGCGGATAGCCTGGAGGTCGCGCAGTCGCAGAGCGATCTCGGCGGCCTGTACGTGGCCATGGGCAACTACGCAGCAGCCGAGCCGTTTTATCAAAAGGCGCTGGAGGTGCGGCAGGCCAAGCTCGGAGCGGACCATCCCGAGGTCGCAGAGACGCTCAACGACATGGGCAATCTGGAGCGGCGGCGCGGCTCGTACACCGCAGCCGAGACGCTGTATCGGCAGGCGCTGGCCATTCGGGAAAAGAAGCTGCCCGCCACCGATCCGCGCATCGCCGAGTCGCTGACCGATCTGGCCACGCTCTACGAGACCATGGGCGATGCCAAGGCGGCGCAGCCGCTGCTTGAGCGCGCGCTGGAGCTGCGCAAAAAGGCGCTGGGTCCGGATAGCGTGGAGGTTGCAGAGACGCTGACGCAGCTTGCGATTGCCGAGCAGATCAATCCCAAGGGCGATCCGGCCAAAGCGGAAGAGCAGCTGCGCAGCGCCATCGGAATTCGCGAGCGCAAGCTCGGAGTCAACCATCCCACCGTCGCTGATTCTCAGATTGCGCTGGGCGATCTGCTGCTGGCGCAGAAGAAGGCCGATGTGGCGGTGACCTTTTACACCAAGGCGCTCGCCATTCGCGAAAAGGCGCTGGGCAAGGACCATCCGCTGTATGCAGAAGCGCTGCAGCGCATGGCCAAGCTGGAGCGTGCGCGCGGCAACCTGAAGGCGGCGGGCGACTACTTCTCGCAGGCGCTGGCCATCCGCGGCGCGGCGCTGGGGCAGCAGCATCCGCTCTACGCCGAGACGGAGATTGGCCTGGCCTCGGTGCTCATCGGACAGGGACAGACCGCGGATGCGCTGCCCAAGCTCAGCCATGCGCTGGATGTAAACGATAGCCTGCTCAAGAGCCTGGCCGGTGCCGCGGACGAAGCGCGTGTGGATGCCGTGCTGCGCAGCGCCCGCGAGCTGGAAGACATCACCTACTCGCTGCTCATGCAGAAGTCGCCATCAGAAGATGCGGTGAAGCTCGTGGTGCGGACCGCGCTCATGCGCAAGGGGCGCTCCATCGACGAGGCGGCCGACACTTCGCGCGCGCTCTATCAGGGCCTGAGCAAAGAGGAGCAGGACAAGCTGGCGCGCCTGCGCGAGGTGCGCACCCAGCGCGCGGATCTGTCGCTCTCCGGCTCTGGCGTCTATCCGCCGGATGCCTATCAGAAGATTCTGAAGGATCTGCAGGAGAGCGAAGAGAAGCAGCTGAAGGAGATCGTGGCGAGCTCGCCGCAGCTGAGCCAGCGCCTGCCCGATTCCGACGGCGATCTGCCCAGCCAGGTGCAGGGCAAGCTGCCCAATGATGCGGCGCTGTTCGAAGTGCTGGCGTATCACGAGTTCAACTTCCAGCCCAAGGCCGGCGGTCTCGAAGTGGGCCAGGGCCCGGTGCGCTACGCGGCGCTGGTCATACTTCCCGAGGGCAAGCCGCAGGCGTTCGACCTGGGACCCGGTGCGGCGATCAACAGCGCCATCGGCGAGCTCTTGGCCGCGCTGACCGATTCCGAGTCGGAGTGGCAGCCAGTGGCCAAGAAGCTCTCGGAGCTGGTGCTCAAGCCCGCTGCCGGCGCGCTCTCCGGACGCGGCCGCATCTACATCGCGCCCGACGGCCAGCTGAGCCTGGTGCCGTTCGCGATCCTCTCGGATGAAAAGGGGCTGCTCATCGATCACTTCGAGCTCAGCTACCTGACCTCGGGACGCGACTTTACGCGCCGCCCCGCGCCCGCGGGCAAGGAGGCGCCCAACAAGCCCACCACGCTGATCGCGGATCCGCAGTTCGCGGTGACCATGAAGGATGCCGGCGACAACAAAGAGGCGAGCCGCGGCCTGTTCCGCGGTCTGCGTCTTGGCCGGGTCGCGCCGCTGCCCGGCACGCGCGAGGAAGTCAAAGCGATCGAGAAGCTGCTCAAGAAGATCAAGCCCACGTCCTATTACGGCGCCGAAGCGACCAAGCGCCTGTTCCTGAGCCTGGCGCAGCCCCCGATCCTGCACGTCGCCACGCACGGCCTGTTTCTGGGCGAGACCAGCCACGGCGGCGAGGATGCACGCGGCATCTCGCTGGAAGATGACGATGGCGGCAGCAAGCCCGCGCAGCCGGCCCAGCAGGCGCGTCCGGCCGCTGCCACCTCGACGGCGGCCACCGGCCCGCGCACCGCTTTCGCAGAGAATCCGCTGCTCAGCTCCATGCTGGTGCTGGCCGGCGCCGAGACCGCCAGCCACGTCGCTCCCGAGCGGCGCGATCCGTCGCTGGGCAACGGCCTGGTGACCGCGCTCGAAGTGGCCGGCATGAACCTGTGGGGCACGCAGCTCGTGGTGCTGTCGGCCTGCGAGACCGGCCGCGGCGATGTCAGCGCGCTCGGCCAGGGCGTCTACGGCCTGCGCCGCGCCGTGATGGTCGCCGGCGCCGAGACGCTGCTCACCAGCCTGTGGAAGGTCGACGACAAGGCGACGCGCGACCTGATGACCCAGTACTACAAAAACCTGATGAAGGGCAAAGGCCGTGGCGAGTCGATGCGCGAGGCCTCGCTGACCCTGCGCAAGAAGCGCCCGCACCCCTACTACTGGGCGCCGTTCATCGCCATCGGCCGCAGCGGGCCGCTCGCCCCGATCGCCAGCACCGCCAAGGGCAAGGCCGCCGCCGAGAGCCCCGACACCGAGGACAGCGAGTAGCGGGTGCGCCGCGGCTGAGGAAAAATAGAGCCGGGCTGCGATTCAGACCTGCGCCCACACCATTATCAGGCGCCAGCCGATAAGACGATTGAGGTAAAGACCGATGCACAAGAAGCAACTTCCCGTTTTTGCATCTGCCGCCTGCGCGCTCCTCCTGGGCGCGTCGTTTGGCTGCGGCGGACCCCAGAAGCCCGTCGAGCAGCCGCCGGTCACGCAGCAGCCCGTGCAGCAGCCCCTCCCGACGCCGGACAAGCCGCCCAACGTGACGCTGCGCCTGGATGGCATCAGCAGCAGCAAGGGCGCCCATGAGCTGGAGCCCGGCGAGGTCCTGCGCAGCGGCGATCGCATGGCGGTCAATGTCGGCGTCGATCAGCCCTCGTACGTCTACGTTGCTGTCGCCTCGGCCACCGGCTCGCCGCAGTTCATCTTCCCCAAGAGCGGCGATCAGCAGGTCGACGGCGCCAAGCCCGTGCGCATCCCGGCGAACCCGGAAAAGTGGATCATCCTCGACAAGCAGGTCGGCCAGGAGGATGTCTTCGTCTACGCCTCGCCCAAGCCGATTCCGTCGACAGAGCTCACCAACCTGGTCACCGCCGACGCCGCAGCCGCGAAGAAGGCGGCCGCCAAGCGCGCCAGCAAGGCTGCGCCCACCGGCCCGGCCAAGACCAAGCCGGCCAAGACCAAGGCCGAAGATGCCGGCGCCCTGTCGGCCGGCTCGCGCGGCGTGCAGATCGAGTCGGATGACACCGACGAAGCGCCGCCCACGCCCGGCAACCCCAACATCGTAGTCAAGCGCTTCTCCGTCATCCACAAGTAGTCGCAGCCTTTTTAGTTCAATTCAGGCCGTTTCCGGCCATTTCCGGCTGTTTCAGGCCGTTTCTCGCCAATTCGGACCGCCGAGCAATGCGGGCGCGTGTGCTATGACAGGCACGCGATGAGCGAGCCCACCCAAACCAGCCGGCAAACCATCCGACGTACCACCTGCAACCGGGACTGCCCCGACGCCTGCTCGATCCTGGCCACCGTCGAGGACGGGCGCGTCACCCGCCTTCAGGGCGACCCCAAGCATCCCATTACGCAGGGCTTTCTCTGCTTTCGCACCAGCCACTTTTTAGAGACGCAGTACTCCCCAGACCGCCTGACCACGCCGCTGCTGCGCAGCTCGACGAGCGAGCCGTTCCGTCCGGTCTCGTGGCAGGAGGCGCTCGACACCGCCGCCAGCCAGCTCACGCGCATCCGCAGCGAGTCGGGACCAGCGGCCATCTTCCACTACCGCAGCGGCGGCACGCTCGGCCTGCTCGGCGCCGTGGTCGACTACTTTTTCGAGCAGTTCGGTCCGGTTACGACCAAGCGCGGCGATATCTGCTCGGGCGCCGGCGACGCCGCCCAGGAGCTCGACTTCGGACACGAGGACAGCAACGATGTATTCGACCTCTACAACGCCCGCAACATCCTGCTCTGGGGCAAGAACGTCTGGGTGTCGAGCCCGCACCTGATCCCGATCTTGCGCGAGGCCCGGCAGCGCGGCGCATCGCTGACGCTGATCGATCCGGTGTGGCACCGCACGGCCACGCTCTGCGATCGCGTGATCCAGCCGCGGCCAGGCGCCGACTTCGCGCTCGCAATGGCGGTGGCGCACGTGCTGCGCCGCGAAGGCTGGCTCGCCGCGCAGGCTGCGCAGATCTGCGACGGCTGGGACGGGTTCTGGGCGCTGGTTGGCAGCCGCTCGCTCGATGCCTGGTGTGCCGAGGCCGAGGTGCTGCCCGCCGATGCTGCCGAGCTCGCGCGCAAGCTCGGCGTGGAGCGTCCGACCGCGACGCTGGTGGGCTGGGGCATGGGCCGCCGTCGCAACGGCGCCGCGATCGTGCGCGCGCTCGATGCGCTGGGCACCATCACCGGCAACATGGGCGTGCCCGGCGGCGGCGTCTCGTTCTATTTCAAGCGACGCGGGGCGTTTGACACCTCGTTCGTGCAGGGCGCTGCAGCGGCCCCGCGCACGGTCTGCGAGCCGCTGTTTGGCGACGAGATCCTGCGGCACTCGGATCCGCCGATCCGCGCAGTCTGGATCACGGCCGGAAACCCGGTCGCGATGCTTCCCGACTCGCACAACATCGTCAAGGCGCTGCGCTCGCGCGAGTTCGTGGTGGTCGTGGACAGCGCGGTCACCGACACCGCCGATCAGGCCCACCTGGTGCTGCCGTGCACGACGCTGCTCGAAGCCGATGATCTCGTCGGGGCCTACGGCCATCACTACCTCGGGGTGGCGCGGCCCGTCATCCCGCCGCCGCCCGGCGTCAAGAGCGATCTGGAGATCGTGCAGGAGCTGGCCGCTCGCGTGGGTCTTGGCGAGAGGCTGGCGGGCTCGGCGCGCGACTGGCAGCAGCGCATCGTCAAGCCCAAGCTCGCACCGCACGGCGTCACGCTGGAGGATCTGGAAGCGGGCCCGGTTCGCAACCCGCTGGCCGCGCCAGTGCTGTTCGCGGATGGCAAGTTTCCCACGGCCACCGGACGCGCGAACCTGATTCAAGCAGAGCCGCCGGGTCCGCCCGAGCCCAGCGCTGAATACCCACTGGTGATGATGGCGCTGTCCAACGAAAAGTCACAGTCCGGGCAGTGGAACCGGCCGCCCAAAGGGCCCAGCGCGATCACCACCCACCCCGATGCAACCCCCGGTATCGCCGACGGTGCGCTGGTGCGCGTGGAGTCGCGTGTGGGCTCGCTTCTGGCGCGACTTCATCACGATCCGGCGCAGCGCCGCGATGTGGCGCTGATGCCCAAGGGTGGCCACCTGCGCGAAGGCAACTGCGCCAACGTGCTGCTGCGCGCAGCGATTACCGACCACGGCGAAGGGGGCGCGCTCTACGACGAGCTGGTGCGCATCACCCCGGCCGAGAGCACCTGAGCAGCGCATCCCGACGCCCGAAGCCAATTCACAAGTAACAAGCGCAAGAACGCGGAGAGAGCATGGCATTGCAGGAGACGATCGCGCAGGCACTACCGACGGTGAATGCAACCCTCAACAGCTTGAGCGGGCTGCTTCTCATGGTCGGCTTCATCATGATCAAGAGTGGGCGGCGCGTGGCTGCGCACAAGTTTGCGATGCTGTCGGCGTGCGGGGTCTCGGCGGCGTTTCTCGCCTGCTATCTGCTGCGCGTGGCGCTGACCGGAACGCATCGCTTTCCCGGGCAGGGCTTCTGGCGCACCGCCTATCTGTTCATCCTGACCACGCACATGCTTCAGGCGATGCTGGTGCCGTTTCTGGCCGCGCGCGCCGTGCAGCTGGGCTTCAAGGGGCGCTACGCCGAGCACCGGGCGCTGGTCCGCTATCTGTTTCCGATGTGGATGTACGTGTCGGTGACCGGCGTTGTCGTCTACCTGATGCTCTATCACTGGCCGGCGAGCTAGCGCCAGCTCAGTCCTCGTCGGAAGCGCCCGGCGAGGACGGCGCGGGTGAGGCAGCCGGCGCCATGGTGGGCGGAGTCTGCGCGGTCGACATCACGCCGCTCTGGATGAGCCACTGCCGCGCCTCGGACTCCACCTTTGCAGTTTCCTGGTGCAGATCAAAAGGAGCCGCGCTGCCCACGATCTGCTCCAGCGCGTGCTGCGCGTAGTAGCGCAGGATCGGCAGCGGATGCACCAGCTGCTGCGCCAGCAGCGGCACCGCATCGCGCCGCTTCTGATTTCCCAGCGTGGCGATGGCGACCACCTGCTCGTGCGGCTTGCCGCGCTGGAGCGTTGCCATCATCGCATTCTGGGAAAGATCGCCGTAGAGCTGCTGGAGCGCTTGCCGGTTGTAGGTCTTTGCATACATGCGCTCCATGTCCGCGACCAGCGACTCGATGCTGCGGTCGGCATGACACAGCGCGCACTCCAGCGGCCGGTCGCCTTCGACGCGCGCGCGATCCGTGGGTGAGCCGATGCGGTGATAGCGCGCGAGCCGCGTGTCGAGCGACATGTTCTTCTTGGGCATGTGGCAGTTCATGCACAGCGAGCCCGCGCCCGCGACATCGTGATGCGTGTGGCTGCGCAGCGCCGTGGGCTCGCGATATTTTTCGTGGCAGCGCAGGCAGATCGCATTTCCCGCGCCCGCTTCAAGCTCTGCCATGCGGCGCTGATTTTCCTGCTCGGGCGCATGCGGATCGTGGCACGTCACGCAGCTCATCTGGCTGGCGCAGCCGCCCATCAGCATGTCGCGCGCCTCGCCGGAGTTGATGTTGCTGCCTCCGGGCTCGCGCTGCCGATTGCCCCCTTCCCACGTGTGCGGATAGTGAGAAAAGAGCACCTGATGGCAGCGCGCGCAGACACGATTGATCTGCTGGGCGAAATTCTGCGGCTCTGGCTTCACTGAAAACAGCTCGCTGCGCGGGACAAAGCTGGGCCGCCGCCGCGAGTCAGCGACGTGCTCCTTGGCGCCGCCGTGGCACGACTCGCAGCCGATTCCCACCTCGACCAGGTGCGTCTGATTGAAGAGGCCGCGCGTGTAGCGCACCCCTTGCCGCAGCACCTCGGCCACCGGCTCATCGCCTATCTTGGATATTGCGCTCGACATGCCGCCGCGCAAAAAGGAGAGCTCTGCGACAACCGCTGCGCGCAGGGCCCGCTCGTCGGTAATCACCAGCTCCTGGCGGCGCTCTGGAGGCAGCAGCGGATCCACCACCTCGCCCTGATAGGGCGGCGTACCGGGCCCCGAGAGAGCGCCCAGCACCGTCGACAGCAGCGGCACGGTGTTGTGGCAGAAGATGCAGGTGCGATTCCAGACGCCGCCCGGACGCAGCCCCGGACGCTCGGGCGACATCACCGAATAGCCCTTGTAGCGAAACGAGTGCGACGCCAGCACATACGAGATGGGCATGACCCGCTCCTGCCGCCGGTCTCCGATCACAGCCGCCGAGGCGTCGGGCTGGCTGACCTCGATGCCGGCAAAGTCCTCGCGGTGGTGGCCGCCGATCACCTTGGTGATGCGAAACAGGCGGTCGCCAAATCGCCTGGACTC
>Ga0075163_10012552_pt1 | contig 11031 bp, 5 predicted proteins | sample JI1023141ADNA_FD_71478 | JGI IMG/M metagenome (GOLD analysis project Ga0075163, IMG submission 71478) | Wastewater effluent complex algal communities from Wisconsin, to seasonally profile nutrient transformation and Carbon sequestration -... | ecosystem: Engineered > WWTP > Effluent > Algae...
CGCCGTCGCCGGGCTCGGCCCCGGCGCCCTCGGCTACGCCTTCGACGTGCGCGACCCGCAGGCGGTCGCCGACGGGATCGCCGCCTTCGCCGCCGCGGCGGGGCCGATCGACGTGCTCGTCTCCGGCGCCGCCGGCAACTTCCCCGCCGCCGCGAAGGACATCTCGCCGAACGGCTTCAAGGCAGTGGTCGACATCGACCTCCTCGGCACCTTCCACGTGATGCGCGCCGCCTACCCGCACATGCGGCGGCCGGGCGGCAGCCTCGTCAACATCTCCGCGCCGCAGGCCACGATGCCGATGGCGATGCAGCTCCACGTCTGCGCCGCCAAGGCCGGGGTCGACATGGTGACGCGCTGCCTCGCGATCGAGTGGGGGCCGGAGGGCCTGCGGGTGAACGCCGTGGTGCCGGGGCCGATCGACGGCACCGAGGGGATGGCGCGCCTCGCCCCCACCGAGGCGATGCGCGAGGCCGTCACCGCCGCCGTGCCGATGCGGCGCTTCGGCACCCCGGGGGACGTGGCCGACGCCTGCCTCTGGCTCGGATCCGACGCGGCCGCCTACGTGACCGGCACCATCGTCTTCGCCGATGGCGGCTGGACGCAGCGGGGCGCGCCGATCGGCTGACGGATGGACCCCTCTGGAAAGGAGGATCGAAGATGGCCGCCTGCGCTCCCGCCACCCATCTCGAGACGCACGACGTCACCAACCAGCCCGGGCCGTTCGCCCCGCGCAACCTCTACGCCACCGACACGGCGCTCCGCGAGGCGGTGCGGCGCGAGGCGGGCGACTGGCTCGACTCCCGCATGGAGGCGCTCGGCGCCCTCGCCGGCTCGGAGCGCGTCCTCGAGCTCGGCGAGCAGGCGAACCGCTTCCCGCCGGAGTTCACCCCGTTCGACCGCTACGGCCGGCGGCTCGACGAGGTGCGCTTCCATCCCGCCTATCACGCGCTGATGGCGCTCGCGATGGAGCACCGGATCCACGATCTGCCCTGGATCGAGACGACGGCGAGGGGGCGCCACCTCGGCCACATGGCGATGCTCGCGCTCCTCACCCAGGCCGAGGCCGGGACGATGTGCCCGGTCAACATGACCTATGCCGCGGTGCCGGCGCTGCGCCGGCAGCCCGACGTGGCCGGGCCGTGGGTCGGCCGGCTGATCGGCGGCAGCTACGACGCGGCCCTGCGCCCGATCGGCGAGAAGGCCGGCATCACCCTCGGCATGGCGATGACCGAGAAGCAGGGCGGCAGCGACGTCCGCTCGAACGCGACGAGGGCCTTTCCGGTCGAGGGCGGCAACCGGCTCTACCGGCTCGTCGGGCACAAGTGGTTCTGCTCGGCGCCGATGAGCGACGGCTTCCTGACGCTCGCCTATGCCGAGGGCGGCCTCTCCTGCTTCCTCGTGCCCCGCATCCTGCCGGACGGCAGCCGCAACGCGCTCCAGATCATGCGGATCAAGGACAAGCTCGGCAACAAGTCGAACGCCTCGGCCGAGATCGAGTACCACGACACCCGGGCGTGGCTCCTCGGCGAGGAGGGGCGCGGCGTCGGCGTCATCATCGACATGGTGCATCACACCCGGCTCGGCACCGTCGGCTCGACGCTCGGGATCATGCGCCGGGCGCTCGCCGAGGCGGTGAACCACGTCGAGGGCCGCGCCGCGTTCCAGAGGAAGCTGATCGACCAGCCGCTGATGCGCGCGGTGATCGCCGACCTCGCGCTCGAGTACGAGGCCGCGGTGGCGCTCGCCGTGCGGGTCGGCGCCGCCTTCAGCGCCGACGATCCGGCGAGCGCGGCGCTGGCGCGCCTCTCGGTCGCGGTGGCGAAATACTGGCTGACCAAGCGCAACCCGGGGTTCGTCTACGAGTGCATGGAGTGCCACGGCGGCGCCGGCTACATTGAGGAGACCCCGCTGCCGCGGCTCTTCCGCGAGAGCCCGGTCAACGGCATCTGGGAGGGCTCGGGCAACGTCATCGCGCTCGACGTGCTGCGCACGCTCCGCCGCGAGCCCGGCGCCCTCGACGCGCTCGCCGCCGAGCTCGCCGCGGCGGCCGGGGCCGACCGCGCCCTCGACGCCGCGGTGCGCGACCTGACGGATCGGCTCGCCCGCACCCCCGACGAGGCGGAGGCCCGGGGGATCGTCGAGCGCATGGCGCTCGTCCTGCAAGCCGCGCTTCTGGTCCGCCACGCCCCGCCGGCGGTCGCCGACGCCTTCTGCGCGACGCGGCTCGGCGACGCGGGCGGCCGTCTCTTCGGCGTCCTGCCGCGGGGTGCCGACGTTGCCGGCATCCTCGAGCGCCAGACGGGGTGACGGCGACGGGCGGTCGCTCCGCCGGACGCGCCCCCTCACGCCTCCGGCACGTTGCGGGCGAGCTCGTCGAGCCAGGGCCGGGCGGTCGCGTCCGACGGCGCCCGCCAGTCGCCCCGCGGCGACAGCGCGCCGGCCGAGGACACCTTCGGCCCGTTCGGGATCGCCGACCGCTTGAACTGGCTGAACGCGAAGAACCGCCGCAGGAACACCTCGAGCCAGCGGCGGATCGTCGCGAGATCATGGGCGCGCCGCGCCTCCTCGGGGAAGCCGGCCGGCCAGAGCCCCGCCGCCGCGTCGTGCCAGGCGTGCCAGGCGAGGAACGCCACCTTGGACGGCGGATGCCCCCAGCGCACGACGTGGTGCAGGAAGAAGTCGTGCAGCTCGTAGGGCCCGATCTTCGCCTCGGTCGACTGGATCGCGCCGTCGGCGTCGGCGGGCACCAGCTCGGGCGAGATCTCGGTCGCGAGGATCGCGTCGAGCACCGCGGCCGTCTCGGCGTCGACCTGGGTGCGGGCGGTCCAGCGGATCAGGTACTGGATGAGCGTCTTCGGCACGCCGCAGTTGACCGCATAGTGGCTCATCTGGTCGCCGACGCCGTAGGTACACCAGCCGAGCGCGAGCTCGGAGAGATCGCCGGTGCCGACGACGAGCCCGCCGCGCTGGTTCGCCAGCCGGAAGAGATAGTCGGTGCGGAGGCCCGCCTGCACGTTCTCGAAGGTGACGTCGTAGACCGGCTCGCCCCCGGCGAACGGGTGGCCCATGTCGGCGAGCATCTGCCGCGCCGCGGGCCGGATGTCGATCTCGTCGGCGGTGACGCCGGTGGCGCGCATCAGCGCCCAGGCGTTCGACCTCGTGCCCTCGCTGGTCGCGAAGCCCGGCATGGTGAAGCCGAGCACCGCGCTCCGCGGCAGGCCGAGCCGGTCGCAGACCTTGGCGGCGACGATGAGCGCATGCGTCGAATCGAGCCCGCCGGAGACGCCGATCACCATCGTGCCGCCGCCGGTCGCCTGGAAGCGGCGGGCGAGGCCCTCGACCTGGATGTTGAAGGCCTCGTAACAGTCCTCCTCCAGCCGCTCCGGCCGGTTCGGCACGAAGGGAAACCGGCGGATCCGGCGGATGAGGCCGATGTCGCCGCCCGCCGCACGATGCTCGAAGGCGATCCGGCGGAATGGCCGGGCGCCCCGCTCCGCGGCAGCGGTGGCCGCGTCGTTGAAGGTGCCCATCCGCATCCGCTCGGCGAGGATGCGCCCGGTGTCCACGTCGGCGCAGCAGAGCCCCGGGACGATCGGGAACCGCTCGGATTCGGCCAGCAGGTCGCCCAACTCGTAGATGACCCCCTGCCCGTCCCAGGCCATGTCGGTGGTGCTCTCGCCCGGGCCGGCGGCGGAATAGGCATAGGCCGCGACCGCGCGGGCCGACTGCGAGCGGCAGAGCAGATGCCGCTCGTCGGACTTGCCGATGGTGATGTTCGAGGCCGAGAGATTCGCGAGGATCGTCGCCCCGGCGAGCGCCCCCTCCGACGAGGGCGGCGTCGCGGCCCAGAAGTCTTCGCAGATCTCGGCATGCACCACGAACCCCGGCAGGTCGCTGGCGGCGAAGAGGAGATCGGCGCCGAACGGCGCCTCGATCCCGCCGACCCGGAGGCTCGCCCCGGCGATGCCCCGGCCGGGCGCGAACCACCGCTTCTCGTAGTACTCGCGATAGTTCGGAAGGTAGGATTTCGGCACCACCCCGAGCAGCCGCCCGCGGGCGATGGCGAGCGCGCAGTTGTAGAGCCGCCCCTCGTGGCGCAGCGGCGCCCCGACGAGCAGCAGCGGCGAGAGGTTGGCGCTCGCCTCGACGAGCGCCACCGCCGCCGCCTCCACCGCGTCGAGGAGCGCAGTCTGCATCACGAGGTCGTCGATCGCGTAGGAGGAGAGCGCGAGCTCGGGGAAGACCACGAGATCGGCGTGCGCCGCCGAGGCGCGGCGGGCCTCCTCGAGGATCGCGTCGCGGTTGAAGGCGATGTCGGCGGGGCGAACGCGCGGCGTGCTCGTCGCCACCCGCACGAAGCCGTGGGCGTGCATCGCGTAGAAGCGGGTCGGGTCAGTCGTCTCGGCCATTGATGCTCCCCCTGCCGACACGACGAGACGTAGCGGCTCGCCGTGCCTGGGTCGAGCGGCAGATTTGGGTGCAATGAACGAGGCTTGTCGCTGCCGAGGCTTTCGCGCTAAACGAGGCCGTCCTGGGGAGGAGAGCCGATGCGGCGAGTGGTCATCACCGGAATGGGCATGGTCTCGCCGCTGGCATGCGGCGTCGAGGAGACGTGGAAGCGCCTCGTCGCCGGCAAGTCGGGGGCCGGCCGGATCACGCTCTTCGACGCGAGCCACCTGCCCACCCATATCGCCTGCGAGGTGCCGCGGGGCGACGGCTCGAACGGCACCTTCAACGCCGACGACTGGCTCGCGCCCAAGGACCAGCGCAAGGTCGACTGCTTCATCCTCTTCGCCATGGCCGCCGCCGCGCAGGCGATCGACGATGCAGGCTGGACGCCCGAGGACGAGACCGAGCGCGAGCGCACCGGCGTCATCATCGGCTCCGGCATCGGCGGGCTCGCGACCATCGCCGAGACCTCGCTCATCCTGCGCGACAAGGGACCGCGGCGGGTGTCGCCGTTCTTCATCCCCGGCAGCCTCATCAACCTCGGCTCGGGCCAGGTCTCGATCCGCTACGGCTTCAAGGGGCCGAACCATTCGGTCGTCACCGCCTGCTCCACCGGCGCCCACGCCATCGGCGACGGCACGCGGCTGATCCAGCACGGCGACGCCGACGTGATGGTCGCAGGCGGCGCCGAGGCGGCGATCTGCGAGCTCGGCATCGCCGGCTTCAACGCCTGCAAGGCGCTCTCCACCGGCTACAACGACACGCCCGAGCGGGCGAGCCGCCCCTACGACAAGGGCCGCGACGGCTTCGTCATGGGCGAGGGCGCGGGCGTCGTGGTGCTCGAGGAATACGAACACGCGAAGGCCCGCGGCGCGAAGATCTACGCCGAGGTCATCGGCTACGGCCTCTCGGGCGACGCCTACCACATCACCTCGCCCGCGCCGGACGGCGACGGCGGATTCCGGGCGATGACCGCGGCGCTGCGCAGCGCCGGCCTGACGCCCGATGCCATCGACTACGTGAACGCGCACGGCACATCGACCCCGCTCGGCGACGAGATCGAGCTCGGCGCGGTGGTGCGGCTCCTCGGCGATCACGCCGGCAAGGTCACGATGTCCTCCACCAAGTCCTCGACCGGCCACCTGCTCGGCGCGGCGGGAGCGATCGAGGCGATCTTCTCGGTGCTCGCCATCCGCGACAACCTGGCGCCGCCGACCATCAACCTCGACGAGCCCTCGATCGAGACCGCCCTCGACCTCGCGCCGTGGAAGTCGGTGGCGAGGCGGATCGACGTGGCGCTCTCGAACTCGTTCGGCTTCGGCGGCACCAACGCCTCGCTGGTGCTCCGGCGCGTGGACTAGGCAGCGCGCGATGATGCGCCACGTTGCCGCGAACGCGCTGACGCTCATCATCGTCGCGCTGGTGCTGCTCTTCGGCATCATCACCTGGGGACAGTCGCAGTTCCGCGCGCCCGGGCCGCTGACCGCGCCGGCGGACTTCGTGGTGGAGAAGGGCGAGACCTTCGCCAGCGTCTCCGACAAGCTCATGGCCCAGGGGATCGTGCGCAACGCGACGATCCTGCGCCTCGGCGCGCGCTATGCCCATCTCGACGGCGGGCTGAGGTTCGGCGAGTACCAGATCCCCGCCGGCGCCTCGATGGAGGAGGTGCTGAAGCTCCTGAACGCCGGCGGCAACGTGGTGCGGCAGATCGTGGTGCCCGAGGGCCTGACCAACGCCCAGGTGGTGGCGATGGTCGAGGCGCGCGACGACCTCGCCGGCGAGGTGACGACGGTTCCCCCCGAGGGGATGCTCGCCCCCGCCGGCTACGACGTGCAGCGCGGCGACGACCGGATGGCGCTCGTCGGACGGATGCAGGCCGAGCAGGAGCGCATCCTGAGCGACGCCTGGGACAACCGCGCCCCCGACCTGCCGCTCAAGTCGCCCGGAGAGCTCCTCACGCTCGCCTCCATCATCGAGAAGGAGACCGGCGTCGCGGCGGAGCGGCCGCGGGTGGCCTCGGTCTTCGTCAACCGGCTGCGGCGCGGCATGCGGCTCCAGACCGACCCGACGGTGATCTACGGCATCACCAAGGGCGCCGCCCCCCTCGGCCGCGGGCTGCGCGCGAGCGAGCTGGCGGCGCCGACGCCCTACAACACCTACGTGGTCGCCGGCCTGCCGCCGACGCCGATCGCGAACCCGGGCGCGGCGGCGATCGAGGCCGCGGCGCATCCGGAGGCGACCGGCTTCCTCTTCTTCGTCGCGGACGGCTCCGGCGGCCACGTGTTCGCAAGCTCGCTCGAGGAGCACAACCGCAACGTCGCCGTCTGGCGCCGGATCGAGGCGCAGCGCGTCGCCGAGGAACGCGCCGCCGCGGCGGCCGCAGCCAACGAAACGCCCGCGGACGCGCCCGAGGCGGGGCCATCCGTCCCGGAAGGCACGCCCGGCCAGGTGGAAAGACCGATGCCGCGCCAGCCCTGACAGTCGCCAGGCGAAACGCGACCTTTTGGCCACACCTGCGCCCAAACGATCACTCGCGTCCGCACGCCGTGGCTCTCGTGCTGCCGCCCGGCGATGATGGCCGCAGCAACGGAGGACGCCTGATGAACACTCGCGCCACAAGTTTCGCCGGCCTCGCGCTGACCACCGCCCTCGGGCTCGCATCCGGCGCTCGCGCCGAGGGCCTGCCCCCGATCGAGTGGGACGTGCCGGGCGGCACCCTCACGCTCTATGGCCAGATCAACAAGGGCGTCCTCTCCTACGACGACGGCATCGACACCGAGAGCTACGGCCTCATCGACAACGCCAACTCCTCGACCCGTGTCGGTCTGAAGTACAGCCACGACTTCGGCGCGTGGACCTTCGAGAACGTCAACGAGATCCAGTACGCCCCCTACTCCTCCTCCAACGCCAGCATCCTCAACGACTCGCCGAGCTCCGAGGACTACGAGTTCACCAACGCCAACATCCGCAAGCTCGACTTCACCCTCGCGAACGAGCGTGCCGGCAAGTTCTGGCTCGGCCAGGGCAGCATGGCGACCGACGGCATCCAGGAGATCGACCTCTCCGGCACCAACGTCATCGCCTACTCGAGCGTCGGCGACTCCGCCGGCGGCCAGATCATCCGCTTCTCGAACCCGGGCCTGTCCTTCGACGGCAGCCTGAGCGACGTGACGGTCGGCGCCGCCTTCACCAACTACGACGGCCCGCGCCGCGTCCGCGCACGCTACGACACGCCGACCTACGCCAACTTCACCTTTGCCGCCGCCTACGGGCGCGATCTCCTCTCCGACGATTCCGACGTCCGCGAGCAGAACATCTTCGACGCCGCGCTCACCTACGCGAACGACTACGACGCCTTCAAGGTCGGGGCCGGCCTCGGCTACTACTGGCAGGAGGACGACATCACCACCTGGGGCGGCTCCGCCTCGGCGCTTCACAAGCCCACCGGCCTCAACCTCACCGCCGGCTTCGGCACCGGCTCGCCCGAGGACGGGCCCGACGGCCAGTGGTGGTACGCCAAGCTCGGCCTCATCCGCGACTTCGTCACCTGGGGCGACACCGCGATGTCGGTCGACTACTACAAGGGCGACGACTTCCTCGTCACCGGCGACGCGACGAGCTCGACGAGCGAGTCCTGGAGCCTCGCGCTCGTCCAGAACATCGACCGGGCCAACACCGAGCTCTGGCTGACTCTGCGCCAGTACGACTACGACGACAACGTCGCCAGCTACGAGGACGGCCAGGCGATCTTCGGCGGCGCGCGTTTCAAGTTCTGATCCCCGTCGGGGCGGGCCGGCGGCTTCGGGCGGCGGCAGGGTCACGCCGCGCGCCCCGTTGCCGGGCGGACCGGCGGGATCTGGCGCACAAGGACGCGTGATGTGATCTTCCCCCGCACCTTGCCCTACATCATGGGCGGGCGGCGTGGGGACTGACGAGAGTACGAGTATCTGGTTCCGCGGTGCGAGCCCCCGCGCCCGCTTCCACGCCGCCCCCCTGGCCTCGGCCCGCCGCCCCGGACCGCGCTGCCGCTCATTCCGCCGCGACCCGCTGCTCCGCGAGGATGGCCGCGAGATAGCGCCCGGTATGGCTCGCCTTCACCCGCGCCACCTGCTCCGGCGTGCCGGTCGCGACGATCGTGCCGCCGCCATCGCCGCCCTCCGGGCCGATGTCGATCAAATGGTCGGCGGTCTTGATGACATCGAGGTTGTGCTCGATGACGATCACCGTGTTGCCCTGCTCGACCAGCTCGTGCAGCACCTCGAGCAGCTTCTTCGTGTCCTCGAAATGCAGCCCGGTCGTCGGCTCGTCGAGGATGTAGAGCGTCCGCCCGGTCGACCGCCGGCTCAGCTCCTTCGACAGCTTCACCCGCTGCGCCTCGCCGCCCGAGAGCGTCGTCGCCTGCTGCCCCACCTTGATGTAGCCGAGGCCCACCCGCATCAGCGTCGTCATCTTGTCGCGGATCGACGGCACGGCGGAGAAGAACTCCTCCGCGTCCTCCACCGTCATGTCGAGAACGTCCGCTATGCTCTTACCCTTGAACAGGACTTCCAGCGTCTCGCGGTTGTAGCGCCTGCCCTTGCAGGTCTCGCAGGTGACGTAGACATCGGGCAGGAAGTGCATCTCGATCTTGATGACGCCGTCGCCCTGGCACGCCTCGCAGCGCCCGCCCTTCACGTTGAAGCTGAACCGCCCCGGCTGGTAGCCGCGCGCCTTCGCCTCCGGCAGCCCGGCGAACCAGTCGCGGATCGGCCCGAAGGCGCCGGTGTAGGTCGCCGGGTTCGACCGCGGGGTGCGGCCGATCGGCGACTGGTCGATGTCGATCACCTTGTCGAGATGCTCGAGCCCCTCCACCGCCTCCGCCGGCGCCGGGGTCTGGCGCGCGCCGTTCAGCCGCATGGAGGCGGTCTTGTAGAGCGTCTCGATGGTCAGCGTCGACTTGCCGCCCCCCGAGACGCCGGTGACGCAGGTGAAGGTGCCGAGCGGGAACGTGGCGGTGACGCCCCGCAGGTTGTTGCCGGTGGCGTTCCTCACCGTGAGCGTCTTGCCGCTGCCCTTGCGCCGCTTCGCCGGGATCTCGATCCGCCGCGCACCGGTCAGGTACTGGCCGGTGATCGAGGCCGGGTTGGCGGCGATCTCCGCCGGCGTGCCCTCGGCGATGATGCTGCCGCCATGGACGCCGGCGCCGGGGCCGATGTCGATCACGTGGTCCGCCTCGCGGATCGCCTCCTCGTCGTGCTCGACGACGATCACCGTGTTGCCGGCGTCGCGCAGGTTCTTGAGCGTGGTGAGCAGCCGGCCGTTGTCGCGCTGGTGCAGCCCGATGGAGGGCTCGTCGAGCACGTAGAGCACGCCCGTGAGGCCACTGCCGATCTGGCTCGCCAGCCGGATCCGCTGGCTCTCGCCGCCCGAGAGCGTGCCGGCATTGCGCGCGAGCGTCAGGTAGTCGAGCCCGACGTTCACCAGAAACCCGAGCCGCTCGCGGATCTCCTTCAGGATCGCCCGCGCGATCTCGTTCCGCTGCGCCGTCAGCGCCGCCGGCACCGTCTCGACCCAGGCCAGCGCCTCGCGGATCGAGAGCCGCACCACCTCGCCCACGTGCAGGAGCTCGCCTTGCCCGCCTGCGGCGGGACCGATCTTCACCGCCAGCGCCTCGGGCTTCAGCCGGTAGCCGTGGCAGGCGCCGCAGGGGCGGTTGTTCTGGTAGCGCTCCATCTCCTCGCGCGACCAGGCCGAGTCGGTCTCCTTGTAGCGCCGCTCCATGTTCGGGATGACGCCCTCGAACGGCCGCTCGATCTCGTAGACCCGGCCGCCCTCGTCGTAGCGGAAGCGGATCTTCTCGCCCTTCGAGCCGTAGAGCAGCACGTCGCGCGCCGCCTCCGGCAGGTCGCGCCACCGCTTCCTCGCGTCGAAGCCGTAGTGCTTCGACAGCGCCTCGATCGTCTGCTTGTAGTAGGGCGACGACCCCTTGGCCCACGGCGCGATCGCCCCGCGCATCAGCGGCAGGCTCTCGTCCGGCACGACGAGCCGCGGGTCGAAGAACAGCTCCACCCCGAGCCCGTCGCAGGCCGGGCACGCCCCGAACGGCGCGTTGAACGAGAAGAGCCGCGGCTCGATCTCGGGAATCGTGAAGCCCGAGACCGGGCAGGCGAAATTCTCCGAAAACGTGATCCGCTCCGGCTCCGGTGCCGTGCCGTCCTCTGCCGCGGGCGGCGCCGTCTCGAGGATGGCGATCCCGTCGGCGAGGTCGAGCGCGGTGCGCAAGCTGTCCGCGAGCCGCGTCTCCAGCCCCTCGCGGACCACCAGCCGATCCACCACCACGTCGATGTTGTGGCGGTACTTCTTGTCGAGCTCCGGCGGCGCGTCGAGGTCGTGGAACGCGCCGTTCACCTTGACCCGCTGGAAGCCCTTCTTCAGCAGCTCGGCGAACTCCTTGCGGTACTCGCCCTTGCGGTCGCGCACGATCGGCGCGAGCAGGTAGGCGCGCGTCCCCTCGGGCAGGCCCATGGTGATGTCGACCATCTGGCTCACCTGCTGCGCCTCGATGGGCAGGCCGGTCGCCGGCGAGAACGGCGTGCCGACGCG
>Ga0075163_10012553_pt1 | contig 11031 bp, 6 predicted proteins | sample JI1023141ADNA_FD_71478 | JGI IMG/M metagenome (GOLD analysis project Ga0075163, IMG submission 71478) | Wastewater effluent complex algal communities from Wisconsin, to seasonally profile nutrient transformation and Carbon sequestration -... | ecosystem: Engineered > WWTP > Effluent > Algae...
CAGGGTTGAGGGGAGAACGTAGGCGGCCCGATTCCATGCCTTCGAGCGCGTGCAAAAACGCGAGCGCGTGCTCTTTCGGGCCTTCGGGATCGATATCGGTCACCGTGCCGTCTTTTTTCGCCTGCTGCACGTCGCTCGCCGTCTCACGAAGGAGCGGCAATGCGGCCCGGGTGCGGCTCTCAATGCGCGAGCTATCAATCCAAAGCGCCGCGAGGAACGCGCCACCCAAACAACAAGCCGCGATTTGAAGCGCGAGAATAATGCGGCTACGGCGCTTGACCGCAAGCTCAGCAGGGCGACCTAGGTTTTTCTCAGCAAAAATCTTTCGCTCAAAAACCTGCCTCGAGAAAACAACCTTGTATTCCTTGCCCGCTTCTTTGGCGTCCTGCGGAGCCTTCACCAAAGGAGCGCCCTCTTCCGGGGGCGGCGGCGGATCGGGAATGCCGGCCGCGTCTGCGCCGCAAAAATAAAGTCCCCGCAGCGTCACCGTCTCTTGCCCGGCGCCCTCTAGAAAAACAGGGTCGGCATAACCACGGAGACCGTCGCCGAGCGAAACAAGCTCGGTTGGGAAAAGGAAAAAATCGTCGGGCGAGCGCACAGCCGGGCCCGTCGCAAAACGACGCGCCTGATGCCGAATGAGGGCATTACGGACTTCCGAAAGCGCCTCATCCACCCATTCCACAGAACCCTCGGTAAACGCCGGATCCGGGCTCGACCAGCCGAGAATCTCGTCACGAGCAGCCTGCGGAACCTCCACAGCGAGGCTACGAAAACCCGCGAGCCTGTCGCATTGCGTGACGATGACATACACAGGCACGTTCATGCCGAGCGATTGCTGCGCGAGCGCGACGGCATTCCGCAAAATACCCGCTTTGCGTTTTCGATCCGAGCCACGGGAGCTGGACGAAGGCATAATCTCGGTCGTCGGAACGGCCAAAATGATGCCGTCCACAGGGCGCTCAGGGCGCATGCGACGAAGCCCGTCGAGGACAGCGCGATACCCAGCGTCCGGCGCAGGCGCTCCGTCTTGCGCAAACAAGAGGCGACCGGCGACATCCGCCACGAGCGCCTTCCCGAGCATCCACAACGAAATGGCAGACCTGTCACCCGGCTGCGGATCTTTGCCATCGACAAGCTGAACGCTGAGGCCGCTGCCACCAAGCAACGTTGTTTTTCCCGACGAAGGCTCGCCAATCAACAAATACCGCGGCATTTCATCGCGCGCAGATTGATCCGGCACTTTGGCGAGCACAGCCGCGCGCGCTTTGTCGAGCGCGGTCGTCACCTCAAACGCGATATCGGGCTTGCCCTCAGCGAGCGCCTTCTTAGCCTGCTCCGCTTTGCGACGACGCAAAACAAAGATCACCGCGACCGCGATGGCGACCACCAGAACGAGCAGCAGGACCCAAAGGAGCGGGCTCATGTCGCATCCTCAATTCGATCGAGCACGTCATCCAGCTCAGCCATGCGATAGATCCACAGAATCTCGCCAATGACGACCCAAGCGAGGATCACCAGCAAAAAGGGCAAAAAACCACGACGGAACGAAGGCAGGCTCTTTTTGGGTACGGTATCCGCTGTGTATTCGTGCGCTTCGGGGCAAAGATCGTCGCCGCGAACAGCGTCCGGCTCAATACGACCAATATACTCCGCGAGGCGAACGCGGTACGTCTCCGGCTCCCCCGTACCAAACGCCGCATACTTGCCCCGAAACCCGAGAGCGAGCGCCATCAAGTAAATGGTGAGCATCTGCGAAGAGGCCGCAGCCCGACCGGACAGCGCATCGTCAATACGACGGAAAAACTTCTCGCCAGAGTCGCGGCTGCGGAACACGACAGCCTCCAGAGGTTTGTCCGCCCAAGCAGATTTGCCCGGCCAATCGAGGCTCAAAAACACCTCGTCCGCCATCGCAATCATGACATAACGCGTTTCTTCAAAAAGACGGTGCTCATGCTCGGGCATCGTCGTCGTCGCACGCGCCGCCTGGGCTTCAAATACGTCAAGAAGCCGCTGCTGAACCGCATCCCACGGAATGGCGCCCGACGAAGCGACGACATTGCGCTTCGTCGTGACGACCTCCGCATGAAATGCAGAAAATGCATCAACGAGCCTACGCTCCTCGCCGGTAGAAGCACCCCTGGCGCTCCCGGCTCGATTGTTCGGCATTCGTTGAAGTGCGGCCATGGTCCCCTTATGCCGACTTTACGTAAAGGACAAGCTCACCAGGACCAGCAGCACCGGTGGGATCGGCCGTATTCAGAACAACAAGCTGCTCACCAGGCTCGATATAAGGGCTCTGCTCTTCAATCTCGAAAAGCAATGTCCCAGGCGTCGCCACCAAATCCCCATGCCGATCAACACGACGCCGACCAACACCAAGGACGCGGCTCTCCTGCATGGTGCGAATCCGCGAGCCCGATCCAATTAAAGCGCCGCCCATCCAAGCGAGAAGCTCATCATCACGCACGCCTCGATGCGCGCGCGCCGCGACAACGAGAGAGCGCGTGCGGAACTCGCGTTGAAAGAGCGTGCCATAACGGCCGTCCCGGAAATCGAAGGGATACGCGGTAAACGATTCGATGATGCCTTCGTCAACCATCCGAAAGATGAGATCACGCACAAGCTCAAACGTGGCGCGCAAATCGTCATGCTTATACGCAGGCAAGAGCGGCGGAACCGGCGTGCGCGCGAGCGCGGCGAGTTGTCCAACAAGCCCCGCTTTCGCGACAAACAGCGAAAAGGGATGCGGCTCTTCGGAATACAAAAATGCCTCAAAAGCCGGGAGCGAGGCGACAAGGCAGTTGATTTGACGGCGAAGCTCCGCAATAAGCTCCCGATCCGTCGTCCGCGATAACAAGTTCGCCTTTTCGGAGAGGCGCAGCGCCTTCTCACGAAGCCGAGCCGCGACGCGCTGGCACATCTCTCCAATCGGCGAAGAGAGCGTAATCCCAAGGGTCGGCGGGAGATAATCGGTCCGGACAAACGCCTCGCCATCAAGCCTCACACGCGCGACGGGCAAACACACGAGGCGAGCGGGTGGCTCATTGGCGACAATCAAACGCGCGCTCGGCGCGATTCTCGGGATTTGAAGAGGATCCTCGCCCGTATGTTCGTCAACGACAGGCGATCCATCCACCGAGCGATGCCGCAGGAGATCCGCCGACGACGCAGCGACAGACATCTGCGTTTTGGGGATCGCGAGGTAAATGGTGGCAGGCGCTTCCTTCATCAACGCAGCCTGCGGGCGCAAATCGACAGAGAGATCCGGCGCGCTCGTGTCTTGCTGGACAAGCGTGCCGTCCGGCATAATCGCCTCGACCTCGACCACGCGGAAAATGCCGCTCACGAGGCGCGCCAAATCAAGCTCCAGGCGAACAACGCCTTGGTGATACCGAGCCGCGCTGCCGAGGTGATAAGCGAGCAGCCGCTCGGAGCGGCGATCTGCTTCCTGGAAATGCTGCGGCGACAGGAGCATCCCGTCATGCCACTGGATCGCGAGCGGGATATCTGCGGAGCGCGTCAAGACAAACCTCCTCGGCCGAGGCGTCGTTCGAGGCCTCGATCCTTTTTGGAACCATGCGCGACGCGGATGCTCATAAACAGTTCGCCTCGTTATTCCTGCGACGAATCAAGGGGGCTCACCGCAAGCTCGTCATCCCCCAAGTCAATCCGCATACGGCGCTGTGGGCCGATGCGAAACCGATGATCACCCGGTGAGCGATAATTCGCAAAAATAACGGCACCAAAAGCCTTGCCGTCGACCTCCACCACCATGGGCGGAGGCGCCTGACCGGGAACAAATTCCCAGTCCCACTCGGTAAACGCCGTACCACTCGGGAAATCGCGGCGCATCTGGTCGCGCTGGTCGTACCACTGCTTGGCCGTCATCTGGATGATCTTCTCCAGAAGCTTCGCGTCCTGCACAGAGACCAACGTCACAGGGACCGGGGAGTTCCGGTTTGCCTTGGCCGTAATCGCTACCTCCAGGAGAAACCGCGTCGAACCCGGCCCCGACGAACACCCCAAGATGCCCACACAAAGCCCGAAGAGCCCCAAAACGAGCACCCGCAGCAGCGCGGGGCGCGCCCAAACGCTCCTCGATCCACCACCTTCTTTTTGTGCTCGCCCCATGTAGGTCAGTATCGTACGACCGAAGCGGCGATGCGGTCCAGAAAACCACGTCGATCTTTCTGGGGGAGGCTCTTGGCTCTTGAAGGAGCGTTATCGCGGCGGAGCGCCTAGTAACTTGAGCGCCTTTTCGGCGTCGGTGCGATACGCATTGCCTATTGGCGCGAGATCCAGAAAACGCTGGTAGGCTTTGATGGCCTTATCCTTCAGCGCGCCGTTGCCTCGGATGGCCTCGGCATAAAGAAAATATGCGTCCGCCGGCCATCCTTGCGGGACAACAGGCTTTGCGTCGAGCAGCGCGACAGCCTTTTCAAGCTCTGGCGTCGCCAAGAGCGTGCTCGCTTGGCCGTCGTAGATCTTGCCCAGGCGATAATGCCATTCCGCGACGGATCCATTTCCAGCGATCGCCTTTTGCCAATCGGCGATCGCTTCATTGGTCTGCGCAAGCTCCTGATGGCAAAGCGCCATGGTGGCATACGCCTCGAAACGCGAGGGGCGCTTCGCGAGCGCCGTCTCGAGATCGACGAGCGCATCCTTAATGCGGCCTTGCTTCGAATAGAGCACGCCGCGTTGCCAATACGCGTCGGCCAGCTCGTGATCAAGCTCCAGGGCTTTGTTAATGGACTGCTCTGCCTTAGGAAATTGGCCAAGCTCATTCGCCGCCCAGGCGACATAGAGATAATACTCGGCACGGTTGCCGTCGATCTCGACAGCGCGGGTCAAATACCGAATTGCCTCGGCCGCCTGGCCGCCTTTCAGCAAAAGAGCGCGCCCGAGGAAATGGTTCGCATCGGCGGAACCTGCGCGATCCTTCATGACCTCACGCAAAATGCTCTCGGCCTGCTCGGCGTGCCCCGCGATGACCTGTGTGCTGCCCACACGCAGCTTGAGATCAATATCGTTGGGGGCCTTTTTTAATGCCTCGCCATACATCTCGAGCGCCTTTTCGCTTTGCCCCGTCTCCTCATAAAGAAGACCACGCTCTAGCGAAAGGCTCGGGAAGTCTTTATCAATGGCAGCGATCGCATCAAATACCTTTGCGGCTTCGTCAAAATCACGCATTCGACGAACAGTCACGCCGAGGCGAAAGCGCGTGCCAAGATCGTCCTCTTTCGAGAGCGCCGTCTCAAGCTCCGTACGCGCCTCCGCATAACGACCCTGCGCGAGCAGCACGTCGCCCTTCGCCCGATGCAGCGCCGCCAAATCCGTAAACTTGGCAGACGCCTCCGCGAGCATCGCTTGCGCATCATCCCCACGACCAAGCGCGGCGAGAAGCGCAGACAACGCGACGTACGCTTCGACCGTCTCGGGGCTTGTCCCTCCAAGCTTGATCGACTCGCGGTAGATCGTCTCCGCCTCCTTCTTGTTGCCGAGCGTGTCCTCCGCGCGCCCCAGCCAATACGCAACAAGGGCGACATCAGGCTTCGCTGTGTGGAGCTTCGTGAGCAGCTCCTTCGCGTCCTTCATGCGCTCCAGCGAGAGCATCGTCTTGGCCGCGCCGATCTTGGCGGTGAGGTTCGCGTCGTCGACCTTCGCGGCCTCCTCAAAACGCAAAAGGGCCTGCGAATAACGGCCCGAACGGTAAAACAGCTCCGCATCACCCAAGAGCGCGCTCACGCTGCGCGGATCAATCTTCAGCGCCGCCGCAAACGACTCCTCCGCCGCCGTAATACGCGAGCGCGAAAGATGAACACGACCCGCCTCGACAAACGCCGCAACGATCTGCGTATCGTTTGCCGCAGAACGGACGTCGCCTTCCGCCGTGACCTTGCCAAGAAGCTTGATGGCCTCGGCCTCTTGCTTGTTGTCGTGGCCTAGGATCGACGCGAGGAGCACGAGTGCACCCGCATGTTTGGGAGAAGCTTCAAGCGCAGCGCGGGCGTCTTTCTCCGCCGCTGCGAAATCACCAGCCGCGTTTTCCGCACGGGCGAGTCCATACAACGAGCGCCCGCTCTTCTTGATGGCGACAGCTTTTTTCCAGACCTCAACAGCCTCCTTGGAGCCGGCTGCAAGTTCGATCTCACCAAGCAAACAGGCTGCATCAATGTCGCCCGGCGCTTCGCTGACAGCGTTGCGAGCGACACGACGAGCTGCATCGATCTTGCCTGCGAGCGCATGTTGCGCCGCGAGCGCGAGCGTTAACTCGTGGCTTGGCGTCGCCTCACCTGCACCAAGCAGCTGTTTGGCGAACGTCTCATCATCGCCGCGCCTGCCATGACGAACGCCCCGGCTGAGCGCGATGTACGCCGCGTATGCAGCGGTCGTCCTGTGCCTCGGTCGAGACGCATACGCGGCCTTGATGCTCGAGAGTGCGCTCGCCGACGAGGCAAACGTGTCTTCCTCGAGCATCGTTTGGATTCGTTTCTCCGCTTCTAGGAGGGAAGCTGCGTCGTCGGATGCGTTCAGCTTGTCCACGATCATGTGGGCACCAAACGGGCCGATATCCGGCAAGAGCGCGAGCGAACCTCCGCCAATGGCGAACAAAACAGCGGCGCCGATCAGGTACATCCGCGCTCGCGATTTTTTCGGTTTCTTGCCGGCCTCTGGCTTGGCAGCGTCGGGGCCCGTCCGGCTGGTCTTCGTCAGTTTGTCCCGACGAGCGTTCGGGTCGATCGCGCTACCATCACCGGCCAGAAGCTCGACCTCGTCGCCGATGCCTGCTGATCCGTCGTGATCGATCGGAGGCGGCGCGGAGGAATGCGAGGGCCGTGCGGCTCCCGATTTGGGCCCAGGTGCGCTCCTATCGAGCAAGCCCTCGCCGCTGAGATCGATACCGGCGTCGCTGAGGGAAAACTCCTCGCCGCTGTTGGGAAAGGGCGCCGCTTTGGCCGCGGCGGGTGCGGCTGGCCGGTCGGCTGGGGCTGCGCCAAACGTCGCGTCAAACGAGTTGTCGAGCGCAAAGGTGCCCGAGCCTGAGATCATCGTCGCCTGCGACTTCGCGACAGGGGGCTGCGCTGTGGCCTTTGCACCTGCGAGCATCGGTGGAGGTGGATCGCTCGCGAGCGGCAAGTCGATCTCACCAAAATCGGCGAACCCCAAATCCTCGCTCGCTGCGGGGGCGGCGCCGGGAAATGCAGCTTTGCCCTTGGCAGGACGCGTTGGCTCCTGGCCTTCTGGCAGCGGCAAATCCAGCTCGCTGAAGGCAGCGCCTGCCTCTCCAGGTGGCAGCTCGATCTCGCCAAACGCAGCGGGGCCTCCGCCACCCAAATCGATCTCGGGGAGGTCGATCGTGCCAAACGCAGCCGAGACCTCGGAGCCTGAGATCATGGGCAAGTCGATCTCGCCGCTCGAATGGGCCTTTGGCCTTTGGGGAGCTGGCGCGGGCAGATCGATCTCGCCAAACCCTCTTGCCGCTTTGGCCGGTGGCGTCTTCTGCGCCGTGGGCAGGTCGATCTCGCCAAACCCTTTTGTCGCAGGAAGATCGTTCTCCTCTTTGGGCTTCGCTGCTTTTGGCGCAGAGGGCTTCTGCGGAGCGGGCAGGTCGATCTCGCCAAACCCTTTTGTCGTGGGAAGATCGATCTCCTCTTTGGGCTTCGCTGCTTTTGGCAGTGCGGGCTTTACGGGAGACGGAAGATCAATCTCGCCAAACCCCTTCGCTGCGGGTTGGGCCGGCGTCGTTGGTTTTTGCTCGCGTGGCGCCTCTTGTTTAACGGCGGCCGGTTTGACGGGGGCTGGTTTGGCCGGCGCTGGTTTGGCGGGGGCCGGTTTGGCGGGGACTGCTTTGGCCGGCGCGGGCAAATCAATCTCAAACCCCTCTGGCTCGCTTGCGGCCATCTGGCGAACCGTGGGTTTGCCCTGGGGCGGGGACATCTCGATCGCGTTGAGGGCAGCGTCTTCCTCATCGCCATCGCCGCTCGGCTCGTGAACCGGTGCCGCCATCTGACGGACAGTCAGCTTGGCGGGTGAAGGTAGGTCCATCACCTCGAGATCGTCGTTCGGCGTGACCTGCGCCATCTGCCGCACGGTCGGCTTGGCGGGCGAAGGCAAATCAATTTCGCCAAACGCAGGCAGGGGCAGATCCACTTCAAGCTCGTCCGCCAAACTGCTGCCCGCCATCGGCGTCACGTTTTTGCCGAGCGACGGCGGCTCTTTGGGCTTGGGTTTTCCGAGCTGCACCGTCGGCTTTGGCGCGGTGACGGCCGGCTTTACCGGCGGTAGCGGCGCTGGACCGATTCCGCCGGGCTTGGGCTGCGGCATCATCGGCTCCGTTCCGCCCTTGGGGCGCGGCGCAACCGGTACGGGCAAATCGACCTCCCCAAGATCGGGAGCCCCAGCATCTGCCAAGCCCGGTTTCTGCACGAGGATGCTGCTGCCGCACTTCGAGCAGCGCATCTTCAGCCCCGTCGCGGGAATGCGCCGTTCCTCGATCTGGTACGGCGACTTACAAGCGTCGCACTCGACCTTGATCATCTCTTCTTTCTTCTATCAGGGTTTGGTCGAAAGCGGCTCTTTTCGACACACATTGGTTTCCTGTGTGCTCGAGGGGGGAACGGAGTTTTGCCGTCTACTTCCGCTTCCTAAAAGAAATGTGCTAACGCGGCTCCGCGATGATGCAGAAAGTGACCGCCCTCGTGTTCGCCGTGCTCGTTCTTGGGGCAGTGGCGGTTGTTGTTTTCCCGGGCGGTCGCCGTGGAAAACCTGCCTCCACGCAGGCTTTCGACGCAGGCCCGACGCCCGTTGCGGATGCCGGCGCGGAGCCGCCCGAGCCGCAACCGCCGCCTGTCGCGGATGCGGATGCCCCCTTGGCGGAAGACCCGACCGGGCTCGGCGGACCTCCGATGCAGGCGGACGCGGGAGGGACGTTGCTCCTCTCAGGCGAGGTGCCGCCGCCGTTGCCGCCGGACGCGCCGAAGTCGGTGATCTTTGGTGTGATTTTGGTGCAGTACAAAGGTGCGCAGAGCGCTCCGCCCAACTCGAGGTCACGCGACGCGGCGCTCGAGATCGCCAAGCAGCTCGCGGAAGAAGGCCGAAAAGACTTCAAGGCAGCGGCGGCCAAAGGAGACAAGGGCTCGATGGACAACGCGGGGCGTATCCCCCGCGGCATCCTTGAGCCTGCGCCGGAGTTCGTTCTTTTCAGCCTCGCCAAAGGCGACGTAAGCGACCCTGTGGACACGCCGCGCGGCTTCTGGATCGTGCATCGGATCGAGTAAGGACCAGGAAACAAGGACCGCGAGATGGCGACGATCGACATCGAGAGGCATCACGGGATGACCGCGGACGCCGCGCGCAAACGAGCCGAAGAGCTTGCGCGGCGGCTCGAGACCCGCAAGGGCGTGCGCTGGCGGTGGGAGGGCGCGACGCTGCGCCTCGACGCGCCGAGCGGCCCTGCCAAAGGCACCAAAGGGGCCGTGCGTGTCGACGAAAAAACAGTGCGAATCGAGCTTGACCTGCCGCTCTTGCTGCGCGCGATGAAGGGTTTGGTCGAGACGATGTTGAACGAGAAGCTCGATCACGTTCTCCGCAAAGCCTGAAACTGCAACGAGAATCGCATCGTCCTGGATCCAATGCGTTTTCTTTGTGCGGCAGAGCGCGAATGATCCAGGTTTGGTGAGATCGTTCGGAGCACGCTTTACTCTCCACGTCTCGTTTCGCTAGTCTCCGCTCGCAGCATGCAATCGACCAGAAACCCGTCTCCGCGGGAGGCGCGTCGAGCCCAATGACGGTAGAGACATCCACGCCCACCGGGCAGGCCGAAGATGCGGCGGCCTTCCTCAACAGACTCCGTTCCGAACACGCCGCCCAGGAGGACAAAGCGCTTCAAGCTTTGCTCCTTCATGAGAGTGGCGTTCTGGAGGAGAAACACGGGGAAGAGCCCTCGGCAGCACGCGATTACCTCGCGGCATTTAACGCCGATCCGCAATTCCGCGAGCCGCTCGAGTCGCTCGTTCGAATCCTAACGCGACGCAAGTCGATCAAAAACTTGGGCAAACTGCTCGAGGCTTTGACGCGCGCGGCGACCGAGCCCGAAGAAAAAGCACGCGCCTTTTGGGAGCGCGCTGCGTTTGTCCAAGACTACGAGCAGAACCTCGCCGGCGCGAAGGAGGCCCTCGAAGAGGCCGTCAGCGCGAACCCCGAGGATCCAACGCCGTGGCTTGAACTAGAGCTACTCGCGGCAAAAGAAAACGATCTGCCAGGGCGTATGCGCGCGATCGAAGCACGCGCAGAGCTGTCGGCAGATCCAACGTGGAAAGCGCTCCTGTTCATCGAACTCGCGGAGCTGTCGGCGAAAGCTGGCGACGCGCAACGCGCCTACGATCTCGTCGACTCCGCCGCAGCGCTGGATGGTAAAGGGCGCTACCGGTCGCAGGTCGCACTCGAGGCGATCGCAGCGCGGGAAGGCAACGCGCAAGCACTCGCGCGGGCACTCGAAGGGCAAGCAGAGCTGATTGAAGAATCGATCAGCGAGCCTGCAAGCGGCGACGCGGCAGGCGTACCTTTTTGGGTCCGCAAGGCGGAGCACGCAGCGGATGCATGGCTCCGTGCGGCCGAGCTAAAGCGACGCGCTGGTGATCACGAAGCCTGGGTGAAGCTGCTTTCGCGCGCGGCCGATCAGCTGCCGCAGTCGGCGGTGATCACACGGGCGCGTCTCTCCTCGCTCGAAACAATGGGCGACGCGAAGGGCGCAGCAGAGCTTGCGAAAGCAGAGCTTGCGCGCGGCATCGCGGGGCCTGGAGCCTCGGCGCTTTGGCTTCGTATCGCAGAAGCCGCGATGCTCGACAACGATCGCGACGGTGCGCTAGGCGCGCTCCGAAGCGCTCTTGAAGCAGACCCGTCGTCGATCATGGCGCGCGCTCTCGAGCTGGATCTGCTGAGCGACGCGCAAGATCCTGCGGCGCTCGCGAAATCGCTAGAAGGCTCGGCAGCGTCGTGCACGACGAACGAAGCGAAGGCGCGCGCCGATCT
>Ga0075163_10012554_pt1 | contig 11030 bp, 4 predicted proteins | sample JI1023141ADNA_FD_71478 | JGI IMG/M metagenome (GOLD analysis project Ga0075163, IMG submission 71478) | Wastewater effluent complex algal communities from Wisconsin, to seasonally profile nutrient transformation and Carbon sequestration -... | ecosystem: Engineered > WWTP > Effluent > Algae...
GCCCACCGAGGCCGTGCGCGGACCCGTGGAGACGAGGGCGCCAAGGACGATCCAGGTCGCGGCGAGAGAAAGATGGAAACCCTTCCGGACCGGCCGGTCGGAGGCGAAGTGTCGGTCCCACAGCAGGATCACGAGCGGCGCCGCCACCATGACCTCCTTCGTCGCCATCCCGAGCGCGCAGGAGACCACCGAGGCGCCGGCCCAGAAGGCGCGCGCGCGGCCATCCGCCGCCTCGAGAGAGCGAATCGCCGTGTACAGGGCCGCCAGGAAGAAGAGGCCCATCAGGGATTCGACACGCTGGACGAGGTAGGTGACCGCACTCGTCTGGAGCGGATGAACGACGAAGATGACCGCGACGATGAGGGCGAGCGGGGTAGCCGCCCGCGCGAATGCGTCCGCCGAAGACCGCTCGAGGGTTCGACGGACGACTCCGAAGAGCAGGAGCGCCGTCAGAAGGTGGATGGTGAGATTCGTCTCGTGATAGGCGCCCATCGCCCACGAAGAACGGGCGTAGTCGATGGCGAAGGTCAGGCTGGCCACCGGTCGGCCAGACAGTGTCGACCCTTCGGGAGCAGACAGGGAGACGCCAAGCGGCCAGAGCGTCCGAACGTTGGGGCTGCGCTCGAGTGCAGGCTCGTCGTCGAACACGAACACGCCCGCGAAGCTGTTGGAGTAGGCGGCAAACCCCGCAAAGAGAATGAGCAGGACGGAAAGAGCCGACCGGGCGGGGCCATGGCCGCCCGGGCGAGAGCGGGCGGGCGAGGGCGGGACGGGCGCTTCCGAGCGACGCCTGGAACGCGAGCTGGTCAACGATTTCGAGCGTAGCACGACGGTTCTCGGGGCTTCGAGGAGAAAAGAAACGGGCGGCGAGAAACTCTCGCCGCCCGTTGGCTCCCTGAGGAACCGGTGTGCTTAGAACGAAATACGCGCCATCACACGAATCGAACGCGCGCCCTGGAAGGCGTTCGCCTGCTTGTAGAGCGGGCTGGGACGGCCGGTCGTGGCGCTGGCACGGTTGGCCGCGGCCTGCAGGGCGACGGTGTCGAAGCCGCCCGGCTGGAAGAAGGCGCCGCCCGGGTTGCCCGGGAAACCGGGGATGGTGAGAGCGTCACGGTAGGCGGCGGTCGCGATGCCCGTCACCGTGTCCTGGTCGAACACGTTCGAGATGTTCGCCTGGAGGCTCAGCTTCGTCGTGCCCTTGATCTTGAAGTCGTGCGCCAGGAGCAGGTCGGTCTGGTTGACCATCGGCGTGCGGCCGAGATCGCCGCGGCCGTTGAAGAACACGGGAACGCCCGCATACGTCACGGTCGAGGACCAGAGGAGTCCGGTCTGCGCGAAGAAGTTCACGCCGACGTTCGTGCCCCAGGGCATGGTGTAAGTGCCCTGCAGCTTGAACTGGATGGGACGGTCCGTGTTCAGGTTGCCGGTGGTGACGTTGCCCTTCTGGTCGAAGGTCATGTAGAGACCGTCGTACGCGCGGCTCACGTTCGGCGACGTGCGGGCGGTGCCGGATCCGCCTTCGTCCGAGTTCGCGAGGCCCGAGTAGTTGCCGAAAGCGCGGCTGAACAGGATGCTCGACGTCGCCTGCCAGTTGTTGCTGTAGCGCTTGCGCACGACGACTTCGAGGCCGTCGTACTTGCTGACCACCTTGGGCACGGACGGGAACTGAGCACCGAGCGGGTTCTTGCCGACGCCGTAGCCGGGATTCGCGATGTAGAAGACCTCGCCCACGCCGGGCACGACCACGCCGACGTCGTCGATGGTCTGGTTCCACCACTTGTGGACGTAGCGCACGCCGAGAGACATCACCGAGCTGAGCTCGCGGTCGAGGCCGGCCGTGAGTTCCTGCTTCTTGGTGGGCTTGAGGTTCGGATCGACCAGGCTCTTGCCGAGTTCGTTCGACGGGTGACGGCGGTCGTTCTGCTCGATGAACGTGCCGCCCGTGCAGGTGGTGCCGCCGTTGATGTCCTTGCAGTCGACGCTGGTCCAGTCGGCGGTGTCGAGGGTGTAGACGTAGTCGATCCAGTGATCGCCGCCCCACGCGCCGCGCGGCATCTCGAGCTTCATCGTGTCGTAGAAAGCACCCCAGGAGCCGTAGGCCTTCCACTTGTTGTCGCCCTTGAGGTCATAGGCGAACCCGAGCCGCGGGGCGATCTTGTCGGCCCAGCCGAACTCCACGCCCGGATTCTCGGGCTTGTAGGAGGGGATCTCTTCGTTCTCGAGACGGACGCCGTAGTTCACGGTCAGCTTGTTGTTGACCGTCCACTGATCCTGCACGAAGAAGCTGAGGTTCGTCTCCTTGATGTCGCCGCCGGTATAGGTCCGGCTCGCCGTGAAGAACCCGTACTTGCCGGTGCGCGTCGTGTTGCTCAGCGTGTTGTAGGTGGAGCCCCACGAAAAGGCGATGTTCGGATGCTGCTGGCCGAGGCTCGCGTCGTTCCCGATGCGCTCGAACAACCCGCCCATCTTGAAGGCATGCTGGCCCTTCCAGGTGGCGAAGCGGGTCACGTCCGCGGAAAGGTTGAAGCGCTGGTAGTTGTCCTTGACGGTGAACGAGTTCGAGTTGTTGTCGGCGAAGCCGCTGACCCGCTGGAGGCTCGCGGGAACGTCGAGAAGATTCACGTTCGTGGTGGAGAAGGTGCGGCGGGTGCCGTGGTAGTAGTCGCCGCCCGCGCTGTGGCTTCCGTACTTGATGAAGCCCGCGGTGAGGTTGACGTAGGTCTTGTTGCTCGCCACCCAGTCCACGACGCCGCTGTAGGCGTTCGAGAACTGTTCGGTGAAGACCGGAGAGCGGGGGTTGAAGGAGTTGGCGTTCGCGGTGCTCGTCCGGTTCTGCTCGATCGCGGGAAGCCCGAGTCCGCCGTTCTGCGTCTCGTTGTTTCCGGTGAAGCGCGCCCGGATCTTGCTGGTGAGCTGGGTCGTGATGTTGTAGTTCCAGGCGACGTTGTTCGGGGAACCCTCGGAGTTCTTCGTGCTGAAGGTCTGGGTCGCGGGATTGACGCCGGGGGTCACCCAGGTCACGGTGCGCTCGGCCGGGTAGTACTGGGGCGCGTAGCCCACGAAGAACCAGGCCTTGTCCTTGAGGATGGGGCCGCCGAGCGTGAGGGCGATGTCGGTCTGGCTGGCCTTGTCGCGCGGAGGCTTGATGTACTCGGCGAGGTTGAGGTTGGTGGGCACCTGACGCAGGGTCGGACGGAGCGCGCCGAGCCACTTGTTGTCGGTGTAGTAGGCACCGGCCGAACCGCTGAACGTGTTCGTTCCGCTGCGGGTGACCGCGTTGACCACGCCACCGAGGGCGGCGCGGAACTCGGCGTTGTAGCCGGACTGCTTCACCTGAACGGTGTCGAGGAAGTCCTGAACGACGATCTCGGTCCCGGTGATGGCCGAGGCTGTTCCCGTACGCGCGTTCGTGCGGTCGACGCCGTCGACCACGTAGCGGTTCTCGACGCCGGTCGCGCCGTCGATCATCAGGCCGCCGCCGCGGGCATCATTATTGGTGCCGGGAATCTGGGTGAGGACGCTCAGAAGGCCGCGGCCTTTGGGGATCAAGTCGATCGTCTCGCGGCTCACGGTCGCGGTGGCGGCACTCGCCTTCACGTCGATCACGGCGGCTTCGCCCGTGACCTGAACGGTTTCACTCATCGCGCCGATGCGCAGGGTGAGATCGAGATTCAGCAGCTTTCCGAGCGCCACGATGCCGGTGGCCTTCGCCGGCGCGAAGCCGGAAAGAGCTGCAGTGAACTCGTACGCTCCGGCGGCGAGGGCCGGGAAGCGGAAGAGGCCGTTGGTGTCCGTCACGCTCGAGACCGCGCCGACGTTGCGGGCGGAACGGGCTTCGACGGTGACGCCGGGGAGAACGCCGCCCTGGGCGTCGCGAACGACCCCCTGGATGGCGCCGCTCTGCTCCTGGGCGAGGGCCGGTTGCCCCAGCGCAAGAATGAGCAGACAGCACAAGAACACTCGAAATCGAGTCATGAGTCGGAATCCTCTTCAGTTGTTCGCCAGGGGTGCGAGCGGCTCAGGACTTCAAGAATCCGAACCACTCATTTCTTAAGTTGAGGGCATCCTAGGCCTCAATTGCCGGAATGGCAATCAGGGCTGCGCGTCCAAGAACTTGCGCCTCTCACTCTGATGCAATCGCATCATTGGTGTGATCAAGGGGGTTCTGATAGAAGTTTCCAATCCAAAGCGTTGAACGCTGATCACGGATGGCTGCTAGATTCCGAGACAACGTAGCGAATGCTTCGGTTCGGCGTCAATTCAGTTTTTTGAAGGGTTGCACCGGAGCCGTTCAAACAGAAACCAGTTCACCAGGAGAAGGATCTTCATGCGACTTAGAAATCTCGTCGCGTTTGCTCTGACAGCGCTGCTCGCGCTGCCCGTAGCGGCGCAAGAACAAGTCGGCGCCATCGAAGGCGTCGTCAAGGATGCTCAGGGCGGCGCCGTCCCCGGCGTCACCGTCGAAGCCCAGAGTGCTACGGGCGCCACCGTCGTGGCCACCACGGATGCGGCGGGCGTCTACCGCTTCCCGCGCCTCAGCCCGGGCAAGTACACCGTCACCGCGAAGCTCCAGGGCTTCTCGCCCGCGCGCGTCGCGAACATCAGCGTGAGCCTCGGCCAACTGCTGAGCGTGCCCCTCACGATGAAGCTCGGCGCCATGACCGAGACCGTCGAAGTGACCGGCGAAGCGCCCCTCATCGACGTCAAGCAGAGCTCGCGCGCGACCAGCATCCGCGACGAAGCGCTCAACAAGATGCCCAAGGGCCGCGACTTCACGTCCGTCGTCACCCAGGCTCCCGGCGTCAACAGCGAAGCCGGCAAGCTCGGCGGCATCTCGATCGACGGCGCGGCCGCCGGCGAGAACCGCTACATCGTGGACGGCGCCGAGACCACCAACCTCCAGAGCGGTCTTTCGGGCAAGGTCCTGATCACCGACTTCGTCGACGAAGTCCAGGTCAAGTCCTCGGGCTACACCGCCGAGTACGGCGGCGCCACCGGCGGCGTCATCAGCGCGGTCACCCGCTCTGGGACGAACGAATGGCGCGGCGATGTCTTCACCTACTTCTCCGGCAGCGCGCTCAACGCGGGCGCTCGCCCCTCCCTCCGTCTCGTCCCCACGGACGTCTCCCGTTCCGAGTACGTCACCTACGCGAAGGACAAGGAAAAGACGATCGAGCCCGGCTTCACGTTCGGCGGCCCCGTGCAGAAGGACAAGACCTGGTTCTTCCTCGGCTACAACCCGTCGTTCAACCCCCTCGACCGCACCGTCACGTCCCGCGCCGACGGCGTGGCGCGCACCAAGCGCCAGGACTTCACTCGACAGAACATCACCGCGAACCTGACCTCGCAGCTGTCCAGCAAGCTCCGCGCGCGTGTCGCCTTCACGTCCTCCGGCTTCAAGCAGGAAGGCCGTCTCCAGGCGCTCGACGGCACGTCCAGCAACACCGCGAACTACGACATCAACGACATCAGCTCGAACTACTCCGGTTCGGCGAGCCTTGATTACACTCCCTCGAACAAGCTCTTCATGAGCGCGCGCGCCGGCTACTACCGCCAGAACCTGTACAACGAGGGCGTCTACAACGGCACCCGGTACCTCTTCTGCGCCTCGAGTCCGTACACGACGCCGAGCGCGGTCGGAACCTCGAACGTCCCGACCAACACGTCGACCACCCGCGACGTCAAGGAGCGCATGAGCGCGCAGTTCGACACCTCGTACTTCGCGACCCTCGGCGGTCAGCACCAGTTCAAGGCGGGCGTGCAGTTCGACCGCATCGCGAACGACGTGCTCACCGGCGAGACCGGCAACCTGGTCCGTATCTTCTGGAACCGTCAGCTCTCCGCCAGCAACCCGGCCACCCGCGGCACCTACGGCTACTACCAGGTGCGCAGCAACGGCGTGTCTCCGCAGTTGGGCTTCGTCACGGTCGGCGACATCCACTCGAACAACCTGGGTCTGTTCCTCCAGGATTCGTGGACGATCAACAACAAGCTGACCATCAACCTCGGCCTCCGCACCGAGAACGAGAACATCCCGAACTTCGCCGACGCGTCGTACGGCCTGCCGGACACCGCGATCAAGTTCGACTTCAAGGACAAGCTCGCGCCGCGCGCCGGCTTCGCCTATGACCTCAAGGGTGACGGCAAGACCAAGATCTACGGCAGCTGGGGCGTCTTCTACGACATCACCAAGCTCGAGCTGCCCCGCGGCAGCTTCGGCGGCGACAAGTGGCTCGAGTACTACTACACCCTCGAAACCACCGACTGGCAGAACCTCGACACCGCGAGCTGCCCGCCCGCGTGCCCGGGTCGCCTCATCCAGGGTCCGATCGACTTCCGTCATCCTTCCCTCGGCGAGGACACCCTCGACGCGAACATGAAGCCCTTCAAGTCCCAGGAAGCGGTTATCGGCTTCGATCGTGAGATCTCGCGCCTGGTGTCGTTCGGCGCCCGCTACGTCCACAAGCAGCTCGACCGCGTCGTGGAAGACACGGGCGCGCTCGACGCGCAGCAGAACGAGATCTACGTGATCGGCAATCCGTCCGAGGGTCCGCTCGCCACCGCCTACGTTCTCGCGAACGGCACCAAGGTTCCGATGCCGAAGCCGCAGCGCGACTACAACGCGGTTGAGCTCTCGCTCAACAAGCGCATGGCCGATCGCTGGTCCGGTCGCTTCAGCTACCTCTGGAGCCGTCTGTACGGCAACCACACCGGTCTCGGTCAGGGCGACGAAAACGGCCGCTCCAGCCCGAACGTCGGTCGCTCCTACGACTACCCGATCATGATGTTCGACGGGTCCGGCCAGGCGGCCTATGGCCTCCTCCCCACCGATCGCACCCATCAGCTCAAGGCTCAGTTCGTGTATGACGCTCCGTTCGGCACGAGCTTCGGCCTCAACTGGTACGGCGCCACCGGCCTCATCCGGACGCGTGAAGCTGCGGTGATCCCGCCGAACAACTTCCCCGTTCAGTACAAGGGCCGCGGTTCGGATGGTCGTCTCCCGTTCTACAACCAGGCCGACCTCTACATCCAGCACGAAGTGAAGTTCGGCGGCAAGATGCGCCTCGTCCTCAGTGCGAACGTGATCAACGCCCTCGACTCCAAGACGGCGACGAACTACTTCGCGACCGAGCTGGCTTCCGGCCAGGGCGTCAACTTCACCGAGCAGGCCTTCTACACGGGCCAGGTGAACATCGCGAACCTGATCACGAACATCCCGAAGGATCCGCGGTTCCTCCAGAACAGCGCCTTCCAGGGCGCGCGCGCCATCCGTCTCGGCGCGAAGCTGTCCTTCTAGTTCCGCAAAGCGGGGGCGCGGCTTCGTAACGCCGCGTTCCTGAGTCGAACGGGGAGCCCCTCAACGGGCTCCCCTCTTTTTTTGTCCCGTCTTCCCGGGAGGACCGGCCCGTCCCGAGACGCGACCCGGGTTGCAGCCGACCCCTCGCTAAGGCCTTGGAGCGGGGCCGGTGGGCAGACGCGGGCCGATGTCCGGGGCCAGCCGACGAACCGTATCGAAGTACTGATTGGCGGTCACCCAGTCTCCTTCGGCCGCGTGGATCTGGCCGAGATACAGCGAGGACTCGACGAGCATGGCCTCGGGCACCGCGCCGCGGATGCGAAGAAGGTAGGGTTTCGCTTCCGCTGGCCGGTCGAGGACAAAGAGAGACTTGCCGAGGCCGAAGAGGACGTCCATGCTGTCGATCGCGGGGTCGGCCTCGAGGGCCTTCGCGAATGCCGACGCGGCGCCCGCATAGTCGTCATGCTCGAGGCCCCAGTCGCCGAGGTTCTTCCAGGCCTGGACATGGAAGCGGCGGATCTGCGCGATGTAGGGCTCGCGACGTATGGAACCATCCGCGGACAGCTCAGGGGCATGGTCGCGAGCCGGACGCGAGAACGCGTCGGCATTGCGGTAGGAATACTCCCAGTCGACAGGATCGAACGCAGCGGCGCCGCGGGTGGTCAGCTTGAAGAGCCCGCCGGATGGAACCCAGGCGGAGCCCGGGGGTGGCGGCACCTGCGGACGGGTCGTGACGTAGAAGGCCCGGTTCTGGCGAACGGCTGCCGTCATGAGAGCGGAGAGCCAGTCATCGACGGTCGGGCCGGCGCCCCCGCTCGTGGCCGGCGGGTCGAACGCGAAGGCGGGATACCGGTGGCGAAGCTGCTCCGGAAACCACGGCATGTTCACGACGCCACCATCGAGGCGCACAACATCGGGCCTCTCGTGGAAAGCCACATCGAGGTAGTACGTGAGGGCGTTCTCCTGATCCGATCGCGCGACGAAGACGGCATCCTTCTCGAGGTGGCGCAGCAGATTGCGGGCGAAATCCTCGGCCACGAAATCGTCGCTTCGATCGACAAGGGGACGGTTCACCGCGAGCGCGGGCACGACCACGGCCGCGACCAGCGCGGCGGCGGCAAGAGCGCGGATCCGCGGGAGCCGGCTGGCCGCGGCGCGCGCGAAGCCGACGCCGAGACCCACGCCGGCCGTCACGAAGAGCGGCATCCAGGCGGTCAAGAGCCAGAAGTCGTACTCGCCGCCCCGCAGGTAGACGACAGGCAGCAGGATGGCGGGTGCCACCGCCAGCAGAAAGAACCGGGAGAGCCCGGGATGGGCTTTGAGGAGATGCTTCGTCCCCATGACCAGTCCCAGAACGCCCGCGGCGAAGAACTCGAACCACAGGCGCATCGGAAGGTCGGTGAAGCGCTGCGCGGCAAAGCCGTAGTTCCCCGCGTCCGCGCTCCACTGCGAACCCGTTGCCTGGGCGGTGAAGCCGGCCAGCGACCCGACGTTCCCGTACGGGTTCTCGGGATGCGCCTGGGCGGCCCACACGAGATACAGGTAGGGCAGGAGCGCCGCCCCACCGTACGTGAGTGTGGCGAACCCGAACACGTGCGGTCGGCGCAGAGCGCGACGGCACATCCACGCTACGAAGAGGAGAGCCGGAACGAGAACGACCGTGACGGGATGGTTGCCGAAGGACAGACCGTGCGTCAGCAGCAGCAGCAGGCCCAGGTGTCGCTGGCGTGGCGAGAACTCCGGGCCCACGGCCCCTTCGTCGCCGAGGCGAACCACAAGGAAGATCGTGGCTGCGGTAAAGAAGGCGTTCAGAGCGTACGCCTCGGCGGTGAGGGCCTGGAACCATAGCGAGTACGAGGTTCCGGCAAGAAGTCCGGCCGAGAGCGCCGCCGGCCAGAGGGGGGTCGCGACGGCGCGACCGGCGCGCGGAGTTCCGGCGAAGAACTGGTAGCCGGGCTGAAGGAGCCGGTGGACGGTGAGAGCGGTCAGGCTTGCCGCCAGGGCGGCCCAGATGGCGGAGAAGGCGTTGCCAGCAAGGGCCGGGGAGAAGCCGCGAAAGAAGATCTCGAAGACCAGGACGAAGGGCCGGCCGAAGAGGAGATAGACGGGATAGCCCGGCGGCAGCAGTCCCCCGCCGGTGCGAAGAGCGGCCAGAAAGAGGCCCGAGTCCTGCCAGTATGGCGACTCGCCGAGTGTGAAGGCGTAAAGGCCGAGGGTCAGGGCGAAGACGCTCGCCGCCAGAACCCATGGCGTGAAGTCGCGTCGGTCGGAGGTCGCCACGCGCGGGATTCTAAGGTCCGCGTCCCGGGGCTCCGGGAGGGCGCGTGGGTGCGGTTGCGCTGCTAGCCGCCCACGAGCTTCTGAAGGTGCTCGGGATAACGGTCGCCCTGCACGGGAACCTGCGCCGCGGCAACGCCGATCTCATGCAGCTCGTCGGCCGTGAGGTCGAGATCGACGGCGCCGATGTTCTCCTCGAAGCGCGTGAGCTTCGTCGTCCCGGGAATGGGCACGACCCACGGCTTCTGCGCGAGCAGCCAGCCGAGGGCGATCTGCGCGGGCGTCGCGTTCCGCTTCCTGCCGAGCTCCGCAAGCACCGCGATGAGCGCCTGGTTCGCCTTCATGGCCTCCGGGGAAAAGCGTGGCAGCGCCGCGCGGAAGTCGTCACTCGCCAGGGTCGTGCTGGCGTCCATGGCGCCGGTGAGGAAGCCTCGCCCGAGCGGCGAATACGGAACCAGGCCGATGCCGAGCTCTTCGAGGGTCGGCAGAATCTCCGCCTCGGGCGCGCGCCACCAGATCGAGTACTCGTTCTGCAGCGCAGTCACGGGCTGCACGGCGTGGGCGCGCCGGAGCGTCGCCATGCTCGGCTCCGACATGCCGAAGTGCCGGACCTTGCCCTGTCCGATCAGCTCCTTCACCGTGCCCGCTACGTCTTCGATGGGAACCGCGGGATCGACGCGATGCTGATAGAGCAGATCGATGTAGTCGGTCTGGAGCCGCCGCAACGACGCCTCGACCACCTCGCGGAGGTGCTCGGGACGGCTATTGAGACCCTGCCACCCCGGACTCCCGTCGGGGTTCAACTGAAACCCGAACTTCGTCGCGATCACGACCTGCTCGCGGATCGGCGAGAGTGCCTTCCCGAGCAGAGTCTCGTTGGTGAACGGACCATAGGACTCGGCGGTGTCGAAGAACGTGACCCCGCGATCGACGACAGCGCGGCACAGCGCCATCATCTCGGTCTCGTCCTGACGGACGCCGTACGAGGCGCTCATTCCCATCGAGCCGAAACCAAGGGCGGAGACTTCGAGCCCGTTCTTTCCCAGCGTGCGTTTCTTCATAGCGTGAGTCCCAGATTATCCGGAGGTCGGCCGATCTAGCGGATGGCGCGGGCGAGGCGTGCGCCCAGTTCCTCGGCTTCGGCCCGCCGCGAGGCGGGAGCCGTCACCACGAGTTCGATCGCTCGGCGATCCTGAATGCCGAGTCTTGCGAGTGCGATCCAGTCGGAGGGCGCGCCGTCGGCGGCCTTCGACCGAAGGGTTTCGAGAACGCGCTGGGCCGACAGTTCGTCGGGCTGCACGGGGCTCACGCGATAGGTGACGCTGTAGGGCGAGCCGGGGCTGCCGTCCATCTCCACCACGGTAAGTCCGCGGCTGCGGCTCTCCGAGACCGTGAACCCTTCGGGAATTGGAAGATGCAGGGCGTCGATCCGGTGGTCGGAGACGATGGCGGGAAC